>JADMIO011660992.1_pt1 | contig 18221 bp, 10 predicted proteins | sample 8958161 | NCBI WGS metagenome assembly JADMIO01 (sample SAMN16585339, study PRJNA669376) | soil metagenome | isolation source: Crop rotation soil | place: USA: Cullars Rotation, Alabama | collected 2011 | reverse complement strand
TCGCCGCCAGAAACGTTTCTACAGTGCCAAAATCATAGCGGGCGGTGATGCCTCCCGCCACGTCCGTGCCGCCGCCTACGTATGGCGTCGCAGCGATCTCTCCCCAGTCAACAGGGTCGGGCGACCCTGCGCCGTAGGCGCGAATCAAGAGCGACCCGTTTCGCTCGCTGATATCAATTCTTGAAATGTAATTCGTTTCCGGGTTGGTATTAACCCAGAGGCCGAGCAACTGCGACAGGTCCGGTTTGACATCTGACAGTTGCCTGGCGTCGGCTCTCATATACGTTGCGGAATCCATCTCTGTTATCCTGACCTCGCGTCGAGTTAATCCAGTGCGCTTCCAAACATGAAGACGATTCGGAAAACTGATTGTGAATTTATCCAATCCTGCGACTCTTTCGAAGTGCCTCTATTAAACCGACTGCTCTTAAGCTGACTGTGTTACTTGAAGCGGGAGCTGCCTGTCAGCTTCGCCAGCTCCCGCTTGTCCGGCATAGCAAAAGTATAGCCGGAAAATAGCTGGTCATCGTCCGACAGGCTCAAATCCTCTGACTCGCGGAGAATGAATTTACCTTCGAGCCTGCCAAACAGAGGGCGTGGACAGATGTCTTCGAAATCAATGATCATGCACCTGGATTCGCCCTTTATGAGCCTTGCGGGCACTTCATCCCAGCTCGCCCCCGCGTCGATGGTAAAACGGTAGTAGAGCGATTGAACCTGTCGCTCGGTCAGAGGAGGCTGGTCGGGCAGGGCAGTCACGTAATGCTTACCCTCGCGTTCAACCGGGAGGCTCACATGCAATCTCCTGGTCTGGTGGTAATCATTCCAAGCCCTGACAGAGTAATTTATGCCGTCGATGGCCCGCATCTCTAGCTCCATGCCGCCATCGGGCATAGGGCGGGACCGCCCCTGGTGAATGAGCGCATCCACGTTGCGCAGCGATTCCGAAATTCGCTTATCGATGACCTCTCTGAAAATCGTAGCGTCGCCCCTGGCATTGTAAGAGGCGGTCGCCTTGTTGAGCAGGTTGCTGAGCCTCACGTAGTAAAGCGAGCTGAGCGGCTCATTCTCAAAAGCCGCTCTCGCCTTGATCGATCTCTGCATTGCCGCAGCGTCTCCGTAGTACTCCTCCGCGAAGAATTTGCAGGCGCTCATGATCTCATGATAGATAGCGCCAAACTCTTTGATCAGCGCCGCGACCGCCGACTGCTTTTTGGCCGCGTGAAATCTATTGCCCCTGTAGATGGGCTTTAAGGCCGCGTGAATCTCGTCAGCGTGATCGGCGCAGGGGTCGTTAAAATAGATGGCGGGGAAGACCTGCAAAAGACTGAACACGTCGAGCACAGACACGGACTCGGCGAGCGTGTCACCCGCGTTCACCTTTCCAGGGTTCTTCAAATCGATCATCTTCTTGACGTTTTCAGTGAAGCGGCTCGCGAGACCCGGAGACTGCGCCCTCAGGCGCTCTGCCACCTCTCTCTTGATGCCTGTCGAACAGAGCGCCTCAACCTCAAGGCATCTGCTATACGCCCTTTCCATTTCGCGCAGCAGATCAATGGGGCACGCGTTTATTGGTTCCCTCTGGCGCTTAGGGATGCTCCTCAAGAGAGCCTTATAGACTGAGCCCAGTTGTATCGCCCGTTCAACCTGCTCGCGACCGTAGACCGATTCAGGGAAGGGAAGAATCCAGACGGGGGCCGTGCGCGGCTGCGAGGTCTGAGTAGACGTGTCGATCATCGCCCCGCTCATCTGCATGTTGGATGGGCTCAGTGCCCCGTGAATTGCGCGCCAGCGGAACTGCTCTGCCGCTGTCCTGGCGTGATCATCGATTATGCGAAGCATCGTTGCTTTTACATCTATCGTCTCTGCGCCCGTCGCAAGGTTTTGCCTGGTTACAATCTGCCCCGTGTGCCTGGTAATCCTGATGAATAGATCGAGCCGCGTGTTCTCGCCTTTTACATTACGCGCCAGAAGGTGCGCGGGTCGAAATTGCGCGCCCGCCCTCACGAGGAGCACGCAACGGACCTTCCGATTAGTCGCCGATACTACATATTTGCCATGATCGATTATGGCGAGAACCTGCGCAGAGCCCTCGCTGAACAAATTAGCGTTCACTTCGCCCCAGATCGCTTCGGCCAGGCTTTCCTTCAAAGCGAGGCCGCCATGAGAGTGCGTGAAGTCATCCGGGTCGTCATGCTTGAAGAGAGGGGTGATTCCTATGCCCTTGATGTACAGATTTCCGTACGGCAAAAAACCTGCGCGGCCTGCTCCGAGCGCAGGGACTACGCCATCGCCGCTGTATTTATCGGCGTAGATTGTTACCGTTTTGCGGTCCCCGATGGCTTCCTTCCGTTCCAGTATGCGATAGGAAAGCGCGCCGGTAAGCCGTTCATGGAAGTCCTGCGTCATGCGGTTTGAGGGCGGCACATCAAAGCCGAGTTCTCTTGCCAGGTCGAAATTGCACCAGATGACCTTGCCGGGAACGTTTACGGCGGTAACTCCTGCGAACCATTCCGGCCCCAGAACGCTGAGCGCCTCTGACGCCCCGATGCGCCCTAAAGCAAGACGGCTGCGGTCAACACCCAATTTCTGAGCTTTCTGTAACGCCTCGGTCTCACACCGCCGCAGCCATTCAGCGTTTGTGTTGAGATTGCTTCGCGGGGGCGAATCTCTCCTCTTGCGAAGGGGCGTTCGCGAAGGAGTTTGCCTTGAGTTGTTCGCCGGATGTTGAGTATGCGTGTCGAGCGACAGAGGTTTCTCGGACATAGCTCTCCTTGCTGCGCGCTGCGAATTAACGAGCCTGCTGGGGGCGGCGCGTTTCGCTGCGGCAACCAGACAAATAATTGCTAGTCCTGCCAGGGGGCCAATAAAATCTTTGGCGTAGTTGCTGATTCCAGGTTGAAGAACGAAGGGCCGAAATCGTCTTCAACGACAGCCACAAAATAATGCTCGATACGAATCAAACGAATAATAGGATGTATCAATTCTCTTCTTACGTCAATAAGGATAGAAGCGCTTCTTTAATGACGGACGGGTTCGACATCAATACCGCTACGGAGACGATGTAGTATGCACAACATTGAAGACTCTTACCCTCTCGCGCCCATGCAGCAGGGGATGCTGTTTCACAGCCTTTACGCTGAGAAAGCCTGGGTCGATATAGAGCAGATGATTATTTCGCTGCATGAGAGGGTGGATGCGCCTGCTTTAGTGAAGGCATGGCAGTGTGTTGTAGACCGCCACGCCGTCATGCAGACGAGCTTTCGCTGGGAAAATCTCGACGAGCCTGTGCAAGAATTCGACCTTCCCAGAGCAGCGGGTCAAGCTCCTGATGGAAGACAGCCGACCTTCCGTGTTGTTAACCACTCAGAGCCTGCCCGACGGGCTTGGCGACCAGCCGACGCTAACAGTTTGTCTGGATAAAGAATGGTCTTTGATTGAGCGGCAGGATCAGGCGCGTGCGGGAAGATAAATCAGGAACTCAGTCCCGACCCCGACCGTGCTGCGAACATCAATGCTCCCGCCATGTTCCTGCACGATGGCCAGCGATGTTGACAGCCCCAGCCCCGTACCCCTTGATGGCTCTTTCGTGGTAAAGAAGGGGTCGAATATCCTGTTAACGATTCCTGAGGCAATGCCCGTCCCTTCGTCCGCTATCTTGATAAGCACGAACGGAGACGGCTCATCAGATTCCTTATCCGGGGCGAATACGTTTTCGGCGTTGACCGTGAGTTTACCCCCATCGGGCATCGCGTCGCGCGCATTGATGCAGAGGTTCATTATCACCTGCCGCAGCTTCGCAGCATCTCCCGTAATATTCCATAAATCATCCGGGAGCAATAATCGGACTTCGATTGATTTCGGGAAAGTAGCTTTCGTTATCTCAACAATCTCTCTGATTATCTCCCTGGTCCTGAGGATGGAATGTTTGTCTGCCTCGCCCCTTGCCAAAGAGAGCACCTTGTTAATTAATTGTATACCGTGCTCTGCGTTCATCTTGAGCATCGCGAGAAAATACTGGCTCTCCTCGTCCTTGATGGTCGCCCTCAGCGCTTCGATTGTCATCACGACAGGGGAGAGAATATTCTGCATATCATGGGCAATGCCTGTGGCCATGCCGCCGATGCTGCTCATTCGCACGGCGCGATGGAGCTGCTGCTCTATATCTTTCTTCTGGGTGATGTCAGTGCTTACGGAGAGAACGTATCCAGGCTTGTCAGCGCCGCCGCGAATTAAGCTCAAGCGGCTTTCTGTTATCACCAGCTTCCCGGTCTTGCTGGTCTGCTGCAACTCCCCCGCCCACTCACCCTTGCTTATTAAGCAGGCACGGATTTCCTCAAACTTCGTGAGATTTTCCTTATATAAAACCTCTCGGATGTCTGCGCCGACAGCTTCGCCAGCCGTCCAGCCATATATGCGCTCGGCGCTGTTATTCCATATCAGGATGCGGTCCCTCAGGTCTTGTGCGATAACCGCATCCTGCACCAGACTAAGCAGCGCCGTCTGCTCAAGGGATTCTGCTTTCAAAGCTTTTCTTTTGCCCGTGGGAGTCGTCTTGAATGACTGGCCGCGCGGGCTCATGCGGCGAGTGAGTCCTTCTATTCTCTCGTGAATACTGTCTCGTGCCATTCTGACCATCCTTGCGCCCGCTACTTTGACTCTTCGACCGAATGAAAATTGCCGCCGCCGAATAAGTAGCAAATGGAAATTAGACCAGCGGGGAAGGCTGGCAATTCGTTGTCAAACTCAAGAGGTTTAAAAACATCTCAGTGTCTCAAGGCGGCACGCTCCTGAACGATGTCTACGTTCTGGAATTCGCATAAGCCGTACGTATAGGAATAAATTATCAACTCGAACCTGTCCGACACCTCAAGCTTGCTGAAGACTGAGGTGAGGTGGTGTCTGACCGTAATCTCGCTTATAGCGAGACGCTTTGCGATCTGCTTATTTTTAAGCCCTTGAGCGACGAGGGTGATTATCTCCCCCTCCCGCTTCGTCAATGTCTTAATCCTAGCTTCTTCGGGGTTATTATTCCCCTCTCTGCCCTGGCGCGATACTTCGGCCACAACATTGGCAATCATGCTCCGGTCGAGCCAGACCTCTCCCGCATTGACTTTCTCTATGGCTTTGAAGAGGACCTCAGGCGTCTTCTCTTTGAGGACCACTCCCATAGCGCCCGCCTGTACGGCGACCTGGTGCACCTTGGTGTCCTGCACGCTGGTAAGAATGATTATACGAGATTGCTTTGTAACCCTGAGCAGTTCACTAATGTACTCGATTCCATTTTCTGTACCCATTATTAAATCAAGCAATATGATGTCCGGCTGCTCGCGACTGGCCATCGCAACGGCGTCGAGACGATTGTTTGCTTCGCCCACCACCAGCATATTCGGCTGCATCTCTATCAGCTTCCGCAACGCCGCCAGCACGATCCTGTGATCATCTATCATCAGGATGCGTATAGCCCCATTATCAACCGGGGCGATAGTTCCCATAACTTCCCCTATCTGGATTCTTCCGGTTTATTCTGTCAAAAGGATGACCGCGAGCTAATAAAGCGGGTCCGATCGCGGCTATCATCAAGGTTAACGGTTGAGTTGCCGCTTTCGCGACATCATCTATGAGTTACTGTTGATCAGGTGTTTACGGAAGATGAGAACCTGATCTTGCTGCAAGGTCCCTGTCTTCACCTGATGAGGCGGCCATTATTTGCGAAGGTGGCAAGCTGTTGTAATGGCCGTGGGTTATGCCTATCTTTTGTGCCCTTTGCCTACGAGAGCCCTACGAGTCACGCCTACTATAATAGAGGAATGCTTATTATGTCCATAAGTATTCTTAGAGAGTTGACTGCCCCGGCCTTCAACGGCTGGCTGGCCGAAACCTGTTTCATAGCTTCCATGTGCTATGACCGATAGACACAACACTCTCACTTAAAAAGCGATACGCGCGGCCCTGAATAGCCACAAAATAAAAGCGGACTAGACGATGTGAAAAGCTCGCGGCTCAGGCATGCTGCGCCCCTGTTCTGATGGCCCGAACCACAACCGAAAGCCTGGACCCGAAAGAAGCTCTCAGACTTGCCAGGTACTGCGATTGACTCAAGCTATGCCAGCGTTTTAGGCGGCTCTGACAACGTGGCAAGCGGCGAGCTTTCGACGGTGATCGGCGGCGACCGCAACATCGCCAGCGGCAAAGCGTCTGTCGCGGGTGGCGGGACTCTCAACGTGGCTGCGGTCGAAGCCAGCTTTGCGGCGGGCCCTCGCGCCAAGGTCGCTGTTGCAGAATGCCTTGCCGCGTTCGAGAGACAGCGCGGCGGCATAACTGCGGAGGTGATCGTTGTAGGCAACTGCAAGAATGGCACAGTCGAGCACATAAAAAAGAGCTTTCCGCGCGTGAGACTCTTACAAATACCGGGAAGAGTCGGCATCCCGCAACTTCGCTCCATCGGCGTATCGCAGGCCAGCGGTGACATTAGTCGCGATAACAGAAGACCTGTGCGTATTGTGCTCCCGTCACTCGAAGAGGGCTTCGGGCTGCCGGTAGTGGAAGCCGTGGCTTGCGGCACGCCGGTCATAGCCAGCAATCGCGGCTCGCTGCCGGAAATCCTGGGCAACGCGGGCCGCTTCTTCGACCCTTACTTGTACAGCGGGACGAGATAAACCTGTTATGGTGACCGGACGTTCGTCTAATAAATCTCAATCGATGGCGAACAAGGCGCTGGCAGTATCGGGACTATTGCCGCCGCTCGTCGCCCTCTGAGCTTTACGAAAACGTGTTATCATAATTCCTGTGGCGGGCCTTGAACGCTTGAATTCTTCTCGCAATTATTCTATTAATAACAGTCTCAGTAACGCTCACCGAGTCTATTTCTATAAGCGTAGAGTGATTTGCGGTTCGGCCTCGATGGGTGCGGTGACGGCGATCTCCTGTGAAGGCGACTTTCCTGATGCGCAGGCTTAAGGAAAGCCCCTGCACAAACGGGCAGAAAAATGATGAACGACCTTAACTGGCTGGTCCGAGCGCGAGCTTTATGTTTAATGCTCGTGTTGCTTGTCGGGCCGCAGTCTGCCCTGATCTCGCTGTTGGCTGGCTCCGGTGAAGAATGCTCGATGGAGATGTGCATCGAGCGAGGCCGTTGCTGTTGCACTCCGCGCCATGCCCTGGTTAAGGGGCAGCACTTCGACGGACAGAGTATCAAAGCGGATGAGCTTTGGTCCGAATGCCCGAAACGGTGCTGTACGGAAAAGACCTCTTCGCGCCTGTTCCGCCTGGATGCCGAAGGCGCTTCAAAGCACGCGCCAGTCATTTCAGGCGTGACCGTAATCAGGTCCGGGCAAAGTTACAACCTATATGACACAGCTACATTAAGCAGTTTTTCTCCGCGCGCTCCTCCGTCCATTCCAGCCCGCTCGCAAGCTTAATCGTCTAAAACCGAATTGATGACAACATTCGCCGCCAGTACTTTCACGCGGCGAGCGACCTGTCTCATCCGACTCGTTTTCAAATAGAAAGCGCTTAACTCGGAGAGGGTTTTGACGTTCTGACCCATCGGGTCGTGACCTTCAGTAGTTCTGCAAGTGTCAAGACTGCCGCCTCCGCGCCCGTCCTTTTTTGGGCGTGTTGGATCATTGATTTGCACGGGCAGCAAATCAAGGAGGAAGGAAAATGAGTACTAATCCCAATAGTTTTAAAGCACACACTCCACGAAGGGGACTGGCACAGAGGCTGGTTCTACTTACGCTTCTGATAGCTCTTTCGGGCGGCACGCTGCCGGCGCTCGCACAGCAGGCCGTGACATCGGCCACGCTCACGGGTCACACGGAAGACTCGAACGGGGCAAACATCGTCGGGGCGGTTATCACAGCCACCAACCTGGACAGGAATCAAGCGTGGACCGCGACCGGCGACGATCAAGGCCGCTTTCGCTTCTCGTATCTGCCGGTCGGCGCTTATCGACTCACGGTCGAGCACACAGGATTCACGTCGGTGAACAAAGAGCTGACGCTTTCGGTGGGCCAGGCCCTCGACCTGCCGATCAAGCTCTCGGTGGCGGGCGTGGCCGAGAACGTCAGCGTTTCCGGCGAGGTGCCTGTCGTCGAGGTGGTTCGCACTCAAGTGGCAGAGACGATAGTGCCTCGCGACATCGATTCTCTTCCGCTCAACGGGCGCAACTACCTGGACCTGGCGCTGCTCTCGCCCGCCGTGTCGCGAACAAACACCGGCAGCAATGAACGATTCGCGGAGACTTCGGCTGTGCCGGGGACCGGCATCTCCATCGCTGGACAACGCAACCTCAACAACGGCTATGTGGTGGACGGGCTGTCTGCAAACGATGACGCCGCCGACCTGGCCGGGACGTTTTTCAGCCAGGAGGTCATACGCGAATTCCAGGTGATCACGTCCGGCGGCATAGCCGAATTCGGGAGGGCGTCAAGCGGCATCGTTAATATACTCACGCAGTCGGGCACGAACGCATGGCGTGGCCGCGTGTACGGGTTCTTCCGCGACGAAAAGCTTGACGGGAGAAACGCCTTCGCAAAGACGAGAGACCCGCTTTCACAGAAACAGTATGGGATAAGCATGGGCGGGCCGCTCAAACACGACCGCACCTTCTTATTCTCGAACTTTGAACAGACGCGACTCAACCGCTCAGGGTTCGTTACGATCTCGCCCGCGAATGTTGTGGCAATCAACGGCGTGCTCGATCAGATCAATTACACCGGCCCCCGCATCGAGACGGGCGAGTTTTCAACCGGGTTCGACACGACGAACTTCTTTGCGCGGGTTGATCACAACTTCAACTCTGCCAACAGGCTCTCGGCGCGTTATAGCTTCTATGACATTTCAAGCATAAACGCGCGCAACGTGGGAGGGCTCAACGACGAGAGCCGTGGGGCAGGGCTCGAAGACCGCGACCACACTATCGCCTTGAACCACATCACCATCCTGACGCCGAAGACCGTTAACGAGGCACGCTTTCAGTTCACGCGCAGCCGTCTCGAATCGCCTGTCAACGACGAGGTCGGTCCCGCGATCAACATTTCGGGCGTCGCGAGCTTTGGCACCGCCACTTTCTCGCCGCAGGCGCGAGACATCGACCTCTATGAGCTGGTCGATAACATCTCGACACAGAAGGGGTCTCACGCGCTCAAGCTCGGCACGGACTTCCTTTATAACAGGTTGAACATCGCGTTCCCTGGCGCGTTCGAAGGCGTCTATAATTTTTCTTCTGTTGATAATCTGAGGCTCGGTCGTTACATCAATTTTCAACAGGCGTTCGGCACGCCCGATCAGTTTCAAGCGAACCCGAACGTCGGCCTGTTTGTTCAAGACGAGTGGCGCGCGCGCAACGATCTGACGATCAACGCGGGCCTGCGGTACGATCTACAGGACCTGCCCGATCCGATAGAGACGGACCGGAACAACATAGCGCCGAGGCTCGGCGTCGCCTACGCTCCGGGCAATCACAAGACCGTGATCAGGAGCAGTTTCGGGATGTACTATGACCGCATACCGCTCAGGGCCACCTCGAACGCGCTACAGCGGGACGGCTCGAAATACAAGGTGGCAGTCCTTTCGTTCGGCCAGGCGGGTGCGCCCGTTTTCCCAAGCGTCCGCGCCACATTCCCTTCAGGCGTGCTGACCAGCATCACGACCATAGACACGAACATAGAGAGCGGCTATGCGCTGCAAGCGAACCTTCAAATCGAGCGCGAGCTGAACCCTACGACCTCTCTGTCCATAGGCTATCTGCATGTTCGAGGGCTGCACATAATCATGTCGCGCAACGTGAATGCGCCGACTCTTTCGGCTGCCGATGCGGCCCGTCTCGGCGTCCCGAACCTTGGCCGCCCCGACCCGCGATTTGCAAACATCGGGCGGTTCGAGAGCGCAGGGGACTCCTACTATGACGGGATGACCGTGTCGCTCAACAAGCGAGCCGCCAGCTGGGCCAGCCTGCGCGTCTCCTACACTCTATCCAAGTCTATAGATAATGCAGGGAACGCCTTCTTCAACTCGCCGCAGAATAACTTCGACATCAGGGATGACAGGGGCTTATCGGCAAACGACCAGCGGCACAGGCTGACGGTCAGCGGCTCTCTTGAGGCTCCGAGAAATAGCGGCGGCTCGACTCTAAACCGTGCGCTATCCGGTTTCCTGCTGAGCTATATCTACAGCTACAGTTCCGCCCTGCCATTTAACATTCAAACGGGGGCCGACAGGAACTTCGATACGAACGTAAACGACCGCCCGGTCGGAGTCGGGCGAAACACAGGCAAAGGGTTCAGCTCTTCTTCGCTTGACGTGAGGCTGAGCCGGAGATTCCGTTTCACAGAGCACCTGGGGCTTGAGGCGATAGCGGAAGCCTTCAACGCCTTTAATCATACGAACCTGCAATTCCCGAACATTACGTTCGGGCAGGGTGCGGAGCCGCTCGCGAGTTTTGGCCGCGCGACCGCCGCCGCCGACGCGCGCCAGGTACAGTTGGGGTTGCGGCTCTCTTTCTGAGACTTATCTGGTAAACTTGTTGTAATCTGATGGCCGGGGGAAGGCTCAAGGTCGTATCTGAGCTTTTCCTCGGTTTCTGATTTTGAAAGGGGCGAGGGAATGTCAAAGCGCGCGTTATTATTTCTGTTTTTCATCTGCTCATTGGTCGCACCGGCTCAAGCTCAGCAGCATAATCACGGACCGACGAAGGATGGGAAGTACAATCCTTTTGTCGCCTCCGACGCTCGCGGCGGCTTTTACCTCGCCTACGTCGAGCGCGCGAATGACATCAATAACCTGATGCTGAGCCATTCAAAAGACGGCAAAGATTTCTCAGCTCCCGCGCAGGTCAATAACGTTGACGGAGACGCGATGGTGAGGAACGAGAACCCGCCCAAGGTCGCCGTATCGCCCGGCGGCGATGTTTACGTAACCTGGAGCAGCGGGCCGTCTCACGGCGAATGCAACATCAAATTCGCACGCTCTACGGACGGAGGAAAGAGCTTCTCGCCTGCTGTAACGATCAACTCTGATGCGGCGAAGAAGCCGACGGGACATGCGTTCCAGTCCATCACGCTGGATAAGAAAGGGCGCATTTACCTCAGCTGGATTGACGAGCGTAATAAGACGAAAGAGGACAGGGGCGCGGAAATCTGGATGAGCACTTCCGACGACGGGGGCAAGACCTTCTCACCTGATCGAAGGATACTCACAGACGTGTGCGAGTGTTGCCGCACGGGCATTCAAACTGACTCTGCCGGGAGGTTATACATTTCCTATCGCGGCGTTCCCCGCACCGGGCCGATGAACAGAGACATTCTGGTGGCGAGGTCCGATGATGGCGGCAAAACATTTATCGCGACTGCCGTGAGCAAGGATGGATGGGAGATAAATGGCTGTCCCGTCGCGGGGCCGGGCATGGCAATCGACGAGCAAGATCGAATAGCAGTCGTGTGGTTTATGGGAGGCGGGGACCGACCCGGACTCTATTACGCATTTTCGAGCGACCGTGGGCAATCCTTCTCTCCGAGACGGTTTCTCGACCCGGACCAGAAGATGGGCAAACACGCGCAATTGACCGTGCGCGGCGACGGTAAGTTCCTGGTCGCCTGGTCGGACGCGGGGCAGAAGACAGTCACCAGGGGCACACTCGATATAAAGACGGGGGCGCTGCAAAAGAGCGAGCCGCACGAATCGTCTGCATACCCTGTGGTCGCAGCCAACGGCCAGGTTGTGCTGACGGCGGGCATGAGGATCGCAACACAGGACATTTTCTTGCACGCTGAACCGCTCGCCGGAAGCGCGCAGTCAAAGAGCGAGCCAACCGCGAGCGCTCCTGAAGGCGCGGCCAATCACGAGCATCACGCGCAGAAACCTCAAAGCGACACCGTTAATCATGATCATCACGCGCAGAAACCTGCGGGCGACGCTGCCAGTCCACAGGACACGCCGAAGGCGGGTGACCCGCACGCGGGGCATGACATGAGCAAAATGGCGGGCGGGAATAATATGATGTCTACCGTCATCGGAGGCCCATTTAAAACGATGAGCGCTATAGGCTCAGGCACCAGCCTTATGCCGTCAACTTCTCCGGGTTATATGTACCACTGGATGAAGGGAGATTGGATGCTGATGCTGCACGGCGAGATCAAAGCAGGCTTTAATCATCAGGGCGGGCCGCGCGGCGTCAACAAAGCCGAGTCGCAGAATTGGCTGATGGTGATGGCGGAGCGCCCCGCCGGCAAAGGCCGGTTGATGTTGCGCGGGATGATTTCAGCCGAGCCCTGGACTGCGCCCAGGCGCGGCTTCCCTGAACTCTTCCAGACCGGGGAGACTTATTCGGGGCGGCCCATCATCGACGCGCAGCACCCGCACGACCTGTTTATGGAGCTTGCCGCCGCCTACGTTCATCAGGTCAGCGAACACGTTTCGATCAATTTATACGGCGGCCCTGTGGCCGAGCCCGCGCTCGGCCCCGTAGCTTTCATGCACAGGATGTCAGCGTCGGAGAACCCCGCCGCCCCGCTGAGCCATCACTGGCAAGACTCCACGCACATTACACACGGCGTGTTCACGGCTGGGGTGACCGCCTGGCGATTCCGCGTAGAAAGCTCTATCTTTCATGGCCGCGAGCCGGACGAAAACCGCAAGGATATAGAGATGGGCAAGCTTGATTCGTGGAGCGCGCGGCTGTGGTATACGCCCACGCCCAACTGGGCTCTACAGTTTTCGCACGGCCACCTCAATGAGCCCGAAACGCTGGAGCCGGGCGACCTTGACAGGACTACGGCCTCGATCAGCTATAACAAGCCGTGGCAGGAAGGGAACTGGGCGACGAGCTTGATCTGGGGTCGCAACAGCGAAGCCCACGGGGACTCGAACGCTTACTTGCTCGAATCCACTGCAAACTTCAAAGATAAGAACTACCTTTACACACGGCTGGAGCTGGTCGATAAGCTGGGCCTGTTAGGAGAGAATATATTCGGGCGAGCCGGGTCAGAAGATTCTCACGAAGATGAAGGCGAGTCGGAAACCGGCGAACACTTCGACCCATCATTCCGTGTAGGCGCATTCACATTCGGTTATGTGCGTGACATCGTTGCTGATCGCAGGTTGCGAGTCGGGCTGGGCGCGGATGTGACCTTCTACCATGTGCCCGGCGGGGTCAAGCCGGTCTATGGCTCCAGCCCCAGGAGCTTTCACTTATTTCTGCGCATCCGGCCCGGTAGGATGGCCAATTAAGAACCGTCAAGGCTCGCATAAACCGACTCTGACGCGGCCCGCGCCGAACCCTGTCGCGAGTCTACCCTTTTCGTCAAAGGCCCGCTTGACCGACGGCGATGATGAGCGAATCACCTTCGCGTTTCACCTGGTATGGCACTGTCTGTTTAGAGTCGAGCACGACTCTCACGATGCCCTGGGCCGGTTGCCCTACACGTATGCGCTCGACCGAAGCGGTCCCTATCCGCATGATCTTGTTGCCGAACGCGTTGCGCGCCCCCATAACATCTATAACTATGCGCGCAGGGTTGCTCAGTGTGAAATCTTTGAACTCGACTGTGCCATCGGCATCGACGAACACGCGAAGAACACCTGCGTCCATTTGCGCGCGCACCCCATTCACCGTTGCTTGAGCCGTCTCCGGCGGAGTGGCCGCCACGCTCTGTTGCGCGACTCCCGGACCTTGTCGCGCGTCCGCGCCCTGTGACACGGCACCCGGCTCGATTCTGAATAAGTTTGAAGGCACGTTGCCCGGATTGATGACGCGCAGATCGAATTGCCCAAGCGCGGTTATTCTGGCGCTCGAAACCACGACCGCCAATCGTTTGTGAGTTGTCTGGGCGGGAGACTGTTGGTGATAAACCGCGCCTGCCTTGACGAATTCAACCCTGGCCCCTGCTCGAAAATTGGAGCCGACAAGCGTAAGACGCAGACTCGATTCGTCACCAGCATCTCGCCTGATTCTTACATGCCGCACCTCAGGCCCATCGACTGTGATCGCCCGCTCTGCCGAACGCCCGTTGTCAGAGCGTTCAGGGTTGACGACACGAAACTTTAAAAGACCAGGTTGCTCGATCAACTTGCCGGGCCCGCTGCTCAAGGTGAGGACCAGGCGGCGGCTTGAACGGAAGTGAACGCGGCGCGGCTCTACCTGGACTTTTCGACAATCAGAGTCGCCGACGTACACTCTGACGCCTCTCGCAAAGTTTGCCCCAATGATGCTGACCCTGATCCTGGGCCTCCCGGCAAGCAGTCGGTCCGGCCTGACGGCTGTGATTCTTGGGGTCGGCAAATCAAGCTCCTTAGAAACCGAGATGGCTTCGTCAGGGTTGATGACGACGAGATTGATCGCGGTCGCTTTCTGGACGATTTGCCGGGGGACGGCGGCTATTATCAGCGTGCTCCCTTTGCGCTCTGCGGGAATGGCAAGCCCGTTGATTTGCACTTGAGCGCCCTCCTGGAAATTCTTGCCTGTTATCTTACATTTGATATCGCTTTCACCCGCCGCAGGGCCTTTTGCCAGTAGCTCAAGCCTGACGACGCGCGGGCCAAATACTCTTAACGTCTCTATGTTTGAAACCAAGCCTGCTTCGGACTCATCCCTGACCTGCACTTCCACTTTGCCGACGGCGCGTATCAGCTCCGGGGGCACCATCGTAGTCAGCTCGCGCGGGCCCAGGCGCTCGGTATCTAGCGGCTGATTCGCTATAAATATTATCGAATGAGGGCCGAAGTTTTTGCCTGTGACCTTCAATGGAAAAGGCGGAGAGATGATTTTACCCGCGTTCGGGACTTCGCTCGGAGCCACAGATTTTATAAACGGATCGTTCGCCTCCATTATTCGCAGAGAAACGGGCTCTGAAAGCGTCCCGTCTTCCGCTTTCACCTGAAGGCTGATTTCGCCTCGTCGAGCAAATAACATCTCAGGCAGCGTCGCCGTTAAAGCATTTTGCGGCTGGACCGACCTTGTACGCATTTCTATGCCGTTCGCTAAGATCAATGAAGTTTCAGAGAAGTTTTCGCCTCTCACTGTGATGGGAAGATCGCTTGAGCGGCCTTGAACGGCTATGTCGGGCGAGACCGATTCGATTGCGGGCGGCGCGACATCAGCCGGGCCGGAATCGCCCGCGTCAAAATCTATGATAGCTATTTCATCCCCGTCCGAAGATGAGCGCACGGCGACTATGACGCGACCCTCGTTGCTCAGTGTGATACTTTGCAGCTCGCTTCCTACTGTCTGGTTCGCTTCGATCATGCCCGTCTCCACGTTGAACGCGTAGAAAAGCCCCGTCTTTGACGGCACGAATGCGAACGAAACATCGTCATTAAAAACGACGTTGTTTGCTCGTGAAAATTCGATCCCGCCCGGCGGGATGAATTCGGTTTTGATCGTCAGGCACCCTTTTTGACTCTTAATTATTGTTACGCCTCCGGGCCTGGTGTCCCCTTGCTGGCGGCAGCAGACTACGCCGACCAGGTCAGCGCCCGTAGAGTCTGTGGCCGCAGTGATGCGGTGAGGCGCAGGGCCAACGCTGACGCCGCCCATCTCAGCGCCCGTGGATGGGTTGACCGCGAATAGTCTTTCGCCATCCGAGGCCGCGATGTAAGCCGTGCGGCCATCGGCGCTGAAAGCGGGATTGTTTGAAGCGCCCAGGCGACCACTAGAAGGCGTGAATTCAGATAGCAGGCTTAACTCTCCGCCGTCATCGAGCTTGAAAAAGGAGAGCCTGTTAGCCGAGCCGCTTGAGACCGCTAATAAGTTATTGCCTTCGACGGCTTCGTTATCTGTTGTGCTCTCGTAGAGCGTCACTTCGGAAGCCGAGCCCGGCAGGCTAATCCGAGAGATTATCTGCCCCGTATCAACGTTGAAAGAAAACAACGAAGCCTCATCAAGGCCGGAAGCTACCAACCCGAACCGCGCGTCGCGTGTGAGCAGGGCCCGTGTCGCGGGCGTGAAATGAGTATCGAGCGGAAATGCGATGAATGATTTGATTTCCGGCCTGCGCGCGCTGGTGGCGTTAATGATGCTTACGGTCGCGGGATGACCATTAGCCGGGTCGTTTATGGCGGGGACGGCAATCAACCTTGAATTATTGGTCTCAATCATAGATATCGCGCCGACCGATTCGCCTATGCCAATCGACGAGAGCACTCTGCCGGAGGTCAAGCTGAACGAAATGAGCGCCCCGCCGGTTACCGACGAGATGAATCCGACTTTGCCATTCAAGGCGACAAGCGGCGAGCTGTGCTCGTCCAGAACCAGGCTGGCCGGAAAGGTGATGCCGGGCCGTTTCTTGAACCGGGCCCCGTTCGCTTGAACGTAAATAATGGCAGAGCTGACGGACCCGATAAGCAGAATGAGCAATATGGTTTTATGACAGCGGTTCATAAATCCAACTCCTACTGTGAGAATCAGGCTGGGGTAAGTGATTTGCAGAACGCGCGAATCAGGGGGTAAGCGTGCCAGCAATCATATGCTCTTCATCGGATCAATACAAGTACAAAGAGCTTGTTGTTCAATCGTCATTCTGTCCGTTAAACGGGGCGGAAGATGGCCGCGAATTGCAGCGAGCACTAGATAAAGAGAGACGGCAAGAGCCGGGCAAGCAACGGCTCGCCAGAAGTATTGTGAGACGCAACACGCTTGCCCGATGGCTCCGGCTTTGCCGATCTCTTCGGGCCGATTGATTATCCTTCGTCGCTACTACGTCCTTTAGTGCGCCGGAGTGATGACGACATTCCTGAAGGCGATCTTTCCGTGATCACCCTGGAGCATGATTGGGCCTGGGTCTGCCTCATTGCTGTCAAGAGCGCCGCCTGTTATGCCTGGGATCTCCTGGTCATCAATGATCGTTTTCCCGTTGAGAATAACCGTGACGCGGCGACCGACCAGAGTGATGTCATAAGTCTGCCACTCGCCGGGTTTTGCGGAGGCGTTGACGCCGGGCCTGATGAAACCATACATCCCGCCCATCCGCAGGCTGTCCATCGCCTTGCCGATATCGTCTTGTATCTGCACCTCGTATCGCCCGCGCAGGTAAACTCCGCTATTGCTCTTCTCGACTATGTTGAATTCAACATGCAGCTTGAAGTCTGTGAATTTCTGCTCGGTGATAATGTCCACGCAAGGGATGTTATTGGTCAGCGTGCCGCTCGTAACGCTCCAGCAGTTGCCGCGACTGTTGTTGCGCAGTTTCCAGCCGGAGAGCCCTTTGCCGTCGAAGAGGTGAATCGGCTTGCCCCACTTCGGCTGCGCAGAGCGCCTGAGATCGGGCGCACGCACCGCCGTCCATCTTAGAGTCTTGCCGTCCGCGTCTTCGGTAGTGCCTTCGAGTTTGTCGCCGGTCAATTTTCCTTTGAAGACAAGGCTGCCCGAATTGCGTTCGTACTGCACTGGCACTGTGAAGGAGATCTCGCCGCCGCCGTATTCGATCTGAGAGAGATGACGCCTGCTGCCTGAGCGCCCGACGAACTGCCCCATCAGCTCTGTTTCCTTGCGAAGCATAATTTCCAGCCATGAAGGATAGGTCTCGTTGGCTCCCTGAATCGTCAGATCCCAGCGGCCAAGAATCGCATCGGCAAAACCGGGTTGTGGCGACTGCGCAGAAGCGACGGAGATTAGAATGAATAGACTTAAGACCGGCGACAGCATTTGGTTGAAGTGAGTTTTACGCATCCAATGGTCTCCTCGAATTTAATAGTATTCGACCCTGGTGTCTTGTACGACCTGAAGCCAGCGCCAGCAATGATACTACATGAAAGCGATCCTATCAGTCGTCCGGGCGCGTAACACTACGCCAGCGCCTGTTACAACAAGTATAGTGTACAATAAATGTCATCATCGCAACGGAGGTCATCTATGAGCGGAGAACCGGATAAGAGAGAGCATTCCACCAAGCCGGAAGTGGACGACTTGACCGACTATCAATCATTGAACTCGCTGGGGGGAGCGGCTGTGGCAGGGTCCGCGCAAGAGACTTCAACGTCCGGCACCCCTGACGAGGAGCCGGAAGGTTCAAACGATGACGGGCGGACAACTGAGGCTAACGATAGCGGCGGCTATAACGACGGGGCTGACTTCGTAACAGTGGACAACAAGGGGCTCACCAACGCCTAGTCGAAGCCGCTGCCGCGACACAGTAATCAGCGGGCTGGCAGGCGATAAATGCTTGCCCTATCTGTCTAATTCCTGGGCAGGATAGAAAACTGTGCTAGAATTCGGGCGGCGCGTG
>JADMIO011478714.1_pt1 | contig 18221 bp, 14 predicted proteins | sample 8958161 | NCBI WGS metagenome assembly JADMIO01 (sample SAMN16585339, study PRJNA669376) | soil metagenome | isolation source: Crop rotation soil | place: USA: Cullars Rotation, Alabama | collected 2011 | reverse complement strand
CCGCGACTTCAAGTCACGTGAATTCCAAGCTTCGGATCCCACTGTGCTGGAAAGACGATGCCCGGCGCGTCGCCGCCGCAATCGACATCCCGCACTACATTCTCAATTTCGAGCGGCAATTCGACGATCAGGTGGTCGCGAACTTCGTGCGCGAGTACACGGCGGGTCGTACACCGCTGCCGTGCGCGCGCTGCAACAGCGATCTGAAGTTCTCGACGCTCGCCGATCGCGCTGCAGGATTCGGCGCCGACGCTGTCGCCACGGGACACTACGCACGCGTCGAGCGGGACGACGCGTCAGGCCACTACCTGCTCAAGCGGGGCCTGGATCCCTCGAAGGATCAGTCTTACTTCCTCTTTTCACTCACACAGGATCAGCTCTCGCGCGCCGTGTTTCCCGTCGGCGCGTGGCCGAAGGACTCGGTCCGCGCGTACGCACGCGAGCGCAGTCTCCCGGTCGCGGACAAGCCAGACAGCCAGGAGATCTGCTTCATTCCTGACGATGACTACGCCGCGTTCGTTGAGAGGAAACATCCCGAGGCCGTCCAGGGCGGGACGATTGTGGACGAGGGCGGCCGCGTCCTTGGCGATCACTCGGGAATCCACCACTTCACAATCGGACAGCGCCGCGGTCTTGGGATTTCGTCGTCTCCAACCGGCGCGCCGCTCTACGTGCTCTCGCTGCGCCCCGTCGATCAAACCGTGGTTGTTGGACCGAAGGCATCTCTCGAGCGGTGCACGCTGACTGCGTCCGGCGTCAACTGGATCGCGAACCGGCCGTCGACGCCGCGCCGCGTCACTGCGCAGATCCGGCACCGGCATCAGGCCGCACCTGCTACGGTGCAGGCGCTCGACGACGCGCGTGCGGAGCTCTGCTTCGACGCGCCGCAACTGGCGGTCACACCAGGGCAGGCCGTGGTGTTCTACGACGGCGACACTGTCGTGGGCGGTGGCTGGATCGAGTGAGCCGACGCGGCACTGCGGAATGTAGGGATGTAGGGATGGTGAGATTTAGGGACTGAGGAATTTCAGTCCCCACATCCCTAAATCCGACAATCGCGCAATTCAGAAATCAGCTTTGGAGGTGTTCCGGCACGCCGTCGAGGTAGTGCTCGGCATCGAGCGCGGCCATGCAGCCGCTGCCGGCTGCGGTGATAGCCTGACGGTAGACGTGATCCTGCACGTCGCCGGCCGCAAACACGCCGGCAATGCTCGTCTTCGACCCATCGTGCGTCACGATGTAGCCGTTGGCGTCCAGTTCGAGCTGGTGCTTGAAGAGCGACGTGTTCGGCGTGTGACCAATCGCCACAAACACCCCAGCCACAGGAATCTCGGTCTGCTCGTCGGTGGTGACGTCGCGAACGATCATCGAACCGACTTCGCCCTTCCCCGAATCCTTGATCTCGACGACTTCGCTGTTCAGCTGCCACGCGATCTTCGGGTTGGCGCGCGCCTTGTCGATCATGATCTTCGACGCGCGGAACGTGTCGCGGCGATGCACGAGCGTCACCTTGCTCGCAAATCGCGTGAGGTAGTTCGCTTCCTCCATCGCCGAGTCGCCGCCGCCGACGACCGCGATTTCGTGACCGCGGAAGAAGAACCCGTCGCACGTGGCGCATGTCGAAACGCCGTGTCCCATGAGCGTACGCTCAGAAGGCAGGCCCAGGAGACGCGCCGAGGCCCCGGTCGCGATGATCAAGGTTCTGGTCTCGTACTCGGCGCCGTCCGTCTTCACCACAAACGGCGTCGAGCACAACTCGACCGACGTCACATGGTCCTGGATGATTTCCGCGCCGAACTTCAGAGACTGCTCGCGCATGACCGCGATGAGGTCGGGCCCCATCACGCCGTCCCTGTGGCCAGGAAAGTTCTCCACAAGCGTCGTCAGCATCAGCTGACCACCGGCTTCGAGCCCCTCAATCACGAGAGGTTGTAGTCCCGCCCGCGCGGCGTACAAAGCCGCCGTGAGTCCGGCCGGGCCGGACCCAATGATCAGCACGTTTCGTACGCTCATTTGGTTAAAGGTGCTTGTCGATCGCGCGCTTGAAGTCTTCTTTGGGGGCCAGGCCGATGACCGATTCGACGAGCTCGCCGTTCTTGAACAGCAGCACTGCCGGAATGCCGCGGATCTGGAACTTGAACGCGGTGTTCGGATTGTCGTCGACGTTCAGCTTCCCCACCGTGACCTTGCCCTGATAGTCGGATGCCAAGGCATCGATGGTCGGGCCCAGCCGTTTGCAGGGGCCGCACCATTCCGCCCAGAAATCCACAAGCACGGTTTGTCCCGACTGCAGGACCGACGACTCGAAGTTACTGTCTGTAAAGGTCTTGACCTGATCCGCCGCCATTCGTGTCCCCCTTAGAGAAGCGCTCGTTCGTATATTTTGACGTACTCCCGGGCAGAACGGTCCCAGGAATGGTCGAGCGCCATCCCATTTGCCTGGATCTTCCGCCAACGGGCAGGATCGGCAAACGCCTTGAGCGCCCGCCCAAGGGTCTCGAGAAGGGCCGCGGGCGTGTAGTCCACAAAGACAAATCCCGTCGCCGGACCGCCCGCAACGCGGGCTGGACCCTCGTCATCGGTCACCGTATCCGCCAGGCCCCCGACCCGCCGGACGATGGGGACTGTGCCGTAACGGAGGCTGTACATCTGGTTCAGGCCGCAAGGCTCGAAGCGGGAGGGCATCAGAAACATGTCCGACCCGGCCTCGATCAAGTGCGCCAAACCCTCATCGAACCCGACCCGGACGCCAATCCGATCCGGGTAGGTGCGTGCCATCGACGTCCAGAAATTCTCATAGCGCGCGTCGCCGGTGCCAAGAATGACGAACGTGGCGCCGAGCCCGGCAAGGTCGGGCGCCAGCGCCTCGATCAAATCAAGGCCCTTCTGATCGACCATTCGGGAGATCATCCCGATCATCGGACGCGCCAGCGCGTCTCCGTCGGCCTTCAATCCGTAGCGGCCGAGCACAGCCGCCTTGGCCGCTTTCTTCCCGGCAAGATCCTGTTGGGAATAGGGCGCCGGCAAGTGGGGATCGCGCGCGGGATCCCACTGCTCTGTATCGATGCCGTTCAAGATGCCCACGAGATCCGCGGACCGCTCGCGAAGCACACCGTCAAGGCCGCATCCAAACTCGGGCGTCTGAATCTCTCGCGCGTACTGGGCGCTGACCGTCGTCACGACGTTGGCGCTCATGATGGCGCCTTTCAGGAAGCTGATCTTCCCCCAGTACTCCATGTGCCCCATGCCTGCGAGCGACCACGGCAAGTCGAGGCGCGGCAGCCAGTCCGGTTCGAAAAGCCCCTGGTAGGCCATGTTGTGAATCGTGAAGACCGACGGCACCCCGCCGAGGGTCTCGTGGTTGGCAAACGAGGTCCGGAGATACGGCCCGGCCAGCCCGCCCTGCCAGTCGTGGGCATGGACAATCGACGGCCGCGAATGACGCCGCGTCACGAATTCGAATGCGGCGCGTACGAGCAAGGCGAAGCGTCTTGGATTGTCGGGATAGTCGCCTGCCGCAGTTGCATAGAGCGCGTCGCGGTCGTAGAGCGTCGGCTCGTCAATCAGCACCACGCGCGCACCGGGGACGAGCGGGGCCTCGAAAAACCCCACGTCGGCGTGAAACGCACCAAGAGCAATCGGAGCGCGCTCGACCAAGGTGCCCGCTGTGGTTCCCCGATATCGGGGCACCGCAAGGGTCACGTCCCACCCAAGGCGCGCGAGCGCCGGTGGAAGCGCGCCCAGGACGTCCGCAAGGCCGCCGGTTTTTGAGAAGGGAAGGGCCTCGGACCCGATCATCAGCACCGATCGCTTCGGCGCTTCCTTCCGGGTCGGCTCGCGAGGCGGCATGAGGACTGCCGGTCATTGTATCAACCGTGCCGCTCGACACGAGAGCCCCGAGCCGTTCTCTCACTGCAACTCGCGCGATACAATCCACTCGTGACCGATCGGCCCGCTCGCCCGCCCCGCGCCGAACCGCGCGAAGTCGTCGAACTGAAACAGATCAAGGTTGACCATCCGGAGCTCGCACAGGCGGTGGACATGCAGCTCGAGCTGATCGAGTCGCAGCGCCGCGTCCAGGCGCGTGTGCCGCTGCCCTGGATTCAACCCGCGCCAGAATGGCTGGCCGCGCAGCAGCGGAACGGAAGACCCGCGGTCCGTTTCGGCGACATCCCCCTTGATTGGAGCGACTTTCGACTTTCTCTTCGACAGACCGCGGACATCCTGCATCGTCACCAGTACCTCGATCGCGCCGATCACGATCGCATCGTCGCGCTCGGACGCGACGGCCACGCACTCGAGCCGCTCGTCAAGCAGTGGTACCTCGCGAGCTCTCGAGTCGAGGGCGACGATGTCGGACCGCGCCTCCCCGAGGATGCACCGGAGGCGCTCGATCAGGTACTGGCGCTGGCCATGCGCCCCTTTCTCGTGCGGTGCGCCGAGGCGCTCTTGCCGCGCGACGAATTCGCGTCCTGGCGTCACGGGCACTGCCCTGCGTGCGGCTGGGAACCAGATTTCTCGGTGATCACTCCGACGGCCGAGCGCCGCCTCGTCTGCGGCAGGTGCCTCGGACAGTGGACATTTCCGGCAATCGCGTGCCCGTTCTGCGACAACCAGGATCGCCGGCAGCTCACGTCCTTTGCGACGCCGGATGGACGCTATCGCGTCACGGCCTGTGACGTCTGCCACCGCTACGTGAAGGCGTACGACGCGCGCAATGCTCCGCGGCCCTTGATGCTGGCAGCCGACACCATCGCCACGCTTCCGCTGGACGCGGCCGCGCAGCAGCGCGGCTATGTCGCCTGAAGCAGGCTCCGCCGCGAGCCTCGGTCACTCGCTCGCCGCACAAGGGCAGACAACAACCTTCGGCTGAGGCGTGAGCCGCCGTGACTATCGAAGGTGTTTAGGGGAGAAACCGCGCGGCCGGTCTGGCCGCGCGTACGACGCTGAGGTGCTAGTCCTGCTGTACAGCCGCGACGGTCTGGGTGGCGAAGATCGTTGCCGCCTTGGCCGTCAACCAGTTGAAGAGATTCTGCGTCTCGAGGAAACGGGCGGCATTGGACCGCGCACCGAGCACAACCACCGCCACCTGCTGACCGCTATCGCGCAGGCGAAGGAGCGTGGCCAGACAATAACCGGACTTCGTGATGAAGCCAGTCTTGCCGGCAAGGACATCGACGTCGGTCCGTCCGAGCAAGTGGTTCGTTGATCGAATCGTGATCGGGCGGCGCGCAGCGCGGACGGTGTAGTCCGACGTGCGCATGATCCCGGCGATCCGCTCATTTGCGGACGCGTGGGCGATGAGGCGCGCCATATCGTAGGCCGACGACACGTTGTCTGACAGCAGGCCCGACGGATCCGCGTAGTGCGTGCTCTCGAGACCCAGCTCGAGCGCTTTCTCGTTCATACGATCGACGAAGCCCTGCGCGCCGTACGGAGACACGCGCGCAAGCGCGCGCGCCGCGGCGTTGTCCGACGGCATCAGCAGCAGGTGCAGCAGATCGTCAACCGTCACCTTGTCGTTCAGACGAAGGTGCGTCGTGGAAGCGCGGTACACGTCGCTCTTCACGATCGTGACCTGACGCTTGAGATCGGGATCTGTTTCCAGGAACACGGTCGCGGTCATCACCTTCGTGATGCTGGCGATCGATCGCTGATCCTGCGAGTGCTCTTCCCAGAGCACCTGATTCGTCTGCGGGTTGTAAATGATTGCCGCGGCTGCGCGAAGGTCTGGGACGAGGTCGCCGCTGGCATCCACCTTGTAACGCGGGACGGTGGAATCCGTCATCGTCTTCGGGGTGACGCGCCTCACCGTCTTGCGAACGGGAGTGCGTTTCTTTGTCTGTGCATAACCGGTCGATAGACCCGGTCCAAACACCCCAACCAGCACAACGGCAGCGATCCAGACAGTCGAGGTTCTGTGCACAGGTACCCGCCTCAAACGGCTGTAAGTGATGAAAGAGAGATGCGACATGATAGCAAGGAATTGCTAGTCGGCAAGCACTTTATCGTCGATTTCGACCAATTTTTCTTCGGAGGCTTGCGGTCTTGGGGGAGACCCGCAGCCTCGCTATGCCAGAATGGTCCTCCCACGGGCAAACTCGACACCCAGTGTTATCGGCGCCAGAAGGCTGGAGGTAGAGGGGCATGACCGAGCGAGAGCTCGAGGAATACCGGCAGCTGCGGGCAACGATTCGTGAGCGCGGCACTGCGCGCGTCTGGGTCTTCCTGGCCGGCTCGAGTGTATGGGCCGCGCTGACACTGGCCATCACGTCGATCGCGCTCCCGCCGGCCGCATCCCTCGTTCCGCTGCTCGTGCTCGCTGGCGCCTTCGAGGCCGTGTTCGGACTTCACACCGGCGTCGAACGGATCGGCCGCTACGTCCAGGTATTCCACGAGACCGAGTCCGGCAATTCGGCCCAATGGGAGGGCGCTGCAATGGCCTTCCGGCCGGAGCCCGGCTCCGCCCGGATCGATCCGCTCTTCGGACGACTCTTCGCGGTGGGGACGATCCTCAACCTCATTCCGGTCGTCGCCGTCGGCGCCGTGCCGGTTGAGTGGGCGGTCGTCGGCGCAGCGCACATCGCGTTCGTGGGACGGGTCGCAGTTGCCGCGCGACAGGCCGCGAGCCAGCGGGCGCGCGATCTCGAGTCGTTTCGGAAGTTGAAGGCTAGCGGGCCAGCGCGATCGTAAGAAGGAGCGCATACTGCGTGCCCTTCCACGAATCAGTGGAGTCGAAGCTCTCGCCCGGCGCGTGTGACTGCGACGACTCTCCTCCGCCGCCGATCGTCATCGCGGGAATTCCGAGACTCATCGGCAGGTTTGCGTCGCTCGATCCCTCACTGATCGGCTGATCCATTCCGAGCGCCCGGCCAACAGCCTGCGCCGTCGTCACGATCGGTGCATCGGCAGCCGTCCTGCCGGCCGGACGATCGCCGACAAGCTCCTTCTCGACCGTTATCACCTCGCGCCGACCCCACCGCGCGTTCTCTTCGGTCGCCGCGCGATCGACGGCCTGCTGCACTCGGGCGTCGAGCGCCGTGAGCGCCGCGATGTCCGACGAGCGGAGATCCACTTCCATCCAGGCCTCGGATGGAATCGCATTCACCGAGGTGCCTCCCCCGACACGTCCGACGTTGAAGGTCGTGCGCGAGCTGGTCGGCACCTGAATCTCGGCGACCTTGGCGATCGCGCGTCCCAGCGCGTTCGCCGGGTTCGGCAATCCGAACTGCGCGAAGCTGTGCCCACCAGGCCCCTTGAACGTGAAGCGATACCGGTGGCTCCCGACGCCAATGATGCTGATGCCGCCTCCAGCGTTGTCGATCGACACGAAGCGATCGATTTGCCCTTTCATCGTTTCGTTGAAGAGCGCCTTCATCCCGCGCAGATCGCCGAGACCTTCCTCCCCGACATCGGCAACGAAGGTGACCGTTCCTGCAGTCCGGACCTGCGCCGCGTTCATGGCGCGGATCACGGCAAGCATCACCGCAAGACCGCGGCAATTGTCCCCGATGCCCGGGCCGACGAGCACGTTGCCTCGACGCGTCACTGCAACGTTGGTGTCCTCAGGAAAGACCGTGTCGAGGTGAGCGGCAATCACCAATCGAGGCCGGACGGATGCGCCCTTCCGATCACCAAGCACGTTGCCCGCGCGATCGACGCGAACGTTCTCCAAGCCAAGCGAAGAAAATGCCCGGCGAAGCGCGTCACCTCGAGCGGCCTCCTTGAAGGGCGGCGCCGGTATCTCGCACAAGCGCACCTGCTCGTCGATCGTCTGCGACTCGGCCTGCTTTGCCGCGTCCAGCGCGGCACGAATGCGCGCGTCCGCCATCATCGCCGGCACGCTCGCAGGATCCTGCGCGGACAGCGCCGCGCTGAACCACACGGCCAGCGCGAGCGCGGCGGCCGGTCGCATCGCCACCGCTGCACGACGGACGCATCGAGCTTTCATGGAACGAGCTCCGCGAGCCGCGACTCGTGAACCGAGTTCACCAGCCAAAAGCGCCCGGCGGAGCGCAGATCGTCGATCGTCACCACTCGCTCGCTAACGTCTCCTCTCGCCAACATCTCGGCACGATACGTCCCCGCCAGCAGGCCGCACTCGATCGGGGGCGTCACCTTCTGGCCGTCAATCTCGACGACGAGGTTGGCGGTGGTGGCCTCGGTCACTTCTCTGCGCGGATTCCACAGCAGGACTTCGTCGCAGTCCTGCCCCTCTCGTGCACGTGCATATGTTGCCCTGTTCGTGGTCTTGTGGAACAGCCAGACTTCGTGTGGATCGATCGCCTCTGCCGCGAACCGCACTCGAAGCGGGCCTTCGCTCGGCACGAGCGGCGTGTGCTCCGCCCGCGGGCTTCCCTGTCGATTGACAAGCAGCCGAACCCTCAACGCACTCGTCGCGCCCGAGGCGGCGTTGTCCAGCGCCCTGGACAACTGGTCCCAATCGACAGGAATGCCGAAGTATTCCGCCGAACCCACCAGGCGGTCGAGATGCCGCGCCTTCAGGAAGTAGCCGCCGTCAGGAGTCCAGCGAAGCGTTTCGAGCAGCTCGAACTGCTCTCGGCGCCGCCCAAGGACTGCACCCTTCAACAGGCACTCGTCGTATTCGGCATCGGCGTCCGAGTCCCAGACGATGCCGCTGCCGATACCAAAGCTGATTGTGTGGGCGGCCTCATCGACGACGGCCGTCCGAATGGCGACGTTGAAGCTCGCATTCCCGTCGGGCGGCACCTGACCGATGGCGCCGGTGTAAACGCCGCGCGGGCCATGTTCGAGCGCGGTAAGAATCTCCATTGTTCTGACCTTCGGCGCCCCGGTCACCGACGCGGATGGATGCATCGCCGCGAAGAGTGCGTCGAGCGAAGCCGTCGACCGTGCACTGACGAGCGACGTCATCTGCCAGAGCGTCGGGTATCGCTCGGTGCGGCAGAGTTCGAGGACCTCGACGCTCCCGACCTCAGCCACGCGGCCGAGGTCATTGCGAATCATGTCCACGATCATCACGTTCTCGGCGCGCTGCTTCGCCGACTCGCGGAGGTTGTCGCTTGCCTGACGATCTTCGTCGAGCGTCCGGCCGCGCCGCGCCGTGCCCTTCATCGGCCTCGCCTTGATGTTCACACCGTCGATCGCGAAGAACGACTCGGGAGACGCCGAGCAAATGGCCCAGTCCCCTATGCGGATGAACGCCGAGTGCCGCCCTTGCTGCGCCTCGACCAAATCGCAAAAGAGCGACGCGGCGTCGCCGTCGAAGCGCCCCGACATCTGGAACGTGAAATTCACCTGATAAGTGTCGCCCTCCGCGAGACGGGTCTTGATCTCCTCGAAGGCCTGGGCGAACGCTGTCCGCCGCATCGACGGCGCCAGGGCGCCCAGTTCGTAGGATTCGCCCGGGGGCGGGGCGGCCAGGCGTACGACCTTCGCCGGGTCAAATAGAGCGAACCATGCCAACGGCAGGTCGTCAATTGGGGGGTGTGTTGCCAGTCCGAAGGCGGCACCGGCTTCGTAGGTCACGAATCCGACGGCGTGCAGCCCCGAATCGCGCGTCAGCCGCTCGACTTCAGCGAGCGCTGGACCAACAGTCCCCGGGCGATCGGCCCCGACAACGCGATCAGGCTCCCGGAAATGGAGCCAGCCATCCCCAGACTGCAGCACCGCTTCGATTCGATCGCGCACGCTACCGCATTATCCTGCGCTCAGCATCCAACTATCCGGATTGCTCCAGCGCGTTGCGAGAAATTTTCTTGAACGACATCACTGCGCAACTCGGTGGGTCGATAACATTATTTGACACTCGCGGCGCGAGAAGCCGCGTGGCACACAACTTGCTCGCTGAGGTTGGTATGAGTCTCGTTCGACTTCTTGGGTTCACCACTCTCCCGTGCGGCTGCGTCGTCGGACGCTACCGCGAGCTCGCGACGAGCCGTGAAGTTCGGTACGTCGAAGAGAAGGGGCGCGTCTGCAGCAGCCATGGACATCGTAGAAATCACACGGTGACCAATGAACGCTTCACGGCTGGGACGGCGGCGGTGTTCACCAAGGCCTCCTAAGTCGCCTCCCTGCCCTCCGGCGCCTTGCCGGAGCTGTGTATTGGACGCCACATCTGCTGTGGCCGACCGACCCCAACTAACGTTCCGAGTGCCAAGAGCCGAAAAAGTGGGCAACCATGCCCGTACTTCGTAGGCCGTACAAAACCGTTGGTCGCGCGAGAACGTCAAAGGGCGAGTTCTACCTCGCGGATTGCATGGAGCTCTTCGAGGAGCTTCCTGCGCAGAGCGTTGACGTCATCGTGACGTCCCCGCCCTACAACCTCGGCATTCAGTACAACACGTACCGGGACACGCTCAGCCAACTGGACTACCTGGCGTGGACCAGCCGGTGGATCTCCGCGGCGACGAGGGTCCTTGCGCCCGGGGGCTCGCTCTTCCTCAACGTCGGAAGCCGCCCATCAGACCCATGGACCGCTCTCGACGTCGCGCAGGCGGCTCGCCCTCATCTCCGGCTCCAGAACCTCATCCACTGGGTGAAATCGATCGCAATTGACCGTGATGCGATGGGTGCCTCGAGCGCGGTCGGCCGCGATCTGGCCGTCGGGCACTACAAGCCGATCAACAGCGATCGGTATCTGAACGACTGTCACGAGTTCGTGTTTCACTTCACGCCAAACGGCGACACGCGGCTCGATCGCCTCGCGCTTGGCGTCCCTTACCAGGACCGCTCGAATATCGCGCGATGGAACAAGGCCGCAGACGGTGTGCGCTGCCGCGGCAACACGTGGTTCATCCCCTACGAGACGATTCAGCGCCGCGACCGCGACCGCCCACATCCGGCCACGTTCCCTTCGAAACTGCCGGAGCAGTGCTTGCGCCTTCATGGTCTCGATCGAATTGGACGGGTGATGGACCCGTTTACCGGTCTCGGCAGCACGGCGGCGGCGTGCGCGAAGCTTGGAGTGGACTTCGTTGGAGCGGACATCGACCAGACGTATCTGGACGAAGCCGCCGAGCGGATGCAGACGGCCCTTCGGACGCGTCTGCCCCGTCGTGGAGAGGCGAAGATGAAAAAGGCTACCGCTGCGCCGGCGGTGGTGCGGCGGGTTTCGGGGCTTTGAGCACGTACTCTTTTCGAGAGAACACGCTCACGTCCTTCCGAACAATCTTGACGTCCACCTCACGGCGGCGCTTCGTGGGATCGGGATTGCTCGAGTAGTACCCCAGCACGTAGTAGTCACTGCTCGACGCATCAATCTGCTGCAGCGCCTTGTCGAAGTTATTCATGTTGACGACGGCAACGCCGCCCGTCTCGTCGGCCAGCACGCGCATGCTGTCCTGCGTCTTCCGCACGAACTCCGCCCACTCCTGCGGATCGATCTGCTCGTCGATGTCCGCACCGGCGACGAGTCCCCGCGGGTCTACCGTATAGATCGTCGTATTCGCGCGGTTGGCCGCGCGCGTGATCTCCGCCAGCTCGTAGGCAAGGTCCGCATCGCTGAAGGTCTCCGACTGCTTCTGCTGCTGGATCATCGGATCGTTGACCTTGGTCGAGGTACCGTCGCCGTTGTCCTGCTGGTTGTCCAACATGTTGCCCTGGTTCATCAGGAACGGTGAGCTCGGGTCGCGAAGTCCAAGACGCGACTCCTGGAACGGGTTGAAGTCGTAGCCTTCGCTCACCCAGACGATCGCCTTCCGGCGGTTGTGCACTTTCTCGAGATTGTCGAGCGCTTCGCGCATCGTCGAGAACGCGACGTGCGCCTGGTAGCGCAGTTCGCTCGGTCCGCCGGCGCCTGTGCCCTGCTGAATGATCTCGCTCGGCTTCAGCCCGCTGCCGGTCATTTTCTGAATCGCGTCCTCGAAGCGGCGCTTGTCGTACGTCATGTCGATCGCGATCGACGACGGACCGCTCGAGACGAATCCGAACAGGTCGCCTTCGTGCACGAGCGTCCGCTCAATTTTCTTGAACAGCTCGCGGACGCGTCCCGTGTTCTGGAATTGCATGTGGAGATCGTCGACGAAGAACAGGAAGATGCGGCCCGAAGTGTCTACGATCTTGCGAACGGGCGGCAGAATGATTCCCTCGGGCGGCGGCGGAGGCGGCGCCTCGAGCACGTTCGTGACGCGGCCGCCATGGCTCATCGTCATCGACGTGATCTCCTGCTTCACCCCGTCCTCGTAGATCTCAAACTCTTCCTTCTTGAGGTCGGGCACGAAACGGCCCTGCGGATCCTTCACGACGACGTCCATGGAGACGGCGTCGATTTGCACTCTGAAGGTCGGCGAGGTTGGTGGGGTCTGTGTCTGGCTCCCCGGGCCTTGAGCAGTCAGGCCCGCAACCAGCGCGCTCCAAATAACCGGCGACCAGAACTTGCTGTGTTTCAGGGCCATAGCAGGTCGATTATGGCACGGCTGACCGGCCTACCGGTCGTCTGAATTCGGTCCTTCCGGCAGGGCATCCGGGGAACCGGATGGCCCGCCGGACTCCGTATCCGGCGCAGGTCCGGCCTCGGGTCCGTTCGCCGCTTGTGCAGTTCCTGCCGACGGGGACCGACGCCGGCGGCGGCGCCGCCGGCGAGGACGGCGTCCGCCCTCGGCTGACGCCGGGTCGACGGGATCCGCGCTCGGGCCACCGCGTGCCTGGGCGGCTTCGTCGCCGGCCTCCACACCGTCCAGCCCGTCGTCGTCCGCTTCGCCGCCATCCTCGCCCTGGCCACTCCCTCTTATCGAGGCGTCCTCGGCTGGTGCTGCTGAGTCCGTCGCGGCGGATATGACCAGTTGGTTAAGGTCGTCGTCGGCTGCGCTCTCAAGTTCGGGTACGGCATCGACAGGCTCGACAGTTTCTTCAGACTCGCCCGGGGCATTTTCGTCAGTGATGCGAAGCTGCTTCGCCGCCCGTTCCTGACGCCGGCGTTCTCGCCAGGGTTCGGCCTCTGGCGGCGGCATCGGCGTATTGACGATCGTGGGCCAGTCAAACGTGACGCCTGGGTACTGCGCCTCGAGCGCGCGCCGGACCTCGTCGTCAAACGCCACGCGCCCGACCTTGATGCCGGGAGGGGTGCGATACCAATAGAGCAACCGGGGACGCCCCGGCTTTCCACGCCGGCTGCCCGCGTGCATCAGGTAGATGTGCTCGTACCCGCGCTTGTCGCGAGAGAACCTGAGGAAGGGCACTATTTGCGCTTGGCTGCTCGGGCAGGTCGGCGGGCGGTTTTCCGGGCGCTGGCCGCCTTGGCCGGCCGGGCGGGCCGCTTCGCAGGCGCTGGCGCCGCCTTCCGGGCACGCGCTGCCGCCGGTCGCGGACGAGCGGGAAGCGCCGCTGGCGCCGGGCGCCGATGCGTGGCCGGCGCTTCGCGTGAACGATGCACCAGGGTGAAGCGCATGTCTTCGCCGATGCCGTGGAACGTCCAGATTTCGCTGACGACGATCTGGTTGTCCTCACACAGCCGGCGCGCCACGTCCACCATCGTTGAGGGAACGTACAAATGGAAGGGCGCCCGAAGCTTCGCGAAGTGCGTCCACTGGGCCAACGCTTCGAGATGATTGACGGATTCGCCGGTCTCGACCTCGATCACCGCCTCGAGGCGATGTCCACGCTCGAGGGAGGTCAGGACGATGTCCGGGTATACCGCGTTCGCACCGCTGCCGACCGGAACGAGCTGGGACGCGCCTGGGTTGATGCCCGCGTCGAACCGGCGCTTATATTTGGCCTGCAGCAGGCGGATAACTCTGTCGTGTTCGAGCTGTTCGCGGACGGGCCGCACCAGGATCGGGCTCACCTAGCGCCTCCAGAAGAGTGGGCGGACGCGTGATAAAACCCCTAAGTGTAACATGGAGCCCGTCGGTAACCTCACGCCAACCTCCTCCTGGTATCTCGATCCGCTCGTCGCGGAGCAAAAGCAGGCCGTCCATTTAGACCTCGTCGCCCGGTGGACCAGCCGTGGGATGGGCCGGCTTCTGAAGACTGACGTCTTTGAAGAAGCCAACGGTGACGACGCCCTCCTCTTCGAGATCGCCAACCGCTGCGAATCAGCAATCGGTATCGACCTGGACGTGTCGACCGTTCAGTCCGCGCGGCGGCGGTGCCCTCCGGACAATCCCGCGCGATTCCTCGCGGCCGACGTCCGGTCGATGCCGTTTCCGTCCGGCTCGATCGACGTCATCCTGTCGAATTCCACCCTGGATCACTTCGAACGCCGCGAAGACTTCGTCTTGGCGATCCGTGAGCTCGCGCGGGTGCTCAAGCCGGGCGGCACGCTCATCGTCTCTGTCGATAACGTGCTCAATCCACTGTATTGGCCGCTGCGGTGGCTTGGGCACATTGCCGCGCCGTTCTCGCTCGGCTACTCGCCTTCGCCATCCGCTCTGCAGGCAATGCTGAGGGATGCGGGGTTATCGGAATGCGCCACCGCCGGTCTGCTCCACAACCCACGGGGAATCTCGACATTGCTATTTCTTGCCCTGCGCCGCGTGGGCGGAAAACGTTCGGACACGCTCGTGAGGTCGCTTCTCCACGCGTTTGCGCTCCTCGATCGTCTGCCGACGCGCGGCTATACCTGCTGCTTCTGGGCGGTGCGCGCTTCAAAACCCCGCGAGTAGCAAGGGCACGGACTGCCTCGGGTCCAGCTCATCCGAATGCCGCGAGTCTCGAAATACCCCGGAGATTTCTTGCGCTTTCCGATTGCTTTTGAAAGGACGCGAGCGCATCGTCTCTACCGTCGGATGTATATCCAATTAGCACAGCGAAGGGAGAGCCATGAAAAATTGTCGACTCCTATTCGGGCCTTTGGTGGGACTCGCGGTACTTCTGTTCCTGCCCTGTCAGGTGTTTGCGCAGAGCTCCTTTGCGGGCACGGCGACCGATAACAGCGGAGCGGTACTGCCTGGAGTGACGGTCGAAGTCACCAGTCCCGCGCTCATCGAGGGCACGCGCACGGCCGTCACGGACGGACAAGGGCGCTACACCATCGTCCAACTTCGGCCGGGCGTCTACAAGATGACCTTCTCGCTACCGGGCTTCAGTACATCGATCCGGGACGGCGTGGAGTTGCCGTCGGACTTCGTCTCAACGATCAATGTCCAACTGTCGGTCGGTTCGTTGGAAGAGACAGTGACGGTCTCCGGGCAATCTCCCGTCGTCGACGTTCAGTCTTCGGCGAAGACGGAGGTCATCAGCCGCGCGCTCCTCGATGCCCTGCCGACGCCGCGCAACACGCAGTCGTTCGGGTATCTCGCACAAGGCGTCCGTCTGAGCAAGCCCGACGTCGGCGGGCAGCAGCAGATGGAGCAGGTCAACATGCGCGTGCATGGAGCCGGCGAAGTCCATACGACGATGCAAGTCGAGGGCATGCTCATCAGTCCCGCATTCAACGACGGCGCGGTTCAGAACTACATGAACCAGGCACATTTCCAGGAAACGACCTTCACGACGAGCTCGCAGCTCGCGGAAGTCTCTGCCGGAGGCGTGCGCCTGAACATGATTCCGCGCGACGGGGGGAACAACTACAGCGGCGCCATGTACTTCGGCACGACCGAGAAGGGATGGCAGGCAAACAACCTCAACGACAAGCTGCGGTCGAAAGGCTTGACGAAGGCGCAGGGCGTCGACCACATCCGGGACTACAACCCGGCATTCGGCGGGCCGATCAAGCAGAACAAGCTCTGGTTCTTCGGCTCGGTGCGCTACACGTCCGTTGACGAAACCGTCGCCAACTCATTTCTTCCCGACGGCAGTCCTGCGGTTGTGGATCAGTACGTGAACACCGCGCTCCTGAGGCTCACAGCGCAGATCACGCCGAAGAACAAGGTCAGCGCGTTCCTCGATCGCGCGTTCAAGTACAAGGGCCACGAGTTCACGTTCGGCATCGAGCCGTCGCGCGCCTCGCGCCGGCGGAACTGGGGCGAGCAGAACTACCACACGGCCGCCGTCAAGTGGACATCGACCATCAGCAACCGCATCCTCCTCGAGGCCGGCTTGAGCGAGATTCTGGAACGCAACATGAACGGATATCAGCCTGATGTCTTTGGGACGACGGCTGGCTGGGCCCGTCCAAGCAACATTCATCTATCAACGTCAGGTGCGAGCGTCGACCGTTGGTTCGTCGATGTTTCACACTTCGATCTGATTTCCCAGCAACGCACCGTGGCCACGACGAACTACGCCGGGACGCTGCCGGATCGCTATGTGCCGATGGTGGCGCTCTCCTATGTGACCGGCACGCACAACATCAAGATGGGCTGGCAATGGGCGCAGGGACAGGACCGCAATCAGATCAAGTCGAACGGCGACATCGAGACCGCGCAGTACCGAAACGGCGTGCCGGAGTCGGTGATCGTGAGTGGCGGCCCGTGGGGCACCGAGGAACAGGTCCGGGCCGACATGGGCATCTACGTCCAAGACACCTGGAGACTCAATCATCTGACCCTGAACCTCGGCATCCGGCATGAGTACTTCAACGCCGGCCTCGACGAACAGTGGGCGCCGGGCGGGCGGTTCGTGCCGGGGCGCATCATTCCGAAAGTCGAGGACCTGCCGAACTGGCACGACTGGACGCCGCGCTTCGGCATGGCGTACGACGTGTTCGGAGACGGCAGAACGGCGATTAAGGGCGGCCTCAACAAGTACGTGCGGCCGTACGCCGGGAGCTACACCAAGCGCTTCAACCCGCTGCGGGCGGGCGGTGTCAACACCGACACGCGCGACTGGTTCGACTGCGCGCTGCTGCCAGGCACATCGACGTGCAACCCGGCGCTCGTCGGCTCGCCCGGCTACAAAGACGACGTGGTGCAGGACAACGAAGTTGGACCGAGCAACAACGCACTGTTCGGCATCGGCGCCTCCCGGCGGCCCGAAGCCGGCATCCGGCGCGAATACAACGTCGAGCAGACAGTGAGCGTCCAGCACAGGTTGGCCGACAGGGTCGGCATGACGGCAGGGTGGTTCCGCCGGCAGTACTACAACCTGCACGGTCTCAAGAATCTCGCCGTCGCCGACAGCGATTGGATTGCGACGACCGTTGCCAATCCGGCCTACGGTCAACCGGTGATCGGCAGCGGCGGCGTGCCGATCGATGTGCCGGGCACCTCACCGACCGTGACCATCTACAACCTGAACCCCGCCAAGCGGGGCTTGCAGGACCTCGTGGACTACAACTCAAAGACGAACACCCACATCTCGAATGACTTCGAGGTGAGCTTCACCGGCCGGCTCCCGAACGGCGGCACGGTGTTCGGCGGGTGGACGGCGATGCGGAACGTCGAGAACAACTGCGATCAGGTGAATCCGAACGGATCGAGCCTCGCGGACCTGTACTCGTCGATCTCGTACACGCAAGGCGGCCAGTTTTGCGATGCGACGCAGCTGGACACGCCCTATCGGCACGACTACAAACTCGCCGGGAACTACCCGCTGCCGTACGGGTTCGAGTTCAGCGGCACCTTTGTGAGCTTCGCGGGCAACATGACGCAGACCGTGTGGAACGTGCCAGCGTCTGCGTTCCCCAACGGCCAGCGCACGCAGGCGACGATCGTCCAGCTGAATGCGCCAGGGACGGAGTACCTCGAACGCTGGACGCAGCTCGATGTCTCTGGCAAGCGGAACATGAAGTTCGGCCGCTACACGGTCACGGCGCAAGTCGACGTCTACAACGTCCTCAATGGCGCTGCCGTGCAGACCCGGAACACGACCCTCGGGACAAGCTTGGATCAGCCGCAGACGATTCTGAACGGACGGTTGATGCGTCTGGTCGGACAGATGAAGTGGTAAGAAGCGAGTAGACACGTCTACGCCGGGGGCGATCGCGCTCCCGGCGTAGGGCGCTCCGTTCCCGCCGGTCGTTTTCCTCCGTTCCAATCCGCCACTTTTTCGTCGGCTACAATGTTGAAAAAGGTGGACCGCTGACCGACTCTCGCTCTCGTTTCCTCAACGCCTGCCGTCTTCAACCTGTCGATGCCACGCCGGTCTGGTTCATGCGCCAGGCAGGCCGCTACATGGCCGAGTACCGCGCGCTCCGCGAGCGCTACTCGCTGCTCGACATTTGTCGGACGCCCGACCTTGCGACTGAAGTCACCCTTCAGCCGCTGAGACGCATCGACCTCGACGCCGGCATTCTTTTTTCTGACCTGCTGCTTCCGCTCGAGCCGATGGGCATCCGGTTCGACTTCATAAAAGGCGAAGGACCTCAGATCGAGAACCCGATTCGAGGTGTCGAAGACATCGACAATCTCCGGCGGTTC
>JADMIO011227302.1_pt1 | contig 18224 bp, 15 predicted proteins | sample 8958161 | NCBI WGS metagenome assembly JADMIO01 (sample SAMN16585339, study PRJNA669376) | soil metagenome | isolation source: Crop rotation soil | place: USA: Cullars Rotation, Alabama | collected 2011 | reverse complement strand
CGAACGCGGACAAACGCATGCACGGATCCAAACCGCCGGCGGTGAGTGGTGACACTGCGCCAGCCGCGTCTCCGATCAACATGCCGTTCGCGTTGGCGATGTTTCTGAGCACGCCGCCGACCGGAATGAAGCCCGCGCGTGATTCGATCTGTTTTGCGTTTCTTAGATCGATGATACCTGCGACGCGCGAACGAAAGTCCTGTAGCGCCGTTACCGGATCGAATAACGACGGATAACCGCCGACGCCGAGGTGCGTCTCTTCGCCGTCGTGCGCAATCCACGCGATGTAACCCGGCGCCAGTTTTGGATCGAGAAAACAAAGTAATCGAGGTGGACAGTCGAGCACGGCTCCTTCAAAGACGCTTTCCACTCCCACGATAAACTCGCGATTCAATTCGAGGTTCAGATCTTTAGCAACACGCGAGCGCGCGCCGTCAGCGCCGATCAAGTAGCGCGTCGTGATCGAACCGGAGCTGAGTCGCAGTGTTGCTTTGCCGTTGGTTGCCGAATGGCCGAGGTAACTTGTATGCGGAAGCCAGTGAACACCGGCGTGTAAACACTGCTGCAAGTAACGCTGGTAGAGTTGGCCCATACGGCCGATGCGGAACTCGTCGTGCTTACTGACGAGCTCCAGCGATCGGTGCGCGGGTGAGTAAAGCGTGACGTGTTTGATTGGTGGTCCAAGACAGTCTTCGGGCAGGTCGAAATCGACGAGCGTGCGGCGCACGAAGATTCCGGTGGTATGAATTTTCTGGTCGAGTGTGTTCTTGCGATCGACGAGGAGCACGTTGAGATTCTGCTGGGCAAGCAGGCGAGCACACTGAAGTCCGGCCAGTCCGGCGCCGATGATAGTCACGTCGTAGCTCGTTCTCATAAACGTATCGCCAAGTCCTTTATCGCGCAGAGTCCAAAGACAAAAAAAGGGGAGAGGCGGGTCGGCACTTAAATGTTTCGCATCTGTTTGATCAGCGATTCCATGTGGCTCAAATATTTTTCGAGCGCACTGCGGCCAGCGGCGGTCAGTTTGTATTCGGTCTTAGGCAGACGGCCCTCGAAAAATTTTGTGCAGGAGATGTAGCCTGCTTCTTCGAGTTTGCGCGCGTGTACGCTCAGGTTTCCGTCAGTCGTATTCATCAGCTTCTTCAGATCGCTGAACGTCAACGATTCATTCGCCGCGAGCGCGCTGATGATCCCGAGGCGCAGGCGCTCGTGGATCAAGCGATCGAGATTTGGGGCCGCGCTCTTTTCCTTCGTCCGCGCGACTTGCTGATCGGTTACCTCTTGGGGAACAGTCTTTTTTGCACTCGATTGTTTAGCCACCGTATTTCCTCACAATAATTGCACCAAATATCACGTGCAGTCCGCCGAAGCCTGCGGCCATAAACCAGTTGGCGAACGCGGGCGGCGAGAACAGCGCGAGGGCGCCGAGGACCATGAGACAGATGCCCATGATCGGCACCACTTTGACGGAGTACATACCGCCGGTGATCACGCCCGTTCCGTAAAGTAGTAACCAAACACCGGGAATCGCGTTAGTCAGTCCGGCCTGGACGAGGACGATTGTCAGCAGTCCGCCGGCGAGCAAGGGCGGCGTCAAGCTGAACACCGCTTTTCTTCCGGGACCGGAGCCGAGCGGCATATCGATCGCGCGTGCTTTGCGATCCATGGACCAGCCGGCTATCAGCAGCGAGATTAGTCCTTCGGCGATCCAGACGGCGAGCCACGCGTTGAATGTCGATTGCAGAGCGGCGATCGCGGTGGCGATGAGAGCGGTGACGCCGATGGCGATCTCGCCCCAACCGGAGATGCCGGTGAAGGCGGTCGCGAGTTCCATCGTTTCGCGGATGTAGCGCAGGTTGTCCATGGCCCGGTCGTGCAGGGCCGGTGGCTCGGGTTGCGATTCAGGGATGAGCGGCACGGGCTTCATCGTTCCGGCATTTTATGCTTCCGGCGCGACTCCGGTCAAGTACTTTGCGAGGTAAAGAAAGCTAGAGATCAACTGTAGGGGTGGCCCTCCGTGGCCACCCGTTCTTCGGGACATGAATGGCTAACGAAAAGGGTGGCCACGGAGGGCCACCCCTACAGTTGTTCGTATTGGGGGACAATCCAATCAAGGCGTTAGTTCCGACGTGAGGACCGCGCCGTTGAGACTCGGAAGCACGGCCGAGATCTTCAAGACTTTCCGGCTGCCCTTATCGATCCAAACCGTCTGCTTGTCTGCATCGTTGTCAGTCGCGAATATCTCCACCTTGTACGCGTCAAACGTGCCCGCCGGAACCGTAACGCTCTCCGTTCCGATCACCTTCAACTGTTTGATCTGCGGCTTCAGTTTGTTCAAATCGAAATTTCGAAAACTCAAACTGTAACCATCAGCGAGCGGAAGCGAAGCGATCACTTCAAACGTGCCGGCTCCATCCGCAAATAAGGCGCCACCTGGATCGACGGCAAGCGGCGTGACTTGTCCGTCCCTCGTTGTCTTCCCGGTCAACTGGTTCGGCGCAACGTCCATCTCAATCGTTATCGGACCTTGCTGTATCCAGCGACGTTTCAACAGCAGGCTTCCTTTTTCGATCGTGCTGATATCGACGATCGGGCCTTGCGGAGTCTGAGCTGTTTCATTGACGGTCCATGCTCCATTTTCTTCTTTGATGTCGGTCTTTACGGTGAGCGGAATTTCCTGTCCCTGGATAGCGATGGACGCCTTGTAGTTGTAAGTACCCGGCCGCAGATCAACCGCCGGTTTCGGAAGCTCGGTCGATGCGGTCATCATCTTTGGCATCATCACCGTCTTTACGTCTACGTTTATTTCTTTCAGACGCTGCGACACTTCAGGCGTCATGCTCTCCTGATAACGTCCACCGAGATACTTCGCGAGAAACTTCTCCGCACTCGCAAACATCGCCATGTTGTTTACCGGACGCGCAAAGCCGTGCCCTTCATCCGGCGCGACCATGTACTCGACCGGAAATCCGCGATCTCTTAACGCGATCACGATCTGGTCTGACTCACGTTTGTTAACGCGCGGGTCGTTAGCTCCCTGGATCACGAGCAGCGGAGTCTTGATTTTGTCAGCCGCAGTCAACGGCGACTGCCGCATCAACTGCGCCTTTCCTTCAGGCGTGTTTGGATCGCCCATGCGCTCGTAGAAGAGCTTGCGAATCTGTTCCCAGTATGGCGGAATCGATTCGAGCAACGTCATCAGGTTTGATGGTCCAACAATCGAGACTCCGGCCGCGTAAACGTCCGGTGTAAACGCAACACCTGCGAGTGTCGCATAGCCGCCATACGAGCCACCCATGATGCCAACGCGCTTCGGATCGGCGATGCCCTGCGCGATTAGATACTTCGCACCCCAGGTCAGGTCGTCCTGCATCTTGTTGCCCCACTGCTTGTTTCCGGCGTCGATAAACTTCTTACCGTAACCAGTCGAGCCACGGAAGTTAGGTTGCAAGACGGCGTAGCCGCGGTTCGCGAGAAACTGTGCAAAAGCATCGTAGCCCCAACTATCGCGATACCATGGACCACCGTGCGGCAGGATCACCGCCGGCAGGTTCTTGGCCTCGACGCCTTTGGGTAACGTGAGATAAGCAGGAATTTCCAGACCGTCAGACGACTTGTATGTGACCGGCTTCCTCGGCGCGAGATACGCGCGATTCAACGTCTCGCGCGCCTGGTATTGGAGCGTCAACTTCTTCGTGGAGCGATCGAACAGATAAGTTGAGCCGGGATCGGTATCGGCGTTTGCATAAATGATCCACAGCTTTTCATCTTTCGTCGAAGATCCAAAATTGATCTCTTTGCCCGGAAGTTGTTTCTGCAGGTTCTTGTAATCAGCTTCGAACGCTTTGTCTTTCCAATAGATTCGTTCGCGTTCATCGTTGTAAGAGGTGGCAATCAGATCATCGGAAACTTCCGAGAACGTCGCGTTGCCGAAGTCGACGCGTTTCAAAGGATCCGATTCAACCAGCTCTTCTTTGCCGGTGGTTGGGTTCCAGAGCTCGAGACGAACGAGATCAACGTCGGCGCCCTTGTTTGTTTGGAAGTAAACTCGCTCCCCGTCTTTGTGATAACGAACTGGACCACACGCTTCAAACACACTGCAACTGTAAACCTTCGTAAACTTGTCGGCGTCAACGCGCAAGACTTCCGTGTCGCCGTTCTCTGCTGATCGGGTTGCGAGTCGCAACTGATCTTTCAGATCGAAGAAGTAAGCGGTGATGCGTTCGGTGTTTTTGCGGATGAGCGTGCGCTCCCCTGTCGAGATTTTTACTTTGTACAGATCGTGCCAGGCTGCGTCGCGATCGTTCAGACCAACGTAGATCGCGTCGGGCTCACTACGCGGCACCGCATAGATAAAGGCTCTGATTCCTTTTGCATCCGTGAGATTTCGAGCGGCGGGCACGTCTTGTCCTGAAGCGGGCGCGTCCATGGGATTGACGGCGTACACGTTATAGTTTTCATCACCAGCTTTATCCTGGACGAAAAGGATGTACTTGCCATCGCGCGACCAGAAGAACGTGGGGATCGGGCGTTTGGTATCGGCCGTGATCGGTTTCGCACTGCTGAACGGATCGGCAGTCTTCTTCACCCAGACGTTGCGTGTGCCTTTGAACGGTTTGATGAAGGCGATGAACGCTCCATCCGGAGAGATTTGGGCTCCGGCAATTTCGGGATCACCAAAGAAGAGCTCGCGGTCAATCAGCGGCGGACTCTGCGCCCACACCGGCGCGGCGAGGGTGATGATGAGTAGAGCTGAAAGCATCAGCAAGCCAATAACTGAGCGGCGAGAGCCTATAGAACGCATAAACACCTCTTTCGTTGAGTGATTGTTGATGGAATTATCCGAAAATGAACAGTTGTCTACGAACTGCAAGTCCTTAGAGTTTCAGCGAGCCCATAAGCATACGTAATCCTGACGCTCACAACTTCCCGACGTAGCTTGTCGTACGGAAGCGCGCAAATTGTGAGCGTTTTCTCGGGATTCTTTTGCGTGATCTCTTAGTGAGTACGATCCGACGTGGTGCAACCGGCGTCTTGGTGCAATTACTTACAACGTGGAGAGATCCCGAAACACGGACTGTGCTTCAGTTCCGTTCTGGCAGCGTAGCTTCACAAGCGCATTGATTTTATTCAAAATTTTTTGAAGCAAATTTCCATGTTGTAATGAGTGCTCCCAAACTCGAACTACCACAAATCCACGTCTTCGCAATTCCTTATTGTTTCGGCGATCGCGACGTCGATTAAGCTCAATTTTTGTACACCAAAACATCGAATTACTTTTTGGTATGTGCCCGCATTTCCTACAGCCATGCCAAAAACAACCATCGAGAAATATCGCAAGTTTAGCTCTTGGAAAATAAACATCCGGCTTGCCCGGCAAATCGGCGTGCAACACCCAGCCTGTCGTCGCAGATCGCACCAATCCCATGCGAAACTTCAATTCGGTGCTGCCGTTATGTTTCGCTCGGATCGCGGACATCGTACGAGAACGACTCGCCACGACATCGGAGAAGCATCCATTAGGAAGTGAAAGTCTTAAGAGCCTTTCCATTTCTCACTGGAACCTGCGGACAAGTGTTTATGGGAATAAAACATTCAAGCGAAGTACAGACTCTCACCATCATGTTTGATCCAGTATGCACTTATGGCGCTGCCGGGATCCCCATTTCGGATACCTTTCGAGTACTCGGGATGATAAACCGTCGGTTGCGGATAATGGACAGAGGAGTCTTTTTGGATCGCATATAGGCACATAGCTGCCGAAGTCGGCTTCGGACCGAAAGGGGCAAACGCTATCGGTTTTCCTTGATTACCAGCCAAGGATCTAATTCTGTCGAACGCTGCGGACATATCTAGAGTTTCAACTCGAAATTTTTCAAATCTGCTCGAGGAATGCTCTCGTTCAAGATTAGCAATCGACTCCCACGTTCGTTTCAGGACACCGAGAGGTCCAGGGAAAGGAATAAGAAGCTTCATCTCTCGATTCGGGTGATCACCTACGTAGCGCCGCAATTTTTCTACCAAGAAGCCAACGCTAACGATCCACATTTCCTCAGTCGTCGCCGAGCCCCCAAACCCGGGAAGCACTCGGAATTCTTCGATATCCTCATACAAAGGAGCGTCATCTGCATAACTCATGGGTGATGTGTAAGTGATGATAAGATCTCTCACATCTATACTATTGAAAAGCGTGCGAAGAATGGGGAAAAAAAACGCTTAGGAAACGATGTAATATCTAGCACCACAGACTGCCCACCCGCCGCCGCGCGACGAGCGAGAGCTGATATCCGAAATAATTCCGCCATGATCTCAATGATTTCTACTTTTTCTAAATTACCGCCATTGCGATGGAATTCAACTCGCCGAGATCTAATGGCCTCAGCTGTTCGCTCCCGATACTTCTCTGAGTCTTCGTCCTGAATCTGCGTAATTAGCTCGCCTGAAAGCAATCCTAACCTACGCATCTCAAACCAGCTTGTGAGAGAGCGCTCCTCTGTGCCGATTGTTCCCACGAAGTACCAGTTTTTTGACGTGCTTAAGGATAGGACCCAGTCGAGTGGTCCCCACGGTCGGTATCTCATTATTCAATGTTCTCGAAACCAGGTAGTGTTGGATGATTGGAAGGAGGTGGAGATGCTGAGCTCTTCGGCCGAGGCAATGTCACCTGAGCCTTCTTCATTAATTGTAACAAGTCTTCCACGGTCCAATAATATGGCTCTTTAGTTCTAGCCTCAGGCAGTTGGAAGCGCGGGCACAATATCGGATTCAGATAGAATTTCATGCGCTTCCCGCCGCTCTTAGATTTCGACGAATGCTCAGAACCAAATAGCACTCCATAACCGACGGCTTCATGCATCCAATTACGCATTGCAGTCTCTCTCTCGTCGCTGACGTTGAAAGTTACGAGGGAGATGGAAATACCGTTGCCGCCAGGATACGTCATGCTCAAATCATTAAGCATATCTTCGTTTAAGCGCGTTCCTAATTTCTCCGCAAAACTTTGCCGAGCATTTCCGCCCGGTTCTTCTGGAAGCTTCTTGAACCATTCATTACTAGCAAAGAGTACACCGGCCGCCTGAATGTAAGGATTGATAGTCCCAATCTTAAGTAGATCAGTGCGCTTATGAGGCGGAAGACTGGACTCGTTTTTCAGAAAACCATCCCAGATGCGATGACAGATGTGTAGAAATACGGCAATGTTTCCCCCGCTCAACGAGCGTATATCCTGAAATCCCCACCACATGAACCGTTGTTGACTTCGCGTTGTCAGTTGCAACACGGCTTGATCTAACCGTTCCTTTCTCCACCATTTTCTGTTCCTCCAAGGCGCATTTCGCGGAGGAGGCGATTCACGATGCTGATGTTTGAATTGCGCACCACCAGTTTGGCGAGCCCAGGCAGCAGCCAAAGCAGCGTCAAGCATTCCAGTTCGATTAGATTTGTAAAGATCTCTCAAAAAACAACGCCACTCCTTGGACCACTTACCACGGTCAGCAACAAGATCGAGCCCCAACACACGATCAATCTGATCGTCCTCTATCCTAGGATTCAGTTGCTCCAGTCTCCTTTCCGCGACGGGAGACTTACCAAAAACAGCCTTTGCAAGATGTGGCTTCAATTGGCTCACGTCAATTTCGTTTCTGAAATAATAGACCACCCGCTTCTGAAAGGCCTCGATTGCGAACCTCTCAAAGATTGAGTTTCGGGTCTCACCTAAAGCAAAGAGTTCCTTGTCCATGTCAATTAAGTTGTAGTCGCGCCTATTCTCTAAACGAGCCTCACTGCCCCAGATGCCTAGGAACTCGGGATTCGACCAGCCGTACCTTCTCGTTCCAGCTCGATAGTGGACACGCGCATCCCGTGACGCGAAGGTCCGATTCAACATCTTACGCAATGCTAGCAACAGCTTTTGTTGCCTGTCTGTGAAAGCGCGATGCATTTCTTCTATTTGATCTACTCGAATTAGGACCGGGACATCAGGAGCGATAATCTCAAATCGGCGAAGGCATTCAGCAGTTCTGGCAATTGGTTCTCCAATATTCGTCTTGCTGAGCCGAATAGCTTCAGGTGGTTCCGGTTCCCGAATATTATCGTTCATCCATCGCCGGTAGAAATCTATCCGGTATGTCAACCGTTCCTTAAGCTCACCGATTGATTTGACGCCCTCAAGTGCCCCAAACCAGCAATCCTCATGGGCTAACGCTTTTACGAATAACCCTGCACGAGAAAGGTCAACTATCGAATCGAATACTCTTAAGTTTTCGCCAATCGTTTCTACCGATTTAACGAGATCAAACACGATCCAATAATTAAAGAAGTCAGCGAAATAGAATGGAATCTCGCGGATATCTACCGGATCACCCCGATGAAGCGTGCATTGAACGATATCTGTGATTCGGCTTTTCGTGAGGTTGATTCCAGCGGAAATAAAATTCCGCATCTGCTTGTTGACTGGGAATTCTTTTCCCGCGTTCGAATACGCAATTCGGATTTCCGGGCGAAGAAGACTTAGGATCATTGTCTTCCCACATCCTTGGGTTCCGCTGAGCACTACGTTGCCCCCTTGAAACACCGGATGAATCGCGGTTTGCAAAACCTCGTCACTAAATAGTTCTACGAAGTTGTTCTCCGTCTGAATGTCGTCAGAAAAATAAAGTTGCTGAAACGGATTAATTGTTATATTCATTTCAGTCGCGATAGACGCGGGGAAAAATTGGTTCCCACCCTCCCCTTGCGGTTTTATGATGAACAAGTGGAAGGGTATTGTTGGGTGTATTTGTGAACGTAGCTAATGAGCAACCGGTGGTTTTAAAACCAAACGGGTCTCCAGAGACTCTGCTCGCATAACGAGTAGCTAAGTCCTCCATCGCAGCGGCAATCTTCCATCCTTGCCTTCCCTGCCGTTCCGGGCCAAGCAAGTCCTCTCTTTGAAGTTCAATGATTGGCCGAACTGTAAGGGTGCCAGCCGAGCGTTGTACCTCCGTTTGTAGGGCGCCGACGCCGTTTGGACAAAGAATCAAGGGAATAAATAATACTGGTTTATTAAGTTGAGTAACCGCCCATCGAATAGCGTGTAAGCATTGCACTCCTGATCCCACAATATCCTCAAGAAGAACGAGCCGTTCCAAAGAAGGAAGTCGCCCATTAGGGGTTAGGCTTGGATTTGCCATGTATTCCTTAAGACTCTTAGCAAGGCTAGGATTCGGCGTTCCAGTTGTTTCGGCCAACATTTCCATCGTGGCAAACGCCGGTCGATGTCCTATGCCCTTCAGATGATTAGTCTTGTAGAATTCATTGATGTCCATGCTGTCGGTTACGGGACAAAACCAAGTCGTCTTATGCACATGGTGTTGGACTAAATCGTTGAACGCTTTTACTCCTGCTGTGTGTAGCTTAGCACCCACCTGCTCTGCCACCCAGCGAGTGATTTCACGATCCATTGCGGAACGGTAGAGCGATGTGAAGTCTTCATGCGAAAAGAAGCTAATTTGTAACGCATAACGAAGAAGAAGTTTTTGATCAGCCTCGTCACCCACGTTTCCAATCCAAGCGGCAAGTCTTTCCATGTAACTCGAATTGAAGTCAGGATGCGCCGCAGGAAGGTAAACTCGCCACTCATTACGTGAATGATACTCAAGTTGATCGAGGATAAAACCATATTCCGATTTGGCTTGAGGATCTCCGGTATTTTGAAGATCCCAATCACGTACTTTTATAATGAGTTCTTCCAGTGTCATTTTCGTGGTCAGAGGAGACGTCGGGCTATGTCGGCAGCGAAAGCTCCCAGAGGTGGTGGAACCGCATTTCCAATCAATCGAAACTGTGCTTTTACAGCCCCATGAAATAAGTAACTATCATCGAAGCCTTGAATGCGAGCTGCCTCACGTACGGTAAAGCCTCTCTGTTCGGTAGGGTGCAGAAAATATCGATGAGACCCAAAGCGAGTGTCGACCGTGCATGCAGGCTTATCCCATGACATGCGGCGGAACTTACCATTAAACGTTCCTGCCAAGTCAATGTTGTTGCCTATCCTCCTTAAGTACCCCTTCGTTAAAAGCCCTTCGAGTAGATTTCTAAAAGGTCTTCCAAGCGATGCTTCTAGCCTACGAATTGAAACGGGATCGGCATCACCATTTTCTCTTTGACGGTTCTGCCTGCGCAGCCGCCTAAGCAATTCAAGCACAGTCCTCTCTTGCTCACTAACCGAACCGAATACCTCGGGAATATCCCAAGTTGGGACAGCGTTTGGGCCACCTCGCACATTACAAAGTTTTTGGCCAGGTTTGATTCGTTTTGCAATTAACCAATCCCGGCTTGAAACATTGATTAGGTTAGGATTGTGGTTTGCTTGGCGGTCGACTCCTGCTAGGGCTGAGCCCAAGTCACATCGTTGGATTCGAGGAGGTTCGATATGCAGATCTCGATTCGTTCGCCAAGCAATCAGCAAGACTCTTTGTCTCAATTGAGCCATCCCCAGGTCCGATGCTTGGCAGCGAATCGTGTGGGTTCGATACCCGCCAAGGCGCATAATGTCGTCGAGCCCTCTCCAGTAACGTAAATGGCTTCCCGCCAAAACCCCGGCCACATTTTCAACAATCAAAATCTTTGGCATGACCCTCAATGCCAGGGTCCCTGTCAACTTTAATAAATGGTTTCTTTCATCGTTTAGACGTCTTTTCCCCACCGTCGAGAATCCTTGACAAGGTGGCCCAGCGATTAGAACCTCCACTCCACGGATCGCGGCCTCGTTAGGAATTCCATTCGTCAGATCAACTTGGTGGATTTCGCCTCTAATGTTGGTAGCAAAATTGCTGCATGCATCAGCATCGTAGTCATAGGCACCAAAAGAACGAAATCCGCGCTGAATAAACCCTAGATCAAATCCCCCACACCCAGAGAACAGACTAGCGAAACTCAGGTTTTGACTTGGCATACTGGTAAAGTGAGAACGTGCTCCTAAGCGGGGTTTGATCGAGATTTCGATTCATGATTCTAGGGCACGCGGCCAGCCTAGCCAAGTGAGCGCTGAACCCGACTACCGAGTTCGGCGTGAACCAAGGCTAAATCCTTCGACCTTTGGCTCCAGACGTGATCAATTTACGTCTTGGCTGGCAGTAAAGGGCACGGTTGAAAGGTGAAATCCTGATCTTCTCAGCACGCCCATGCTACTCCCTAGAACGTCTTGCGGCACTAATGCCATTTAATGCGTTCGACGGTTGTTTTCAGATCTTACAGTGTCGCGCCACGTAAAGCGTATCAGGTTCAGAAGTGAGGCAAAGGATCAACCGCAGTTGAATTATGTTATAGTGCGCGCACCCCTCAAAAAGAACGGGCCGACTTGTGGTTACGACACAAAATCGACCCTAGAACCTCAACCTTCAACAGAAAGGAAGAAGCTCATGGCTAATCATAGTAGCGCAACAGCGCGCAGCGAAAAACCTCACGTAAACCGAACAACCAGAACCAATACAATCATGAATGCTCTTAAAGAAAGAGCGCAGACAGTCTTGAATGACAAGTCGATCGATGAGCAGAGTCTTGCGATCCTTCGTCACGCGTTAGAGAGGAACGATCCGTGGCTGGCTGAGATGGTGCGCCGCGCAGATGCGGGCGAAACCATCGTCGATACGACTGAGGACGAAGTTGATTCAAGCAGAGACAAGATCGAAGCACTCGCAGAAATAATCTGTGGGGCTGGCGAGCAGGCCGCTGCTGCACTGCTTGTTCTAATGGGAACGCTTCAGAACTCCTCGGACCCTGCAGTAGTTGCACACACGGCGAAGCACTTTGTCTTCACTCGCTGCGGTGAGTTGAACGCTTACGGCATGGGGAGGCACAAATTGCAGTGCTTGAAAGTGAGTTACTGAACTAAGCCAAGTTTGCTTTGTACGAAGAGTTAGTTTTTTGTACTGGTTCAGTTGAAATACGCCGAAGACCAACTCCTTTCGGCGGTATTTCAAACTGAACCAGTACTTAGTTTTTACAGGATTTGCATGGTATTTTTCGTCTATGAGAAACTCAATCCGCTTCGGACTCCTTTTGCTGTCACTGCTGCCGCCAACGCTCGTCTGCGCGCAGGAGGCGCAAAAGCACCCCATCGATAAAGCGCTCGAGGTCTGCACGGACAAGGATCCGTCTACTGCCGGAATGGTGAGGTGTACGGACGCTGCATATAAGAAGTGGGATCAGGAGCTCAATAAAAACTACCGGACGCTGATGGCGAGGTTGAAGCCTGCGGGTAAACAATTGCTGAAATCAGCGCAGCTCAGTTGGATTACGTATCGCGATAACGAGTTCAAGTTGATCGACAGCATCTACGACGGCATCCAGGGAACAATGTACATACCCATGCGCATTGACGAGAAGATGCAGATAGTCAAACAACGTGCTCTCGCACTCGCAAGTCATTTAGATATGCTTGACGAAGGGGAACCTTAGGGCCGTCAACCATTCATGATTTTACGATACGTCACAAACAAGTCCGACAGCCTGTCTGCAGACGCAGGATCATTGCGAGCAAGCAAAGTAATGAGCTCATCGCGACCAGCAAACAATGGCTGCAGGCTGTTTCTTTGCGCCTCTGTATAATTCGAGCCGTCCTTTTCGGCGCTTAACGACGTGAAGAATCTGCTGAGCGCTTGGCGAGCCGGCTCATAGTCACCGCGTCGCGCATCGATGACTGCAGAGGCAAGATCGCTCTGCATTTTACAGAGGACTAACTGACGCTCTGTCTCGGCGAGACTACTTGCCGCACTTCGAGCCTTGAGCCACATCGGGACAAGACCGAGCAAGAACACGACGAGCAGCATGACGGCATAAATCGCGTAGCGCCGCATCCCAGACGTGATCGGTTTGCGTTCCAAATCTTCACTCATAATCTCCCCCTTATATTAAGCGGCAGTCTGCTCAAACCGCGAAAACTCAAATTCGAGCGCCAGGCCGGAACGTCGTCGAGCAATTTCAAATCAGGCGCCCGCTCGAGCAAATTGGTGAATGCGATCTCGGCTTCGGTGTAGGCCAGTGATGCGCCGATGCAGAAGTGTGCGCCATGACCGAAAGAAAGCGGCATGCCTTCGTCACGCGAGATCTCGAGTTGCTCGGGAGTCGAGAACTTCTCCCCGTCGTGATTGGCAGAGCCTAACAGAAGAATCACAGTTTGACCTTGCTTGATCTCCTGATCGTGCCATGTGAAATCTTCGGTTGCCGCGCGTCCGGAGAACTGCACCGGACTGTCGAACCTCGCAAACTCGCGCACGGCTGAGTTAATCAGCGACGGATTCTCCCTGAGCTTTGCAAGCTGATGCGAATTCTGTAGCAGCGCCAACAATCCGTTACCGAGCAGGTTACGCGTTGTCTCGTGCCCCGCGACGAGCAGGAGACTGCATTGGGCCAGCAGCTCTTCCCCGGTGAGCATCTCACCTTCTTCCTCGACGCGCAGTAACAGGCTTACCAGATCGTCTCCTTTATGCGCACGTCGCTCGGGAAGCATGGCGCGGAAATATTCAGTGAGACTGATGAGACTGTCTTGCGCGCGCCGCGCCGTGTCGACACTCGAAGTGGCATTGCCGAAAAAACTGGCCAGATCATCAGACCAGATCTGGAAGTCGCTTTGATCCTCCGCCGGTATCCCGAGCATCTCCGCGATCACTCTGACCGGCAGAGGATTGGCAAACTCAGTCATAAACTCGATCTCAGACTTCCCGGCCACGTCGTCCAGCAGTGAATCAACAACTTGCTGAATACGCGGGCGCATCCGCTGGATCATGTTTGGCGTAAACTCTTTATTCAGAAGTTTGCGAATGCGGCTGTGCTCGGGCGGATCGAGAAAGAGCATCCACCTGGAAAAGATCCGATTGAACGTGGCGAATTCGCTCTGCGCTGCGCTTGGGAGTGCAGCGGTGAGGTTATGGCTGCGTTGACTGGAAAGACGCGGATCATGCAAGCCTGCCAGAACATCAGCGTAACGGGTCACCAGCCATGCGCCGTTGCGAAACTTGTCCATCCAGTAAACCGGTGCGGCTGCACGCAGGAGGCTGTAAGCTCTGTAAGGATTGGTAATGAAATCCGCATCGAACATGAGGCGCGATATTTTATCTGATATGTTGAAGACCGGCCATTAAAACGCGACCATCCAGTTGTTGTGTTATTTACAGGCGCGATTCTAAAATGACACGCTTATTTCCAGCCGTAAATAAATGTCAGCTTTAACAGTTCTGATTTCTTAAGGTGTCCCGGTTAATATGAAATCATTCGCTCCCGGATTTCTTGAAAAGCAACGAATTCCGCAGAATCTTCTGCGAACCATCCGTTTCCTCGGTGAGTACAAGGGCAAGGAAGAAATCTTCAAGCAACAGTCGCCGCAAGTGCTTGAGACTCTGCGTCACGCTGCTGTTATTCAGAGCACGGAGTCGAGTAACCGCATCGAGGGGGTCACCGCGTCTCACGAGCGCATCGTCAAAATAGTTCAGAAGAAAGTAAAGCCTGCCAATCGTTCAGAACAGGAGATCGCCGGCTATCGCGACGTTCTGAACACGATCCATGCGAATCACGCGAACATGAAATTCAGCGTGAATCTAATCCTGCAAATGCATAGGGACCTTTTGAGGTTTACGACGGAGCAGGGTGGCCGTTGGAAGACGACTCAAAATGAAATTGAGGAAATCGGCCCTGATGGCAAAAAATCCGTTCGCTTTACTCCCGTTGCGCCTCATTTGAGCGAGGATGCGATGCGGTCGTTACACGAGCAATTCAATAAAGCAACACAGTCTCACGAGTTTGAACCGCTGCTGCTGATTCCCGCTTACGTTTTGGATTTTCTTTGCATCCATCCTTTTCGTGATGGTAATGGACGAATGGCACGGCTAATCGCGTTATTGCTTCTATATCAGTCTGGCTTTGAAGTGGGACGATTTATTAGCCTCGAAAACATTATTGAAGACACACGGCAAAGCTACTACGACACACTGCATGCTTCTTCTCAAAAATGGCATCTCGGCAAGCATTCGCTCGTTCCCTGGTGGGACTACTTCCTTGGTGTGATGTTGTTGACTGCGTATCGAGAGTTTGAAAGACGGGCAGGAACGTTAACAACTATCCGAGGCGCAAAAACAGCAACGGTTGTCGACGCTATCGAACGATTGCCTAATGAGTTCAGGATGGTTGATGTCGAAAGAGCAGCCCCGAATGTGACACGAGAAATGATACGGGTGGTTCTAAATCGGTTGAAGAAGGAGAAGCGCGTTTATTGTGAAGGACGCGGAGCTGCGGCTACTTGGTACAAGCAAAGCTAGAAGCCACGTCTCTGCGAGTAATGGTAATAACTCATTAATAGTGGTAATAGAAGTGATAATGACCCGGAAATACCCAGTTTTGCGGCCAAAATCTGGCAATTGCCGTTCGAGAGTAATTATCACTAAGAGTGTAACGAACCCCCCTTGCTCTTAATGCCACTAGCTGAAGGCATAAAACTCGGGCGTTACGAAATCCGTGCGCACATCGGGACGGGTGGGATGGGCCAAGTGTATCTCGCGCAGGACATGAGCGAGTTGAATCGCACGGTCGCTATCAAGCTTCTGCCTGCCGAAGTTGCTGCCGATCCGAAGTGGATGCAGCGCTTTATCCGCGAAGCCAGAACGGTCTCCAATCTGAATCATCCGAACGTTCTCACCATCTACGAGTTTGGCGTGCATGACTCAACACGTTTCCTCGCGATGGAATATGTTGACGGCGTCACGCTGCGTGAGCACTTGAACAACAACCGTTTGAACCTGCACGAAGTGCTCGATATCGGTATCCAGGTCGCCGCGGCTTTGAATGCGGCGCACGAAGCGCACGTCATCCATCGCGATATCAAACCTGAAAACATCATGCTGCGCCGGCGCGACAGCATCGTGAAGGTGCTCGACTTCGGTTTGGCGAAGCCTGTCCGTCAGGAAGGCGCTTCGCCCACATCAAGCGAGCTGGTTCACACGGAGACCGGCATCGTGATGGGCACCGTGAGTTACATGTCTCCAGAGCAATCGCTGGCAGTGAAGACCATCGACTATCGCACTGACATTTGGAGTTTGGGTGCGGTGCTCTACGAGATGATTACGGGACGCGTTCCTTTCGAAGGGAAAGAGCTGCTACAGCAGTTAATCGCGATTCAAGAGCGACCCCACACGCCGCTATCAAAGCTTGTCGAGCACGCGCCAGAACAGTTGGAACGAATCATCGACAAGGCGCTCGCGAAGAATCCGGACGAACGTTATCAAACAGCGAGCGACATGTTGAACGACATGCGGAGCCTCAAGCGTCAATTGGAAAACCAGGCTGAGAACGATCGCACCGCGCTGTTTCAGCAGCCCGTATTGGGCCGTCAAACAGCTACGACTCAAAGCGGGCGTTATCCGGTTTCGAGTGCGGAGTACATCGTCAATCAAGTCAAGCTCCACAAGCGTGGCGCATTAATCGTTTTGGGAGTGTTTGCACTTGCAGCATTCGCGACAGTGTTTTGGTACTTCAAGCATACGCGGGTTGCGCCGCTAACCGACAAAGACACCATCCTGCTCAGTGAATTCGAGAACAAAACCGGAGAGGCCGTCTTTGACGACACACTCCGGCAAGGCCTCGCCGTGCAGTTACAGCAATCGCCTTTTCTCGACATCTTTCCCGAGACACGCACGCGCGCCACGTTGCAGCTCATGAGTCTTTCGCCTGACGAGCGTGTGACGCGTGAGCGCGCGCGGGAGATCTGTCAGCGACAGGGATTGAAGGCGTTCATCGCGGGGACGATCGTGAAGTTTGAGCGCAACTATTCGATCACGCTCGAAGCGCTCAACGGGCAGACTGGCGATCAGCTCGCCCTGGTTCAGGTTGAAGCTGAAGGCAAGGATCAGGTGCTCAAAGCGCTCTCGCGTGCGGCAACGGAGCTGCGCAAGAAACTCGGTGAGGAGTTGAGCTCGATTCAGAAGTTTGACGCTAAGCTGGAAGTAACCACTTCATCGCTCGAAGCGTTGAAGGAATATGCGCTCGGCAGAAGCGAACAGGACCGCGGTCAATTCTTCAAGGCCATTGAGTTCTACAAACGCGCCACCGAGATGGATCCCAACTTCGCCGTGGCCTGGCTGGGACTCGCACTCCAGTACGCCAACACCAGTCAGCCGGGGCTGGCCTCGGAGTCTTTGTCCACCGCGTTCGCCTTGAGCAATCGCGTCAGTGAAGATGAACGCGCGCGCATCACTTATTTCTATTACCAGATCGTGACCGGCGAGTTGGAGAAGGCGATTGAGGGGCAGGAGGCGTACGTGCGAAGTTATCCGCGCGCCGCGCGGGGCCCGGGCAATCTCGGCAACCTCTACTCAATCACGGGTCAGTTCGAAAAAGCGGTAGCGGCCACGAGTGAAGCGCAGCGGCTCAATCCAAATACCACCATCTGGCCCGGAAACCTTGCTGAGGCGCTGATTGGGCTCAATCGTTTCGACGAAGCGCGCGATGTCTGCCAAAAGGCGTTGGGGCAAAAGTTGGATAGCACGAGCATTCGTGAGCGACTCTATACCGTGGCTTTCGTCAGTGGTGATGTCTCAGGAGCGCAAGAGCAGATCGCGTGGGCGAAGGGACGGACTGACGAATACCGCGCGGTGTACTGGCTGGTCCAATCGTCAGCTTTTGCGGGCAAGTGGCGCGAGTCAGATGAATACTTACGCCGCGCAACTGAGCTTGCGCTTCGTGCCGACGCGAAAGAGGTCGTAGCCGGGTATACCGCGGACCAGGCGCTGCGGGCAGCGTGGTTGGGCCAGTTTGAGCAATCGTTGACGTTGGCACAATCGGCGCTGAACGTCGAACGCAATCGGAACGTTCTCACGCGCGTCGCGCTTGCCTTCGCGCTTGCGGGCGAAATGGGCAAAGCCCAGGCGCTGATTGAGGAGCTCGAGCAGAAGCATCCGAAAGACACGTTGGTGAATCAGGTGTGGCTGCCGGAAATCAAAGCGGCGATTCAACTGCGCAAGAATAACGCTCAGGCCGCACTCGATCTTCTGGAAACAACGAAACGCTACGAAGCCGCGGCAGCGCTCTCGCCGCAAATGTTACGCAGCCTCGTTTACCTGAAGTTGGGCCAGGACGCGCAAGCGGCAGCAGAGGCGCGCCGGATTTTGGACCATCGTGGTCAAGGTCCCTTTTCGACGCTGTGCTTTCCAGCACAGTGGGATCCGAAGCTTGGAATTCACGTGACTTGAAGTCGCGGC
>JADMIO010842063.1_pt1 | contig 18225 bp, 17 predicted proteins | sample 8958161 | NCBI WGS metagenome assembly JADMIO01 (sample SAMN16585339, study PRJNA669376) | soil metagenome | isolation source: Crop rotation soil | place: USA: Cullars Rotation, Alabama | collected 2011 | reverse complement strand
CTTTCCCGACCGGGTTCGGGTGCTCGACGGCGGCAAGCCGCTCGGCGAGGTCACCGCCGACTCGCGCGGCGAGTGGGTCCTGGTGCCGAACGCGCCGATGGCCGCCGGCGACCGCCAGCTCGAGATCGAGGCGACCGGACGCGACGGCGGCCCCGCTCGCCGCTCGGCCGATGCCGTCGCATTGTCGATTGCGCCCCCGACCACCGGCAATGGCGCGCGGTCAGCCTTGGCGGTGCTGCTGCCCGGCGATGCGAGCAAGCCGGCGCAGGTCCTGCAACGCCCCGATTCAGCGGCCGGTAGCGGCCCGTTATCGCTCGATGCCGCCGAATACGCGGCCGGCGACCAACTCGTGCTGTCGGGCCGCGCCGATCCCGGCGCCCGCGTCGCGGTCCACGCCGGCGACCGGCCGCTCGGCACCGCAATCGCCGACGCGGCCGGTAAATGGGTGCTGAGTTCCCGGTTCCAGCGGCCCCCGACCGCCGCCGAGCTGCGGCTGGAGCAGCTCGGCCCTGGCGGCGTCATCGCCTTCCGCATCGCGCTGCCGTTCAACCCGGCCGGCAAGCGACCGGCGGCTGGCGGGGACACCTACGTCGTCCAGCGCGGCAATAGCCTGTGGCTGATTGCCCGCGAGCTCTATGGCGAAGGCGCCCGCTACACCACGATCTACCGCGCCAACCCCGACCTGATCCAGGACCCCGACCGCATCTACCCCGGCCAGCAGTTCAAGGTCCCGAGATCGTAGCGGGTCAGGTAAAGTCCGGCCTCCTTCCGCACCGTTTCTTGCGGTAAACCAGGCCGCCCGCCTTTTCTCGGGGTCTGTGAACGCGGCCTTTAGCGCGACGAATTGACAAGACCGCCAGCGGCCGGCTCAACTGCGCGCCACAACAGCAATTTCGAGGACGGCAGCATGGGCATGCTCGATGGACGCGTCGCGATCTGCACCGGGGCGGCGCGCGGCGTCGGAGCCGAGGTGGCCAAGCTGATGGCCCGGGAAGGCGCCAGGATCGTCGTCGTCGATCCCGGTGTGGGCGGCGCCGGCGAGGGCGGCGACACGAGGCCCGCGCAGGCCACCGCCGACGAGATCACCGCCGCCGGTGGCGAGGCGGTCGCCAATTTCGGCTCGGTCACAAACTTCGACGATTGCTTGCAGATGGTGAGCCAGGCGCGCGACACCTTCGGCGGGCTGCACATCGTGTTCAACGCCGCCGGCATCCTGCGCGACAAGATGTTCCACAACATGTTCCCGGAGGACTGGCAGGCGGTCATCGACGTCCACCTGACCGGCCATTTCAACGTCAACCGGGCCGCCATCAACCTGTTCCGCGAGCAGAATTACGGCCGCATCATCATGGTGTCGTCGACCTCGGGGCTGCTCGGCAATGTCGGCCAGACCAATTACGGCTCGGCCAAGCTCGGCGTCGTCGCGCTCGCCCGCATCGTCGCGATGGAGAACCAGTCCCGCGGCATCACCGCAAACGTCATCGCCCCTTCGGCCGACACGAGGATGACCCGCTCGGTGCCGACCCCGAAGGACCCGGCCGCCGCCGCAGCGCGCGAGGAGCGGCTGCGGCGCAGCCGCGCGGACGCTATTGCCCCGTTATGCGTCTTCCTCGCTTCCGAGCAGTCGTCCTACGTCAACGGCCAAGTGTTCCACCAGCGTGCCGGCGAATTGTCCTTGTACGGCCACATGCGCCCGGTCCGCATGGTCCACCGCAACGGCGGCTGGACCCCGGAGACGATCGCCGAGGTCGCTATGCCGTCATTGCAGAGCGGCTTCACCTCGCTCGACTCGCGCAACACCCACGCCGGCCTGCCGATGGATTGAAGACTGCGACGGCCGGCATGCTGCCGGCCCGCCGCGGACAGACGGCAGCATCTACCGCGGCGTGACGACCGGCGGCGGCTGCGGTGCCAATAGCTGCGGCGTGGTAACGATCCCCGGGGTGCCGGAAGGGTTTACCGTGAACGTCGCCGAGAACGGCAGGTTCGTATAGTACTGCTTGGCGAAATCCGAAATCGCCGCGATCGGCGTCTGCGGCACATAGACGACGTCGAAGGATTTCAGCAGCGGGTCGTCCGCCCCGGGCGCGCCATAGCCCCCGACCGGGGTCGCCACCGTATAGGTACGCACGCGGCCGTCGCCGTCGTGCCGCATGATGAGGATGTCGCTGGTCTTGGCCCCGGACTTGACGCCCCCGGCCTGGGCCAGGGCGCGGCTGACGGTCAGCGGGATGTCGCTGCGGATGAGGCCCGGCTTGCCGACCCAGCCATCGACATAGACCAGTTCGGGCTCGTAGCGCCGCATCGTGATCGACAGCTCCGGGGCTTTGAGCTTGCCCGCATAATGCTGCCTCAGTCGCGCCGTCGCCTCCTCGATTGTCAGTCCGCCGACATTGACGCTGCCGATCAGCTTTGGGGCGACCGTACCGTCCATGCCGACCGTCAACCGGTCGTTTGATTCCGGCGAAAACGGAAACCGGATCTCGAACTGGTCGCCAGCCGACAAGGTGTGCTCCGGGGTCAACGGCATGCCCCCGGCAATCGCCGCGCCCGGCGGCAGCTGCGACAGGCGGGGCGCGGACGGGCCGCATGCGGCGAGCAGCAGCACTCCGATCACGGCAATCCGTCGTATCATCGCGCGGTCAACCAGGACAGGACATCGGGGAGCGGGGGCATGCTTACGCTGTACCAGCAGCACGATTCCGGCAACTGCTACAAGGTTCGGCTTGTCCTGAGCCATCTAAAGCGGCCGTTCCGGAGGGTGGCGGTCTCCTCGTCCGATGGCGCGACGCGCCAGCCCGAGTTCCTCGCCAAGAACCCGATCGGCAAGCTGCCGACGATCGCGCTGGAAGACGGCCGGTTCCTCGCCGAGTCGAATGCGATCCTGCTGCATTTCGCCGAGGGCACGCCGCTCCTGCCCGGCGATTCCTATGACCGGGCGAAGGCCTATGAATGGCTGTTTTTCGAGCAGTACAACCATGAGCCGGCGATCGCCGTACGACGCGCCTTGAGCGTCTATCCCGAACGGCGGGCCGATGCGACGGCAGCGCGGATGGCGCAGCTGCTCGACGCGGGCAACCGGGCCCTGGCAGTCATGGAGAACCGACTCGCAACGGCCGACTGGCTCGCCGGCGCGGCGTTCTCGGTCGCCGACATCTCGCTTTACGCCTACACCCACATGGCGCATCAGGGCGGCTACGACCTCGCGCTGTTCCCGGCGGTCGGCCGCTGGCTGGAGCGAGTCGCGGCGCGGCCGGGACACGTCCCGATCGATGCCGCGTGACTACCGGCGGGCGCTGCTACTGCCGCTCGACGCGCGCGACCCCGCTCAGGTCCTGCGACCAGGGCAAGGCCGAGCGATACCAGCCCTGCCTTGACGGCTGCAGCTCGGTCCGCTGGTCGAGCGTGCCGACCCTGAGGCCGTAAGATGACGGGTTGGCATCGGTCGATGTCGCCCACAGCGGCGTGCCGCAATCGGCGCAGAACCCGTGCGACCGGGGGTTCCCGCTATCGGCGGTGGTCTTAATGTAGCTCTTCGGAGTACCGGTCTTCAGCACGAAGCTGCCGGGCAAGGTCCCCGCATTGACCCGGAACGCCGACCCGGAGAGCGTCTGGCAATCCGTGCAGTGACAGATCCTGACCTGCCCCGGATCGATCTCCGCCTCAAAGCTGATCTTGCCGCAATGGCACCGCCCGGTGACTTTCATGGGTTTCTCCTGTTGTTCTCAAACCTTTACTGCAGTCCGGGCGAAAGCCGGGACCCACTCATCAACCGCTCGGCCGCCGGACGGGTGGGTCCCGGCTTTCGCCGGGACTGCAGTGAGGAGATGTGCGCTAGAAGGCGCCCAATCCCAATATGCCGTCGGTCGGGTCGATGCCGGCCAGGACGCGGCGGCCGATCAGGTCTTTCAGGGTTTCGGTGGTGCCGCCGCCAAGCGTGCCGTAGCGGGCGCCGCGGTAGAAGCGGGAGACCGGAAACTCGTCGGTGAAGCCGTAGCCGCCATGCACCTGGATCGCCTCGCTGGTCACCCGAAGTGCCATCTCGTTGACGGTGATCTTGGCGGCAGCGGCCAGCAGCGGATCCGGGAACGGGTCGGCGCCGGCACAGGCGCGGTAGAGGATCGAGCGGCTCGCCTCGATGTCGCGGTACATCTCGGCGAGCTTCCAGCGCATGCCCTGGAAATCGGCAACCGGGCGGCCGAAAACGTTGCGGTCCTTGGCATATTTAACGGCTTCCTCGAACGCCCCTTCGGCGAGGCCCAGCGAGATCGACGGGTTGAGGCAGCGCTGCGTGTTGAAGGCGCCGAGCAACTTTCGAAAACCGTCTTCCAGCACGAGATTTTCGGGCGGCAATTCGACATCCTCGAAGCGGATCTCATGCAGGTTCTCGCCGCCCATCGTGTGATAGGAGCCGGTCACCGAAAACCCCGGCGTCCCTTTCTCGACCAGCACGCAGCCGATGCCTTCCCTCCCCGGCTTCTTGTCGACCCGGGTGAACACGACAAACCATCCCGCCTCCTCGGCCCGGCTGATCAGCGTCTTGACCCCATTGAGACGCAGCCGGTTGCCGACCCGGTCGACATTCGTCTTGTAGTTCGCGACATCGGTGCCGGCATCGGGCTCGGTCATGCAGATCGCCAACAGGCACTCGCCGCTCGCCACCGCCGGCAGGACGCGCCGCTTGATGGCCTCCGGGGCATAGGTCGAGATGATCCGCGTCTGGGTACCGACCTCGCCAAGCACCGCCATCGCGGTCACGTAGCAGGCCTTCGCGATTTCCTCGAGGACCAGCGCGGTGTCGAACACCGGCAGCCCGAGGCCGCCATATTCCTCCGGCACCGCCATGCCGAGCACGCCCAATTCCGCGAGCGGCTTCATATTGTCCCAGGGAAAGGTGCCGTCCTGGTAGCGCGGCGCCCGCTCGCGGAACTCGCTCTTCGCCAGCTCGCGGATGGTCGCGATGAACTGCCGCTGCTCGTCGGTAAGGGTCGGAAACACGGGGCTACTCCTGGAGGTGGCCGGCTATCCTACCATTGCCGGTCGAGCGCTCCGCGAATGAAATCCCGCACGATCAGGGCTGGTTGCGTCAAGCCGAGCCGGTCCATCGCACGGTCCCAATCGGCGGCGGCATGCTGGAGGGGCCGCAGCATCGGCGCGTCACCCATACGGTCGAGCCAGGTCGCGAGGTCATGCGAGGCGAATACCGCCAGCACCACGGAGCCGATGACGGCGATCGCCAGCACCTGACGAGGCGAGCCGCCCCGCCGTCGCAATGTCAGCGGGATCGCGTCCGCGGCAGGCGGCGTCTCGATGACCGGTAGCTCGCGTTCAACGGCGACCATTGCTCAAAACCGGAAATAGATGAAGGGCGCGACCCCTTCGGGGCCGAGCGCATTGATCACCGCGACGACAATACCGGCGGCCGCGCCCATACCCCAGACCGGCATCCGGCCGAGCCCCTCGGCGGCGCGTTCGAACAGCCCCGGCGGGGTGTATTGGCCGGCCATGCCGAGCGCGATCAGCGCCAGCACCAGCGGTCCGGTCTGCTGCAAGCCGCCGCTCCACCCGGCGCCGAGCCCGACGATGAACACGCGGGCGACTTCGAAATCCTCCGCCCGGAAGAAAACCCAGGCCAGACAGACGAAATGGAAAATGACCACCGTTGCGAGGACCCGCGCCGCCGGTCCCCGCGCGTAGCGGTCGAGCCACGGCTGCAGCATGCGCTCGACCGCCAGCCCGCCGCCGTGCAAGGCGCCCCAGGCGAGAAATTTCCACGCCGCGCCGTGCCACAGGCCGCCGAGCAGCATGGTCAGCAGCAGGTTGCGATAAGTCTTCAGCCGGCCATGCCGGTTGCCACCCAGCGGCTTGTAAAGGTAGTCGCGCAGCCAGCTCGACAATGAGATGTGCCAGCGCTGCCAGAACTCGCGCAGCCGCTCGGCCCGGTACGGCTGGTTGAAATTGGCCGGAAAACGGAACCCGAGCAGCGCCGCTAGACCGATCGCGATGTCGCTGTAGGCGCTGAAATCGCAATAGATCTGCACCGCATAACCGTATGTCGCGAACAGCAGGTCCGGGCCGCCAAAGCTGGTCGGCGCTGCGAATACCGGGTCGACCAGCCCGGTCGCCAGGTAGTTGGCGATCACCACCTTCTTGAACAGGCCCGCGAGGATCAGGACCAGTGCCGGCCCGAGCGGTATCGGCTCGGTCGAGGGCCGCGCCAGCTGCGGCAGGAAATACGCGGCCCGCACGATCGGCCCGGCGACCAGCTGCGGGAAGAACGACATGTAAAGCGCCATGTCGAGCGGGTTGCGGCACACCGCGACCTCGCCGCGATAAACATCGGTGATGTACGAAATGCCGTGAAACGTGAAGAACGAAATGCCGACCGGCAGCAGCACTTCGAGAAACGGCAATTCGTGTTCGAGAGCGAGCAGCTGGGCCAGCCGGTTGGCGCTCGTGACGAAGAAATCGAGATACTTGAAGAGGCCGAGCAGCCCGAAATGGGCAGCGACCGCGAGGCCCAGCACCAGCCGCTGCCGCTCGGGGCGGTGAGCGGCGGCGATTACCAGGCCGGCGGCATAACTAAGCCCGGTGCTGAAACCCAGCAGGAAGCAAAACCGCCAGTCCCACTGGGCGTAGAAATAATAACTGGCGATGACCAGCACCGCCTTCTTGGCGGCGAACCGCGTCTCCAGCGCTACCATCGCTGCGGCGACGATGAGGAAGAACAGCAAAAACCCCGATGTCGGAAACAGCATCCGCTCAACCCGCCGGACCGTTGCAGCGCAGTGTCGGCAAAGCGGGCCACCACATCGATCGAATATTCCGGCTACTCTCCCCCCGTTGGTTGTATCCGTTGCCCGGTTACCCGGCAAGCCGCGACATTGACACCTCCGGCCCGCGCGAAGTCATCGTCGAGCGGGGCGGCGCAGCAGGATGCCGGCCCGGTAGTCCAAGCCCAGGAGCCGGTCGAACGACAGCTCCTCGACCCCGCTTGGGCCGAGATCGGCGGGGGCCAGCCCCGCCTGGCGGATCTCGTCGACGAATTCGGCGACATTGAAGCCGGCGTCGCGCAGCTGGCTCGGCGCCCATTCCATGACGATCGCGAGCCGCGGATTGGCGGCGATCGTCTGGCGGGCGCCGCGCAGCGCCAACGGCTCGGCGCCCTCGACATCGAGCTTTATGAAGTCGATCCGATCGTCGAGTTGCGGCAGCAGATCGTCGATGCGCAGGGAGTCGACCCGGAACGCCGCGGCTTTCGGCTCCCCCAGCGACTCCAGCGCTGCATCGGGGATCTGCGTGATGCTTGTGTTGCCGGAGCGCCCGACCCGTGGAAACAGCTGAACTTGCCCCGCGCTGTCGGCGACCGCCGCCCGTAGTGGCGTCACCACCGAGGCGACATCGTTCAGGCTGACGTTGTCCCGCAGCAATTCATAGACCGCCGCATGCGGCTCGATCGCGACAACCTTGCCGCGCGGCGCGAATTTCCCAAACAGGCAAGCAAAGAAGCCGTAATTCGCCCCGACATCCAGGCAGTGGCTGTCTTCCTTCACGGTCGACGCGAAAAACCTGACGAGGTCATCCTCGTGGCTGCCATTGAGGATCAGTCCGGGGCTGAGCAGCAAATCGTCGGCCTCGACCAGATAGCCCAGAACAAAACCGCAGATGACGCATTTGGCGAGCACCCGGTTGTCGCCAACATAGGTGCCGCGCCCCTGGCTCAGCCGCTCCAGTACCTCCAGGCGGCGAATGATCTGCGAATATTCGTCCGCTTCCAGCGCGACCCCGCCCAGCTCGGTGGCCCGCGCTGAGGTCCGCCCCTCGATGCGATCGAGCCGACGCTCGATCTCGTCGAGCCGCGCCGTCAAAATCCCGGCCGCGTGACGCGCCAGATGCTCGAGCCGGTCGACCGGCGATTTCTTTTGCCGCGCTGGAAGCCGCGGCAAGCGAAACCATCGGAAAAGTTCGCCCCGCATACCAGCTCCCGATTGGATGTGCTGCCCCCGATTAGTAGCCGAAGGGCAGCCGAGGTGAGCAGGAAGAAGAGGAGCACACTTACCGGCGCAGCAACCGGCAGCGATATATGAGATAAGCTGTTGCCGTTCTGATCGTCTCGGGCCCTTACCAAGCACATGGTCGCCAGCCGCCGTCTCAGCGCGATCCTAGCCGCCGATGTGGCGGGCTACTCGCGTTTGATCGGGGCGGACGAGGAAGGCACCCTGGATCGCCTGAAGGCGCACCGTCGCGAACTGTTCGATCCGAAAATCCGCGAGCATCAGGGCCGCATCGTCAAGACCACCGGCGACGGGCTGCTGGCGGAATTTGCCAGCGTCGTCGATGCGGTGCGCTGCGCCGTCGAGGTGCAGCGCGGCATGCTCGACCGCAACATCGGAGTGACCGAGGACCGGCAGATCCGGTTTCGCATCGGCATCAACCTCGGCGACGTGATCGTCGACGCCGGGGATATCCTCGGCGACGGCGTCAACATCGCCGCCCGCCTCGAAGCGCTGGCCGAACCCGGCGGCATTTGCGCGTCGCGCACGGTGCACGACCAGATCCGCGACCGGCTGCCGGTCAAGTTCGAGGACAGGGGCGAGCAGCGCGTCCACAACATCGCCCGCCCGGTGCGTTATTTCGCGCTCGGCCGCGAGGCGATTGCCGGCTTGCCGGCGCCCAGCCTGCCCGCCGCAGCACCGCCGCCGGCTCGGCGGGGGCCCCTGATGATCGCCGCCTTGGCGGCGCTTCTGCTCATGATCGCTGCGTGGGGGCTGTGGCTGGGCGTCGGCTCCACGCCCGGCAACCCGAAGGCCGCTTCCAACATCGCGCAAGGCTCGTCGTCGCCATCGAAGGCGCCGCGATTGTCGATGGTGGTGCTGCCGTTCAACAATCTGAGCGGCGACCCCGGCCAGGATTATCTCGCCGACGGTGTTACCGAGGACCTGACGACCGACCTGTCTCGCATCGAGGACAGCTTCGTAATCGCCCGCAACACCGCTTTTACATACCGGGGCAAGGCCGTCGATGCGAAGCAGGTCGGGCGCGAGCTCAATGTGCGCTACGTGCTCGAAGGCAGCGTCCGCCGCACCGGCAGCCAGGTCCGCCTCAACGTGCAGTTGGTCGACGCCGAGAGCGGGGCGCATCTGTGGGCCGAACGGTTCGACCGCGACGCTACCGACCTGAGCGGCATGGAAAACGAGATCATCGGCCGGGTCGCCCGCGCGGTGCGCTCGCAGATCCTGACCGCCGAAGCTGGCCGCAAGACCGATCATCCCGATGCGCGCGACTACATCCTGCGCGGCCGCGCGGCGCTGATCAAACCGGTGTCGCGGGCTGCGTCCGACGAAGCCATTGACATGTTCCAGCGCGCCCTGGCTCTGGATTCTGCCGCTCCCGCCGCCCAGACCGGATTGGCGAGCGCGCTGGTCAGCCGGGTTCTCGACGAATTCAGCCTCTCGCCGACGACCGACCTGCAGCGCGCCGAGGAATTGCTGACCCGGGCGCTGGCGACGACCCCGAAAACCGCCTGGCCGCATTACGTGCGCGGTCAGTTGCTGCGGGCGCAGGGGCGCTGCGAGGACGCGATCCCCGAATACGAGCAGGCTATCGCGATCGACCGCAACTCCGCCCCTTCCTACGCCTGGCTCGGCTGGTGCAAATTGCTGTCGGGCGAAGTCGACAAGGTGATCCCGCTTGAGGAGCAGGCGATCCGCCTCAGCCCGCAGGACCGCGCGATCGCCGGCTGGTACGGCCGTATCGGCATGGCGCACCTGCTCCAGCGCCGCCCCGACGATGCCGTCTTATGGCTGGAAAAAGCCCGGAGCCGCTATGCCGCGGACGGCCGCGAACCGGTCTTTGTACATTCCTGGCTTGCTTCGGCCTACGCTTTGAAGGGCGAGATGACGCTGGCCCGCGCCGAGCTCAAGCAGGCAATCGCCCTCGGCCTGCACCAAAGCATCAGCGCCCTTTTGGCCGACCCCTGGTACCGCCACCCAAAAACCCGCGCCCTCGCCGAAGCCACCTATTTCGTCGGCCTCCGCAAAGCCGGCCTGCCGGAGGAGTAGTCCTGCGCGGCCGCGCTTACGCCATCGCCTCCTCGGCCGCCGGCACCCGCTTCACCTCGTGCGCTTGCAGGCGGGGCAGGACTTCGCGGGCGAAGCGTTCGATCTGGGCCATGAACAAGTCGTGCGGCAGGGCGCCGCGGTTGATCGCCAGCTGCACCTGGTTGGCGCCGGCGCTGTCGGCGGCGGCGATGATGCGCTCGGCGACCTCGTCGGCGGTGCCCATCGGCATCGTCTCGGCCTGGCGTTCGAGGTCGGCCATCGTCATCTGCCGGAAATCCTCGCGCAGATTGGCTGCCGCCCGCTGGTTCTCCGGCCGCACGTAATCGGTCGAGGCGGCGCTGGCATACCCCGTCTCGCGCTGCCGCTCGGTCTCGGTGAAGTTGCCGTGGCTGAACAGGGTGCGGTTGAAATAGAGGATGTGCGGCCCGTATTCCTTGACCGCTTGCGCCTTCGAATCGGCCACATAGGCGGTGATGCCGAGCGACAGATGGTCGGGCGTGATGCGATGGCCACTGGCGGCCAGAGACTTCGCGTAAAACCGGATGATGTCGTCGCGCAGCCCCTGGTGACGGCCGAGACCGGGGGTGATCGGCAGGTTGTGCTTCGCGGCAAACTCGATCGACTCCTTGCTGCCGATCACCGGGACCCAGATCGGCGGGCCCGGCTGCTGCACCGGCCGGGGCCACATCGCGACGTCCTTGTAGGACCAGAACCGGCCCTCATAGGAGAACACCTCCTCGCTCCAGGCGCGGGTGATGATGTCGTACGCCTCCTCGAAGCGGGCCCGCGAGTCGGCGAGCTTCACGTTGTGCACCTGGTATTCGCGCGGGATGCCGCGGGCGAAGCCGGAGATCAGCCGGCCGTTCGACATGCAGTCGATCATCGCCAGCTCTTCCGCGAGGCGCAGCGGTTCGTGCAGCGGCAACAGATTGCCGTAGATCAGCAGCTTCAGCCGCTTGGTGCGCTGCGCTGCGGCCGACGCCATCAGATTGGGGCTATTCATCAGGCCGTAGGGCGAGCAGTGGTGCTCGTTGAACCCGACCCCGTCATAGCCGAAACGGTCGAGCGCCTCCCAGGCGTCGAGATGCTCCTCATAGGTGCGCACCGCCGTCTTGGCATCGAAGTGTCGCTTTGCCAGCGGATAAGGCAGCTCGGTCTCGCCGCCCTTCAGATGATTGAGGTTGGCGTCGTACGCCAACAGGTCGAAGACAAAGACTTTCATGACAGGGCCTCCTTGGCCGCCAGGCTCCCGGCGCGCTCGCCGCGAAACGCCAGCAGCCCCGTCGCAATCGCCGCGATCAGCGCGAACACGCAAGCGCTGAGAAAGATATGCCGCGGCGCCAGCCCGATCGACAGCAGCCAGCCGCCGAGCATCGGTGCTGCGATGCCGCCGAGCCGGCCGATGCCGAGTGCCCAGCCGATCCCGCTCGTCCGCATGCGCGCCGGATAGAGCGCGCCGCAGGCGGCGTTGGCGCCGGTTTGGCTGCCGATGATCGCCATGCCGGCAAAGAAGATCGTCGCGACCAACAGCAGGTACGGCATCGCGAACAGCGCGATGGCACCGATGAACACGATCCCGGCAGCATAATGCCAGGCGAGCGCCCGCTCCGGCCCGGAGCGGTCGATCAGGATCCCCAGGTACAGCACCGCGAAGATCGCCCCAAGATCGCGAAAGCTCGTCGCCCGCGCCGCTTCGGCCGGTGTGAGCCCGGTCAGGTGCAATACCTGCGGCATCCAATAGGCGAACAAGAACAGGTTCATCAGGCTGCAGAAGAAGATGACCCACAGCAGCACCGTCTGCAGCGCGTAGCCTCGGCCAAACAGCATCGCGATCGGATTGGCCCGGGCGACGTCGACCCGCTCGACCGTCTGCCCCGGTGCAATGCCGAGTTCGTCGAGCAGCGCCGTCTGGCGAGCCGACAGCGCCCCCTTGGCGGCAAGGAACCGGGGCGATTCAGGCAGCCACACCGCCATGATCGGAACCAGGGCCAGCGGGACGATGCCGCCGACCAGGAAAATGCTCTGCCAGCCGAACGCCGGCAGCAAGACGCCGGCGAGCTGGCCGCAGAGAAACCCGCCGATCGGCGCGCCGGTGAAAGTCACCATGATCACCGTCGCGCGCAGCCGCTGCGGCGTGTAGTCGCCGGTCAGCGCCACCGTCCCCGGCATCGCACCGCCGATCCCAACTCCGGTGAAGAACCGCCAGACCGCCAGCATCGTCAAAGAGCCGGCGAACGCCGTCAGCACCGAGGCGATGCCGAAGATCAACAGGCTCGCCAGCAGCAGCGGTTTGCGCCCGACCCGGTCGCCGATCGGCCCCGACGACAATGCGCCGACCAGGATGCCGATGCTCGACCACAGGAACGCCGTCGTGAAGGCCGGTCCCGGCAGGCTCCAGGCGTGCGTCAAGGACGGCACCGCGATCCCGACCGAGTTGATGTCGTACCCGTCGCAGATCTGCACGAGCGTGCATAGCGCCGCGACCCGGATCTGCACGGGTCCCAGCCGCTGGTTCTCCAGCGCCGCTTCGGCGGCCGAGGACGGCGTCGCGATCATTTCTTTCCTCCCGGGCTTTCTTGTTCCAACCCGTGTTGCATTTCCCCGCTCGGTGCGCAAGCCTCAGGGAGTTGCCTTTTCCGCCGGAGTTTTCGCCGATGACCATGCGCCCGCCCGCCGAGATCGGCATGTCGTTGGACGAGGTCGACACCCCGGCACTGGTGATCGATCTGGACGCCTTCGAGCGCAACCTGCGCCGCCTCGCCGACCGGGTACAGGGCAAGGGAGTGCGGCTGCGACCGCATGCAAAGACCCATAAATGCCCGGTCATCGCGCTGAAGCAGATCGAGCTCGGCGCGGTCGGCGTCTGCGTCCAGAAGGTCAGCGAAGCCGAGGCGATGGTCTATGGCGGGGTGCCCGACGTCCTCGTCACCAACGAGGTCGTCGGCCGCCAGAAGTTGCGCCGGCTGATGGCCTTGGCCGGCACCGCCCGGGTCGGCGTCTGCGTCGACGACCCGGCCCAGATCGCCGATCTCGACGCCGCCGCGACCGAAGCCGGCATCGACATGCCGGTGCATGTCGAGATCAACATGGGCGGCAACCGCTGCGGCGTCGAGCCGGGCCAGCCGGCGCTCGACCTCGCGCGCCGCATCGGTGACAGCCGCCGCCTGCGCTTCGCCGGGTTGCAGGCCTATCACGGCTCGGCCCAGCATCTGCGCGGCTGGGACGAGCGGCAGAAGGCGATCTCCGGCGCCGTCGACAAGGCGCGCCAGACCCGCGATCTCCTGGCGCAAAACGGCATCGCCTGCGACAACATCACCGGCGCCGGCACCGGCACCTTCGAGTTCGAAGCCGGCAGCGGCGTCTACACCGAATTGCAGTGCGGCTCCTACATCTTCATGGACGCCGATTACGGCCGCAACCTCGACCATGACGGCGCCCCGACCCGCGCCTTCGAGCCGAGCCTTTTTGTGTGGGCCACCGTGATGAGCCACCCGACCGACGACCGCGCCATCGTCGACGCCGGCCTCAAGGCCCTCGCCTTCGACTCAGGCCCGCCGACCGTCTGGGACGAGCCCGCCGCCACCTATGAGCGCGCCTCCGACGAGCACGGCCGGCTCGGCATCACCAGCGCCACCAACCGCCTTAAGCTCGGCGACAAGGTAAAGCTCGTCCCCGGCCACTGCGACCCGACCGTCAACCTCTACGACTGGTATGTCGGCATCAAGGGCGACCGCGTCGCCGCCATCTGGCCGATCACCGCCAGGGGCGCCTTGTACTAGGCCAAGCCGAGCAGCGGCACGCCATAGGGCCGCATCTGCGGGTCCTGGGTCGCGAGCACCAAGCCTTCGAGCATCGCCTGCGCGATCAGCAACCGGTCAAACGGGTCGCCGTGATGGCGCGGCAGTCCGCCCGCGTGCTCGGCATGAACAGCCGTGATGGGCAGCAATTCGAAGCCCACCGCTTCGACGGTCTTCGTAATAGGCGCGGCAAACTCCAGCTTCCCGCTAGCCCTCTTGATCGAGATTTCCCACACGGACGCAACACTTACAAATACCTCGTTTCGAGGATCTCGCAGTGTGGCAAGCAGAGCCGGGACTACGGCATTGGGGCGTCGATCGCACCAGATGAAAATGTGCGTATCGACCAGCACCCTCAAAGCAGATCCTCGTCGTCGCCTTCCCCGTCGAAGTACCTCTGGATTTCCGGCGGCAACGGGCCGTCCCAATCCTCCGCCATATAGGTGATGCCAAGTAGGTTCTGCCCGAAGATTCGCCGCTTCGCGGGCGCTTCGTAGGGCACCAGCTTGGCCTTCGGCTTGCCGGCTTTCGCAATGACGATCTCCTCGCCCGCGGCGGCGCGGTCGACGAGCTTGGACAGGTTCGTCTTTGCGTCGTAGAGGTTGACGGTGTCGCCCACGAGGGTTTCTCCTGACCAACTTGACCAACAAGTAAGCTCGCACTGGCGGCGCGTCAACGAACGGCGCCACGCCGCCTAAACCCCGTTAAGATCGCCGCCCCGAAAAAACGACTGGGTTGCCGATGAGACGGTTGTCCCTGGCCATGTTCGGCATAGCCGCCTTGGCCATTCTCTCGACCTTCACCGTGCGGGCGCAAGTACGACAGGTGACGACCGAAACCGGGCCGATCGCGGTCGAGACGGTCGCGGACGGCCTTGTGCATCCTTGGGGTATGGCGTTTCTGCCGGACGGGCGGATGCTGGTGACCGAGCGGCCCGGCCGGCTTCGCATCGTCGCGCCGGATGGCAAGGTGTCGCCATCGCTCGCCGGAGTGCCCGCGGTGTTCGCGCAGGGCCAAGGAGGCCTTCTCGACGTCCGCCTCGACCCGAATTTCGCCACCAGCGGCCTGGTTTACCTGTCCTTCGCCGAGCCGGGCGCCGGCGGCGCCTCGACCGCGCTCGGGCGCGGGCGCCTGGCCGCCGACCGCATCGAGGGGTTCACCGTCATCTTCCGTCAGGAGCCGAAGGTGCCGGGGCCGAATCATTTCGGCGGCCGCATCGTGTTCAATCGCGACGGCACCCTGTTCCTGACCATGGGCGAGCGCTTCAAGTTCGACCCGGCGCAGGACCTGTCGAGCGACTTGGGCAAAGTTGTCCGGCTCAACGCCGACGGCTCTGTCCCGCCCGACAACCCGTTCGCGGGAAAACCGAATGCGCGGCCGGAGATCTGGTCCTACGGCCACCGCAACATCCAGGCGGCAGCTATCAACCCGCAATCCGGCGCGTTGTGGATCGGCGAGATGGGGCCGAAAGGCGGCGACGAGCTCAACCTCCCCGAGCCCGGCCGCAATTACGGCTGGCCCCTGGTCAGCTGGGGCACCCATTACGACGGCACCGTCATCCCGCACCCCCCGGCCCACCCGGAATTCGCCGACGCGATCAAGCAATGGACGCCGGTCATCTCGCCCTCCGGCATGCTGTTCTATTCCGGCGACCTGTTCACGTCCTGGCGCGGCAATGTCCTGATCGGCAGCCTGACCCGGCGCTCACTGGTGCGCCTGGCGATCGGTCCGTCAACCATCGTCGGCGAAGAGATCATCCCCCTGGGCTCGCGCATCCGCGACGTCGAGCAGGGACCGGACGGAGCGGTGTACCTTTTGACCGACGAAGAGAACGGCAGGGTCTTGCGCCTACGGCCGCAGCACTAGCGCGAATGGATCAAATACCCCCCATCGTCATCCCCGGGCTTGACCCGGGGATCTATTGCCACTGACTAGAGATGGCCGGGTCAAAGCACGGCCATGACGGGATTGGCAGGTGGATCCATCTGATCGGAAGCCGCTCCCCGTGGCCCAAGGAGGCAGTCCCGCGGCAACACGGCATTCGAGTATCCGCCGGTTCGGCATTAAACAGACTCCGACAAAGATCATGTCGCGGGCGATGAAGACTTCGGCGGAAACAGTGTCGTTCCACCGGCCCAAGACCGGCGCCCGCGTGGAAACGACGGGCGAGCGAGCCGTGGCCTACTGGCTCCTGTCCTGCTGCGCCATGATCTTCGTGATGGTGGTGATCGGCGGCATCACCCGACTGACGCTGTCCGGCCTGTCGATCACCGAATGGCAACCGGTCACCGGTGCGGTGCCGCCGCTCTCGCACGCCGCCTGGCTCGCGGAGTTCGAGAAGTACCAGCAAATCCCGCAATACAAGCTGATCAACGCCGGAATGAGCCTAGCCGAGTTTCAATATATCTACCTGTGGGAGTACGCCCATCGGCTGCTGGGCCGGCTGATCGGCCTCGCCTATGGCCTGCCGTTCGTGTGGTTCGCCGTGCGGCGGCAGTTGCCGCGCCGGCTCCTGGCGCCGCTGGCCGGCATCTTCCTCCTGGGCTTCCTGCAAGGCGCGCTCGGCTGGTACATGGTCAAAAGCGGCCTGGCCAACCGGGTCGATGTCAGCCAATACCGCCTCGTGGCGCATCTGCTGCTGGCGCTTTTGATCTACGCCGCGACTCTGTGGATCGCCCTCGGAATCCTGTGGTCATGCCGCCCTCCGATCCCCTCTCCGCCCTTCAGAGGGGAGAGGGAGGGGCCCGCGCCGAAGGCGTGGGAGGGTGAGCTGGATCTCGGTGGACGCTCTGGCATCCCCCACCTCACCCCAGCCCTCTCCGCCCCCGGAGGCGGAGAGGGAGCCTCAGGGCATTGGCGCCGCGCTGCCGAGCTTGTGCTCGTTCTTCTATCCTTCACCATCGCCGCCGGGGGCTTTGTCGCCGGGCTAAAGGCCGGCCTCACCTACAACACCTTTCCGCTGATGGACGGCAGCTTCGTACCGGCCGGCTATGCGCAATTGCAGCCCTTCGTGCTGAACTGGTTCGAGAACGTCGCCGCGGTGCAGTTCAACCACCGTCTGCTGGCGGAGACCACCGCGGCCGCGGTGCTGCTGCTCTGGCTGGCGGGCCAACGCGGCGCCCTGCCTTACCCAGCCCGTTTGGCACTGCACGCGCTCCTCGCCGCCGCGGCGCTGCAGTTCAGCCTTGGCGTCGCGACCCTGCTGCTGGTTGGGCCGGTGCCACTCGGCGCGGCGCACCAGGCTGGAGCGGTGCTGCTGCTGACTGCTGCACTGGTGTTCCGCCACACCCTGCGGCGGCCCGAATTGGACGAAGGCGGCGCCGCTTCCATATAATCGCCAGCGGCGATAGGGCGGGCAGGCGCCTGCCGGAGGGCACGATGGCGCGCAAGAACAAGCCTGATGTCGAGCGGTGGCAGGCGCTCGCCGAGAAGGAGCTGCGCGGTAAGCCGCTCTCCAGCCTCGATTGGCAGACACCCGAGGGCATCGCCGTCAAGCCGCTCTACACCGCGGCCGATCTCGAAACGATCGAAGCGGCCGGCTTTCCCCGGCGCGAGGCCCTGCCCGGCATACCGCCCTATCTGCGCGGACCGCGTGCCACGATGTACGCCAACCGGCCCTGGACGATTCGGCAATATTCCGGCTTTTCGACCGCCGAAGAGTCGAACCGCTTCTATCGGGACAATCTCAAAGCCGGGCAGATGGGGCTGTCCATCGCCTTCGATCTGGCGACCCATCGCGGCTACGACAGCGACCATCCGCGGGTGGTCGGCGATGTCGGCAAGGCCGGCGTGGCGATCGACTCGGTCGAAGACATGAAAATCCTGTTCGACGGCATCCCGCTCGAGAAGATGAGCGTGTCGATGACGATGAACGGCGCCGTATTGCCGGTGCTGGCCGGCTTCATCGTCGCCGCCGAGGAGCAGGGCGTGCCGCAGGACAAGCTTCAGGGCACGATCCAGAACGACATCCTGAAGGAGTTCATGGTCCGCAATACGTATATCTACCCGCCCGGCCCCTCGATGCGGATCGTCGCCGACATCATCGAGCACACCGCACGCCACATGCCGAAGTTCAACTCGATCTCGATCTCCGGCTATCACATGGAGGAGGCCGGGGCGACGTCGGTTCAGGAACTCGCCTTCACCTTGGCCGACGGTCTCGAATACGTGCGTGCCGCGCTGTCGCGCGGCCTCAAGATCGACGAGTTCGCGCCGCGCCTGTCGTTTTTCTTTGGCATCGGCATGAATTTCTTCATGGAGATCGCCAAACTGCGCGCCGCGCGCCTGCTGTGGGCCCGCGTGATGCAGCAGTTTACTTTCCAGCACAGTGGGATCCGAAGCTTGGAATTCACGTGACTTGAAGTCGC
>JADMIO011565035.1_pt1 | contig 18226 bp, 15 predicted proteins | sample 8958161 | NCBI WGS metagenome assembly JADMIO01 (sample SAMN16585339, study PRJNA669376) | soil metagenome | isolation source: Crop rotation soil | place: USA: Cullars Rotation, Alabama | collected 2011 | reverse complement strand
GGCGGGCGACGGCGGCGCGGCGCCCGCGGGCATGGACGAGACGTAGCGCTGGATGCGGGCCGGGTTGCCGACCACCACCGCGTGTGGCGGGACGGAGCGGGTGACCACCGCGCCGGCGCCGACCATCGCGCCCGCGCCGATCGTGACCCCGGGCAAGATGGTGGCGTTGGCGCCGATGGAGGCGCCGCGCCGCACCCAGATCTGCGGGTACGAGGCGAGGTGTTGCTTGCTGCGCGGAAACGGATCGTTGGTGAACGTGACGTTCGGTCCGACGAACACGTCGTCCTCCAGATGGACGCCGTCCCACAGCTGCACGCCCGACTTGATCGTCACGCGATCGCCGACGGTCACCTGGTTCTCGATGAACACGTGATCGCAGATGTTGCAGTCCTTGCCGATGACCGCGCCGGGCAGGACGTGCACGAAGGCCCAGACCCGCGTCCCCTCGCCGATCTGCGAGGTCTCAACGATCGCTTGTGGATGCTTCATGAATGGCATCGATCCTGGCTCCGCCGAACATGGTACGCGACGCGACGAGGTAATTGGGGCGGCGCTTGGTGTTTTCGAGGGTTCGAAACACGTAGCCGCCGATGATGCCGAGGCCCAGGCAGTTGAGCGCGCCGAAGAATACGATCACCAGGATGGTCGCGGTGTAGCCCGCCACCGGGACGCGGCCCATGACCTTGGCGATCACCACCACCGCGCCGCCCCCGATGCTGCCCAGCGTCCCGATGCACCCGATCCAGAACAGCAGCCGGACCGGAAGGTCGGTGAAGTTGAAGACGCTGTTGGTCAGGTAGCGCACCTTCTTCGCCAGCGTCCAGGCCGAGCGGCCCGACGGGCGCGGGCGCCGGTGGTAGGGGACGAGCTCGCGGCGGAAGCCGACCCAGAACAGCAGGCCGACCAGCGAGCTGTTCGACTCGCCCAGCGCCAGGATCTGATCGCGCACCTGCTTGCTGCAGCCGAAGACGTCGACGCCGCCGGGCGGGAGCTCGGGCTGGACCCAGCGCCGGTAAACCGACCAGAACACGCTGGAGCTGAGGCGCGAGAGGAGCGGATCGGCGCGGCTGACGCGCGTGCCCACCACGATGTCGGCGCTGTCGGCGCGCAGCCGCTTGTGAAACTCGAGCACGAGCTCCGGCGGCTCCTGCAGGTCCGCGGCCAGCACCGCGAACGTGTCGCCCTTGGCCGCCTCCAATCCCGCGCGGATGGCCGCGAACGAGCCGAAGTTGCGGGAGAGGAGCAGGAGCTGCGACTGGAACGGCTGGGCGGGCAGGCCGGCGCGCAGGCGCTGGTACGAATCGTCCGGGCTGCCGTCCACGACGAACACCACCTCCAGCGTGTCGTCGAGCTTCGCCCCCAGATCCGCCAGCGACTGGAGCAGCGCCGCGATGGTGTCGCTGTTCTTGTAGACCGGGATGACGACCGAGATCACGGCGCCTTCCAGCCGTTGACGGCGTCGATCACGCGGTCCACCTCGCCGTCGGTCAGGAACGGGTGGATCGGGAGCGACACCTCGCCGGCGGCGTACTGGCGGGCCCGCGGTAGATCGCCGATCACCTCCGTCGCGATCCCGGCCAGCGCCTGCTGGTCGGGGAGCAGGCTCGGGTAGTGAACCGCGCTGTCGACGGCGGCCGCGCGCAGATGGTCTTGCAGGTGCGCGCGTCGGGCCGGCGCGACCAGCACCGGGAACAGGTGCCAGACCGGCACCGCGCGCGAAGGCGGGGCGGGCAGCGAAACCTGCGCGTGGCGGATGCCCGCCAGGTAGCGGGCCGCCACGCGGCGGCGGCGGGCGGTCCAGTCGTCGAGGCGGGGAAGCATGGCTGTCTCGAGGATCGCGGCGTGGAGCTCGTCGAGTCGGCTGTTGAGGCCGAGCCGATCGTGCACGTAGCGGCTCGACTGCCCATAGTTGCGCAGCGCAGCCGCGACCTTACACAGGGCCTCGTCGTCGCCGAGCAGCGCGCCGCCGTCCCCGAGCGCGCCGAGGTTCTTGGTCGGGTAGAAGCTGGTCGCCGCCAGCTCGCCCACCGTGCCGGCCGCGCGCTCGCCGAAGCGGGCGCCGATCGACTGCGCGCAGTCCTCCACGATGCGCAGCGCGAAGCGCCGCTTGAGGTCGGCCAGGAGGTCGAGATCGAGCGGCTGTCCGTAGAGGTGCACCGGGACCATCGCGCGCAGGTCCGGGCGCCCGCCCAGCACGCGCGCGCAGATCTCGAGGTCGAGGTTGCCGTGCGCATCGACGTCCGCGAACACGGGCACGCAGCCGGCGCGGACGATGGCCAGGGTGGTCGCGAACGCGCTGAGGGGCGTCGTCAGCACGCGCGTCCCGGCGGGGAGCGCGAGCGCGCGCAATGCGATCTCGATGGCGTCCAGGCCGCTCGCGCAGCCGACGGCGAACCCGCGCTCCATTCGCGACGCCAGGGCGCGCTCGAAGTCGACGACCGACTGGCCGAGGACGTACCAGCCGCTGGCGCCGACGCGCTCGACCGCGGCCAGCACGTCGGGACCGATGTCCGACCACTGCCGCTTGAAGTCGTTCAGCAGGATGCGGTCGGCAGTCACCACGGCGGACGTCCTCGGGCCACGCTAGACCGATGCAAGAAGGGAGTAAAGGCGCGGTTCGCGAGGGAGGACCAGCGGGGCGAAGCTCAGGTCTTGCTCTTGGCCTTGCCCTTTTCTTTCTCTTTCTTGCCCTTGGCGTCGCCGCTGGTGCCTGCCTTGTCGCCTGCCTTCTCGGCGGGCGGCTCGGCCGCGGCGACCGGCGTCAGCTTGAACTGCTCGTCGGGCGCCGACTTCCAGGTCCACTGGACCAGCGGCGTGCCGTCGGCCGCGCCCGCGCCCTTCACGTCCAGCACCTTGCCGCTGTTGCGCGCGACCAGGCGGATCGCTCCGGCCGGGCCGGCGTCCGCGACGATCCAGTCCTGGTTGGGGCCGCCGTTGCAGGTGAACTGCTGGATGGTGGCGCCGTCGTCCGACGAGACCGCCTGCACGTCCATGCACTTGCCGCTGTGCATGTTGATGAAGCGCCAGTAGTTGCCGGCCGCGGGTTGCAGCTTGAACTGCTGGGCGGGCGACTTGTCACAGGCGGCGATCTCGGCGCCGGCCTGCTCGTTCATGCCGCGTCCGGTGAACTGCACGCACTTGCCCGAAGCCGACGCGACGAGCGTGTACTTGGCGTTCTGATCGATCGCCATCGCGGAGCGCGCCGGCTCCGCGGGCGGCGGCGGGGGGGGCGGCGGCGGGCCCGCCTTGTTGTCTTCCTCTTTTTCTTCCTTCCGGATGCAAGACGAAGACACGGCCGCGGCCGCCAGGGCCACGATCACCACTACGCAAGTTGTTGTCCGCACGTGTGAGCCTCCTCGAGTTTCTTAAGCCGAGGACCGCGAGCGTGCCATTGCACACACCGATGTCAAGGCCGAGGTGGCGACATCCGCGCGCGCGCCCCGGGTCAGCTTGGCGGGCGAGGGCGGACTTGGTAGTGTGGCGCGCGAGTCAGGGAGGTTTACAAATGACCCGTGTGACGTTCGGTGCCGCGAAGGTTCGTCTGACTGTTCTGGCCGGCCTCGTCGGCCTGCTCGCCGCGGGGCGGGCGTACGCGCAGACGACGCCCTGTCAGACGGATGTGGACTGCCCGGGGACGGCCTGCGGCGGCCAGGTCTGCATCAAGAGCTCGGGCGGCTCGATGTGCGCCGACGCGAACACGGTCGGCGCCTCCGGGGCCGGCGACGGCTGGTGCGCGAACGGCAGCGGCACCCCGGTCGACACCAACTGCAAGTGCCGCGCGCAAGGCGCGACCTGCGACGGATTCTCCTGCACGTTCACGATCCCGCCCGACGGCGGCACGACCGGCACCGGGGGCACGGGCGGCGGCGGCACGGGCGGAAGCGGCGCCGGCGGAACCGGCACAGCGGGAAGCACGGGCACCGGCGGCAGCGGCACCGGTGGCAGCGGCAGCAGCGGCACGGGCGGCGGCGGGGGCGGATGCAGCGTCGCCGGCGCTCCCTCGACCTTCGGGGCAGTCGGCGCGGCGCTCCTGCTCGGAATCGCCAGCCTGAGACTGCGACGCCGTCGGTCGCGCCGGCGCGCCTGACGGCGCGTCCGCGCCAATGGGGAAGTGACAGTGACGGTGACGGAGACGCCGACACTGGTCGTCCTTCCCTCGTACAACGAGCGCCTGAACATCGTCGAGCTGACCGACGCGATCCTGGACGCCGGCGCCGGCATCGACGTCTGCATCGTGGACGACGCCAGCCCCGACGGCACCGCCGCCGCCGTGCGCGAGGCGGCGGCGACCCGCCCGCGCTGGGCCGAGCGCGTGCACCTGATCGTGCGCGACAAGAAGGACGGCCGGGGCGGCGCCGTGCGCGAAGGCTTCGCGTGGGGCGTCGCGCGCGGGCGCTACCACGCGTTCGTCGAGATGGACTGCGACTTCTCGCACGAGCCGTCGGCGCTGCCGCAGGGGCTCGCGCTGCTCGACCAGGGTCACGACGTCGTCATCGGTTCGCGCTACCCGGACGGCACCGTCGTCAACACCCCGCTTTCGCGCCGGCTGCTCAGTCGGTTCGCGAACATGCTCGCGCGGACGCTGATCGATCGATCGATCGCCGACTACACCACCGGCTACCGCTTCTACCGGCCCGCGGTCGTGCAGGAGCTGCTCGGCGTCCCGCAGCAGCACCGCGGCTACATCTACCTGTCCGAGACGATCTCGCACGTGCTGCGCGCGGGCCACCGCGTGGGCGCGTTCCCGATCTGCTACCGCAACCGCGAGCGCGGGGTCAGCAACACGTCGCTCGGCGAGGTCTGGTCGTCGCTGCGCGGGATCGTCTCCATCGCGATCGCCCACCGGTTCGGCCGGCGATGATCGCGGCGGCGCCTGCGTCCGGGCCGAGCGGGCGCGTGAAGTTCCTGCTGGTGGTGGCCTTCCTGGTGCTGTGCGTGGCGTCGTTGCAGGTGATGCCGGTGCTGACCCCCTGGGGCGCCGACCTGCAGAACCTGCAAGCCTACGCGCGCTGCGCCGCCGACGGCCGATCGCCTTACGGCATCGCCGGGTGGGCCTGCGGCGACCTGTGGAACCGGGGCTTCTACTACCCGCCGTTCCTGCTCGCCTGCTTTCGCTGGACGCGGCCGCTGACGCTCGCCGCGGCGATGTACATCTGGACCGTGTTTCTGTTCGCGGCGTTCGCCGCGATCTTCTGGGTCTGGGCGAAGAAGATCGCGCGCCCGGCCGCGCCGCCGGGCGAACGACACCAGGTCGTCATCTTCTGCGCCCTGCTGCTCTTGCAGTTCCCGTTCGTGTTCGCGCTGGAACGCGGCAACACGGACACCGTCAACGTGCTGCTCTACTCGCTGGCCGCGCTGCTGTTCGTGCGCCGCCGGATCTGGTGGGCGGGCATGGCCGCCGGCGTCGCGGCCGGCTTCAAGCTGTCGCCGATGGTCGCGATCGTGACCGTGACGGGGGCGCTGCTGCTGGCGCGCGCCCGCGTGGGCACGTGGACCTGGCTGCGCTTCTCGGGCGGCGCGCTGGCCACGTTCGCGCTGACGTTGCTGATCTTCTTCCGCGACAGCCGGACCTACCTCGTCGAAGTGCTGCCGAAGTACGCGAACACGCCGAGCCTGCTGAGCGCCTGGAACCACGCCACCCCGTCGTTCGTCGGCGACGACTACCCGGGGTTCGCCCTGCTGCTCTCCCTCTGCCTGGTGGCCGCCTGGGTGTGGGCGGGCGCGCGGGCGCTCGAACGCGGTGACGACGCCCTGGCCCTGGCGGGCGCGCTGGCCGTCTCGACCTTCGTGCAGCGGATCAGCTTCGACTACAACCTGATCAGCGTCTATCCGCTGCTGTTGCTGCTGTTCCTGCGGGCGCAGGCGACGAACCGCTTCGCGCTGCTCGCGTTCGGGCTGGTCGCGATCGCGGGCGACCGCCGCCTGTTCGCGACGTCCGGGGCGGTGCTGCTGACGCCGCACCTGCACCTGGCGGTGGAGCTCGCCTTCCTGGTCGTCGCGGCGCTCGTCGTCGCGCAGCCCGCGGCCGGCGGACCGGCGCCCGCGCCCGCGCCCGCGCCCGCGGCGGAGGCGACATGAAGCCGTTCGACCTCGACCGCCGCACGAAGTTCCTGATCGTCGTCGCTTTCATGATCCTGTCGATGGCGTCGCTGACGGCGATCCCGTTCTGGCAGCCGTGGGGGCTGGACCTGCACAACGTGCACGCCTTCCAGCGGTGCGTGGCGGGCCGATCGCCGTACCTGGTGGACGCCCACGCCTGCGGCGACATCCTCGATCGGCCCTTCTACTACCCGCCGTTCCTGTTCGCGTTCTTTCGCTGGCTGCGGCCGCTGACGCTGGTGGGCGCGATGTACGTCTGGACGGTCTTCATGTTCGGGTCGTTCGCGGTGATGTTCTGGGCCTGGGCCCGCAAGATCGCGCGCGAGCCGCTCGCGGGCGAGGGCCACGAGGTGGTGGTCTTCTGCGCGCTGCTGCTGCTCCAGTACCCGTTCGTGTTCGCGCTGGAGCGCGGCAACACCGACACGGCCGGCGTGGTCTTCTACACCGTCGGGGCGTTCCTGTTCGTGCGCGGGCGCATCTGGCTGGCCGGGATGGCGGCGGGCCTGGCGGCCGGCTTCAAGCTGTCGCCGACCGTCGCCGTCATGGTGATGACGGGCGCGCTGCTCTGGGCCTGGCGCAGCGTCGGCAAATGGACCTGGCTGCGCTTTTCGGGCGGGGCGCTGACCGCCTTCGCGCTGACGCTGCTGGTGTTCTTCCGCGACGCCAAGATCTACCTCCTCGACGTGCTGCCGCGCTACGCGAAGCAGCTGTCGTTCGCGTCGCCTTACTCGCACACCGTGCCGACCTACGTGGGCGACGCCTACCGCAACTTCGCCGGTCTGCTGTCCGTCTGCCTGGGCGTCGCCTGGGCCTGGGCGGGCAAGCGGGCCCTGGCGCGCGGCGACGCGGCGGCCGCGCTGGCCGGCGCGCTGGCGATGTCGACCTACGCGCAGTCGACCAGCTTCGACTACAACCTGATGACCACCTATCCGCTGCTGCTGCTGCTGTTCCTGCGGGCGCAACGGACGAACCGTTTCGCGTTGCTGGCGTTCGGGCTGTTCGCGATCGCCGGCGACCGGCGGCTGTTCATGCTGCCGAACGCGGTGGTGCTGACGCCGCACCTGCACCTGACGATGCAGCTGGCGTTCCTGGTCGTGGCCGCGCTGGTGGTCGCGCGTCCCGACGAGGACCGGCCCAGGTCTTCAGGCGTTCCAGAGTAGATCGCGCGTGTCGGCCGCCAGCCGGCGCAGCGCGGCGGGCGACGGAAGGCCGAGCGCGCGCGCCAGCGACGGGTGGGGCCGCGGCGCGGAGGCGATCTCCGTCTCCAGAGCCCGCGCCGCGGCCTCGCGCGCGGACGACAGGCGGCGCGCCCCCGACGGCGGCAGCGCGGCCCGCGCCCAGGCGTCGATCTCCCAGCCGAGCAGGGCGTGGCGGGCCTCGTCGCGCGCGATCGTCGTCATCACGGCGCGCAGGCGCGGATCGGCGGCGTGCCGGGCCTGGAAGGCGGCGGTCGCCGCGCCGAACGTCTCGCGCACGCAGCCCTCGCGCGCGTTCTCGGCGGCCATCGCGACGAGCGAGCGCACGGGCATCCGGCGGACGCCCGGCGGTTTCACCTGGGCGCCGCCTTGGCGCGCGATCGCCGCCGTCAGCCGGTAGTGACGGACCTTGCAGACGGGCCCGATCGGTCCGTCCGTCCCCGGGCTGAGGCTCGATCCGCAGCCGATGGTGAGCGGCAACCCCAGGGTGATGAGACGGCGCAGAAGCTCTTCGACGGGTGTTCGCGGGGTACGCATGCTTCCTCTCGAAAAGCGCAGTCTGCGCTCGACATTTTAGTGCCGGCGCTCATCCGGAACTTGGTCTAGAATCGTTACACCGTCGCGGCTCCCTTAAGGACCACCATGGAACGCAAACGGGCATTGCTTAGTCTCTCCTCGACTGCCTTCGCGCTGTCGCTTGCGGCGTGCGCGGGCAGCGGCGGCGTCAGCGGCAGCGCCGGCGCATCGGGCACCGCGGGCGGCCCCGGCCTGGGCGGTCTCGGCGGCAGCGTCGGTGGATCGTCGCAGGGCGGCAACGGCACCGTGCAGCCGTCCCCGTCCGGCCTCGCGATCTTCGATCCGTCGCTGTGCACGCCAGGGCAGTCGGCCGTCGGAGCCTCGCCGGTGCGGCGCCTGTCGCGCATCGAATACAACAACATCATCCGCGACCTCGGCTTCGCGGACACGCGGCCGGCGGATCAGTTCGTGGCCGAGCAGAAGATCCCCGGCAACTTCAACACCAACGCCTACGCCGACGTCTCGGGCACGCTGATCACGCAGCAGTACCTGCAGGCGGCGGAGACCATCGCCGAGAGCGCGGTCGGCGACGCCAACACGCTGACGCGCCTCCTGCCCGCGTCGAGCTGCGGCACGCGCAACGCCGCCTGCGCGACGGCGTTCATCTCCGACTTCGCCAACCGCGCCTTTCGCGGGCAGCTGGACAGCACCGAGTCGGCGGCGCTGATGCAGCTCTACACCGACACCAGCACGCAGTTCGACTTCGCGACCGGCATCCAGGCGGTGATCACGGCGGTGCTGACGTCGCCGCGCTTCCTTTATGTGATGGAGCTTGGTCAGTCCGGCGCGACCGGCGCCGGCTCCGTCATTCCGCTCGCCCCCATGGAGGTGGCGACGCGCCTGTCGCTGTTCCTGTGGCGATCGCTCCCCGACAAGACCCTGACCGACGCCGCGACCGGCGGGCAGCTGGCGTCCGCCGCCGACGTGGCCTCGCAGGCGATGCGGATGCTCTCCGACGCGAAGGCGACCGCCGCGCTGCAGGACTTCGCCGACCAGTGGCTCGACATCGAGAACATGGACGCGGTCACCAAGGACACGCAGTTCACCACCTGGACACCTGCTTTTGCCAGGGAGCTGCACCAGGAGACGCTGACGACCTTCAGCAGCGCGGTGACCGCCGACAACACCGACCTGTCGACGCTGCTGACGTCCTCGTCGTCGTACGTGAACAGCGATCTCGCCGCCTTCTACAGCACCGGGACGCCGGGGACGTCGCAGAGCACCACCTACACGAAGATGGCGGTCGGCAGCGCCTCGGCCCCGCGCAGCGGCATCCTGACGAACGCGAGCGTGCTGTCGCAGCACGCGCACACGTCGCTGCCGTCGCCCACGCTGCGCGGCCGCCTGATCCGCCAGCAGGTGATGTGCGACCAGGTGCCGAACCCGCCCGCCGAGGTGAACGGCGAGCCGATCCCGCCCCCGCCCAGCACGCTGCCCGCCGGCAGCACGACGCGCGCGCAGTACCAGCAGCACTTCGGCCGCAACGCCACCTGCAACGGCTGCCACCAGTGGATGGACCTGATCGGCTTCGGGTTCGACAACTACGACGCCACCGGCAAGTGGATCTCCCAGGAGAACAGCAGCGCGGTCGATGCGAGCGGTTCGTTCGTGGCGATGAACAGCGGCGACATGACCGGCACGTTCCAGAACGCCGCGGACATGATCGGGCAGCTCGCCGCCAGCGCCCAGGTCAAGCAGTGCTTCGCGCTGCAGCAGATGCGCTACGGCCTCGGCCGGGTCGAGAGCAACCGTGACGCCTGCTCGATGCAGCAGGTGTTCCAGGCGTTCTCGAGCAGCCAGTTCAGCCTGAAGCAGCTGCTGGTCGCGATCGTCAGCAGCGATTCGTTCCGGAACCGCACGCCGGTGAACGCAGGGAGCGCGTGCCAATGAACAAGAACATCAAGCTGGAACGCAGGCGCTTCATGAAGGCGGCCGGCGCCACCGCGCTGACCGCGCCGTTCCTGCGCACGCTGCCGAGCTACGCGCAGGCCGGCGGCAGCGCGCCCACGTACATGGTGTTGCTGTTCACGCCCAACGGCTGCGTGCGGCCGCTGTGGGGCGCGACCGACGGCGCCGGCAAGGACGTGCTGGCGCCGATGCCGGGGAGCGCGCCGATCGTCACCACCGGCTACAAGTTCCGCAGCACGCTGGCCCCGCTCGCGCCGGTGCAGAACAGCGTCATCGTCCTGGACGGCCTGAACAACCGGGCCGCGCAGGGGTCGCACGAGGCGGGCATGGCGTCGCTGTGGACCGGACTGACCAGCTCGGGCTCGCCGGCGACCGGCCCCAGCATCGACCAGGTGATCACGGGGATGTTGAACGCGGGGCGGCCGTTCCCGTCGATCGAGCTGATGGTCCGGGGCGTCGACGACTTCACCGACCGCGAGGTGAAGACCCGGATGATCTACAACGCCGCCGGCACCTTCATCGATCCGCACGACGACCCGGTCGAGGCGCGCAGCACGATCTTTCCGATGATGACGGCCGGCACCGGCCCCGACAAGAAGACGTTCATCCGGCAGAAGCTGTTCGGACAGCTCGACAGCGAGCTGGCGGCGATCGGGCCGCGTCTGTGCACGCAGGACAAGGCGCGCCTGGACGCGATGCGCACCAGCTGGCACGCGCTCGACACGCAGATCGCCGCGGCGGCGTCGGCGGCGGCGCAGTGCACGACGCCCGCGGCCGCGCCCGCCGGCTACAAGGCGCCGTCGGCCGACTACCCGACCACGGCGAAGCTGCAGATGGACATCCTGGCCATGGCGCTGGCGTGCGATCTGACGCGGGTGGCGAGCCTGCAGTTCTCGACGTCCACCAGCAAGCTGACCCACACCTGGTTGAACACCGCCAGCACGCCCGCCCAGAACAAGCAGGCCGACACGCACCACAACTACTCGCACATGGGGCCGCAGTCGCTCTACGCGATCGCGCCGTGCACCATGTACAACAACATGGGCCAGTGCGCGAGCATCCCCAACATCTACAGCGCCGCGAACCAGAGCATGTATCAGAGCTTCGCGCAGCAGCAGGCGATCGACCTCTTCTACGCGCAGCAGGTCGCCTACCTGGCGCAGAAGCTGGCCGCGCTCCCCGGAGCGGGCGGCGGCACGCTGCTCGATCAGACGGTCATCTGCTGGGGCAACGAGCTGGATATGGGCGCGGCTCACAACCACGACGACACGCCGTTCGTGCTGATCGGCGGCGCCAACGGCAAGCTGAAGGGCGGCCGGATGGTGACGTTCCCGCTCGACCTGATCGACGGCGATTCGATGGTGCGCGCCGGCAAGGACCGCGGGCACAACGACCTGCTGTTGACGCTGGCGAAGGTCATGGGCGTCAACCTGACCACCTTCGGCGACAAGCAGTACTGCACCGTGCCGATCGCCGAGATCCTGACCTAGAAGCCCGAAGCCCGCGGCCCCTGACCGAACGGGCCCTGGACCGCTTTGGGCCTGTCGTGGCTCGTACTGGTTAGGACTGGTTACGAAGTCATGCCATGGGGTGCCATCGGGCGGATAATCGACGCGCGCGGACGGAACGATGGCCGTGACCAGCAGCTCGCCCACGAGATCGGGGGCCGGCCCGACCGACGCGGCGCTGGTCGTGGCGGCGCGTGCCGGCGAGGCGTGGGCGCAGGAGGCGCTGTTCCGCCGCCACGCCCGCATGGCGCTGGGGCTGGCGCACCGGCTGCTGCCCCAGGACAACGAGGTCGACGACCTGGTGCAGGACTGCTTCGTGTCGGCGCTCCGGCGGCTGTCGTCGCTGGACAACCCGCAGGCGTTCGCGGCGTGGCTCGGGTCGATCGTCGTGCGCGCGGTCAGCAAGCGGCTGCGCCGGCGGCGGCTGCTGTCGCGCCTCGGGCTGCGCGTGCCGGAGGAGATCGACCCGGACGCGATCGCGTCGCCGTCGGTGCCGGGCGACGTCGCGGTCGAGCTGCGGCGTGTGTATGCGGTCGTGGCGGGGCTGCCGGCGCAGGCGCGCGTGGCGCTGGTGCTGCGGCGGGTGGATGGATTGGAAGTCCCAGAGATCGCGCGGCGGATGGGCGTCGGGCTGTCGACGGTGAAACGGCGTCTGAAATTGGCGGAGGAGATCCTTGAGCGATCGAGATAAGGAGAGGCTGGCGCACCACGTGCGCGTGGATCTGTCGGAGCCGCGCGTCGACCGGCTGTGGGGCGGGGTGTCGGCGCGGCTCGGCGGCCCGCGGCGCGCGCGGGGCTGGCTGTGGGCGACGGCGCTCGCCTGCGCGGCGGCGGTGGTGATCTTCGCCGTGGTGCGCGGGCGTGGCATGCCGGGCGGCACGGGCGGCGAGGGGCAGGTGGCCGCGACGTCGGCATGGGAAGGCGCGCAGCTGGAGACCGCGGCGGACGCGCTGGCGGTGACGCTGGTCGACGGTTCGAGCTTGAAGGTCGAGCCGCGCTCGCGCGTCGAGCTTCGCGAGCGGACGCCGTCGGCGCTGAAGCTGGTGCTGGCGCGCGGGCGGATCACCTGCGACGTCACGCACCGCGAGGGGCGGTCCTTCGTCGTCGCGGCGGGCGGCGTCGAGGTGCGCGTCGTCGGCACGCGCTTCACCGTGGCGAACGAGGCGGCCCCCGAAGGCGTCGGAGCCGGCTCCGGCCGGCGCGTCGAGGTGCGGGTCGAGCGCGGCACCGTCGAGGTGCGCGGCGCCGACAGCGAGGTGGTGCGTGTCGAGGCCGGCCACAGCTGGTCGCAGGTGACGAAGACGGAGGCCCTCTCGGCGCCGGCGACGGAGACGCCGTCCGAGCCCGAGACCGCAGCCGCCGGCGACGACGATGAAGGCGCCGCACCCGCGGCGCCGGCCGGCAAGCCGCACCCGGCGGCGCGGGCGGCGCGTCCCGCCGCCGATGCGCGCGCGCTGTTCGAGCAGGCGCGCAGCCAGTGGCGCGCCGGCAAGATGGCGGAGGCGGCGCAGACCTACCAGGCGCTGCTGGCCACGCACCCGCGCGATCCGCGCGCCGGCCTGGCCGCCTTCGAGCTCGGGCGCCTGCGCATGGATCGCCTGAACGATCTGCCGGGCGCCGTGCAGGCGCTGGAGCAGGCGGTCGCGCTCGCGCCCGGCGCCGAGCTGCGCGAGGACGCGCTCGCGCGCCTGGTCGCCGCCGCTGCCGGCGCGCACGACCATGCCCGCTGCGCCCGCGCCCGCACCCGCTACCTCACCGACTACCCCTCGGGCGTCCACCACCGCACCGTCTCCGCCGCGAGCTGCGAGTAGGGCGCCCCTCACCCTGACCCTCTCCCCGAGGGAGAGGGACCTGAGCCCGTCGGGGACAGGGCGCAGATCAGGTGGGCGAGGGCGCAGGTCAGGTGGGAGAGGACGCAGATCAGGTGGGAGAGGACGCAGATCAGGTGGGCGAGGGCGCAGATCAGGTGGGAGAGGACGCAGATCAGGTGGGAGAGGGAGCAGATCAGGTGGGCGAGGGCGCAGATCAGGTGGGAGGGAGCAGATCAGGTGGGAGGGGGCGCAGGTCAGGTGGGAGAGGACGCAGATCAGGTGGGAGAGGGCGCAGATCAGGTCCCCTCTCCCCGCGAAGCGGGGAGAGGGTTAGGGAGAGGGGAGCGTGACACGCGCGCGCCCCCGCTGGCCTCGCCTCGCGCCGACCTTAGCTTTCTCCTCGGCAGAGGTTGGCGATGGCGCGATGTTGGTTACGGTCGGGGGTGGGTCTGGCGGCGATCACCGTCGCGGGTCTCGGCGGGTGCGGGCCGCGCGCCGTCCTGGATCCCGCAGCGAGGCCGCCGGGCACCGATGGGGCTGTGGTCAGCGTGGGCGGGCCGGCCGCAGGTGACGGCGGTGTCGCGCCGGACGCGGGCGGCACGCCGGGCGACGGCTCAGCCGCTGGGACCCACGGGCCCGATGGCGGCGGCAGCCCCGCCACGGACGCGGGCGGCATCATCACCTCTCCCCCGATCTCGGCGTGTGCGCTCTCGCCGGGGCGCCTGCCGGTGGCGCCCGCGAACCGCGCGGGCATCGGCGTTTGCGGCGCCGCCCTGCGCTTCACCGATTCGATGTCGGTCGGCCCCGGGCCGGACGGGCAGAGCTACCAGCGCTGCGGAACGCTGGGCCCCGAAACGAGCTGGCGGGTGACCCTGTCGCTGGACGCGTCCCACCTGGCTGCACGGACCGCGGCCGGCACGGTGCGGCTCTACCGCACGGACAGCTGGCAGGAGATCGCCCAGCTCGCCTCGCCCGTCGGCACCCTCGACGCGGCGGCGTTCTCTCCGGACGGCGCGCGCCTCGCCACGCTGTCGGGCGAGATGGGGCGCCTGACGATCTGGAATGTCGCGGACGGCGCGCGCCTGTCGACGTACGACATGCCGACCGTCTCGACCATCGGCAATCCATCGTCGGCGCTGGCGTTCTCCTCCGACGGCCGCCGGATCGCGACGTCATTGCGCACGGTCGTCGATCTCCAGACCGGCGGCATGACGGCGTTCGACGGCAAGCCGGTCGCGCCGTACAGCGTGCCGGTCAACCCGGCCGATCACACCGACTTCCCGACCGAGTCGATCGACAGCCTTCGCTTCGTCGGCTGCGATCAGCGCCTGTTGATCCACGGCGCCTCCGCGGCCGGAATGTCGGGCTGGGTCGAGGGCTCTGCCCTGGGCGATCCCGTGTCGGGCGCCGGGACCGGGCTGGGCGGTGACCTGTGGGGCGACCTCGGCGGCATCGTCGCCTCCCCCGACGGGCGCTGGGTCGCGCTCGCGCAGCGCGGCCCGTCGGGGCACGGGCTCTACCTCTACGACGCTGCCGCGGGCTCCGTGATCGCGTCCGACCCGAACGCGCCGCACCTCGTGGCGGGGTTCTCTCGCGCCGGCGATCGGCTGTTCGTCGTGACCGACACGGCGATCCAGGTGCGGCAGGTTCCGACCCTGCGGCTGCTGGTCCAGAGCGCGTTGCCGTCGGGCAGCATCACCGCCGCAACCATCTCGCCGCGCGACGAGGTGATCGTCTCGATCGACGGCGGATCGACGTGGATCGACCCGAACACCGGCGCCGTCCGCCATCAGGAGCTGTTCGCGGTCGCCGACGCCGAGTTCTCCGCCGACGGCCGCTTCGGCGTCGCCGGCGGCGACGGGCGGTGGCTGTTCGAGCTCTGGAGCGAGTCCGATCGATCGGTGCCGTGCGCGCCCGCGGCGGCCACGCCCGACGCCGCGATCGCCGGTTTCGCGGCGTCGCAGGACGGGCGGACGCTCGCGCTGGTCGACGTCGACGGCCTGCTCCAGGTGCGCGCCGTCGACGGCTCGCGCGGCGTGGGTCCGCCCTGGACGACCGTCCAGACCGGCGTCTTCGGCCCCAACGGGGTGAAGGTCGCGGTCGCGAACGGCGGCGGTCGCGTCGCCGTGCAAGGGTCCCCGACCGCGAGCCCCGCGCGGGAGCTCTCGCGGCTGGTCGTCGTCGACACCGCGAACGGAACGCCGCTGCTCACCCGCGACATCCCGCGCGTGACCGGGTCGCTCGCGCTGTCGCCCGATGGCGCGTGGGTCGCCTTCCAGGACGGCGACTACACCAGCCCGAGTCCTGCGCGCGCGCTCTCGGTCGCCAGCGGCGCCACCGCCCTGTCGGTGAGCGGCGGCCAGATCGATTCGTTCAGCCCGAACAGCGACTGGCTCGCCGTGGCGGCGAACGGCGCGATGCAGGTCTGGGATCTCGCCTCCGGCGTCCAGGCGAACACATATTCGCTCCCCGGATTGTCGACGTACAACATCGCCCTGTCGCCCGACTGGTCCATGATGGGCGGCTGGGTCGAGCCCAGCGGGACCGGCTGGGACCAGCAGGCCGTGCTGGTCTGGCGCCCGCAGGACGGCACCGTCGTCCAACAGATCGGCAAGCAGCTCGACGTGGACGGGCCACCGCGCTTCGACACGTCGAACACGGTCGTCGCCGGGGTCATGCCCGGGGTACACACCCTCGGCACGAACTGGGACGCCTGGCACGTCTGGTCGGTGGCCGACGGCACCGTGCTGCGCGTGTTCCCGATGTCGTCGCGCTCCGAACCGCTGGCGTTCTTGCCGGGCGGCAGCCGGCTGCTGACCCGCGCGGGCACCGGCGTCGCGGTCTGGTGCCGGTGAGCGCAACGACAACGAATCATCCGCCCGTCCGCCGGCCGGAAGAATAGTTAACGCCGCGCCGGCGGCCGGACGCGGCGTGACGGCGGTATCCGTCTTGCTGTTCCGACGCCGCGGAGATGTCCGGAAGGAGGCTCGGCCTGGAGCGCGCGGCGACAGGCCTCGTGGTCGCAAACATCCTCGTCCTCGGGGTCCTGATCGCCTGCCTTTTCGTCACCCGGCGCGCCTGGGACCGTCGCGAGGATGCGCTGGTGGCCCTCTCGCAGGCGCGGGCGGCGGCCGACGCGGCTCCGCCTCTGGCGCGCGGACGGCCGCTCGACGCCACGGCACACGCGCCCGTCCGGAGGCTGCGCGCGTCGACGATGGACCGCTTGCTGCTGTTCGGGATCCTGGGTGCCGCCGGCAGCGCTTACTTCACCTGGCTGCTGGTCAGACGATCGCGCCGGACCGCGAGCGTCGGTCTGACTTCCGGGCCGGCGCTCCGTTCGCCGGTCGGCCGCCGGCGCGCGCGCGGATGATTGGCGCGCGCCTGAGAGATGGATGTCGCTGGAGGCTTTGCTGCCGAACATCCTTGCAACGGCTGGTCTGGTTTTGCGTTTTAGAATCGGATCAGATCCTTAGCCACGCGCAATGGAGAGCCTCGCACTGCTCGTGACCGCCGTAATATCACTCACTTCGGGGCGACCAGGCCGGCGGCGATGGCGCGGCTCTGGTAGAGCGTGTTCTTCTGGTCGTCGTTGTAGACGGTGGTGAAGGTCTTGCCGTCGGAGGAGCGCGCGATCTTGCCCTGCCAGTCGGCGCGCAGGTAGCTGCCGTCGAACCAGGACGAATCCTTGCAGTCGGTCTGGCTCTTCCAGGTGCTCTCGCAGTAGGTCGCGTCCTGGACGCCGGACATGACGGTCCACGTCAGCGCGTCGTCGGACTGGAAGCTGGTCATGGTGTCGCCGTGGGCGACGAACTTGCCGCCGCGGTAGTCGAGCGCGACGTGGGAACCGGTGTTGGCGATGGTCGAGATCTTCGTCCAGGTGAGGCCGTCGCTGGATCGGAACACGTTGCCGTCGCACACGCCGTAGAAGGAGTCTTCCTTGTAAGCGAGGCCCTCGATGATCGCGCAGGCCTTGACCGGGCCGTCCTTCAGCTTGCCGTGGTCGGTCCAGTGCACGCCGTCGTTCGACGTCCAGAGCTTCCAGCCGGTCGCGACCCAGATCCCCTTGCCGTAGGCGACGGCGCGCAGGAGCACGTCGTCGTCGCCGCCGTTGGTCGTTTCGTAGGCGCGATCGCCCCAGGTCTTGCCGCCGTCGCGCGAGACGATGCGGATGCCGCCGTAGCCGACGCCGATCAGCGCCGGGACCCAGCCGGCCGGATCGCTGCTCGCGCCCGCGGCGCCGGCGGTGCCCGCGCCGCCGCCGGCGCCCGCGCCGCCGCCGGCGCCCGCGCTGCCGCCGGCGCCCGCGCTGCCCGTGGCGCCGCCGCGCCCCGCGCCGGCGGTGGTGCCAGCGGCGCCGCTCGTGCCGGCCGCGCCAGTGGTGCCCGCGCCGCCGCCGGCGCCGCCCGTCGTTTGCACGTTGCCGGCGAGGCCGCTCGGATCGGCGCCCGCGCCGCCGCCAGAGCCGGCGCCTCCACTCGACCCGGGTAGGCCGGCGGCGCCGCCCGCGCCCGCGCCGCCGCCGGTTCCCCCTTCGCCCGGGCCGAGGGAGGTGCCTGCTGCGCCGCCTTGCGGCGGCGCGCCTGAATCCCCCGGATGACCGCCGACGTCGCCCGTGCAGGCCGCGAGGGTGAGCGCCAGCGAGGCGAGCGCGAGCGGGCGGGCGGCGGTCATCCGCGACGTATGAGCCGCGGGGCGGGTGAGGCGGTCCAACGGGCGCGCGGGACCCCCTCACCCTGGCCCTCTCCCGGAGGGAGAGGGAAGAAGAGCCGGAGGGAGAGGGAAGAAGAGCCGGAGGGAGAGGGAAGAAGAGCCGGAGGGAGGGGGGAGAGATCTGGTCCCCTCTCCCCGCGGAGCGGGGAGAGGGTTAGGGAGAGGGGCCGACGCCGGTGGACCGTCTTCGGGGCGTCGGGGGTCGTACTCGGCAGGATGCGCCGCCTGTGGCCAACCCTTGCGCTCCTCGCTGCGGCCGGCGGCTGCGTCGGGCAGGTGAGCGGGCATGCCGGCAGGGGCAGCGCCGGCTCCTCCGGGGCGGGCGCCGGCGCCGGCGCGGGCATCACCGGCGGTCCCGGCGCGGGTGGGGCCGGCAACGTCGGCGGTCCGGGCGCGGGCGGGGCGGGCGCCGGCACGC
>JADMIO010957498.1_pt1 | contig 18228 bp, 16 predicted proteins | sample 8958161 | NCBI WGS metagenome assembly JADMIO01 (sample SAMN16585339, study PRJNA669376) | soil metagenome | isolation source: Crop rotation soil | place: USA: Cullars Rotation, Alabama | collected 2011 | reverse complement strand
CGGTTGAAAACCGCCGCTCCTTGGGATGCACCGGCCTTCGACATCGGTGATGGTGGACAGCGTCAGCTCCGATCCTCCAGCAGCATCCTCAGATAGTCCGCGTAGGAAGTCTTCCCAAGGTCTTTGATCAACTCGCGCAATTGCTCGTGTGTGATCCAGCCCTTAAGCAGCGAGATTTCCTCGATACATGCGATCTTCAGGCCCTGGCGATTTTGGATCGCGCGCACGAAGTCGGCGGCCTCGAGCAGCGAATCGTGCGTGCCGGTGTCGAGCCAGGCGAGTCCACGGCCGAGCGTCTCGACGTGGAGCGTGCCGCGCTCGAGATAGAGCCGGTTGAGATCGGTGATTTCCAATTCGCCTCGCGGTGAAGGCTTGAGACCGCGGGCGAGTTCGACGACGTGTTCGTCGTAGAAGTACAGACCGGGCACCGCGAATTTTGATTTCGGTTCCTTCGGCTTTTCCTCCAGCGAGACGGCGACGCCTTGCTCGTTGAATTCCACGACGCCGTAGGCCTCGGGGTTCGAGACGTAGTATCCAAAGATCGTCGCGCCCTTCGCACGAGTGGTCGCGGAATGCAGCGTCTTCGAGAAATCGTGTCCGTAGAAAAGATTGTCGCCAAGCACGAGGCAGGCGGGGTCACCGGCGAGAAAGTCTGCACCGATGAGGAAGGCCTGCGCCAGCCCCTCGGGTTTCGGTTGCTCGGCGTAGGATATCTCCAGTCCGAATTGGCGGCCATCGCCGAAGAGCCGGCGAAATTGCGGCAGATCGTGCGGCGTGGAGATGATGAGAATGTCGCGGATGTCCGCCATCATCAGCACCGACAGCGGATAGTAGATCATCGGCTTGTCGTAGACCGGCATGAGCTGCTTGCTGACCGCGCGAGTGACGGGATAGAGCCGGGTGCCGGAGCCGCCGGCGAGGATGATGCCTTTGCGTTTCATGAAAGATAGGGGAATGCAGACGCGGGTAATTCTGCGCAAAGCGATAAGCAGAGCCAAGCAAGACCGCCGTGGACGCAGCTTTTGTTCCCGTGATCGGGCGTAGTCACACGGTAAAACCCGGTCTGTGAGCACGCCTAGTCACGGCAATAATGCCTAGCTTTTCAATTTCATTTAAGAGAAATGAAAGCTGATGAGACACGAATCCGTCGCCACTTTGCTGGTGGTGAGCCTGTGCGGATGCTTTTTGGTTTTCGTCGGCGACGATGAAGTGAGCGAGGGATTGTCGCCTAGCAATGATAGCGAATGGTTCATCGCCGATATTCGTGGGAACGACGAGGTTCTGGGCGTTAGCAAGCGCGTGAAAGGCGACGCCTTCGAACTCGTGCAAATGAGGTCACTGACCAAGGAATTAGATTCAACGCCAAGTCGCCACCTAACAAACCAACCCATATGAGGACAGAACACCGCTCGACTCAACTCTCGCCGCTCGCCCCAAACAACCCTCGAGCACAAAACCATTCCATCCCTCGCCGATGGTTCGCCCGCGTGTTCGGTGCCTTCCTCCTCCTCGCCACCTTTGCCCTACGGGCTGCTCCCGCACAGGCGCAAGGCCAATGGAGTGTGGCTGGCCAATTTATCATCAACCAAGGCTCAATCCCCATCACCCTCAATCTCCAGCAAAGTGGCAAAAAGTTCTCGGGCACGGCGAGCTTTGAAGGGGTGACCTCCAAGGGCACCGAGATCCTCCCGTATGTCGGGGGGACGTTTGGATCAAGAGGAACCATCACGGGAAAAGTCACCGGCACCGCCGAAGACAACAACTTCGACATGGAGGTCGCCTGGAGCAACGGCCAGACCGGCATCTACTACGGGACGTTCTACGAAAATGGTCTGCTCAAAGGCGAAGGGTATGAACGCAGGAGCCCCAAAATCAAGGCCCGTTGGAAAGCCGCCCGGACCTTTGAGCGCACCGTCGCCCCGGCACCCGCACCCGTCGTCAATGCCACCCCTCCACCCAAGGTCCTCAGGGCCGGCCCCAAACCGGCCACCCCGCCCCCCAAGGTCCTCAAGGCCGACGGCAAACCGAAGATCTTCATCCACGTCACTCCCGGCATCGTCGTCATCCCCGCGGAGAAATCCACGGCCACGGTCACATTGTCCTGGAACGCCGGCCCGGATCATCCCAATGCCGTCGTCCAGATGAAAGCCAGTGGCGGGGGCGCCTCCGGTGAGTTCAAAACGGTGGCCGTGCAGGCGCAAGGGTCACGTGGAATCTCGGTCGAGCGCGGCCCGGCCGGCTACCAGTTTATTCTCACCGACCAGGGCCAGGAACTGGCCAGGGTCGCCTGCATCATTAAACGCTAGGTTTCCTATCGCGACGAGTGTCGTGAATCCGCCGAAGAGCGCCCCTTCGATTTCGCCGCCCCGCGCCCCGTGGCGGAAGAGCGCCGGTTACGCCAGGCCGGCACCCAACGAACCAACTACCGACACCTCACAAACCAGCCCCCCCTATGAAAACAGAACACCGCTCGACTCAGCTCGCGCCGCTTGCCCCAAACAGCCCTCGAGCACAAAACCATTCCATCCCGCGCCGCTGGTTCACCCGCTTCCTCGGTGCCTTCCTCTGCGCCGCCAGCTTCGCGCTCACCGCAGCCCCCGTCCAGGCCGAGGGCATTTGGCAGGTCTCCGGCCAGTTCACCATCAATCAAGGCAAACTCCCCATCAGGCTCGATCTCCAGCAGCGCGGCGAAACATTCACCGGCACGGCGAGCTTTTACGGGGTGACCGACAAGGGCACCGAGATCAAACCGTACGTCGGGGGCAGGTTTGGGGCAACAGGCACCATTACGGGAAAAGTCACCGGCACCGTCAACGGCGACAGCTTCGACATGGAGATCGCCTGGAACAACGGCCAGAAGGGCATCTATATGGGCGCCTTCACCGCCAACAGCGGGCTCCAGGGAGAAGGCTTCGAAGTCAGGAGCCCCTCCGTCCGAGCCAACTGGCGCGCGGCCCGGGCCTTTGAACGCAGCGTCGCCACGGCCGCTGCCACCCCTCCACCCAAAGTCCTCAAGGCTGGCCCCAAACCGACCCCGCCCCCACCCAAGGTCCTCAAGGCCAGCGGCAAACCGAAGACTTTCCTCACCGTCAATCCCGTCCTCCTCGTCATCCCCGCGGGACAAACCGCCGGCCACGTCACCCTCAGTTGGAACGCCGGCCCTGGGCATGCCACCGCGCGCATCCGGATGTATGAGAATGGGGGAGGGCGCGGAAAAACGGTCGCCATCGGGCAGGACGGGAGCACCGTCCTCACCCTCGCGGGCGGCATGAACTATAGCTTCACGCTCAGCGACCAAGGCGAGGAGATCGCCAAGGCCGCCGTCATCACCAAACGCTAAGTTTGCTGGTAACAGATCAGCGCGAGGCAGGTCGTTAGATCATGCCGAGGCGCTCCTGGCGGTATTTGCCGCTGGTGATGTCCTCGCACCACGGCTGGTTGTCGAGATACCACGCGACGGTTTTGCGCAGGCCGGTGGCGAAAGATTCCGCGGGCTGCCACCCAAGTTCGCGGGTGATCTTCGCGCAGTCGATCGCGTAGCGGCGATCGTGTCCGGGGCGGTCCGGAACGAAGGACTTGAGCGTCGAGTAGGAAGTCCCGTCGACGCGCGGACGAAACTCGTCGAGTAGCGCGCAGAGCGTGTCCACCACGGCGAGGTTTGGCTGTTCGTTGAGACCGCCCACGTTGTAGGTCTCGCCCACGCGACCCTTGTCGAGCACGAGGCGGATCGCGGTGGTGTGGTCGCGGACGTAGAGCCAGTCGCGAATGTTCATGCCGTCGCCGTAGATCGGGAGCGGGCGGCCTTCGAGCGCCTTCTGGATCATCAAGGGGATGAGCTTCTCCGGGAACTGCAGCGGCCCGTAGTTGTTCGAGCAATTTGTGGTCAGCACCGGTAGGCCGTAGGTGTGATGGAAGGCGCGCACGAGATGATCGCTGCCCGCCTTGCTCGCGGCGTAGGGGCTGTTCGGGGCGAACGGTGTTTCCTCGGTGAAGGCAGGGTCTTGCGGGCGCAGCGAGCCGTAGACTTCATCGGTCGAAACATGCAGGAAGCGAAAGGCGTTCTTCTTGTCCGGAGAGAGCCCGTTCCAATGGGCGCGCGCCGCCTGCAACATCCGCAGTGTGCCCACGACGTTCGTCTGGATGAATGCTTCCGGCCCATCGATCGAACGGTCGACATGCGACTCTGCGGCAAAGTTCACCACCGCATCGATCGCGTGCTCTGAGAGCAGCTTCGCGACGAGCTCGCCGTCGCCGATATCGCCCTGCACAAAGACATGCCGCGATTCGTTCTCGATGGGGCGCAGGCTGGCGAGATTCCCCGCGTAGGTGAGCAGGTCGAGATTGACGAGGCGCTCGACGTCCTTGCGCTCGGTGAGTTGTTGCAGAACGAAGTTTGCTCCGATGAAGCCGGCCCCGCCGGTGACGAGCAGTCGCATGGTCAGGCCTTCCAGTTCTTGAGCGCCTTCGCGATGGCGTCGTGCACGTTCCTCATCACGATGCCCGAGGCGAGGAGCTTCGAGCTGTCGAGGACGCAGTTCGAGCGCGGGGTCTTCGCGGCCTTTTGCATGAAGTCCGATTCGTTGGCGAAGAACTCGAACTTCTTCTTCGAGACGCCGCTCTTCAGAATCAGATCGACGACCTCACGCGTCGTCACGAAGCCAGGATTCGTCACGTTGTAGATGCCGAAGGGGACGCGTTTCTCCCAGCATTCCCACGTCGCCTGGACGAACTCATCGAGCTGCGAGAGCGAGTTCTCGGCTTCGAGCAGGCGGTCGTAGCGCATCAGCTTGGTCAGGTAGTTGCGCGGCGAGTCTACTTCGTTGAAGGGGATGCGCAGCCGCCAGATGAAGCAATCGCTCGCGCCTTCGAGAATCTCTTCTCCGAGAGCCTTGGTGCCGCTGTAAAACGAGCAGTTGTTCGTCCGGAACGAAAAATTGGGTGGGTCGGTTTCGCGGAAGCCACCGCCATCCGGGCGACGCCCAGTGAAGATGCACCCGGAGGAAACGTGTCCCCACGGTGTGCCGGTGGCTTCGCAGGCCTGGCGCAGGATTCCCGGAAGGATGGCATTACCGAGCAGCGTCTCGGTCTTGTGCAGCTCGCAGGCGTCTACGTTTGGCTTGCCGGTGTAGCCCGCGCAATTGACGAGGAATGCAGGCCGGGCCTCGCGTAAGGCCGCCGTCAGGGTCGAGACGTTATAGTAGTCGAGCTCGGCGCGCGGAAACGTGCGATACGGCACGCCTTTCTTGTCGAGCAGGCGCTGGTAGGCGCCGCCGACGTAGCCGCTGCCTCCGAGGATCCAAATGGGTTGAGTCATAAGTGAAATCACCCGCCGGCCCTAGGGGCGCCACTAGGAAGCGCGGGCGGCGGGAACGGGTAGATTCGCAAAGCTCTCCGAAATGTCCACCCTTGGGCGGTAAAAGTTGTCCCTGCTTTCCTTCGCCGTATTTTGGCTTATCGTCGCCGTCCCCTGCGGCTGACCTGGCCGCAGCAACCCCTTTCCTCCCCTGTAAAATATGAAGAATCAGAAAATCGTGGTCTGCGGCGGCGGCGGCTTTATCGGTGGTCACCTCGTGGCCGAACTGCTGCGGCGCGGCCATACCAATGTGCGCTCGGTCGACATCAAGCCGATGGGCGAGTGGTATCAGGTAGACGACCGCGTCGACAATCTGGTGCTGGACCTGCAAGACCTGCCCAGTTGCCGCATCGCGCTGCAAGGCGCGCGCACGGTCTACAACCTCGCGGCGGACATGGGTGGGATGGGTTTCATCGAGAACAACAAGGCGCTCTGCATGTTGAGCGTGCTCATCAATACCCACTTGCTGATGGCCGCACGCGACGTGGGCGCGGAGCGATACTTTTATGCCTCGTCCGCTTGCGTTTACAACGCAGACAAGCAGCGCGACCCGAACGTCACAGCGCTCAAGGAAGAGGATGCGTATCCCGCGATGCCCGAGGATGGTTACGGCTGGGAGAAGCTCTTCAGCGAGCGCATGTGCCGCCACTTCCGCGAGGATTTCGGCCTCGTCACCCGCAGTGTGCGTTACCACAATGTTTACGGCCCGCACGGCACCTATACCGGAGGCCGGGAGAAGGCGCCTGCCGCGATCTGCCGCAAGCTCATCGAGGCCAAGCTAAGCGGGAACCACGAGATCGAAATCTGGGGCGACGGTCACCAGACGCGCAGCTTCATGTATATCGACGACTGCCTCAAAGGGACGATCGACATTCTGCACAGCGACATCACCGAGGTGCTCAATCTCGGCAGCAGTGAGCTCGTTTCGATCAATCAGCTCGTCGATATCGTCGAGGACATCGCGGGCATCAAAGTGCAGCGCCGCTACAATCTCAGCGCGCCGAAAGGGGTGAACGGACGCAACAGCGACAACACGAGGATCTTGGAGTTGACGGGTTGGGAGCCGCGCATTCGCTTGCGCGACGGGCTCGAGAAGACCTACGCGTGGATTTACGACCAGATGACCGCTGCCAAGTAGCGCGGCGCTGGTGGCGAAATGGCTGCCGGCGCCCGTTTCGAAAGGACGCGGGCAAGCCGGGTAAACTTGCGCTCGCACCGCTGTTTTTCAGAGGCGGAGAGGCCTTTTGGAGTGTGGCCTGATGCCCAAAAGGTTGGCGGATTCCGGCGCGGCTCGATTTTGCCGCTTTGGCCGTCAAAAACTTCTTGCATCGTGCCCGGCCTCTTCTATTTTCCGCCTCCTGCCACGCGGGTGTAGCTCAGTTGGTAGAGCACTTCCTTGCCAAGGAAGATGTCGCGAGTTCGAGTCTCGTCACCCGCTCCAACTCCTTGAATCCAAGGAGTTACGCGCGGAGGGCTAAAGTCATCGCGGTTTGTCACATTGCGTCGACCGAGGTTTCCGGGCAAAACGGAGCGGACCCACATTCACGGATTGATCTGTCCGGCCTGAAGGAATACGCATACTCCGTAGAAACCGGCTCCTTCGAGAATCGTTGCCGAACTCGCGCCCCCCCCAGCCCGCGTATTACCCCCATTCTTCAGGCGACCATTAACCCTGCTCGTTAGTTTCTCACGGCAGTCCACTGATCAGTTATGAAACGGACAACTATTTTTCTCATTCTGCTAGTTGTTTTGTCGCTTGCTGCGCAGGCCCAAAATCTCTCCGTCTCGTTTGACGCGAAAAACGCGACATCGAGCAGGTCACAGAATTCCACCTTCAAGGACGGGTATGGGGGCGACATCAGCGACTTCGAACGTGAGCGGACCGTAGAGATCACCCTGCGCGGGATCGGGGCTGGGCAGATGAATGTGGAAGTGAAGGTGTGGTGGATCGGAAAGCCCCTCGCGGGCGGTGACAAGCTCTTGCTTAGCAGTAATACCGTGACGAAGGAGGTGACAGCTTCGAAAGGTCTGACTTGGAAGGAGTCGTCGGGCGCCGTGGCCGGCCATGATATGAAACTGCCGCTGATCGGAGTTCGTCGGACCAGCGGCAACAAGATCCTCGGATGGGTGGTCGGGATGAAAACGCCCGGAGCGCAAGTCTACAACTACAAGTCGAGCGATCCGAGCCTTGTTGAGTTCGTTCGCAATCTCAAGTGACGCCGAGCAGTTCTCCCAGAGCTTCGACCGTTAGGCCTCGCTTACATCCTCTATTTTTATGAAAGCCAACCCAACTGTTCCGTTTCTTCTCAGCACTGCGTTAACTGGCATTTGTTGCCATTTCTCCGGCATGCCGCGTCCCGATCTTGTCGTGGCCATTATTGTCGCGGCTGTAGTCTCGGGCACGGTCGCTTATGGGACTGCTTTTGTTCATTCACGCAGAACTGACCAAATCTCAAACAGGGCCTAACCCACGCCGTTTCTCCAAGCGCGACTTCACCTCGCGGAGCATGATGAGTGGGTTGCTACGGTTCGTGGCATCCATGAGAACATGGGCCTCGAGATGGCCTTTGGAGGTGAGCCACGCGACGTCTTCGGGCTCGATGTCGTCATCGAACCAGACGAACGGTGATCCGGGAGCGATGGCCTCGTGCTTGAACGTTTTCCAGTTTGCCGCCGGGATTGATCGAGCGATCTCCGGGATGTGAGGATATAGGCGTTCTTCGAGAGCTTTGATGGCTCCGAGCCGGGTCCGGTAACTCAACCAGTATGGCTCGCAGTGCAGCACGACAAACTCCAGGAACTCCGCCAACCCCTCGCAAACGAGTTGAAAGTCGAGATCCTCGAGTTCCGTGCCATCGCGTGGCTCGAAGAGGATCGTGCCGTCGATATCGATGTAGACGCGGAGCCGGCTCTCGCTGCTCAAGTAAGGCCTCGGGGCTAGTATTTGGCAGTCTTGGGTTTTTCGGCGACGATCGGTTGTCCGAGATGCATGGCCCACGGGAGTACCGGGCGTTTGATCTGGCCGTAGAGCGGGCGGACGATTTGACCGGGTAGTGAGCGGACGACCTGGCCGGACAAGGGCTGGACGATTTGATTGGGGAGTAACGGGACGATTTGTCCGGGGAGTGATTTGACGATCTGTCCGGGCAGGGAGGAATTTCCCAACTGGCCGGGCAGAGACGGAGACGGATTGGCGAGGCCGTCGTCGTAGTTGGGGCTTAGTTCGTATGCGCTCGCGCAGGCTCCTGAAATCAGGAGGGTGAGCAACAACCGGGAGAATCGCAGGAAGCTCATGTCTGGAATCGTCGGGCCGCGTGACGGAAAGACAACACAATTTATCACCTGGTTATGTTGACATGGCCGCATCCCTCGGGTGTCGCGGAGTCTCATCGCATCACTGCTCCTGTCTTCGAAGAGCTATGGTTCGTCGTCCCTGGTTTGCGTTGCCGAAAATCGGCCCCATTTCCACGCGAGGGAGGGGAGGATGAGGAGATTGAGAGCTGTGGAGGTGATGAGGCCGCCGAGAATAACGATGGCCATGGGGCCTTCGATTTCGCGGCCGGCTTCGCCGCTGCCGAGAGCGAGCGGCAGAACTCCCAGGGCGGTGACCAGGGCGGTCATGAGGATTGGCACAAGCCGCTCACCCGCGCCGCGCGCGATTGTCTCGAGGGTCCACGGCGCGCCCTCCACTACGACGAGGTGCTCGTAGTGCGAGATGAGCATGATGCTGTTACGCGTGCTGATGCCGAAGAGCGTCACGAACCCGACCCATGAGCCGATGGAAGTCGAGCCACCGCTGGCGAACACGGCAAGCACTCCGCCGACGAGCGCGAACGGAATATTGGCGAGCACGAGCGTGACGTGGCTCGTGCGGTGGAAGACGAGGGAGAGCAGGAGCAGGATGCCGAGAAAGGCGACGGTGAAATGGATGATGAGCTCGCGTTGGGCTTTCTTCTGCTCCTCGGCGGCGCCGCTCCATTCGGTGTAGAGACCGGCCGGGAGTTTCACCCTTTGCTCCACGCGCTTTCGGGCTTCTTCCACGAAGGAGGTGACGTCGCGCTTTTCCACGTTGCAGGTCACGGTCTGGCGGCGGCGGCCGCCATCGTGCTGGATGCTCGGGCGTCCGTTGGTGAGTTCGACGTCGGCGAGCTGGCGCAGCGGCATGCGCAGGCCGTCGCCGTTGGTGAGGAGGAGGTTGCCGACGGTTTCGGGGTCACGGCGGGCTTCGTCGGCGAGGATCACGGCCAGCTCGTGAATGCGGTTGCCGCGGACCATTTGCGCGACGTCGGCGCCCTGGAAGGCGGTCTGCACTTCATCGAGCACCTCCAACGGACGAAAGCCAAACTGGGTGAGCCGCTCGGAGCGCAGGTGCACGGCGAGAACGGGTGCACCGGGAGGTGCTTTCACCTGCACGTCGGCGTTACCTTTCACGGTGGAGAGCTCCGCGGCGACGGCACGGGCGGCGGCGTCGAGTTGGTCGAGATCTTCGCCGAAGACATTGACGACGACAGCGGCAGTTTCGCCGGAGATGGTTTCGCCGATGCGATCACCAAGGAACGTCAGGACCTCGCTCTGGATGCCGGGGAATTCGCCGAGCATTTCGCGCAGGAAAGCTTGCGTCTCCTCTTCTTCCTCCGGAGTGGTGCCGCGCTTGAGCTCCACGTGAAATTCGCTTTGGTTCGGTCCCCACGTGTCCTCGCCCTGCTCGGCGCGGCCGACCTGTTGCTCGACCGTGGCGATGTGCTCGTTGGTGAGCATCTTCTCGGAGAGGAGCTTGCCAATGCGCAGGGATTCTTCGAGCGAGGTGCCGGGGCGCGATTTCATGCCGATGACGAAATGACCTTCGCGAAATTCGGGGAGCAATTCGCCGCCGAAGAACGGCATGAGCAAGCATGCCCCCGCGACGAGGGCCAGCGCGCCGAGCACCGTGAGCTTCGGCCAGCGCGCAAAGAAGAGCAGCCAGTCGCGGTGGAGGTCCTTCACGAACTGGATCCAGCGGGGTTCGTCGTGGGCGCGCGCGCGGCTGAGGAAAGCGAGCGCCATCGCGGGAGTGACCGTGAGCGCGACGCCGAGCGAAGCCATGATCGAGAGGATGAAGGCCACGCCGAGCGGGGCGAAGAACCGGCCCTGCAACCCGGACATGGTGAGAACGGGGAGGAAGACGACGGCGACGATGAACGTGGCGTAGACGACGGCGTTGTTCACTTCGAGCGAGGCATCGAGCACCACGCGCCACAGGGCGCGCGGAGTGGCGAGCGTGGCGTTTTCGCACAGGCGCCGGAGGATGTTTTCCACGTCGATGATGGCGTCGTCGACGACCACGCCGATGGCGACGGCGAAGCCGCCGAGAGTCATAGTGTTCAGCGACACGCCGAACCAATCGAGCACGAGCACCGCAGTGAGCAACGAGAGCGGAATCGAGATGAAGGAGATCAACGCGATGCGCAGATCGAGCAGGAAAAGGAGGAGCACGATGCCGACGAGGGCGCCGCCGATGAGGAGCGAATGCTGCACGTTGCCGAGCGCGGTTTCGATGAAGGTCGCCGGGCGATGCAGGCGTGGATACACCTTGATGCCGTGGTGGGCGAAAACAGGCTTCATCTCGGCGAGCGCGTCCTCGAGCGCGTGAGTCACGGTGAGCGTATTGGCGCCATACTGGCTGCTCATGGTCACGAGCACGCCGGGTTGGCCCATGATGATGGTGTCGCCGAACTTTGGTTCCGCGCCGAGGCGGGCGAGCGCGACGTCCTTGATCCGCACCACCGGCGAGCCCTTGCGGACAACGACCTCTCCCAATTCCTCGGGCGTGAACATCTGGCCGCTGGTCTGAATGACGACACACTGCCCGGGCGTGTCGATGAAACCGGCGCCGCGCACGCCGGTCGCGGATTTCGCGGCTTCCATCACGTCCGTAAGCGTCAGGTCAAACGCCGCGAGCTTTTCGGGGACGACCTGCACCTGGAGTTGTTCGACTTCGCCGCCGAAGACATTGGCGCGGGCCACGCCCGGCACCGCGAGCAAGCGGGGCTTCAGCGTCCAATCGACAAAAGTCCGCAGGTCCTGGCCGGACATTTTTTCCGAAACGAGGCCGATCTTGAGCAGGTCCATCGTCGAGGAAGTCAGCGGCTCGAGGGTGGGCGCGTGGACGCCCTCCGGCAACTGGCGCGCGAGCGTGCCGAGTTTTTCCGCGAGGGACTGCCGCGCGAGATAGATGTTCGAGCTTTCCTTGAAGACCGCGGTGACGACGCTCAGGCCCTGGATGCTCTCGGACCGAACGGAATCGAGATCGGACGCGCCGTTGACGGAACTCTCGACGGGACGCGTGACGAGCACTTCCACCTGCTCGGCGGACAGGCCGGGCGCTTCCGTCTGGATGGTGACCTGCGGGGCGACGAATTCGGGGAAGACGTCGAGCGGCGCGCGCGAGGCGATGTAGCCGCCCCAGCAGAGCCAGCTGATCGCGAGCGCGATGACGATGCCGCGGTGGCGCAGGGAAAGCTGGACGATGAAGCGAAGCATCAGTCCGCGGCTCCACCCTGGGCTTTCAATTCCTCGGACAAAAGCGACTGCGCGCCGGTGACGACGAGGAGGTCCTCGGCTTTGATGCCGCCTCCCTCGGCGGCGATGAACCAGCCCTTGTCACCTTCGAGCGGGGTGTCGAGGACGATGGGCTTGCGCACGAACTTCTCCTCCTCTTCCTGCACATAAATCCAGGTGCGTCCGTCGTGCCGGAGAATCGCGGAGCGTGGGATGGCAAAGCCGGCGCGCGCTTGCTGCGCCAGCTCCAGCCATGCGGTGAGGGCCATGCCGGGGCGCAGCGGAAACGGTGGCTGATCCACGCGCAGGATGAGGCCTTGGGCCTGCGTCTTCGCGTCGACGTCCGCTGCGGCGGTGATTGAGGAGGTTTCGATGGGCTGGGCTTCGCGGCCGAGAACGACGACGCGTGCTTTGCGCGGTTGCTCGGTGACGGCATCGCCGGGGAGCAAGTCCACGCGGATGAGCGTGGTTTCGCCGCGCACGAGTTGCTCGACGAGCTCGCGCCGCTTGGCGGGGTCCTGCGCCGGGATCAGGGCGCCCCACTCGAGCAAGGCGCGGCGACGCAGTCCGTCGGCTTTGATTTGATCGCTGCGAAACTGCGCCTCCGCCGTTTCCGCTGTCTTGCGCGAGGCGTTCTCGCCGGCGGCGAGCAATTTCTGCGTGCGCTCGTGCTCGGCGCGGGAAGCGGCGAGGGCTGCCTCCGCAGCCGCGAGTTCGTCGTCGAGCGCCACGATGGGCGTGGGGTCGAGAACGCGGCCAAAGGCGATGCGTTGCGGTTGCAATTCGGTCTTCTCCGGCTCGCCTTTTTCGAGATCGAGCACCTGCCACTTTTCCTTCTCGAGGTTGACCACGAAGTCCTCGACCTTTTCTTCCTCGGCTGCTCCAGCCTCGGCGGTTTCCTCCTCCGCGGGCTTTTCCTTTTGCTTGCGCACGCCCACCCAAAGCGTCCAGGCGAGCCCAAGGAAGACGACGAGGGTCACAAGCGCGTGGGCGAGCTTTTTCATTTCTCGAGCGGTGATTGGGTTGCTTCTTCCAGGGTTCCCAGCGCGGCTTGCAGATCCACGAGGGCGTCGAGCCGCAACGTGCGCGTGGTGGCGTATTCGACCTGGGCGCTGAGGAGCGCGAGTTTGTCGCCTTCTCCCGAGGAGACGAGGCGTTGTTCGGAGGCGAGGAATTTCTCCTGGCCGGCGAGCAGTTCATTCACCGTAGCCACCTTGGCGCGCGCGGCGGCGACGACGGCGGCGGCGCGATCGCAGTCCGCGAGCACGGTGGCCTGGACGACATTGAATTTGGCGGCGGCCTCCTTGCGCTTGGCTTCCGCTTCGCCAATCGGGCCTCGATTCTGATTCAGGATTGGAAGCGTGAACCCGACACCGAGCGCCCATTTGTGTTCGCCGGCGTCGAGTTGATAGCCGGGGTTGAGATGGATGTCGGGATACTGCTTGGCGATCTCGAGGCGCAGGTTGCCCTCGGCGGCGGCGTAGTCCGCGAGTGCGGCGAGGATATCCGCGCGATGAGTGAGCGCCGTGCGGCGATGCGACGTGCGGGGAGCTCTGGTGTTCTCGAAGGCGGCGAAAGAATACCGGGCGTCACCGAGCCCCTTCGTGCCCATGCCCAACGCTTCGGCGAGCGCGGCGCGGGCGAGGGTCGCATTCTTGTTTGCGTCCGCGGCTTGCAGGCGCAGTTGCGCGGCCAGAAGCCGTGGCTGCGCCGCGATGCTGCGGGATTCCGCTCCCTCGGCGATGCGACCCTCCACGAGCTTAAGAAGCTCTTCCTGCCGGGCGATCGCCTCGGCAAGCAGGCCGGCGCGCTGTTCCGCGGAGTAGAGATCGAGGAACGCCTTGCGCACCGCCACGCGCGCTTTCCACGTCGCCTCGATCACGTGGGCCGCCGCGGCACGAACCCCGGCGTGCGCCACATCGAGCCGCCGCGAACGCTTGCTGGCAGTTTCGAAGGTCCAATCGAAATCGACGCCATAGGTCCCCGCGATCCATTCCTTGAAGGGCAGCACCACCTGCGGAGAGAGCGCGACGGTGGGATTGGGCCGTTCGCCGGCGGTGCGGACGGCGGCCTGCGCGGTTTCATACTGCGCACGGGCGAGCAGGACGGCGGGCTGATGGTTCACCACTTCGTCGGTAAGCGACTGGAGCGTCCAGGTCTTCGCACCGAGCCGGCGTTCGGTGAGAGTGCCGGCGCGAGCCGCGGGGTCGAGCGGCTCGGGTTTGTAACTCACGCAGCCGGACTCCGTGAGCGCCAGCAAGATGACCGCAGCCAGACCTCGACTCATTGTTGCGTATCTCTCCGCGTCACTTCTCCTCGGGCTTGCGCTGGCCATTCTCCAGGAACTCGACTTCGGTCTTCTTGCCCTTGAGGACGTAGAGCGCCTCGTAGGTCACGCCGCCCGCCCGCTTCATCCGCTGGACGCGTTCGATCTTCGCGCCCTTCGCTTCCGCTTCGATGGCCTTGCGCGCGGCCTCGGGGACTTTATCCAGCGGCACGGTCTCTTCCTCCGCGTTGAGCTTTCCGTCCGCGGTCACGGAAACCTCGCGCGGCGGCTGGCCAGGCTCCGAAAGGGTTACGAGATAAACGGTAACCTTGCCGTCCTTCTCGATGCTGAGAGAGCCGATGGTGGCGTTGCCCGCATATTTCTTGAGGGCCTCGGCGGCGGCGGGAGGAATCTTGCCCAGCTTGGCGGCGACGGCGGCATCATCGGCGCGAAGCGAGAGCGGGGCACACAGGGCCACCGCGACGGCGATCGAGAGGAGCGGGATTTTCATGAGGATTGGGTCGGCCCGGCCACACTACGGAAGGGAGATGTCAGGAGGTGACGTTCCAGATGACAGAACTGTCATCTTTGCGGTCTGAACTCGAACGGCCTGACTTTGTCGAAGGAGTCTGCCACATTCCGGTCACCCCAATTCTCCGCCCGTGCGTATCCTTGTTGCCGAAGACGAAAAGAAGATCGCCAGTTTCCTCCGCAAGGCCTTGAAGGAAGCGAGCTATGCGGTGGACGAAGTGCACGACGGCGACGCGGCGCTAGAGTCGGCGGTGAATAACCCCTACGATGCCATCATTTTGGATATCATGATGCCGGGCAGGGACGGCCTCAGTGTCCTCAAGCTGATGCGCGCGCGCCGCATCGAAACGCCGGTGCTCCTCCTCACGGCGCGCGGCGAAGTATCTGAGCGGATCGAGGGGCTCGAACTGGGCGCGGACGACTACATGGCGAAGCCCTTTTCCATGCGCGAACTCCTGGCCCGCGTGAGTGCGATCACGCGCCGCGCGTCGCCGACCAAGGCCGCGCTCCTCAAGGTCGAGGACCTGACGATGAATGTGTTGACGCGCGAGGTGAGCCGGGCGGGCGAACTCATCCATCTCGCGCTGCGGGAGTTTGCGCTGCTCGAATATCTGATGCGCGCGCCGGGCATCGTGCACTCGCGGACGATTCTCTGCGAACACGTGTGGGACTATCATTTCGACACGGGGACGAATGTTGTGGACGTTTATATCCAGCGCCTTCGCCGGAAGCTGGACGACGCGCACGAGGTGAAGCTGCTCCACACGGTGCGAGGTGTCGGCTACAAGCTGGGGCGGGCCGAATGAAGCATTGGACGCTCGGCGCAAAGTTGACCGGGTGGTCGGCCCTGGCCGTTGGAATCGCCCTGCTGGTTTGCGCCGTAGGCGTCGTCTTTTATATCCGGCACGAGCAGATCGACGCGCTGGATGATCAGTTGAGGAACGAAGCGCACACGTTCTTTGGGGCGGTGGCGTTGGACGGAGAAAGACTCAATTGGGCGGACCCATCGCAGGTGAAATTGATTCTCCCCGTGACCACCACGGAGCGGTTCATTCGAGTTCTTGGCGCCGGCGATCGAGTTCTTTACGAGGCTCACGATTCGAAACTGAAGCCCGTGGGAACCCTTCCGACAGGGATGCGCACACTCGACTTCGGCGAGGGACCAGTCCGGCTCGGGGTCTTCAAGCAGGGCGATCTCACGCTGTATTTCGGGACCGCGCTGAGCGAAATCAGTGCGGACGAATCAGACGTGATTGTCGTGTTGCTGGTGGGACTGCCGCTGCTCATGGCGATCGTCGCGGGTGGCGGCTGGTGGCTGGCGCGCAAGGCGCTGGCGCCCATCCAGGAAATCACAGCGGCGACGCGACAGATTACCGCGGATCATCTGGACCAGCGATTGCCGGTACCGCCGGCGCAGGATGAAATCGGGAGGCTGGCCGAGGTGCTCAACGCGATGTTCGACCGCTTGGAAAAGAGTTTTCATCAAGCGACGCGCTTCAGCGCGGATGCGTCGCATGAACTGAAGACGCCGCTCACCGTCCTGCGCGTGAGCATCGAGGACTTGCTGGAATCGCCGACGCTGCGTGAGGGTGATCAGCGCGCGGTGGCGGATTTGCTGGAACAGACACGGCGCCTCTCGTCGATCACGGAAAGACTGCTCCTGCTGTCGCTGGCCGACGCGGGCCGCTTGAAGCTCGATATGGCCGAGGCGGATCTTTGCGAGATCGTGACCGGGTGCGTGGACGATGCCACGATCATGGCGGAGAGCGACGGCATCACCATCGAGACGAATCTCCCGGGGAGCCTGATGGCGACGGTCGACGCCGGACGGTTGACGCAAATCCTGCTGAACCTCCTGGACAATGCGGTGAAGTACAACCGGAAGGGAGGGCGCATCAAGGTCGGCGCCGAGCGGGACGGCGAGGGACAGATTTTCATCCGCGTGGCCAATACGGGAGCGGGTATTCCGCCGGAGAGGAGCGGCGATATCTTCAACCGGTTTTTCCGGTTGCACGCAGATGCTACGGCGCGAGGTCAGGGGTTGGGACTGAACATAGCGCGCGAGCTAATCCGGGCGCACGGTGGGGAGTTGACGTTGGAACAGTCGGATGAGCAGTGGACGACCTTTGTGGTGCGACTGCCGGCGCGGGCTTCGCGGGAAGTGCTGGTGTAGCTAGCGGGCTCCGGTGCGGCCGATGGTTTTGCCGTCCCACTTCTCGCCGCCGTAGACGCCGAGAGCCCATTCGAGCCAGACGGCGTCGCTCTTGCGCGGGCCGCCTTCGCAGGGGAGGCGGTAGGCGTTGCCGTCGTAGCGTTCGGGGAAGAGCAACTGCCAGCGGAGCATGTCGCCGACGAGGCCGCGGTAGAACGCGAAGTCGTCGTGGAGAAATTCGAAGAGGCCGGCGCGCGTGCCGGGATGGCCGCCGTGGGCGGAGGCGTAGTAGGTGGTGCTGTCGGTCTCGAGGTTGTCGGAGTAGAGGCGTCCGATGACCATCCAGCGCGCGTCTGCGGCGACGTATTTGGCGCCTTTGTCGGCGATGAGGTTGAGCTGGCGGTTTTGCCAGAACGCGCCGTAACCGCGCCAGAATCCGGAGACGTTGTAGGTGGTGTCGAAGGGGCGGTCGCCCTGCGGTTCGTAGCCCCACGGGTCGTAGTAGCCGAGGGGGTTGCGGTCGACGCAGGCGAAGGCGTCGTCGAAGAGAGCGCGGGCGATGTCGGCGTAGCGTTCCTCGTGGGTCAGGCGGTGAGCGTCGAGCATGAGAGGGATGAGCATGGCGGTGCGGCTCGGCCATTCCTCGCGGTAGCGTTCGCGGAAGTTACTTGGCTCGAAAGGGTCGCCGCCGAAGAGTTTTAGCGTGAAGGGGGCGAAGTCGCGGACGGCTTGCTCGTATTCCTTTTTTGGATACGGCACGCCGGACCATTCGAAGAAGCGGAGTTGATCGCCCATGCTGCGCGCGACGTAAGCGGGGTTGGCCATCCACGCGGACTGACGGTCCTTTTGAAGTTCCAAGGGCGTCGCGGTGTCCTTGTTCGGACCGGCGGCATTGGGCCGGCGGCTGGCGGTGTTCACGGCATCCTTGCCTTCGGCGGTGAGCTTTTGCATTTCGCCGATGCGGCGCGTGACCTGGCTCGTGAGGTTGGCCTTGCGCGAGAGGATGGCGAGTTCGTCGTTTTTCTGCGTGGCGAGGTCGCGCATGAGGTGCCAGCTAAAATCGACGTTGATCGCCGCGCGCTCGGCATCCTTGCGCTCGACGGGATAGACGGTGTCGAGGTAGCGGACGCAGCGGACGACCAACTGTGCGAGGTCGGCCTCGCGCCATTCGCGATCGATCCAACCGCCCGCGGCGCAAACGGGGAAGCGGACGGCTTGCTCGGCTTCCTCGCGATTGGCGCCGACGCCAAAGGCGTACTCGCGATAGAGCCAGTCGGTTTGGGGTTTCCACTGGAAGGTGGGGAGCGCGGGGAGAATGCGCGCGAGTTCATCGGGGTCGAAGCCTTTCACCTCGGGGAGTGTCTCGGCGGTGGGCTTTTCGGCGGGGGG
>JADMIO010647547.1_pt1 | contig 18228 bp, 10 predicted proteins | sample 8958161 | NCBI WGS metagenome assembly JADMIO01 (sample SAMN16585339, study PRJNA669376) | soil metagenome | isolation source: Crop rotation soil | place: USA: Cullars Rotation, Alabama | collected 2011 | reverse complement strand
GGTCCGGCTCGACGGACTCTTTCTATCGCCGCCTGATTAGTACTTCAGAACTCCTGGGCGGTTGTCTGATGGGTACGCTTGTCGATGCAGTCAGGCTTTGCGATGCGACGTGTTTTGCGGATGATTCGCCGATCCGCAACAACATATTGAAAACGGGCGATGCCGCCTTTACCATAGACCCGTTGTCCTCTCAGGGCGTGCAGACTGCCATTGGCTCCGCGTTACACGCCGCCGCCGTCATTCACACACTACTGGACCGGCCCGCGGACGGCGCTTTGGCGAGGGACTTCTACCTCCAACGACATCGTCGTTCGGTGACGTTTCACAAGGCGGCGGCGACTCGTCTTTATAGCGATGCCGCTTCGGTATATCAGACACCTTTCTGGTCCAGGCGGGCGGTTGTGGCCAATCCGGGGGAAGCCGAGACGACCCGCCGGCCGCCAGTGGCGCTGACGGCTCAGACGGTGGTTCGCGTCAACCCCTCTATCGGCTTCCAGCGTGTACCCATCATAGAAGGGACCTTCGTCTCGTCCGCCGCTGGAATCGTATGGCCCGATGGCCAAGAACCCGTCGTCTTTCTGCAGGGCGTGTGCTTAGCCCCGCTGATCCAGTTAATCCGCGGGTCGATAGAATGCGATGACTTGCTGCGACTCTGGTCGCCGCTGGTCTCGCCGAAGACCGGGGCGACGATTCTGTCGGCTGCCATCAGAATGGGTATTCTGTCCGTTGAAGGTTCTTGCGATACGATCCACCTGCCCATCCACCGAATTTGATTTAGAGAAGTCGCCGGACCCGTTCGCGCGGCCTCCTCTGGCTAGTCTGGGTCTAAGCGTCCCGTCGAAGCCTCCCCGCTTCCTCGTCCGGTAACATTTTTGATTTCACTTCACAAATCACCTAGAATGTAGGGGTTTGATTCCAGCCGGTTTCGCTTCGGGACCCTTGTGTGAAGACCACGGAGGAGATTACCGCTATTTTGGCTCAGCTCGGCGATGGAGATAGCTCCACGCGGGATCGTTTGGTTGCGGCCATCTATAAAGAGCTGAAACGACTTGCCGCCGGCCAAATGCGCAACGAAAGGCCCAATCACACGCTTCAACCTACAGCCCTCGCCCATGAAGCGTGCATTCGGTTGTTGCAGCAGGGCGGCGGGTGGAAGGACCGTGAGCATCTCTTCCGGTCGGCAGCCAAGATCATGCGCCAGATTCTGACCGATTACGCGCGGAATAAACAGGCGCGGAAGAGGGGCGGCGAGCAGATATGTGTGGCAATGTCGGACTTAGGCGAGGTGCCGGAGTCTTGGAAAATGCTCGCCCTCGACGACGTGCTCGCGTTGGATCAACTGCTTGACAAACTGAAAGATAAGGACGCACGTCTGTGCCTGATAGTGGAGCTGAGGTTCTTCGCGGGAATGAATGAGGATGAGGTAGCCGAAGCACTCAAGATTACTACCAGGACCGTGAGACGGGACTGGGAGATAGCGCGCGCCTGGCTTTATGGTCAAATGAAGGCCAATCGGAGCTGAGTTCGGTACTTTCATGCAGGAAGGATCGGGGCAGTCGCGTCGCACACCAAACCAGCGCTGGGTTGAGGCGAAAAGCATTTTCTTCGAAGCGTTGCAACTTCCTGCGGAGGAAAGAGTCGCCTGGGTGCGGCAGGCATGTTCGGAAGAAGAGTCGCTCTGCAAGGAGATCCTCGGTTTCCTCGCGGACCATGCGCAAGCAGACGGCTTTCTGCAAGGAATCTCCGAGAACCGGTGCCGCGATCGAGGATTCACCGATGGAGACGTTCTGGCCGGTCGATTTCGTGTCGTCAGGTTGCTGGGCGGCGGCGGCATGGGAGAGGTCTTCGAGGTGGAAGACCTGACGGCTTCAGAAAACCTGGCGCTGAAAACGCTACGGCCAGAAATTGCGGCTGACCCAGCCTTAATAGAACGACTGCGCCGCGAACTGCAACTTTCCCGTCATATTACCCACGCAAATGTGTGTCGCGTGAATGAGCTTTGGAACGACAAGACATCTGCTGGAACTCCCGTAGTGTTTTTCACGATGGAGTTACTGAAGGGAGAAACGCTGTCCCGCCGTCTGGAATCGGGCGGCCCCTTGAGCTGCAGCCGCGCACTCCCCATCGCGAAACAGGTTGCCGCGGGCTTGACGGAAGCACATCGGTTGGGGATCGTGCATCGAGATCTCAAGCCTGGCAATGTCTTTCTGTGCAATGACGGCCGCGTGGTGATCATGGACTTTGGACTGGCATTCAGCCTTGATGCCGGGCTAGGGCGCCGCACCCAGACTGGCGTGGTGATGGGTACTCCGGCATATATGTCACCCGAACAATTCGCCGGCAGGACGATGAGCGTGCGCAGCGATGTGTATGCCTTTGGCGTGACCGTATTTGAAATGCTCACGGGAAGAAATCACCCGTTGGTTTCGCCGCGGTCGCTGGTCGCCAACATCCCGCCCGCTTGGGATAAGGTCATCTTACGGTGCTTTGAAAACGACCCCGAGAAGCGCCCGCAGAGTGTCTCCGAAGTAATTGCGGCGATGGAGGACCGGCGGCGCGCGCCGCCGCGCTGGTTGTCGATTGCCGGCCTGACTTTCTGCGCAGCGGCCGCTGGCACCTTTATGTGGCTCGGAAGGCCACTCGCCCCACAGCCTGGGCCGCAGGCTGTCACGACCAAATTGACTTTCGACTCCGGCCTGACAACCGACCCCGCGGTTTCGACCGATGGCAAAACGCTCCTTTACAGTTCCGATCGCGGTGAACGCGGCGATGCGAACATCTGGATGCAGCGTCTCGATACTGGTGAAACCAGACAATTGACGGACGAGCCCGGTCACGAGAATTCGCCGGTCATTTCGCCCGACGGAAAATGGATCGCATACCGTTCCGAAGGTGACGACACGATTCAGTTGAGGGGCTTCCCGCAAGGCAGGCCTGTACCTGTGGCCCGGTGGGGACAGAAGCCCCGATTCTCGCCCGATAGCAAGTCGATTGCCTACTGGACCGGCGCGACGGCTACCACCACCTCCGGGCGGATTTGGATGGTCCCAATCACGGGCGGCCCCCCCCGGCAACTGGCTCCTGAGTTTGCCGATGCACGTTACCCCGAGTGGTCGGCCGACGGCCAGCATATTCTGTTCCGAGGCGAGAAGAGCGCCAGCCAGTCCCAGGATGGTTCCGATTGGTGGGTCGTCAATCTTGCCGATGGGACGGTGTTTCACACGACAGCCCAACAAATGCTGAAGAATGCGGGAGTGACGGTGCAGGAGAGTTCCGCGGCATGGCGCGATGGGCTGGTCATCTTTTCGGCCCGCTCTGGGCATAGCACCAACCTTTGGAGTCTGCCACTTTCGCAGAACGGCTTTCGAGTCACCGGTGGTCCCCTTCGAGTTACCACCGGGGCAGAGTTCGAGGTTTCCCCTGCCCTCCTTCCGGACGGCAGGATTGTGTACTCGAACTGGCGCACCCGCGCGAACGTCTGGCGGATTTCGCTCGGGACCGGCGAATTACAGCAGGTTACTACGGGCGACTCCATCGACTCAAAGCCCACGGTTTCGAGGACTGGCGCCACGCTGGTCTACGCGCGGCGAATCGGTGAAAGCCGCAACGTCTTGTGGAGGGACCTTGCAACCGGCGCCGAACACCAAATTGTCGCCAACCAAATCGTAGAGCCCGTGGTGTCTTCGAACGGCCGAATGCTGGCTTGGTCGCATGGGGCTGCCATTCACCTGCTGAAGGCAGGCAAGAGTGAGGATTCGATTGTTTGTCACGACTGTGGCGAACTGCTCTCCTGGACGCCTGACGATTCGAAACTAATCTTTCTCCGGGCCGGGACGGCTTCCGGCAGCGTAGTCGAACTCCTCGACCTGGCCCGGGGAACCACTAGTCGACTGATTTCGAGCCCCAAAGTTCGCGAGGTCGCGGCGTCGCCTGACGGTCGTCTTCTGGCATTTACGAGCCGGGAAAACGGAGTCTTGTCCCGCATCTATCTGGCACGATTCACTGCTGCCGGTGACGCGAAATCTTGGATTCCGCTGACCGCAGCAGATTTCTGGGCGGACAAGCCAACTTGGTCGAACGATGGCTTGGCGCTGTTCTATTCCTCCCGAAAAGACGGGTTCCACTGCATCTGGCGACAGGAGATCGACCCGCGGACTTTGCGCCCTCAAGGTGAGGCGCGGGCCATCAAGCATTTCCATGTCATTCACCTCACACCTTTCATGCTGTCGCGTACCGCAATTGGCTTGTCGGCAGGCGCCGATTTCCTTTATCTCAACCTTTCTTCGATGGAAGGTAACCTGTGGGCCCTGCAAGCCGGACACACGCCGCGAGGATCAGAATCACATTGAAATACACCAAGAGGTCAAGTATACTCCACAGTACGGAATGAGACATGGCTAAAACATATAAGTTGGTTGGCAAGTTGCCTGAGTTGAGCAAAGAAGACAAGAAGACGCTAGAGGACAGTCTGAACGCTGTCAACAGCATTCTCGATAGGTTGGAGATGAATTCCGCCAAGATCGGGATGTCTCTCGATGACGTGAAGCTGTCCGCTCTTCGGAAACGGCAGAAGTGATCAAGCAACGCCTGAGTTTGGTCACCGCGATGGGAGCCGTGAATGGTCGCGGCCAATCTCGGGTTGCGGACATAGAACCGTCTGTTGGCATCCTCACACTCGCTTCCCTGGTCCGTCAGCAGATTCCCACTCAGGTGTTCGACCTCGATTGCCTGTGGAAGCAAGCCGGCGGTTGTTCCAGCCGGTTTTACTCGTCCGCCGTCCAAGCGATCGCTGACTCAGATGCTGGTGTTGTCGGGCTCAGTTCCATATCGGGCAGTTATCCCGCCACTCTACGATTGGCTGAGATGATTGCACGCGAAGTCCCGTCCGCCAAAATTGTGCTGGGTGGCCCCCAGGCATCGGTTGTGGACGTAGCCACTTTGAAAGCCTTCCCATTTGTCGATGCCATAGTTCGAGGAGAAGCTGAAGAGACGTTTCCGTTGGTCTTAGATGCCCTTCTCCAGGGCGGACCTCTCGATTTAATTCCAGGGGTCACTTTCCGCACTGGCGACACCATCGGCAGGAATCCGAACGCTCCCGTTATTCTTGACCTGGATAAGGTCCCACTACCGGCGTTCGACCTCTATCCGGACATAGAAGGCCGTCAAGCTTTGCCGATCGAGATCGGCAGAGGCTGTCCGTTTGCGTGCCGATTTTGTTCCACGAATGATTTCTTTCGCCGCCGTTTTCGGCTGAAGTCGACCTCATGCGTGATCGGCCAGATGCAGACCTTGAACGCGCGTTACCCGCAGGTAAAAAGTTTTGAATTGGTGCATGACATGTTTACGGTCGATCGCGCCAAGGTGTTGGAGTTCTGCGAGGCGTTGATAGAGATCGGATCGCCGTTTCAATGGTCGTGTAGTGCTCGCACGGACTGCGTGGATTCAGAGTTATTGGCGCTCATGCTGAAAGCTGGATGCGAGGGCATCTTTTTCGGCATAGAGACCGGATCGCCGCGCCTGCAACAGGTAATCGACAAGGGATTGGACCTGGAGCAGTCACGCCGTGTTCTAGCCGAAACCAGCCGTCTTGGAATCCGCACCACAGCCTCGTTGATCACCGGTTATCCCGACGAGACCGAGGTGGATTTTCGGAATACCGTGACCTTCGTCGCCGATACGCTGCGGTATCCGTTCGTGGACCACCAGTTACACATGCTCTCGCCGTTGGCGGAAACTCCGCTCACTACCGAATACCGGGACCGCTTATATCTCGACACGAACTGGGCCGACTATAGCGAGAACGGCTTGGAGCAACAACCGGAAGACCGCGTCCTGATCGCTGCCAATCCCTCTATTTTTCCTAACTTCTACGCGTTTCCCTGCTCGCTTGACCGAGCTTATCTCCGCCAGGTGTGCGATTTCTTGATCTACGGATCGTTTCGGTTTTCCAGCCTGCTGCAAGCCCTACATCTCGTGGAAGGGGATCTGTTGCGTGTGGCGCAACGCTGGATTCGGAGCAACGGGAACATACCTCCTTCGGACTTTCTCGAATGGGGCTTCGTCTACGATGCCGTCAACTTTGCCGAACAAGAATACGCCAGTCACAACGACCCAGGACTGATCGTGACGGGACGCTTCTATCGCGCACTGGCGGACGCAGCGACTGCCAAGCCGCCCGAACCACCGGAGGCGTCCGGAAGGCTATCCCTTCATCCCGACACCCACATTCTCACGGTCGAGGGAGACATTGTTGCTGCCATCGCATTTCTGCGTCAGGGGAATTCGCCGCCTCCAACGATCCTGGACCGGACGGTCACGGTTGTGGTCCGCCAGGAACTTGGCAAGCGGTCCGAAATTAGCGAGATGCCCGACTTGGCTTTATCGATACTGCACCACGCCTCGCAACACGCTGCAGTGGAGGACGTGATTGAGGACTTTCAAAGGCGCGGTATTCGCTTGTCGGCACTTTCACCGGAGATCATCGTAAGAAAGAGCATTGAGCACCTTTCGCGCCAAGGCTTCGTTCGATGCGTCAGCGATGAAGAGGCCGCGTAGCAGCGGTCACGGCAAGGGCTTGACGGCTGCTGCCAAATCCAGGAACGGAACGCCGATGCCATCGCCCTCTCGCGCGAGACTGGTCGCATCAGCATCGATGATCTGCATCTGGGCCCGCGCTTCCGACAACCCGAAGCGGTCTTCTGCGTCACCGTTGCGGTAGGACGAGTACAGCGATTTCAGAAGCGTCGCGTAAGCATCGGCAATTCTCTTAAATTTAGGATCCTTCGGATCGCCGGGCTTCAACGGGCGGACCAACTTCACGTCGGCGATCACCGGCAGCGAGGATGCGGCAATCGGCGAGGCATAGAGGCGCAGAATCGCACGGATCTGCAGGAACCGGGAGAAGTGGGATACGCCATCGGCGATAGTCCGGCTCACGATCTCGCAAATACCCGTGGGATACCCGCGGCGCACTGTCGCAAATATTCGTGAATATTGGCCATCGAGAGTCCCGCTGGGCTTCTCGGCAGCCAAGAAATCTTCGATGGCTACGTTAAGGGGTCGCATCTGCGGTTTCCTCATCCCTTTCGGCGTTGGCGGATTGTCGGGCTGGACCGCTCCGTCCATCTTCCCCGGCACCAGATCGCTCACCCGCAGTGCCGGCACATAATCCTGCTGTGATTTCAGATGGGATAACTCCCACATCAACTGGTTGGCCCACCGCAGGTGCATCATTTCGCTGATGGCGATCGCCAGCAACTCATGCGCGATAAAATCGGCGTGTTCGCGCTCGGGCTCGGACAGTTCCGCATCCCCGAACCGCACGCTATATCGCGCGTATAAGTACTCAAGGGCGAGAGCGTGCTCCATCCCGGCCAACCGCGCGAGTTCCTTATTCAGATCCTGCTGGGGAAGAGGCGTCGCGGTCTCCACCACTCCGATGGAATACGGGGTGAGAGTTTCCCGCCCCTCTAGAACCACCGGCAGATCGCTCCAGCGCGCGTTAATTTCGTAGTGATCCATTTCAAGAGGACGACAAGCACTGGGCGAAGCCAGCGGTGCCACGTCTCGGGCGCGGTCCCAACGCAGCCACAGCACTGGATCTTCCCCCAGTTCCACTCCCGGTTGTCCTGACCGGAACTCCTCGATATTGGCGGGATGTGCCGGCAATGCGACATCCGGATGATTCGAGGCCCAATAGTTGCACGTGCAGTCCCGAAAATCATGCTGCCAGGGCGAGCACAGGCTCTGGGTTAGTTCTCCGGGCTTGTACACCGAGGACAATGCCCCGAACCGATCCTGGAAAACCCTACGTTGCGCTTCCAGTGCGCACTTCATTATCGAAGTCGAGCCATCATATTGGACCAACTCGATTTTGAGCGGGCCGGGCTCGAGAGAGCGGATGAGCCGCCATACCACTCGGCCATCCAACATTTGGCTACCACTCGTGTTCGCCAGTACGATGCGTTTGGAACCCTGCTCCAGGGAATGAAGAAAAATATCCGCGCCAGGCAACCTGCGCGAAAGTTCTTGTATCGTCCCCTTGAACTCAGCATCTTTCGGTCGATCTAAGTCGTTTTCGTCGACTGCAATCAGCTTTGCCCCGCGCAAGGTACCCGGATCTTTATAGACAAACTCAAAGATCAGACCAGGGAAGAACCTGCGGTCTAGGTTGCGGTGGTCGACTTCAAGTCCCGGATGGCTATTGGCGACGATGCTCTCCAGGCGACTGGTAGCGGGATTGCCGGCGATGCGCTCGCTCAGCTTCACCTTAGCTGGCAAATTGAGGGGTATGATTCGACGGTTCATTGAGAAAGTCCTACCTTCAGCGGATAACAGCCCGCTTCCACAGATGTCGAGGGAGGCATCGCTTAGGTCCGCCGCCTGCTTGTTACTCTGCTCACGTGTCTTGCCGTGGGGCTGGATTCTGGTAACCGTTGGGCGTTATCTTTCTGCTGTTTCTTGAGCAGTGTGAGGTACCGGTCAATCATCTCCCACTGCCGGCGAGTCAGCGACAACGCAGTGAGGTCGGAGTCGCGCATGTAACTAGGCATTCGCATGTCGTGAGCGATATCGCGAGGGATGCGGGGATCCCTCGGCGAGTAGGGGTCGCCATCACGGGGATGCTCGCTGAGTTGACTAAAGGAGGCGTAAGGCGGACGCACGATGTCCCGGAAGCGCTCCTCGTTCGCCAGGAGGAATGAATTCAAGTAGTCTAGTTCCGCGAATCGCTGGTGCTGCTCGCGCGCAATCTCCCACCGGACCATCGGAGGGCTGTCGCGCACATCCGTCCCCGCCGGCCCGGCGAGCAGGTCCTCGGCGAAGTCTGACAGCAAGCGATGCCCATCGATGCGATCCGTTTGCGTCATCGAACCGGTTCCCATCTGTGGGAATCCGGGAGGCGGATCACTCAATACCTCGGCGGGCAATAAAAAGGTGTTGTCGTCCTTCGCACGGTTGCGCTGCCGTTCGACGTTTATGCAAGATGCTGTTTCTAGAATTCGGCGGAACAGATCTTGTACAGCCTCGCCGAGTTCCTCGCTCCCCACACTTTCCAGGTCAGGCATGGAATCCGGGTCGCGGTCAGCAAGTTCATCTGACAGCGAATAGAAAGGTCTTCGGTCGGGCGCATAATGCGGCGGCCCCACCAAGATTCGTGCGGTGGCGGTTAGCGAAAGATCATTCACCAGAAGCGTGGCGGTGATGGCAGCTTCGCAGGTGTCATCCACCACGCCCCAACTAAGGTTGCCGCGATCGATATCGCTTTCGCCATCGTACGTGGCGCCCGGTTGCACTTGTATTACTGGGGGTGTCGAAAACGAAAACCTCGCCCATGCGGACCCAGGGTTCAGAAAGCGATTCCCAGCCGGCACGATGGTGTGCTTCGATCGCGACCCGTCGGTTTCGCCAGTGTTAGCCATCGGGGGTCCGTAAACCTCTCCCCGGCCTGGCGTGAACCTCACTCGAATCGTGTCCAGCGCGACTCCCAGACGGTTGGTTCCCGGCGCGGATGGACGCGCCACTTGAAAGCGGCCCAGTGGAACTGGATGTTCGGGGAAGACCAAGGGGGTGGAGGAGGGTGCATGCGTGTAAGCCAGGAGTTGGCGGGGAACGTGATCGTCGCCGCGGATCATCTCCCTTGCCTCAAAAGCACAAGCCTCGTCCCCGGTGCGTCGCGCAGCCTTACGATTCACGGCCTCGATCTTAAAGGAAAGCAGAGGCAGACTCAATCCAAGTTCCTCGAGTATCGCTGGCGTTAAGGGAACGTCGTAGGTATCGCACCCCGGGTCGGTGAATTGCGCGTATAACTCCAAGAACGGACATACCGGTCGAATGGCTTGGCCGTCTTTAAATCGCAGGTCCCGCGGCAGGTAGGCTTCAAGAGATCCGTCCGCCATCACTTCCATACTTGTCTCAGGTAAGGCCACTGTATTCCCGGCGCCATAGCTTCGCGGATCCTCGGACCAACTGAAGGCCTCCATTGGAACGTCGCTACTTCCAACGCGCGCCAAGACAACAGGCGGGCAGAAATAGATCATTGTGATTGCGCCGCGAGGCATTCCTCGATTCTGGTGCGGAAGTTCAGCCTTGTCAAGGCGAGTCGAACCCACTGCAGCGGACCATCGACGTGCCAACTTTCATTCGTCGATCAATGTTTTGCGTCTAATGAAAAATGGCACGATCGGCTTCGAGTGAGTCAGTTCGGGTCGTCGCCCCCTGCGTGCGCCGACGACGCGTGGCAGGACATCGCATCGTACTCCGTCATGTGGCCTGGACGCGTCTCTGAATCGGATTCACAGTAAAGTGAAGCGACGTCCAAACCCGTCAGGGCGAACGGGACCGTTGTGCTTTCCCCCTGGAGTTACTGGATCAGTGCCAACTTGCTGATTCTGCGATGCCAGAGAGAGGAAGCCGGAGTCTCTTATCGCGCCAAACCAGCTGTCGGGTGGCAAGGCCAGTGGAAGATCCGTTCGCGGACAGGGCGTATTTCTCGTACGCCTCATCCGCCCGGCCGATATTTAAAAGATCTTCTCGCACACAGTGTCGATGGCCCTGTCGGGTTGCTCGTTGATCCCCTATCGCTAAGCTTCTGCCGGTGGCCTCAACAACAGAAGAGCGACGGGCCTGAGGCATTGACACGGGGCTCGATTCTCGGAATTCCTGGCAAGTTGATGTCAAAACTGAGGAGGTCAAACTCTTCGCCCCGCATCAGAATGGGAGTAATATTCCGAGGTGTGGACCGAAATTGCCAGGGAAATTGCTGGGGAAAAAGTAAAGCGAAGATCGATTAAGCTCTTTAGAATGTGGTACGCCCGAGTGGATTCGAACCACCGACCTTTTGCTCCGGAGGCAAACGCTCTATCCAGCTGAGCTACGGGCGCACATCAAAAGGACTGCAATGCCATTGTACCGCATGCGTTCCGGCGGTATGCTACCATGCTTTTGCAGACCATTTTCATCTCACGGAGAGGTGGCTGAGTGGTCGAAAGCAGCGGTTTGCTAAACCGTCGTACGGTCTAAAGCTGTACCGGGGGTTCGAATCCCCCCCTCTCCGCCAGTCCCCACCCTACTGGACGCCTCCCCTCTGCTCGTGGAATCATAGAATCTTTGCAGTTGGGAGCCAGTGCCGTATGGGGTCGAAAAACAGGAGAGCCTTCCTTCGAGGAGTACCCGGAGTCGCCGCGCAAGCCGCACCGCCGCTCTCACCCAAAGTCGATACCTCCGGCAGCGCCACCGCCCGCCGCGCCGCCGCGCTCACCATCCGCCAGAATGCCGCCGTCGCCCAGAACGATGGCCCCGCCCCGCGCCATACCGCCAATGGCGACGAGACTGCTCTTCCGCACTTTCTCGCCTCCTACACCAAAGGCCTGCCGCATTCCCAACTCGGTGAGGTCGACCCGAACGCTTACCATGCCCTCCTTTCCGCACTCGCCTCCGGCAGGACCGCCGATTTCGAACAGCTCCCCAGAGGCCTGGGCGGCAAATTCTCGAATCCCATCGCCGGCCACACCTACACCCTGATGGGTTGCGACGCGCAGATGTTCGCCACCGCAACGGCCCCCGCCTTCGGTAGCGCCGCCATGGCCGCCGACATGGTGGAGCTATACTGGCAGGCGCAGCTTCGCGACGTCCATTTCCTCGACTACCCCTCGTCCGCGCTGGTGCAGCGCGCCGCTTCGGAACTCACCCAGCTTTCGGCCTATCGCGGCCCCCGCGATTCTTCCGGCCGCGTCACCGCGTCGAACCTCTTCCGCGGCCTGACGCCCGGCGATCTCTCCGGCCCTTATCTCTCGCAATTCCTGCTCCGCCCCTGCCCCGTGAATTCCGGGCTCCAGGATCAATCCATCCGCGTCGGCACTGCCGGCGCCGACTACGTCCGCACCTACGATCTCTGGGCGCCCTACCAGTCCGGCATGCCCCCCTCCGAAACCGAAAGCTTCGATCCGCAGCCGCGCTATATCCGCAACGGCCGTGACCTGGCTCAGTGGTCGCATTACGATTATCCGCAGCTCGCCTTTCAGAACGCCGCCTTCATCACGTTCGATATGCGGCCGGAGTCCGTTCTGAATAAAAACGTCTACCAGCTCGCCCCATCGAACCCCTATAAGACGTCGGTGATCCAGACCGGCTTCGTTACGTTCAGCATCGTGCACCTGTTGAGCCTGATCGGCTACGCTTCCACCGAAGCACTGCATGCCGCATGGTTTCAGAAGTGGATGGTCCACCGGCGGCTGCGGCCCGACACCATGGGCGGACGCGTGCACAATCGCCTCACCGGCGCCGCCTCCTATCCTCTTCCGGGCGAGCTGCTGAATTCCGATGCGGTGAAGTACACGTTTCAAAAACAGGGAACGTACCTGCTGTCGCAGGCATACGTCGAAGCCAGCCCGTTTTCTCCCGCGTATCCCTCCGGTCACGCCGCAGTCGCCGGTGCGGGCGCCACTCTCATGAAGGCCTTCTTCGATGAGACGGCTCTCGTACCGAACGCCGTCATCCCGGCCGCCGATGGCCTAAGCCTGGTTCCGTATAACGAAACGGCGCTGACCATCGGGAACGAAGCCAACAAGCTGGCCTATAACGTCGCCATGGGCCGGAATTGGGCGGGCGTCAACTACCGTTCCGACATTGAGGCCGGACTCCTGCTCGGCGAAGAGGTCGCGATCCGGATTCTCCAGGACGCCGCCAACGCTCCCGCCGAAAGCTTCCCCGGCTTCTATTTCACGCGCTTCGACGGCACGCCGGTGGCCATCAAGCCGTCCAGTACCGCCTGAGGCGCGGCAGCGTCAGTATCTCCAGCTCTTCACGTCGCCCTCGGGCGGAGCCGTCTTCAGGATCCAATCCTGCCACGAACTCATCACACGATTAATCAGCGGAACCTTCGTGTCGCCGGCATAGCAGTGCGGCTGCAGGTGCCCGTAATCGAAATCGCCGGCGAAGTACGGTCCCTTGCCAGGATCCTTTGTCGATTCCAGGAACTTCTCGGTGAGCCGCACGGCCCGATCCAGATAGTAGCTGTCGTTGTCCCCTACCGCGAAGTGCATCTTCCCCACCAGCTTCGGCCCCAGAGTCTTCCAGTCGCGCTGCAGGATGTAGTCCAGGTCGTACCGCTGCTTCCAATAGTCGGCCACCTGATGGTTGATCTCGCCCGTGCGGGGATCGAAAATCGGCTGCGGATAGCCGTCCTCACCCACTGGACTGTACACCGCCTGCCAGATATCGAACTGCTCGCCTGACCGTCCTTTGTTCCCGAGCACCAGTTCGAAGCGGATGGCGTCGTCCATCATCGAAAGCACCTTGCCCTCCGCCGTCCGTTCCATCGGGATCGGTACCTGCTTCCAGGCGCTCGGCGCCCAGAAGGCGTTCTTGTCCTGGTACAGATCGATGAGCGAGTATGCGCGAAAATCGATCGGGTCGGGGCAGGCGATCCACGCGCCATTGAAGAAATCGGGGTACAGCACCTGCAGCGCCATCGTGCGCCAGCCGCCGGTCGACCCGCCATATACCGCCCGCGCCCAGCCTTCGCCAATTCCGCGGAATTGCTTTTCGATGTAGGGATACAACTCTTTCGTCAGCGCATCTCCGTAGGGACCGACATTGGCGGAATTCACCGCGTACGAATCGTCGTAGTAAGGATTGGCATCCTGTGTGTAAACCAGCAGCATGTGCGGCAGCCGGCCGCTCGACCAATCCTGGTACAGCCGATACCCACTCGATCCGCCGCCGCGGCCGCCGCGGCCCGCATTGCCCGCTGCCGGAGGCTCGGTGCTGAACGTTCCGGCGCCGATCGTCGCCGAGTAATGCCCCTGGTTGTACAGCACCGGATAGCGCGCGTTCGGGTGCTCGTCGAAGCCTTCGGGTAGCAGCACCACCGCGCCCACGTACATCGGCCGGCCCCAAAACTCGCTCAGCAATTTGCTTTGCAGCTTCACGTGTTTGATGTACTTGGTGTCTTTCGGCGGATCGATCGGTGGAATCGTTTTCCCCAGCTCGATCTTTACGACGTTCGCCGCGGCCGGGTCGATCCTCACCTTCACCGGCTCGTTATAGAGATTCCCGGGCTTGCGATTCCAGTGCTGCCCTTCGCCCTGGTCCATCGGCAGTTTCACCACGTGCCCGTCGGCGCGGTGAAACGTCTCGTAGATATTGAGCACCGCCTGAACGTAATACTCTCCGGCGGGAATCTGATCGAGGCCCGCGCGCGGATACCCCAGGGTGTCGCCGTCGATCGTCACGCTGCGCCCGCCATCCACGTCGGCGCCGAAGATCTGTTGGGTCCCCAGCCCTTCATTTACCTGTTGGCGCGGTTCCTGCCGGTTATTGTCGGCGATCACCAGGACCACGTGGCCATCGAGCGGCTTCGACCACGAGATTTCGAATTTGAGCGGCGACTTCGCTTGCATCGTCAGCGCCGCCGCCAGCAGCCATAAACAGACCGATCGCGTCATTTGACCTCGCTTCTACTCCAGACGGGGAATTCCACCGTGAAATACTTCATGCTCGTGTTCGGGCCGTTGGGAATCAAAATCCGACCCAGCATATGGACCACGTGGCCGGGCTCACAATCGAGGCGAAGGGAAGGAACCGAGAAATTCGCGGAGGCACCCGAGTGGTCGTACTCGGACCAGGAGTCGGAGCCGCGTAGCGTGATCTCTACGCAGGCATCGCTGGTGAAGACTTCGGCGGCCCGCAATGCTCCTCCGTCCGGCACCAGAATCGCGAAATTCTCGCCGGGCGCCGCGTGGCCGTCCGCGTTTCCCTCGCCGAAATGAAGTTGTGCCTTCTGCGTCGCGTGGCGGAAAACCGTCACCGTGCGCCCATCGGCGATCTGAAAATCCTTGGCCGGCGCCGCCGCCGGAAACAGCGGCACCTCTAGCGGAAGGCGTTCGGTTCCCGAGACGGCGAAGATCCGGGCGACCGCGCGTGCCGCGTCGTTCACCGTAAAGCTCACCGGCAAAGTCGCCGATTCTCCCGGTCCCAGCGCATTCAAACGTCCTTCGGGCGTGGCGAATTTCAGCCCCGGGTTCGTGCTCTCCCAGCGGATCAGCGACGCGCCCATCGGAGTGACGCCCTTATTCCAGAAGCGCACCCGCAGATTCACCGGTTGTCCGGCGGTCGCCCAGTTCGCGCCCTCCATCGTGTACCCCGAAACGGTTAGCATCGGTCCGGACGACACCGCCACTTCGTAGGCATCTCCGGGGAGAGTGAAGTTCAGCTTTCCACGCGCGTCCACCCGCTGCTGTTCGCGCCGCACCTTTCCATCGAGCAGATGGAGATACGTGACGGTAAGCGAAACTCCCGGCGGATAAATCGCCGGCGAGCCGATCGAAAGATTTACCTGAGGAATGACCGCGCCACCGGCGCTTTCCCGTACGCTCGAGCGGAAGCCGTTGTTGGAAACGTTCTCCAGCACCGCAAACCCCGGCTGCCTTCTGTTGGAGAGAACGTCCCAACCCCACACCTTGAAGTTAGGCCAGGCGTCGGTGTGGCTGAACACCGCCGGTGCGCGCAGAGGGACGGCGAAGGATGCCATATGGAAGTCGAGCGCGTGGTCCAGTTCGGCCAGATCCTGCCCGGCGAGAAAACTGACGTTCTCGTACCAGGGCCGCAGGTACGCCCATAGGGAGTTCAGCCGGCGGTGATAAAACGCCAGGGAGTCCGCGCTGTTCTGCGCGCAGCGGATGCGCACCCCATCGTAGTTATCCGCCAGATCGTCGAGCCTCACCTCGGCCGGAAAGCCATTTGGTCCCGTGGATGCCTCGGTTGGACCGTCCAGGCTGGAAGCGCTGCTCACGAAGTCGGGATGCTTTCCCGCCAGGAAAACCGCCATGAAGCCGCCGGATCCCGCGCCCGCGACGCCGCGATGGCCGCGGTCCGCGATCGTGCGAAACGTGCGGTCCACCTGTTCGATGAGTTCCGGAAAATACAAACCGGATTGCCCCAGGGTCTCCTCCGGCCCGCCGTCCACCAGGATCACCTCGTGCGTCGTGACATAGGAGATGAGTCGCGCGGCCCGCGCCTCGGGATCGGGCTGAATGCCGTGCAGCCAGTAAATCACCGGGTAGCGCAGCGGCGCGGACTGATTGTAGTTCGCTGGCAGCAGGACTCGGTACGTGCGGTCTCCGCCCAACACCTGGCTTTGATACGAGAACGAGCGAAACGCCACGGGCGCGGGCGTTTGCGGCCCCTGGAAGAACCACGCCAGGGCTAACGCAAGAAACTCGATGGATGCTCGCACTCTCGATTTCTACCATAGAACAGCGGGAGAGAGTGGAACTCGCTGCCGAAACCGCCTCCGTGCGGTCGCGTTTCTGGGGGAGGCGCCGAGCCGCCGGCGGCTTTATTTCTTCCCGGTCCCAAAGTACGGCGCCGGCTCCGGAACCGCCGCGCCGTCCTTACGCGGATCGGACGCGCCCCAGTTCACTCCCGTCGCGGTATCGTGGACCACCACCTGTCCACCGCCCATATCGCTCGAGAAGTCGCCGTTCACCTTCAGATTGTGGCCGCGCGCTGTGAGAGCCTGCTGGACTTCCTTCGGGAAACGGCTCTCGATCTGGACGTCGCAGCCGCCGAATTCCTTGCGCGTGAAGCGCGGCGCCTCCAGTGCCATCTGGATGTTCATCCCGTGGTCTACGATATTCGAAATGAACTGCGCGTGGGCCTGCGACTGATTCAAGCCGCCCATGATCCCGAATCCAATGTGGACCGTCCCTTTTTCCATGAAAGCCGGGATGATCGTATGGAAGGGCCGCTTGCGCGGTGCCAGTGCGTTCGGATGCGCCGGATTGACGTCGAACAGGCCGCCGCGATTCTGCAGCGCGAAGCCGTACCCGTCCACCACCACCCCCGAACCGAAATGCTGGTACAGGCTCTGAATCAGCGAAACGATGTTCCCGTCGCGATCCACCACGGAAAGATAAATCGTGTCCCCGTGAATCACCGGCGGCGTGCCCGACGGGACGTCGCAGCTCGCCCGCCCCGGATCGATCCGCTTGGCGCGTTCGCGGGCGTACTCCATCGACAGCATCCCGGCGACCGGTGCTTTGCTGAATCGCGGATCGGCAACGTACTTCTGCAGATCGGCGTACGCCAGCTTCTGCGCTTCGATCTGAATGTGCAATTCCTCCGTGCCCCGGGCGGGATAATCGGCCAGCGGGAAAAGCGAGAACAGATTCAGCATCTGCAGCGCGGCGATGCCCTGCCCGTTCGGCGGCAACTCGTAGACCTTCCAGCCGTGATAGTCCACCGAGACCGGGTCTACCCACTCCGATTGGAATTCGGCTAGATCGCCGGCGGTGAACTTGCCGCCCAGCCGCTGGCTGGTCTTCAGAATCGCCTTCGCGATCGCACCTTTATAGAACGCCGAGGCGCCCTCGGAAGCGATCAGCTTATACGCCGCCGCCATTTCGGGATTCCGAAACAGATCGCCGATCTTCGGCGCCTTTCCGTCATGCAGGAAGATGCGGGGCGCATTTTCGTCCCTGCCGAGCTTGACCTCCTCCATCTTCCAAGCCGCGCCGATCATCTCCGTCACCGGATATCCGTGATCGGCGAAGTAGATGGCCGGCTGGAACAGGTCGGACCAGGGCAGTTTGCCGAAACGCTTGTGCAGCTTCTCCCATCCGTCCACGCAGCCCGGCACCGTGACTGAGTGGATGCCTTCTTGAGGCATCGTCGTATGGCCCTGGCTCTTCAAAAAGTCGATCGTCAGCCCGCTGGGCGCCCATCCGCTGGCATTGATCGCCGAGAGTTTGCCCGTCTTGGCGTCCCAGTAGATGGCGAATAAGTCGCCCCCGATGCCGTCGCTTTCCGGTTCCACTACCCCAAGGACCGCATTGGCGGCGATGGCGGCGTCCATGGCCGATCCGCCGCGCGCCAGTACCTGGGCGCCGGCCTGCGACGCCAGCGTTTGGCTGGTGGCGACAATCCCGCGATCGGTAATGACCATCGATCGCGCCTGCGGCCGGTCTTGCGCCGGCGCTGTTGTATAAATCATGAGTAGCGAGAGTAAAACGGAAACCCGCATGAAGTTCCGATCATATCAGTCTTTGATTCCGATACGGTCGTTTCCGCGCAAATGTGACCCAAACTGCGCAGGAAACCCGAAACCTCACCGCGATGGTGCCTCCCGTGATTCACCATCTGGGTGACAATTTGCCGGGTCCCTTGAGCGGCCGAGTCATCCTTTCCGATACGAACCCAATGCCTGGAACAGGCGGCGCTCCATAATAC
>JADMIO011319582.1_pt1 | contig 18229 bp, 16 predicted proteins | sample 8958161 | NCBI WGS metagenome assembly JADMIO01 (sample SAMN16585339, study PRJNA669376) | soil metagenome | isolation source: Crop rotation soil | place: USA: Cullars Rotation, Alabama | collected 2011 | reverse complement strand
TGGATGGTGAACGTGCATGCGGGCGGCGGCACCGCCATGATGCGGGCTGCACGGGACGCCGCGCACCAAGCCGCTGCCAGGAACGGTACGCCGGCGCCGATCGTGATCGCGGTGACCGTCCTCACCAGCATGAATCAGCAGGCGCTGCGCGAGACCGGGATTGTCATCGACCTGATGGATCACGTGCTGCGGCTGGCCGAGCTCGCCAAAGAAGCCGGCCTCGACGGCGTCGTCGCCTCCGCGCGCGAAACACCGGTGATTCGGGAACGCTTCGGAAAAGACTTCGTCATCGTCACGCCAGGCATCCGTCCACGCGGACCCGGCAACGTCAAAGACGATCAGGAACGGACGATGGACGCCGAAGAGGCGATCCGGGCAGGGTCGAGCTATCTCGTAGTGGGACGGCCGATTATCGCCGCCGCCGATCCACTGGCGGCGGCGCAATCGCTCATTCCTGGTCGCTGATCCCGATCGATCTACTTGGCGGTGATCATGAAGTGGCCGCGGCGGTTCTGCTGCCAGCAGCTCTCATTCTCGTCGCCGCAGAACGGCTGCTCCTTACCCTTGCTGACGATGGTCACGCGGTCGGCGCTGACGCCGAGACTCGTGAGATAGTCCTGAACGGCCTTCGCGCGGCGTTCGCCGAGCGCGAGGTTGTACTCCGAGGTGCCGCGCGAGTCGCAATGACCCTCGATCATCACCTTGGTGGTGCCCCAGCGCTTCAACCACTCGACATCCTTCTGCAGTCCGGCCTTCGAGTCGTCGCGCAGCTGCGCCGAGTCGAGGTCGAAGAACGCGTCGGCGAGCACGCCTTCGCGGTTCAAGTCGTCGATGGTCTTCTTGGCGAACAGCTCGTCTTCGGTCGGGGCGCGATCCGGCGCCGGCGCGGGAGCGGGGGGCGGCGGGGGCGGCGGCGCGGGAGTGGTCGCCGGAGCGGGTGCGGGCGGCGGTGGCGCGGGAGCGGTCGCGGGTTTCTTCTTTCCGCATGCACCAATACCAATCGACCCAACCAGAGCGACGACAGCCAAGACCCTGACAGAACTTTTCATCTGAGATCTCCTCCCGCACCAAGGTAGAATTTTTGCCTCCCGAGGTTACCACGATGATCCGGCTTCTCGAGGCGACCGCGCGCGCCGAACGCGATCATTTTTGGTTCCGCGGCTTCCGTCGATTCGTTGAACCGCTCGTCGCCGCCGCCGCCAACGATTCGTCTCTCGACATTCTCGATTGCGGATGCGGCACCGGACACAACCTCACGTGGCTGCGGCGCTATGGCCGCGCCTACGGCATCGATCTCACGTGGGCCGGCCTGCAGTTCGCGCGCGGCCGCGGCGAGCGGCTGACCGCGCGCGCCACCGCCGCGCAGCTGCCATTCGCCTCGGATCGATTCGATCTGGTGACGTCCTTCGACGTGCTCTACGCTCTCGACGACGAGACCGAGCGTCAGGCGATTGCCGAAATGGCGCGCGTGCTCAAACCTGGCGGCCGGCTCGTGGTCAACGTCGCGGCGCTCGATCTACTCCGCGGGAATCACTCTATTCTCTCGGACGAAGTACGGCGTTACAGCAGGGGGGACCTGCGGCAGCGCCTCGAATCAGCGGGATTCGCCGTCCGGCGAATGACTTACACGAATCTCTCGATCCTGCCGCTGGTGGCGGCGGTCCGCCTGAAACAGCGTCTGCGCGGCCATCGCGAGGCGCAGGACGAGATCTCGATCCCTCCAGCGCCGCTCAATGCAGCGCTCTCGGGCGTGCTGGCTCTCGAAGCAGCGGCCCTGCGGATCACGAACATGCCGCTCGGGAGCTCTCTGCTGGCGCTCGCGCAGAAGCGCTAGTCCACGCCCACCGCAAACAGCCGCAGCGCCAGATGACGCTGGTCGCCCGCGCCAGGCTTTCCCGGGACGAAGAACCGTGACGACTCGAGGACGACGCGACCGTCGGCCCGGGCGAGGAGATCGGCAGGCAGCGTGACCTTCTGGTCGAAGTCACTCGACGGGTCGAACGCGAAAACCTCCCGATCCGCGACGAGCACGCGGACGTGCGGTGCCGCGTCGACGTAGCGCCGCGGCGACTCGCCTGCCAGCCGGAGCGTGACGTCCCGGCCGAGCGGCCGGACCCACAGGCGCGACCGCTCCCCGGCCCAGCGCCAGGCGCGTCCACTCTCCTGGCTGAACTCCGGTTCGTACCACCCGTCCTCATAGGCCAGCATCGGGACGCCAGGCCCCTGCGCGTCGAATTGTTCGAGCGACACCGGCACGTGCGACGCGCTCTGGGCATCGACGGCGAGAGGGAAATAGCCGGCGGCGGAGGGCATTCCGGCGACCGGCAGCTGCAATCGCTTGACGAAGAATCCCGGCGAAATAGCCTGCGAATCGACCACGGCGCCGTTGAACGATACGCGCAGGACGACGGGATCCGCGGTCGTGCCAAGGTTGCGTCCGCCGATGACCACCGTCGCATCTTCAGATCGCTGGCGCACCCAGGCGATCGAGGGCGCCTTGTCCGGCCCGAGACCATCATGGGCGGTCAGGCCGCCAACTTCCGCCGTCACCGCCCAGCCTCGATCGAGCATCCACCCTGGCGGCTGCATTCGATACCAGTCGGCGTTGCCGGGGCGCGCGCCGCCGACGATGGGCGGCTCGACGAACCCCCAGCGGTACGACCGGACGATCTCGCGCGAGCGCGAATCGAACAGCGCCAGATCCGATCGCGCGGGGTCGGCGGCGAACCACACGCTCGCCGATGGCTGCGCTTTCCACAGATCGACCAGCGTCAGCCACTCTCGCCCGTGCGGCGCCCGGCCGACGCGCGCGGGCAGCACCGGGCCAATCCACTCGGATGCGCGACGTGCTATCGCGTGCATGCCGATGAAGTCGACGCGCTCGCCGCCATGCGCCGTCGCCGCCATGTCGTCGAACAGGCGGAAAATCGGCGCCCCGTCCCTGGCGTACACCGTCGTCGCTGGAACCGCTATCACCAGCGAGACCGCGACGACAGCCGCGGCGACGCCCGGGAGCAGCAGACGAATGCGCTGAATTTCGACGGCCGTCATCGCGAGATACGCGATCGACGGAACCAGCGGCAGCCCATAGCGCAGTGTTTCCGTCTCGTGAAACAGGAGATGGAACACCGCGTAGGGGGCGAACGTCACGATGAGCACGAACGCCGCCCGTGGCGTGCGAAACAGCATCCGGAGCGCGCCGAATACCGCAAACGCGCACACCATCGCGCCCAGCCACCAGGTCCACGGCCACAGGAACGAGTTCACGAGCGCGTGGACCGCGACGCGCGGCGTCCGATGCGTCCAGAGGATGACGACACCGGAGAAGTCCTCACCGGCCTGCGCACCGAGCGCATGCAGGTAGGCGGCCGGTCCGCCGCTTGCGACCACGAGTGGGATACCCCACGCCAACACCCCGACAACGGCTGCGCCGATGGCGGCGATGCGAGCGCGGCCCGACACGGTGTCGCCGGCAAGCACGAGGACCAGTGCCATCAGCGGGAAGGTCAGGATGCCGGTTTGGGATCGAACACCGAGCGCGAGGCCGGCAATCAGACCGCCGAGCACGATCGCGCGGCCCGCGGACATCGCGCCGAAGGCATCACGGGCGCCGAGGGAACGGTCCCGAGCCGGCCGCAGCCGATCGCGAATGGAAAAGACGAACAGCGCCTGGGCGACGGTCGCCAACGCGAAGCCCGTCATGTCGGAGAGCGGACGCAGCGCCGTCGACCAGTAGAGCGGCGACGCGGCGGTGACACACGTCGCCCACCACGCGAGGTGCTCGCGACCTTCGAGCGATCGAAACAGCAGCAGCAGCGCCGGCAGCGAGAACGCGCCGCCGAGCGCGCTCCAGACGGCGAGACCTCGCACCGCCGGCGCGTCGAAGCCGATGCTGCGCAGCACCGGGGTCGACACCTTGGCGAGGCCGATGAAGACGGGATATCCGGGCGGAGGGGGCTGGTGGAGCGCGACGTCGAAGTGGCGGACGCCGAGGGCGAAATTAATCGAGTCGAGATCCTCGAGCGTGCGAGGGAGCAGCAGCAGGTGCGCGGCGAGGAAGATCAGCAGCAGCGGGGCGGCAGCTGATCGGGGCACTAGACGGGACGCAGGCGGAGCGCCTCGTTGAGGCTTCCGCGCCGATACCCGCGAAGGTCGATCGTGACGTGCTCGTAGCCCAGCGCGCGCAGCTCGCGATCGATGGCGCCGCCGACCTCCGGGTCGAGCGCGCGCGCCATCTCGTCGCGTCCCAGCTCGAGACGCGCCATCGCGTCGTGATGCCGGACCCTGAAAACGCGAAACCCGAGATCGCTCAAGACCTGCTCGGCGGCTTCGATTTGTCGAAGCTTCTCGGGCGTGACCTCGGAATGATACGGGATGCGCGACGACAGACAGGCCGATGCCGGCTCATCCCACGTCGCCATGCCGGCGCGGCGCGCCAGCTCGCGGATGTCGTCCTTCGAGAGACCCGCCTCGTCGAGCGGACTCAGCACGCCGAACTCGCGCGCGGCCTGACGTCCGGGCCGGTAGTCGCCGCGATCGTCGGCGTTGCTGCCGTCGAGCACGGCCGCGACGCCGCGCGATGTCGCCAGCGCGGTCAGGTGCGTGTAGAGCTCGTGCTTGCAGTAGTAGCAGCGGTTCGCCGGATTGGCGCGGTACTCGGGCCGGGACAGCTCGTCGGTGTGGATGATCTCGTGCTGGAGCGAGAAGGCGCGGGCGGTGCCGATGGCGAGATCGCGATGGCGTCCGGGATAGCTGGCGCTGTCGGCGGTCACACACAGCGTGCGCGGCGAGCCGAGCACGCGCGTGGCGGTGACGGCCAGAAACGCGCTGTCGATGCCGCCGCTGTAGGCGACGAGCACGGATCCGAGAGCCGCCAGCCGTGCATCGAGCGCCGCTGCTTTGCGATCGAGATCAGCGGCGGGCAGGGTCGCTGGCGGAACGCGGGTCACTCGTCCCAGTCCTCGCTTTCCGATTCGTCCTCGTCGAGATCGTCGACGTCCTCGTCTTCGTCGAGGTCGTCGTCTTCACCTGCGTCGTCATCGTCGTCCTCATCTTCTTCGTCGTCCGACAACTCGAGTTCGACGGGAGACGTACCGGTCACTTCAAGGTTCGAGCCGCACTCGGGACAACTGATCAAGTCCCCTTTGTCGACGTCGAACTCGTCAACTTCAATCTCGGCGTCACATTCCGGACAGGTAGCCATACATGCTCCTGGCGGCGAGTACAAGGTCCCCGCCGCCGGCGATCCGTGACCGGACGCTACAGCACGCGCTCGATCGCGATTGTGTTCGGATTATAGCGAGAACCTGATAAATTCTGCAATCAACCTAAAGCATTCTTCGTGCCAGCCCGATAACGTAGCAGCGTGCCTTCGTCCACTGTGAGCAACAAGACAGTCATCGTCGCCGACGACACGGCGTTTGTGCGCGATCGGTTCGCCACGGCTCTGCTCGGAGCCGGTCATCGGGCCTTTACAGTCAAGAGCGCGGCGGAGCTGCTGGGCCGTATCCGCGCCGATCTGGCGCAGATCGATCTGCTGGTCCTGGACCTGCGGCTGCCCCATGCCGGTGGTGTCGAGCTCGTGCGCGCAATCCGGAAGATCGATGGCGGCCGCATCCCGATTCTGGTGTTCAGCGGCACCATCGCGAGCGCCGAGGAAGTGCGCGAGCTGGCCTCGCTCGGCGTCGCCGGCTACGTGAACGAGTACAGCGCGGTTCAGCACATCCTGCCGTCACTCGCGCCTCACCTCTTTCCCGACAACTTCAACCGCCGCGGCAGCCCGCGGGTCGTCCTCGGCATCCCGGTCGCCTATCGGTTCGGCAACACGATCGCCGCCGCGCTCACGCTGAACCTGAGCAAAGGGGGCGTTGCGATCCGTACGATGAGCCCGCTCGAACAGGGATCAAAAGTCCGCGTCCGCTTCCGGCTGCCCGGCTCGAAGGTGGACGTCGAAGCCGAATCGCGCGTCGCCTGGAGCGATCGCCGGGTGGGAATGGGCCTGCAGTTCGAACGCGTCGAGCCGTCGCATCAACAGGCGGTCGACGAGTTCGTCGATCAGCATTTCTTCACGAATAGAAAAGCGTAGCCGGAGATCCGAGGCCGGAGGTCGGGGGAACAGCGCAAACGGCGTCGGCACGAAGACACGTGCTCACGAGGATGTCATTCCCTCAACAGTCTCAGCGCGTTCGCAATCACGAACAGCGACGTCCCCATGTCGGCGACGACGGCCATCCAGAGCGTTGCGAGGCCGACAATCGCCATCGCCAGGAAGGCGCCCTTCAGAGCGATCGACACTCCGATGTTCGCGCGGATGTTGCGCACCGCGGCGCGACTGAGACGAACCGCGTAGGAAATCTTCAACAGCTCGTCGGACATGAGCGCGACGTCGGCGGTCTCGAGCGCGGCGTCGCTGCCGGCGACGCCCATCGCGATCCCGACGTCGGCGGCGGCGAGCGCCGGCGCGTCGTTGATGCCGTCGCCGACCATCGCCAGCGTGCCGTATCGCGCGCGCAACGCCTCCACAGCAGCGACCTTGTCCTGCGGCAGCAGTTCGGCGCGGACTTCGTCGATATCGAGCTGAACGGCGAGCGAACGCGCGGCCGCCTCGTGATCGCCGGTCAGCAGCGCGACGTGCGCGACTCCCTGTTCGCGCAGTAACTGCACCGCGTCGCGTGCGGATTCGCGGACGCGATCGGCAACGCCGATGATGCCGAGCGGTGCGCCGGCCGCTCCGACGATCACCATCGACCGGCCGTCACCCGCGAGACCGTCCATGCGCGCGTCGACTTCAGTCGAACAGATGCGCCGCTCCTCGAACAAACGATGGCTGCCGAGCACGACGCGGGTATCGCCGACGAAGGCTTCGGCGCCGAGCCCCGGCAAGGCCTCGAACGCCTGCACGGGCTCGAGCGCGATGCCGTCGGCAGCGGCGCGCGCGACGATCGCGCGGCCGATGGGATGCTCGGACCGTGCTTCCAGCGAGGCCGCGAGCTGAAGCACGCGCTCGGGCGTCGCCCCGTTCACGGGCGTCACCCCGACGACGTGCAGCTGACCCTTCGTCAGGGTGCCGGTCTTGTCGAACGCCACGCACCTGACGTCCGCCAGCCGCTCGAGGTGCGCGCCACCCTTGAGGAGCACGCCCTTCCGCGCCGCGGCGGCAAGCGCCGAGACAATCGAGACCGGCGTCGAAATGACGAGCGCACAAGGGCACGAGATCACCAGCAGGACCAGCGCGCGATAAATCCACACGCTCCACGCGCCAACGCCCAGTACCGGCGGCAGGACGCCGACGAGCAGCGCGAGCACCAGCACCGCGGGCGTGTACACGCGCGCGAAGCGCTCGACGAAGGTCTGGCTCGGCGCCCGCTCGGATTGCGCTTTTTCGACGAGATGGATGATGCGCGCGAGCGTCGAATCGCCGCGCAATCGATCGACGCGTACGTCGAGCGCCGCGCGGCCGTTGATCGTGCCGCCGAACACTTCGTCGCCGGGCTGCTTCTCGACCGGCAGCGACTCCCCCGTCACCGGCGCCTGGTTGACGTGGCTGACTCCCGCCGCGACGCTGCCGTCCAGCGGAATCTTCTCGCCGGGACGAACGACGACGACGTCGCCGATCCGCACGTCGTCGATTGCCATCTCGCGTTCGACGCCCTCGCGCCGGACCAGCGCCACCGATGGAGTCAGATCCATCAGGGCGCGAATCGCGCCGCGTGCCCGCTCCATCGACCGCGCCTCGAGGAGCTGCGCGAGCGCGAACAGAAACACGACGCACGCGCCCTCGCTCCACTGCCCGAGCACCATCGCGCCGCAGACGGCGACCAGCATGAGCACGTTGATGTCGAGCGCGAGCGATCGCGCCGCGTGGATGGCGCGGCGGACGCTGTAGACGCCGCCGCTCGCGATCGCCGCGATGTAGGCGGCGACGACCACCCGATGGTCGACCCTTGCGAACTCGAGCGCCATGCCGATCGCGACCGCGATGCCCGATCCGACGACGAACGCACGCCTGGTCGCCGACGAGGGAGCGGGTGCGGCCGGCTCGTCATGCTCGAGCCACGCACGCATCCCGGTCTGTGCGACCGCTTCCGCAATCGCCGACGTGCTCAGCTTCGCGGCGTCGTACTTGATGCGAAGGCGCTGGCCCAGGACGTCGGCGTCGAGCGCTTCGAGGCCCGACAGCCGTGTGAGACGGCGCTGAAGGATCGCCACTTCCTCGTGGCAGTCCATCCCCTCGACTTTGAAGATCGATTCGGCGTGGACCTCGCAGACCGTGCAGACGCGCGACGTCACCGCCGCTCCTCCATCACGTGGCGGAGGCCCTGCTGGAAGAGGCTGATAATGTGTTGATCGTCAATTGAGTAGTAGACCTGCCGGCCGGCGCGGCGAGGACGCACGAGCCGCGTGCCGCGCAGCAGCCGCAGCTGGTGCGACGCGGCGGACTCGCTGATGCCGACCAGCTCCGCGAGATCGCAGACGCAGAGCTCGCCGGCCGATAACACGTCGAGGATCCGCACGCGAGTCGGATCGCCCAGCATCCTGAACGTCTCCGACAGGGCCTGCACCGCAGCGTCGGGCATCTGTCGCTGGCGGCGGGCCTGCGCGGCGCCCGGATCGAGGTGGGGCACGTCGCACGGTTCGGTCTTGGTCAAAACCAATCTGGCGTGTTCGGCGTCCATAGAGGGGTCTCAGGCAAGTGACGAGTAGCGAGGGCCGATTGGCGATCGATGACTTCTGAACATATGAACAAGTGTTCATATATATCTTAAACCGTTGACCCGTTTGGATCAAGGGGCGGGGCGCGCCTGCAGGATCGTGGCGCCTTGACACGATTTTCCGCTCCCCGATAGTATCGACGGTTGGCTGCTAATTCACCTTCTCTCTATAGATTACGAAGGCCCTCGCGCGGCGCGGGGAAACCGGCACCGGACCTGCTCCTCGCGTAGGGATCGCCATGTCCCGGCGAGGCGTCCGGCTACAACCGACAGCGATTGGAGTGTTTCTGTGATCGAGGTGCAACATCTCACCAAGCGTTACGGCAAGGTGACCGCCGTCGACGACGTGAGCTTCAGGGTCGAGAAAGGCGAGATTCTGGGCTTCCTCGGACCGAACGGCGCCGGCAAGACGACGACGATGCGGATTCTGACCGGCTACATGCCCGCGTCGGACGGCCGCGCCACCGTCGCCGGCTACGACGTCTTCGATCAACCGATCGAGGCGAAGCGCCGGACGGGCTATCTGCCGGAAACGCCGCCGCTCTATCCGGACATGACGGTCCGGGAGTACCTCGATTTCGTGGCGCGCATCAAAGGCGTGCCGTCGGCGGAACGCGCCAGCCGCGTCGATACCGTGATGAAGCGCACGCACGTCGACGACATGGCGGCCCGCCACTGCGGCAAGCTGTCGAAGGGCTATCGCCAGCGAGTCGGGCTGGCCCAAGCGATCCTGCACAACCCTGAAGTCCTCATCCTCGACGAACCGACCGCCGGCCTCGACCCGAAGCAGATCATCGAGACGCGCGACCTCATTCGCAGCCTGTCGGGCGACCACACGATCGTGCTGAGCACGCACATCCTCCCGGAAGTCGCGCAGACGTGTCAGCGCGTCGTCATCATCAATAAAGGACGCGTCGTCGCCGTCGACACGCCGGAGAACCTGACCGCACGGCTCAGAGGATCTGAGACGATGTACGTGCAGATCGATGCGCCGGGCGTGGACGTGGCGCCGCTGCTCGCGGCGGTTCCCGGCGTCACGCGCGTCGAGCGCGCCGACCAGCGGCCCGATTCGGGAGCGTTCGAAGTCGAAAGCGAGCGCGGCCGCGACGTGCGGCGCGATCTGGCGCGAGAAGTCGTCATGAAGGGCTGGGGGCTTCTCGAGCTGCGGCCGATGCGCATGAGCCTCGAGGAGATCTTCCTGCAGGTGACGACCGAAGAGCCGGCAGAGGAGGCACCCCGTGCGTAACATCCTGGCCATCGCGCAGAAAGAGCTGCGCTCGTATTTCTCGTCGCCGATTGCCTACATCATCATCGGCTTCTTCGCGCTGCCCTTCGGGGTGTTCTTCTATCTGTATCTGGGCGCGTTCGTCCGCCAGAGCCTGCAGATGGCGCAGTACGGCGGCAGCATGAACATCAACCAGCAGGTGATCCGCTACGTGCTGCAGAACGCGTCGGTGATCATCCTCTTCGTGATGCCGATGATTACGATGCGGACGTATTCGGAGGAAAAGCGATCGGGCACGATCGAGTTGCTGCTGACCTCGCCGCTCACCGACGTCCAGATCATCGTCGGCAAGTTCCTGGGCGCGCTCGGCCTCTACGTGGCCATGCTGCTCGTGACGGTGGTCTACATCGCGATCCTGTTCGTCTACGGCAACCCTGAATGGCGGCCGCTGGTGGCCTCCTACCTGGGCCTGCTGCTGATGGGCGGCGCGTTCCTCTCGATCGGCCTGTTGATCTCGAGCACGACGAACAACCAGATCGTCGCCGGAATCATCAGCTTCGTGGTGTTCCTGATGTTGTGGATCGTCGGATGGTTCGCCGAGTCGTCCGGACCCGTGATCGGCACCATCACGAAGTACCTCTCAATCACCGAACACTTCGACGACTTCTCGAAGGGCATCATCGACACGAAACACGTCATCTACTACCTGTCGTTGATCACGTTCGGCCTCTTCCTGACCGCGAAGTCGGTCGACTCCGAAAGGTGGAGAGGCTAGACCGCCATGCTCAAACGCATTCTCGGACTTCTCGGCTGGCTGGGCGTCGCGCTCGTCTTCGCGGCGGTCGCCATCAAATTCTCCAAGCCGGAGTGGCAGCAGTACTACTACGGCCTCGCGATCGCCGGCCTCGTGTGCACGCTGCTCTACATCCTGAGCCAGTGGCGCGAGATCGGCCAGGCCTTCGCCGGACGGCAGGCACGGTTCGGAACACTCGCCGTCGTCAGCGTGCTCGTCGTGCTGGCGATCCTCGTCGCAATCAACTACCTGGGCACGCGCCACAACAAGCGGTGGGACCTGACGGCGGCCAAGCAGTTCTCGCTGTCGGATCAGACGCGCAAGGTGCTGCAGGATTTGAAGCAGCCGGTGCACGTCCGCGTGTTCGCGCGAAGCGACGACTTCGAGCGCTTCCGCGACCGCCTCGACGAGTACACCTACGCGTCGAAGAACGTGACGGTCGAGTACATCGATCCGGAGAAGAAGCCGGCGCTCGCGCAGCAGTTCGGCATCACGGCGCTCGGCACCGTGGTCTTCGAATACGCGGGGCGTAACGAGAAGGCGACCTCGGAGGGCGAGCAGGAGCTGACCAACGCGCTGATCAAGGTCATCCAGGGTAAGCAGCCGAAGGTCTACTTCACCCAGGGGCACGGTGAAAAAGACACGACGAGCGCCGACCGCACCGGCTACAACAGCATCAGCGCGGCGCTGACCTCGGACAACTTCGGGGTCGACAAGGTCGTTCTCGCGCAGCAGACGGCCGTTCCTGCCGATGCCGACGTGCTGATCATCGCCGGGCCGCACACCGACTTCCTCGCGCCCGAGATCGACATGCTCAAGACGTACCTCGCGAAGGGCGGCAAGGTCCTGATGCTCCTCGACCCGGTCCTCAAGACCGATCAGCCACAACTCGCGGGCCTCGAGGCACTGCTCAAGGACTGGGGGATCACGGCCGGCCACGACATCGTGCTCGACGTCAGCGGCATGGGCCGGCTGATCGGCACCGACGAATCCGTGCCGGTGGCGGCGAGCTATCCGCCGCATGCGATCACGCAGAACTTCAACCTGCTGACCGCGTATCCGCTGGCCCGTTCGATGACGCCGATCGAGGGAGGCGTCAACGGCCGCACGGCGCAGTCGATCATCGAGACGAGCCGGAGCAGCTGGGCCGAGACCGATCTGAAGTCGCTGACCACCGGCGGAGCGAAGGCCGACGAGAACGACAAGAAAGGACCCGTGTCGCTCGGCGCGGCGGTGTCCGGCGCAGCGACCGAGAGCATCGTCAAGAGCGATCCGAAGGCGGGCGACAATCAGCCGGCGAAGAAGGACGAAACCCGGGTCGTCGCGATTGGCGACTCCGACTTCGCCAGCAACGCGGCGCTTGGAGTCCAGGGCAACCGCGACCTGTTCCTCAATACGGTCAACTGGCTGGCACAGCAGGAGAATCTGATCGCGATCCGGCCGCACGATGCCGAGGATCGGCGGATCACGCTCACGGCGGATCAGGAACGCCGGATCTTCTTCCTGACCGTGCTGATCGTGCCCGGCCTGATTCTGCTGGCCGGCGTGCAAACCTGGTGGCGGAGGCGGTAGATGCGTGGCGTTCGTTCCCTGATCATCCTGCTCGTCATCGCGATTCCGCTCGGCTGGTTCACCTGGCGCGAGTCCAAGAAGGAGCCGGAGCCCGACAAGAAGACCGAGAAGGTCTTCACCGGCGTCGAGGTCGACAAAGTCGATCAGATTGCCCTCAAGTCTGAAAAGGGCGAACACACGACCCTTCAGAAACAGAGCGGCAAGTGGGAGATCACGGCACCGGTTTCGGCCCCCGCCGACGAAGGCGAAGTGTCGGGCCTGACCAGCAACCTCGCGTCGCTCGAGGTCCAGCGCGTGGTCGACGAACAGACGTCGGACTTCAAGCAGTACGGCCTCGAGCCGGCCCGCCTCGACGTGACGTTCAAGGCAGGCGGGCAGACCCAGCATCTGCTCATCGGCCAGAAGACACCGACGGGAACGGACCTCTACGCGCGGCTCGCCGACAAGCCGCGCGTCTTTCTCATCTCGTCGTATCTCGACACGACGTTCAACAAATCGACGTTCGACCTGCGCGACAAGACGGTGCTCAGGATCGAGCGCGACAAGGTCGACACCGTCGACGTGACGACGCCGGATCGCACGCTGAAGTTCGTGAAGAGCGGATCCGACTGGAACCTGACGTCGCCCGTCAACACTCGCGCCGACTTCAGCGCGGTTGAAGGGATCATCGGTCGCTTGAACACGGCGCAGATGAAGGCGATCACCGCGCCGGAGGGGGGCGATCTCAAGGAGTACGGACTCGACAAACCTGCCATCACCGTCCACCTCACCTCGGGCAGCGCGCAGGCGGGGCTGTTGATTGGCAAGAGCGCGGGCGAAGGGGTCGTCTACGCGAAGGATCTGTCGCGGCCGATGATCTTCACAATCGAGTCGGCCATCGCCGATGAGCTCAAGAAACCGGCCGATGATTTCCGCATCAAGGACCTGTTCGACGCCCGCTCGTTCAACACGACGCGCGTCGAGGTCGCCCGCGGCGGGCAGACGGCAGCGTTCGAGAAATCGAAAGTCCCCGCGAAGGGCACCGAGCCGACGAAGGAGGTCTGGAAGCAGGTCGCGCCGGCCGCGAAGGACGTCGATGCCGCCAAGGTCGACGCGCTGCTGACCGCGCTCACCAACGCGCGCGCCACATCGTTCGTCGACAAGGGCACAGCGACGGGGCTCGATGCACCGGAGATTGCCGTCACGCTGAAGTACGAAGACGGCGCCAAGCAGGAGCACGTTTCCTTCGCTCGCAAGGGCTCCGACGCGTTCGCACGCCGCGATCCCGACGGCGGCGCTGCCAAGATCGACGCGTCCACCCTCGACGCCATCGTCAAGGCGCTCGACGCCCTCAAGTAGACCGTTGTTGCCATCCGGACGGCGACGTATCGCTCGCGCAATCGTCGCCGTCCTGTTCGTTTCAGCCTGCGCTCGCAATCCACGCTCCTCCACTGGTCCCCGACATGCGTCAGGCGCCGAGCGTGAGCTCGCGGCGGATCTGACCAGAATCTTCGACGCGCCTGCGACCGCGCAGGCGTTGTGGGGCGTCGAGGTCCGCTCGATGACCTCGGGCGCGGTCATGTTCCAGTTGAACCCGCAGAAGCTGATGATGCCGGCGTCGAACATGAAGATCGTGACGCTGGCCACAGCGGCGGAGACGCTCGGCTGGGACCACCGGTTCACCACCACCCTCGAATCCGCGGCGCCCGTCGAAGCCGGCACGCTCGCCGGCGACCTCATCGTCCGCGGCGGCGGCGACCCGACGATCAATACCCGTGACGGCCGCGCCGAAACCGTCTTCGACGGCTGGGCAGCCGCGTTGAAGGCCGCTGGCATCTATCGGATCGACGGCCGGATCATCGGCGACGACAATGCCTTCGACGAAGCGGGGCTCGGCGGCGGATGGTCGTGGGACTACCTGCAGTACGGCTATGCCGCGCCAGTCGGCGCGCTCCAGTTCAACGAGGACGAAGCCGCGCTGACGATTAGGCCGGGCGCACGCGAGGGGGACCCGGTGTTCGTCGAGCTCTCGACCGGATCCGGACTCCGCCTGTTGAACCGCGCGGTGACCGGCGCACCGAAGTCGCCGCTGACGCTCGAATACGACCGCCGCTCGGACAGCCCGACGCTCGACGTCGCAGGCACCATGGCGATCGACGCCGCGCCAATGACCTATGAGGTTGCGGTGGTCAACCCGACGGTCTTTTTCGTCCAGGCCCTCAAAGACGCGTTGACGACGCGAGGTATCGAGGTGGCGGGCGAGGCCATCGACGGCGACGATGCCCTGAATCTGCCGGCCGCAACCGCTCGCCACGAGCTGGCGCGAACGCCGTCGCCGCCGCTGCGCGACATCGCAACCGTCCTGATGAAAGTGAGTCAGAACCTCTACGCGGAAACGCTGCTCAAGGCGGCCGGTGCCGCCGGCGGTGGGCTCGGCACGACCGAAGGCGGCCGGGTGGCGACGCGCAAGCTGATGGAATCCTGGGAGATATCGCAAAACAGCTACGTGCAGATGGATGGCTCGGGTCTATCCCGATACAACTATCTGACCGCCGACATGCTCGTCACGATCCTCGAGCACATCTATCGCGACCCGCGCCATCGCGACGCCTTCATGGCAACGTTGCCGATCGCCGGACGGGATCGAATCGTCGCGAACCGGATGCGCATGAGCCGGGCGGAGAACAACGCGAGAGCCAAGACCGGATCGATTGCCAACGTCCGCGCGTTTTCCGGATTCGCGACGACGCGCGACGGCGAGGTCCTCGCCTTTTCGATCCTCGCCAACCACTTCACTGCGCCGGCCGCCACTGTCAACTGGATCACCGATCTCGCGGTCGAGACGCTCGCGAACTTCACGCGGAACTGAGCTCCGGCCTCCGACCTCCTACTTGTTCTTCCCCTCCGTGATTTGCACGAGCGCGCGGCCGGCTTCGCGTTGCACGTCGTCGTCGGGATCGGACGCGAGCTTTCTGAGCGCGGGAATCGCTTCCTTGGCGAGCGGACCGTAGGCGCCGAGCGCGGTTGCGGCCGACCGCCGAACCGAGGGGTCCTCGTCGGTCAGCGCCTCGGTCAGGCTGGCGACTTCCCGCGACGGATCGTCCCGCACGATGCCCAGGTAGGTCACCGCAATCTCGCGAACGCTCGGCTCGGGATCCTGGAGCGCGTTCAGCAGCGCGGGAATGACGATCTGCGGGTCCAGCGACGCCCGCTCGCGCAATTTGCCGAGCGACCGCAGCGCCTCGCGGCGCACGATCGTCTCGTCCGACGTGAGCGCATCGCGCAGGGGATCGAGGGCAGCCGTCCCCATGAAGCTGAGCGCGAGCGCCGCTTCCGGCGCGTATTCCGGCTGCCGCAGCATCGCGGAAATATCCGGCACCGCATCGATCGCTCGCGGACCGAGGATCGCCGCCGCCTTGAGCGCTGCCTTGCGCCGGGCCGGATCGGCAGAAGGATTCTGCAACGTACGCTGAATCATCGGCACCGCGGCAGCACCGCGCTGCTTCAACTCGGCGGAGGCGGCTTCGACGTCTTTCGGGCTGCGGCTGACGAGATCGTCCAGCCAGCGGTCTTCGTTCCTGACGATCGGGATCTTCCGGACGACCGTCTCACCGCCGCCGCGGTAATACCAGGCCGCAGCGCCCGCAGCCGCCATCAGGACGACGAGCAACCCGAGGAACTTCCGCACGAAGCGTATTCTAACGATGTGCTACTGCCGTGGCGCCTGCTGGACGAGCTCTCGGGCGGTTGCGAGCACATCGGCGGCTGGTGAGGTCAGGCCGCCGCCCTGGGCCATCTCGGGTCGCCCGCCTCCCTTGCCGCCGTGGCGGCCGACCAGCGCTCGCAGGATGGCGCCGGCGTCCTGGGGCACATCTGGCGCTCGTCCAACGACGATGTTCGCCGGGGCAGGTTCGGACATGAGGACAACCACATATCCCGGACGTTCGAGGATCCGCGCGGCGATCGTTTTGAGACCGCCGGCATCCCATCCCGGCAAAGCGGCGGCGACGAGCTTGATCGATCCGATGGGCGACGCCTGGTCGGCGAGCGCATCGGCCTCCTGCGCCGCGACCCTGCCCTGAAGATCCTTGACCTGCCGTCGCAGGTCCTTGCCGTCCGTCTGCATGCGCTCGATCGCTGATGGCAGGTCGGCCGGCAAGACTGACAACGCACGCACGCTGCCCGCCACCGCGTCGCGCAATGCCCGATAGGCGTTCAGTGCGCGGCCGCCACAGAGAAAGGTCACGCGCGTGCCGCCGCGGAAACGCTCGGTGGCGGACACGACGATGATCCCAATCGCGCCAGTCCGCGAGACGTGGGTCCCGCCACACGCGGACAGGTCGAAGTCCTGCACGTCGATGAGGCGCAACGTGCCCTCGCGCCTGGGCTCCTTGCGCAGGGGCAGCGCCGCAGCTTCTTCGGAAGTCGCGAAGCGGATCGCGACGGGGCGGTCCTCCCACAGCACGCGATTCGCCGCATCCTCCGCGTGCGCGACGTCGGCGGCACTCACTTCCCGCGCGAGATCGATCGTCGAGTACTCCACACCAAGGTGGAAGCTCTCGGTCCTGGCGTTGGCGACGCGATCGAAGGCGGCCGACAGCACGTGCTGACCGGTGTGCTGTTGCATGTGGTCGAAGCGCCGGCCCCAGTCGATCGTTCCGTGTACACCCGATCCCTCGACGTCGCGATCGAGCACATGCAGCACGCTGCCGTCCTCGCGATCGATCACCTCGACGACGGTCACCCCGCCGAGCGTTCCGGTGTCGTAGGGCTGACCGCCGGAGGTCGGATAGAACGCGGTGCGATCGAGGACGACGGCCGGACGACCGTCGTGCGAGACGCGCTCGACGACGGAGGCGTCGAATTCCCGCAGGTAAGGATCGGTGTAGTACAGACGATCGGTCACGCACGGCCCCGTGCCAGGAGCGGATCTTCGATCCCCGCCTCGCTGAAGCCGCGAGCGCGCAGCACGCAGCTGTCGCATCGACCGCACGGGCGCCCGTCGGGCGCGGGATCGTAGCAGCTGTGGGTCAGCGCGTAGTCGACGCCGAGCGCGACGCCGCGCCGGATGATGTTCGCCTTCGAGAGCTGCACGAGCGGCGCCAGCACGCGCAGCGGTTTCCCTTCGACCCCGGCTTTCGTGGCGAGTCGCGCCATGCGCTCGAACGCCTGCAGGTACTCGGGCCGGCAGTCGGGATAGCCGGAATAGTCCAGAGCGTTGACACCGATCACGATTGCCTCCGCGCCGACCACCTCGGCCCACGCCGTCGCGAGCGAGAGGAACACCGTGTTCCGCGCCGGAACGTAAGTCGACGGAATGTCCTGCGCGTCGAGCGGCCGGTCCTTCGGAATGACGCCATCGCCAACCAGCGCGGAGCCGCCGATCTTCGAGAGCGGCACGTCCAGCTCGAGATGGCGGGCCACGCCCAGCGCACGGGCCACCTCCCGCGCCGCCTCGACCTCGCGCGCGTGCAGCTGACCGTAGCGAATCGTGAGCGCGTACAGTTCGTAGCCGTCGGCTCGGGCGAGGGCGCCGGCCGTGTAGGAGTCGAGCCCGCCGCTGAGAAGAAGGACGGCGCGCACGCGTCAGACCCCGCGCGTCTGCGCGTCCCAGATGTACTTGTGGGCCTGCAGCTGAAGACGAACGTCGAGGCGATCGTCGAGGATCCAGCGCGCAAGCTCTTTCGCGTCGAGCACGCCGTGCACCGGTGAGAACAGCACCGCCGTCGCGCGATGGGTCAGATCATGGTCGCGAACGACCTGGCGCGCGTAGTCGTAGTCCTCGCGATCCTTGATCACGAACTTGATTTCGTCGGTCGGCCGCAGCTGATCGAGATTCGCCCAGCAGTTCTTTCCGGCCTCGCCGCTGCCGGGACACTTGACGTCGATCACGCTTTCCAGCACAGTGGGATCCGAAGCTTGGAATTCACGTGACTTGAAGTCGCGGCC
>JADMIO011485917.1_pt1 | contig 18230 bp, 9 predicted proteins | sample 8958161 | NCBI WGS metagenome assembly JADMIO01 (sample SAMN16585339, study PRJNA669376) | soil metagenome | isolation source: Crop rotation soil | place: USA: Cullars Rotation, Alabama | collected 2011 | reverse complement strand
CCGCCGCCACAGCGGCCGTGCCGGCGGAAAACCCCAAAACACCGGAGTTGCCATCTCCTCTCTGTGATCGCGTGCGCGTCGAGGAAGGAAACAAATTGCATTCGCATATGTACGCCACGGGCGTGCAGGTCTACAGATGGGACGGCGCCAGTTGGGTCCTGGTCGAACCGGTGGCCACGTTGTTCGCCAACGCGAACTATGACGGCAAAGTCGGCACTCACTATCGCGGGCCGACCTGGGAAAGCAACAGTGGCAGCAAAGTAGTCGGTGCTCGATTATTCGGCTGCTCGCCGGATCCGACGGCGATTCCGTGGCTGCTGCTCGAAGCGGTTTCGACCACGGGTCCCGGAATATTTAGTTCGGTGACTTTCATCCAGCGGCTAAACACCACCGGCGGTTTACCCCCGTCTGCTCCCGGCTCGGTAGTTGGTGAGCTCGTTCAAGTGCCTTACACGGCAGAGTATTTCTTCTACCGCGAGCACTAGTGTGTTGTGTGGCACGCGTACCTTGCGCGTGGGCCCATGGGCGGGACGCCCGTGCCACCGCCAGTCCCTGGAAACAATGTGACCCTTTTTAATCTCGCACTAATACGAATCGTAACGACGGTCCGCGGACCGCCATGTATCAACCTGATTAGAAATAAGGAGATCGAAATGTCTCGCCTACTCGCATCCATTATCGCGTTGACTGTATTCGTTGTTTTCGGCTTCACAGTCTCAGCTGTGAACCCAGTCAATAACCCACCTTCATTCACCAAGGGCGCCGATCAAATAATCAATGAAGACGCACCTGCCCAAACTATCAACGGCTGGGCCACCAACATTGACGCCGGAGCAGGCGATTCGGGCCAGACGCTCGATTTCATTGTCACTAATGACAACAACCAGCTTTTCCTGACGCAGCCCGCAGTCGCGGCCAACGGCGCCCTGACTTACAAATCGGCGGCAAACGCTTTCGGCGTGGCCAATGTCAGCGTGAAGCTTCACGACAATGGCGGTGGAGACGATACGTCCGCACCGCAGACTTTCAAGATCACCGTCAAGCCCATCGCTGATTTTCCCAGCGCTACCCCGGCGACGACGCTCATTAACACCCAAACAACTTCAGGCCTCGTGATTGATCGCAATGCGGTTGACGGCCCGGAAGTGACTCACTTCCGCTTCTTCAGCATTACCAACGGCCGGCTCTTCAAACATGACGGCGTCACAGAGATTCCCAACGGTGGAATCATCACCCTGGCCGAGGGCCAGGCAGGGTTGAGATTCACCCCGACTACAGGTCTCTTCAGTCCCCAAACCTTCTTCTTTTTTACGGTGGTGGCCGGCTTAGGGCCGGCGCCGGCAGATTTTAATTCCGGCTTCCTGACGGTAGGCATTGGAGTTACGTGTACGGAAGCGCAGGTGATGGTAGTGACCAATAGCAATGACAGTGGCGCTGGCAGCTTGCGAGATGTGCTCAACAACGCTTGTTCCGGCAGCACGGTTTCTTTTGATATGTCTCCGGGACATGTCACCAGTCCGATTACGTTGACCAGCGGTGAATTACAAATCTTTCAGGACCAGAACATCGCAGGTCCAACGTCTGCGAGCCTGGTCATCAGCGGCAACAATAACAGTCGCATCTTCAACATCAATCAACTTGCGAATGTGAAGATTTCCAACCTCACAATAACCGGCGGCAAGGCGAACAGCGGCGGGGGCATCCGCAGTGAAGGAAACCTCACCATCCGAAACAGCACGCTCACCGGTAACCGCGCCACGGGTACGGACGGCAGCGGCGGCGCACTTGATATCGCATCGATCGTCGCGGGCTCAGGCAGTCTGCTAATAACCAACAGCACCATCAGCGGGAATACGGCTGACAATTATGGTGGCGGATTGCGCAATTCAGTGACGAACGCAACTTTGGTCAATGTCACCATTACGAATAACCGGGCGGACTTTGATGGTGATGGATTTGGATTTGGCGGCGGCATGATCCAAATGAGCGGCCCGATGAATCTGCGCAATACTATTGTCGCCGGCAACTTCAAAGGCACGGGGTTAACCCCGAGTGATTTGGCGCCTCAGTTAGGCACTGATTCGTTTGCCACGAGTAGCCGTAACAATCTGATTGGCGTTCACGACACAGCGAGCGGCCTCGACGGCGCTATTAATCTGCTGGGTTCATTGGCAAGCCCAATCAATCCGAAGCTTGGCTCGCTACTTGATAACGGTGGCCCGGCGAGGACGCATTTGCTCTTACTGGGAAGCCCGGCGATCAAAGCCGGAGTTAACGCGGCGGCAGACGGGATTACGACCGACGAACGTGGCTTTAGCCGCGCTGCCTCCGGACCGATCGATATTGGCGCGGTGGAAGTCAATTACACGATTAGCGCCACCGGAGGTACTCCGCAATCAGCGGTTACTGGTAACGCTTTTGCTACTCCTCTGCAGGCGACGGTGACTGAGTCCGGGACGCCGCAGGCCGGAATCCTCGTTACCTTCGCTGCGCCCGCGAATGGAGCCAGCGGTTCATTCTCTGGAAGCGCCACCGTGTCGACCGGCGCCAACGGCGTCGCAACCGCGCCGGCATTCACCGCGAATTCCACCGTCGGCGGCCCTTACAATGTAACCGCTAGCTTTGCGGGAGGTTCGGCGCCCGCGTTTTTTGCGCTGACGAATACGCTCCCAATCGCCCAGGTCACGCTGGGCAATCTGGTTCAGACTTTTGATGGCAATCCAAAAACCGTTTCGGTGACAACCAATCCGGCGGGATTGACGGTCGCGGTAACCTACAATGGCTCCACAACCGCGCCAACTAATGCGGGCGCCTATGCGGTAATCGCAACGGTGAACTCTCCGAGCTTCAGTGGACAGGCGAGTGGCAACCTGGTCATTCAGCCCGGCACTCAGCAGATCACGTTCGCGGCATTAGCGAACAAGAAGTTTGGCGACGCGGACTTTGGTGTGAGCGCGTCCGCGTCGTCCAACTTGACGGTTACTTTCTCAGCCAGCGGAAACTGCACGGTCGCGAATGCGCTGGTACATCTGACTGGTGCGGGCGCGTGCACCCTCACCGCGTCGCAGAATGGGAACGCTAACTGGAATCCGGCGAGCGCGGTGCCGCGGACCTTCACAATTAATAAAGGGGACCAGCAGATCACTTTCGATGCTTTATCGAACAAGACGCTGGGTGATCCCGATTTCAACCTCACGGCCATGGCATCGTCCAACCTGGCAGTTAGTTTCTCAGCCAGTGGCAACTGCACCACTACGAATACGCTGGTTCATTTGACGGGCGCGGGCGCATGCACCATCACGGCATCGCAAAATGGTAATGCCAACTGGAATCCGGCAACCGCGGTCGTCCAGAGCTTCATGATCGCCAAGGGAACTCAGCAAATTACTTTCGATGCTTTGTCGAACAAGAAGTTTCGCGATCCTGATTTTCCGGCCGGCGCTACGTCTTCATCGAACTTGTCAGTCAGTCTGGCCGCCGCGGGCAATTGCACTTTGACCGGATCACAAGTCCATCTAACGGGCGCCGGCCAGTGCACCATCACCGCGACCCAGGCCGGGAACGCAGATTACCAACCAGCGGCTCCAGTCGCTCGTTCGTTCTCAATCGCCAAAGCCGATCAGCAAATCACCTTTGCTGCTCTGTCCAATAAGCCGGCCGGTGCTCCGGACTTTAATGTCACGGCCACCGCGTCATCGAATCTGGCAGTCAGTTTCGCGGCTGCCGGCAGCTGCACCGTGGCAGGCACGTTGGTTCATTTAACCGGCGCGGGCCAATGCACCATCACTGCATCACAGGATGGCGATGCAAACTGGAACGCAGCCACACCAGTCGCGCGCAGCCTCTCAATCGGCAAGGCTGATCAGCAGATTACGTTCGCGGCGTTGTCCAATAAGGCGATTAGCGATCCGGATTTTGCAGTCTCTGCTACGGCTTCATCGGGTTTGGCCGTGGCCTTCTCAGCCGCCGGAAGCTGCACGGTAAACGCTGCGGTGATTCATTTAACCGGAGCGGGCCAGTGCACCATCACGGCGTCACAGGTTGGCGACGCGAACTGGAATGCAGCTACGCCAGTCGCGCGCTCCTTCTCGATCGGGAAGGCTGATCAGCAAATTACGTTCGCGCCTCTGCCGAACAAAGCGATCGGCGATCCTGACTTCAATGTAACGGCGACTGCTTCGTCTAATTTGGCGGTAAGTTTTTCCGCCACGGGCAGCTGCACGATTAATGGCACGTTGGTTCATCTAACCGGCGCGGGCAATTGCGCCATCACTGCCTCCCAGGCTGGTGACGCAACCTGGAATGCGGCCACGCCGGTCACTCGTACCTTCTCAATCGGCAAGACCGATCAGCAGATTACCTTTGCGTCCTTGCCAAACATGAAGTTCGGCGACGCTGATTTCGGCGTTACTGCCACAGCATCTTCCGGATTGGCGGTGGTATTTTCGGCCAACGGCAGCTGCACTGTCAGCGCCGCCCAGGTTCATCTAACCGGCGCTGGTCAGTGCACCATCACGGCATCACAGGATGGCGATGCAACCTGGGGCCCGGCAACACCAGTCGCTCAAACGTTCACCATTGGCAAAGCAGATCAGCAGATCACTTTTGATCCGTTGCCTGACAAACAGTTTGGGCGTCCGGATCAAAATATCCATGCCATCGCTTCGTCTAATCTTGCGGTAGCCTTTTCAGCCGCCGGCAACTGTACTTTGACGGGGACTCTGGTGCATTTTGCCGCCGCCGGCCAGTGCACCATCACGGCAACTCAGGAAGGCAATGCGAATTTTAATGCTGCCGTTCCAGTGGCGCACACGTTCACTATCCATAAGGCAGATCAGCAAATCACTTTTGCCACGTTGCCCAATCGTCAGATCGGCGACGCTGATTTCAATGTGACGGCCACAGCTACGTCCAATCTGGCGGTGAGTTTTTCCGCCACCGGCAACTGCACGCTCGCGGCTACGCTGGTCCATCTAACCAGCACCGGTCCGTGCACCATCACGGCGGGACAGGAAGGTGATGCGAACTTTAATGCGGCTCCGGACGTCGCCAATACATTTACGATTGTTGAGGCGAATGGTCAGGCACTGATCAGTTTCAGCGAGCCGGTCTATCAGCAAAGCGAAAATGGTGGGTCCGTGACCGTCACTGTCACCCGCACGGGCGATACGACCGGCGCTGCCAGGGTCAGTTATCGGACCGTTGATGATCCGGCTTCGATCCCGTGCAACGTAATCAATGGGACCTCGTACGCTCGCTGTGACTACGCCACGAGCCTGGATACGCTTAACTTTGCCGCGGGCGAAACGTCAAAGACCTTCGTCATTCCCATCATTGATGACTCGTACGCCGAGGGGAACGAGACGTTCGAAGTCGCGCTCAGCAATCCAACCGGCGCGACTCTGGGTGCGCAGGCAACGGCGATGGTGACCATCGTCGATAACGACGCCGTAAGCGGACCCAACCCGATCCTGGCAGCTGACAACGCCGGCATTTCGTTCTTCGTGCGACAGCACTACCTCGACTTTCTCGGACGAGAGCCTGAGGCGGGCGAACCCTGGTCAGCGGTCTTGAGTCGCTGTGTCGATCAGTTCAATGCAAATGCGGACGGAGCGTCGGCGGGATGCGATCGTCTGGCGGTATCCGGCTCGTTCTTCGGGTCACCGGAATTCTTGTCCAAAGGAGTCTACACGATTCTGTTCTATCGGACGGCGCTTAACCGGTTGCCGGAATATACGGAGTTTGCAGCCGACCTGCGAGGGGTCGTCGGCGGCACACCCGCCGAAACGAACGCGAAGCGGGCCGCGTTTGCCAATGACTTCGTGAGCCGGCCGGAATTCGTGAACGCTTATGCGGGCATGACTAATGCGGCTTTCGTAAACACGCTGATGCAACGTTACGGACTCAACAGCATCACGGCCCCAAATCCTGAGAATCCGGATGGGCCGGTGAAGGTAACCCTGACAGCGGAAGATTTGGTACAGGATCTCGACCAGAATCAGCTGACTCGGGCCCAGGCCTTAAGGACGATTGTGCAATCGGATGAAGTCGGTCTGAACGTGGAAGCCATCAATGCCTTTGTGGCCTCGCAATACTACGGCTACTTGCGGCGCACTCCGGATTCGGGAGGATTTAATGCGTGGGTTAACTACCTGAAGACGCATCCGGGCGACTATCGCACGATGGTCCACGGTTTCATGAATTCATTCGAATACCGGCTGCGGTTTGGTCCGCAGTAGTGGCGCGAGTTGGCGGGCGATAAGGCGATGGGACGAATGGGACTGATGAGACAAATGGGACTTATATGTCCCATTCGTCCTATTCGTCCCATTCGTCCCATTATTTTTACGAGCGCCTACCTGTTGCCGATCGTTTTCACCGGAGCGGCCGGCTTGCCGGGTAGCTTCACCGGGTTTTTCAGCTTGCTCATAACTTCCGCGATACCGCGTTCCAACTGCGGATCGCGGCCAGAGATGGCTGAGGCCGGATCGTTTTCAACTTCGATGTCGGGATCGACGCCGTGGCCTTCGATGACCCAGTCACCCTTGGCATTGGCCAGGGCCGAACCCGGAACGAAAACGTTGCCGCCGTCGATCAGCGCTCCACGTCCCTGGATGCCAACCACGCCGCCCCACGAACGCTTGCCAATCAGCGGACCCAGTCCCGCCTCGCGGAACATATACGGGAAGATGTCGCCATCGGAAGCCGAATTCTGATCCAGCAAAGCCACCATCGGCCCGATAAACACAGCATCGGGATAGGTACTGCCGATCTCATCGGTGCGGGCGAAGTTAACACCAAGCAGCTTGCGCCGCAGTCGTTCAATCAACATGCGCGAAACATTGCCACCTCCGTTGGCGCGCACGTCGACTACCAAACCTTCCTTGTCGATCTGCGGGTAATACCATTTGATGAATTCGCGAATGCCGTTCGCCCCCATGTCCGGAATATGGATATAACCCACGCGGCCATTGGTGGCTTCTTCCACGCGTTTGCGATTCTTGTTGATCCAATCCAGGTAGATCAAATTCGTCTCGTCCGTGATCGGACGATAAGAAATGACCCGGGAACCGGCCATCGTTGGCTTGCTGTTCACTGTCAGCGAGACAGGATTGTCGGCTTTGTTGCGCAGCAAACGATAGATGTCATCGGTGCCCTTCAATTCTTCGCCATCAACCGCCAGCACGTAATCACCGACGTTGACGTTCACACCGATCTCGCGCAGCGGTGAACGATAGATGTCTTCCTCGTTCTCTCCTTCAAAAATCCTGGTGATGCGATAGCGGCCCGAAGCCGGATCGACTTCAAAGCGGGCGCCGGGCAATCCCACGCGCGGGCGCGGCGGGATGAGAAAGTCGCCGCCTTCGATGTAGGCATGCTGAATCGACAACTCAGAAATCATTTCCTGAATTACATAATTGAGGTCCGAACGATGCTTTACGTACTGCAGTAAAGGCTTGTACTGCTCGCGCAACGCGACCCAGTCATATCCGTGCATGTTAGGCACATAGAAAAAGTCGCGATACCGCCGCCAGACTTCGTTGAAGATTTGGTTCCACTCTTCCGCCGGAATGCGATCCACCACCAGACCGGCGATGGAAACGGGCTTGCGGCTCTTGTCGCCTTGCGGGGTCGCATCGTAAAGACCAAAGCCCTGCTGGGTGCGCGACAAAATCTTCGACCCGTCACGCGACAGGGCAAAGCCGCCGCCAAAATCATCGATCAGCGTCGTTTCCCTGCGATCTTTCAGAGAAAACATTTTGAGTTGCGATGGCCGGTCCCCCTGCCGTCCGTAGTAGAAGGCCGACCCGGTGCCGTAAATCAGGAAGCCAGGCTTAGCCGCAATCCCACCATAGTTGTCAGCGCCGATTGGCACACGCGCGACGCGGCTCGTGATGCCGTCAAAATCGATCGTCATCGCCTTCGGCGCAGGTGGCGCGGCCGGCTTGGGTTCAGCCGGCTTCTCGCCTTCGCCTTCTTTCTTTTCCGGCGCGGCGCCGTCATCTTTCGACCTGGCTACTGCGACTTCATCACTCTCAGGCGGGAACGGATTTTTCACGTCTTTGCGCAAGGCCATCGCATAGAGATAGACATCGCGGTTAGTAGCGTAGTTGAATTCGATGTTGGAAATCTGCGGAGCATACTCGCGCTGGCTGGCAAAGTAGAGGTAATTGCCTGAGGGGTCCCATACCGGACTGCCGGCATTGAACATGTCATCAGTTACGCGAGTTACTTTGTTGTCAGCCGCATTCCAGATGTAGAGCGAGGCAAAGCCGCTCGGTCGAGTGGACATACCGAACGCGAGATAGTTTCCGCTGGGCGACCAGGTGTAGTCACGAATCTGATTGCGCGGCGTCCTGGCGATTTCAGTCAGCTTCTTATCAGCGAGGGTAATGACAAAGAGTTTGCCGTCTTTGTCGCCAAACGCGAGGCGCTTTCCATCCGCCGACCAATCGGGTTGATAACGCATGGCCTGCCCGCCACTCGTGATCTGCGTGGGCGGCTTCGAACCATCCTGCGGCACCAGATACAACTCTTCTTCGCCGGTCATATCAGAGACAAAGGCGATCTGAGATCCGTCAGGCGACCAGCTGGGCCATTTGTCGTGCGCGCCGGATGAATGCGTCAGGTTCCGCGTTGGTCCCTTCTCAATCGGCGCCGTGAAGATGTCGCCGCGGGCCGAGAACAAGGCGCGTTCACCTTTCGGGCTCAGCTCATAAGATTCGATGTTGTTCGCGGCCGAGATTCGGCTGGGCCGGTGCGCGAGCCCGTCATCGGGAACTGTGATCGAAAGGGTTGCGGACTTCCCGCTGCGGGTGTCGAGCACCTGAATCTCACCGGCCATCTCATAGACAATCCGGTTCTGATGATCAGAGCTGGGCCAACGCACGTCCCACTCTTTGCTGCGGGTAATCTGGGTGGTCTTGCCGTTAGCCACACCGTACCCATACAAGTTGAAGTGGCCGTCACGATCTGAGTTGTAGTAGATCGTGTCGCCCATCCACATCGCATCGCGCGTTGCGCGCGGGCCTTCGGCGATTGGCTTGGCTTCGTAAGACTTCAAATCGAAGATGTAAAGCCGGTTCGCCTCGCCGCCGCTGTAACGCTTCTCGGGGCGAAAGTCACGCGACTGTGGCGAGTAAACCATGCGCGCCGCATCCGGCGAGAAATCACCTGAACCTGCTTCCGGCATTGGCAAAGGCGTGGCTGGACCACCATCAACTGACACCGTGTACAGACGCGAAATCGGCAGCGTCCACGAATCACGCTGTGACTTGAAAACGATCCGTTTGCCGTCCCGCGTCCAGCCGTAAACCAGATTGTCCCAACCCCAGCGCGGGGTGAAAGGTCCCTTGGCCGGATAGAAAGTAAGTTGCCGCGGCTCGCCACCGGTCGACGGAATGACATAGACCTGCTCATCGCCGTCGTACTGGCCGGTAAATGCAATCCATTTTCCGTCGGGCGAAAACTTGGCAAAGACTTCCATGCCCGGATGAGCAGTCAGCCGGGTCGCCGTGCCGCCACTGGTAGACGCGGTCCAGAGATCGCCGCTGTAAGTGAAAACGACTCGGTCCCCGGAGATATCGGGAAAACGCAGCAACTTGGTTTGGGCTGATGCGGTGGCCGTAAAAACAAACAGGGCGACAAAAGCCGCCCCGAGCATCGATCGAACAAACAGATTCTTGATGATCAAGGGGAATCCTCCTACTAACTTCCAAAAATTCAGATTTTTATTTAACGGATTGGACGAATGTGAACAGCTAATCCGAGAACTACCGAGAAAAGTTGTTTACGCGGAAAAGGCTTGAGCGGTTTCAGAAAGATCGTGGCACGCGCAGCTTGCGCGTGGGCTCACGGGCGGGACGCCCGTGCCACCTCACCACTTAATCGACCCTTCTTTGGAAGTATCGATTTGAGCCAACTGCTCGTTTGAACCGTAGAAAAACCCTTTCATATTGTCCATTAGAAAACCCTGAGCGTCGGGACTGCTCAAATCAAGCCCGTAATGATTAATGATTCGCGTCTGGGTTTGCAGCCACTCGGCCCAGCACGGCTGGCACACTTCGGTGGCAATTTGTTGCCCCAGTTCGGTGGGCAACGGCGCATAGCCGAGCGCCGCGCGCTTCTGCCCACAACGGGCGCATTTAATTTCATCTGCCATTCAATTTACCTCGAGGGGGGATTATAGATCGGAAGACTAAGATTTATTTAGAGTGCGATTGAATCGTTTGGAGTTCCGCCTTCAGGCAGTCGCCGCGTGAACGCGGAACTGAGAACTGAATTATGTTTGCGCTGCGCGAATCGCGGCGATGATGTCATCGTCTTTGGGCCGGAAAAGTCCCAGCGGCCGCACATCACGATAACGAAGCACGCCTTTCGAATCGATCACAAATACCGAGCGCGCAACTTTACCGGGAACCATCGAGTTGGCTCCATACAAATCGGCGACTTTGCGATCCACGTCGGCCAACAGCCGCAAAGGAAGTTCGTGATTTTCCGCAAAACTCTTATGCGACTCGACACTGTTGGTGGAAATGCCAACCACCTCCGCGCCGGTCGCGGCATAATCTTCCCACCGATCGCGTACCGAACACATTTGACGGGTGCAGATGGGAGTTTCGTCGCCGGGATAAAAAAGCAGCACTACCACTTTGCCCAGCTGATCGGCCAGACGCCAGTTGGCGCCATCGCCATCCTGCAGGGCGAAGTCCGGGGCAGTGCTGCCTTCCTGGATCGCGTTAGCCAATTAGTTTTATGTGCACGCGCATCTTGCGCGCGGGTTTACGGTTGAATGCGGCACGCGCATCTTGCGCGCGAGTTCACGGGCGGGACGCCCGTGCCACTATTTCATCAGCGCCGCCAGGTTCGCAGCGGCCACCTGGGTGCGAATCTCGATTTCACTTCCGCGCGTCGTGACTTTCAAGTTGGTCAAAGCACCTTCCGCCAGGGCCTTGCGCGGTTGGGCCAGGCGTCCGATAAAGAGCCCGCCCAATTGACGCAAACCTTCAACGGTGTCGCTCAGGTTCGTCGCCGATTGCGGGCTGTCGGTCCGGGCCACGACCATTAACGTCACATCCGTCTGGGTCGATCCAATGGATCCGTACGCTTGCTTAATCGATCCGACGTCTTTCGCGAGAGTATCGTTGCCCACATCAAGTTTGGCAAGCAACTCGGGCGTCAGGTTCGCGCCAAAACCCATGACGGCATTCGCATCACGGCCGGCCAGCGCAATCAGATCGGCCGCCGCCAATCCTTTCTTGCCCGCATCGATCGCGGTGCGCACGGTGGCCGGTGAGCCCAGCGCCAACGAATTTTGATCGAGCGCACAGATCGCCAAATCGTCGACCTTGATGTCCCACATTCCAAACATTTTCAGCTGATCATTGACGTTAATAATGGTAATGGTCGCGCCATGATATTGCTCATCGCGAACTCTTCCGGTCGCGGCCTGACGCGCCGAAGCCACCACCGCCTTAGGGTCGAATGGGCCATGCGCAATCGCGACTGTTTCCAGCCTGGTGGCAGTGGCCGAAGGGTAGGTATAGCGCACTGAGACCACCAGTCGATCAAACGAACGCAGGTCGATGCCGGTCCGGGTCTTGAACTTGTCCACCTCGGCGTTGGCCTGCGCAAGTTTCGCCGGATCGCTACCGAGGATGCTCGGCATGGTCTGGCTGAGCGCGCGCTTGACGTCGATCAGCGCAACGGCATCCGAAGCCGGCAGATAGCTGCCGATGCTCGCCGCGGGCGTTGTCTGTGGGCGCGTGCGTTGCGCCGTGATGGCAGACGTCAGCGCCGCGATGGCTAACGCCGTAAACACCGTAAGTGCGATTTTTCTATTCACGAATCTGACCTTTCCGGAGAGCCTTTGGTTCTGAATCGGATGCCTGTTTACCGGGCCGTGGTTGGCCGCAGGGACTACGCTTCCCTCGTGCTCTTCGTTACCAGCACGCCAGAAGCGTGCGCCCCACTAGCTCGCGCTCGGCGTAACGAGATGTTGACCTCAACCTCTTTCAACCAATAACGCGATTCCCATGCCTCCACTGATGCACAGCGTCGCCAGGCCTCGCTTTGCCTGACGCCGTTTCATTTCATAAAGCAAAGTGGTCGTAATCCGCGCGCCCGTACAACCAATCGGATGGCCCAGCGCAATGGCGCCACCGTTTACATTCAAACGATCGGGATCCATTTGCAGCTCGCGATCACAGGCAATGACCTGAGCAGCAAAAGCTTCGTTCAATTCAATTAAGTCGACGTCACCGAGCGACAGATTCTGCCTGGCTAAAAGCGAGCGTGTCGCCGGCACTGGACCAATGCCCATAGTCTCAGGCGGCACGCCGGAAATCTCATAATCAACAATACGGGCCAGTGGTTCCGCGCCCGTTTTTTTCAGCATCTCTTCACTCATCACGACGACCGAAGCAGCGCCGTCCGTGATCCCGGAAGAGTTGCCGGCGGTCACGCCGCCGTCCTGCGAAAATACGGGGGCGAGCTTGCGCAGATCTTCGATGGTGGTGTTGGCCCGCACATGTTCGTCGGTTGCGAATGGCGTTAAGTTCCCTTTTCGATCTTTCACTTCCAGCGCCACCACTTCATCCGCGAAACGGCCGGCCGCAACGGCGGCCTGGGCCCGCTGTTGCGATCGCAAAGCGTATTCGTCCTGCTCATCGCGAGAAATTTCGTACTGGCTCGCCAGCCGCTCAGCGGTCTCGCCCATCACCAGACCGGAAAGAGGATCGTTGAAGCCATCGCGGTACATTCCATCAACCAGATCAACGTGGCCCATGCGCGCGCCCCAACGGGCGCCGTCCGCAAAGTAGGGCACGCGTGACATACTTTCCGTCCCACCTGCCAGGACGATCCTCGCTCGACCAAGCATGATCTGTTCCGCCGCGAGAATGATGGCGCGCAATCCTGATCCGCATGCTTGATTTACGGTGAATGCCGGTACCTTGTCCGGCACGCCCGCGCGATACGTGATCTGGCGCGCCACATTAGGTCCGCCGCCGGCCTGCCGGGCGCACCCCCAGATCGAATCATCGATCTGGTCCGGACTAATTTTCGCCCGGCGCAAACTTTCTTTGGCCACCGCCGTGCCCAGGTCGGCAGCCGTCCAATCCTTCAAGGTACCGCCAAAGCGGCCAATCGGCGTGCGGGCAGCGCCGGTAAGAAATACAGGTTTCATCATCAACAAACTAATCGGAAAACGAGAATTTGCTAACAAAGTGGCACAAATTTCAACCAGCGAATGTTCGCACCACTCGAAAACATCGATGTTAGCATAGCGCTCGATGACTCTCGCAAATCCCGTCTCATCAGCTTCGGTTGACGACGCGGACAGCGCCGCATTTTCAATTCAGCAGATAGTTGACGTTCATCAGGCCTGGTTTGTTAGCGAGAATGGCGGCGCGCCTGTCGAGACCCGCCCGCATGAATTCGAATTCTACAGCTCACATGGCCGGCTGATCTTCGCGGCCATGACCGCAAGTGGGAGCCGCAATTGGCGGGTCACGAATTGGAGCTGGCAGGACGAGAAGCTCTCACTGCGAGCGACTCGCCGCACCGGCGCAGAGACAGCCACGATCGAAATGGTGCCACGCGCTTCGGCCAGGGCGCTGATGGCCGGCATTGCTGCGGCGCGGCAAGCCCGGGCCGAAAGACTGGCGCAACTGTTGGCCCAGACACTCGTCTGTGATGACCCCACAATTGATCATAGCCTAACGTCGATGGCACAGCCGAAAATCGAACGCGCCACAGTCAGTCCGGGAATGCGTCGTGATCAGCCGGGCAGATACGCGCGCATCATCCTGCGCCAAACGCGGCAGCGAATCGCGGCCACCGGCATTGTCGCGCAAAGCGATCTCAGAAATGTTGACGCGTTGTTCTCTTCGGCGTTGCTTTGGTTCACGCGCGTGTTGGCCACGCCTAAACGTCCGCCGGTGGATCGCTTACTGCTGATTGTTGAAACAAACATTCTGAAGTCCGCGCAGCAACGGCACGTTTTGTTGCGCGAGTGGTGGCGCGAACGAATTGAGCTGCGGGAGATCGATGAAGAGTGGCAGCAGGTCAAATCCGTGCGGCCGTTTGCCAGAAAGCATATTTGGCGGCGCCGCCTCAGTCACTTTCCACCACTTCACGACGAGGAGACCAGCGAGAGCGTCCGTCGCATTATTGCCGGCGCGCCGCAAGCCATCGATTCAGTTGCGTCACGGCATGGACAGACGCTGCGGTATCACGGACTGCCATTCGCCCGCGTGCGCATAGTTTTGGGAAGAGAGCGAATCTGGTTTGGAATCGAAGGCACCCAACGACGGGTTCTCGATCGCTTTCATGAGCGCGACTGGACCAAACTGCAGGATGACCTGAACGCTTACCGCCATCATGCGTGCCGAGATCGTCATCATTGGCTCTACCGCGCATCGGCTGAAGCCTGGCTGGAATCGATTCTGCGTCGGGACATACGCAGGCTGGATCCGGGGTTAATCATTGCGCCAATCCACGCGCAGTTCAGGACCTCTCACGGCGCAAAAGCCGGAGTTACCGGAGCCCGGCCCATCGATTTGCTGGCACTGCGTTATGACGGGCGGCTGGTGGTGATTGAATTGAAAGTGACTGAAGACCGCGAGCACGTGTTCCAGGGAATTGATTACTGGCGCCGGGTCGAAGCGCATCGCCGTCGAGGTCACATCAGCACCGCGAAACTCTTTGCCGATCGAGAAATCAGCGACGAGTCACCGCTGGTCTATCTGGTCGCCCCTACGCTGCGATTTCACCCGTCGTTTCCTACTCTGGCCCGGACGATCGCTCCGGACATTGAAATCTACCGTTTTGACATCAACGAAGATTGGCGCGCCGGCGTACGCGTCGTGCGGCGTGAGACTTACGGCGCTCATTGAGCGAGGCTGCCAGGAATTCGTCAAAGCAAGAATAGGTGTCGCTTTGAGATTCGTGAACCGACCGAGCCGGCAGCGAGGTGGATTAGTAGTTTCTCGGTGCAGGGTTTGTTGCAGCGACTGACAAGATCTTGACAAGTGTGAGGTTAGAGAGTAAAGAAAGCGCGGATTAAATTAAACCGAGCTCAGTCGTGACGTCCGTTCTGACTTTTGGACTGCGTGCGATTCCTCTTGAATTCAGTCCGAATACTTCAACTAGAGCTTGGAACAAATCACTCGAGCTGACGTGCGGTCACCCACGATTCCTTTTTTGAATCATGTCGGCCATTCCTCCAGAACCACGGGCTCAAGCCCCAGGCCCTCCCGCCACAGAAGATGCGAAGGAAGAGGCCACGGAAACTGGTGCTGCCAGTGGAGCGGACCCCAAACCAGCAGCCGGCCAAAAGATTAACGGCGCCGCTATCGCGGGCCAAACACCGTTCCCAACTGCGAGGCCTGACCGCGTCAATCCATCGCCAACGCCACCTAAGGAGCGGCCCGAGTCGATCTTTCCACTGGCAGAAAGAGTGCCGATCCAGCTGTTCGATAGAGAGTCGCTTGGAAAGAAATTGAGTTACTGGGGTCCTTTGGTGACCGGAGTCGCTTCAATTGTTCTCACGGTATTCGTCTGGGTGAGTACCAGACGAATCAGTGAACAGCAAATCGCGATACAGACCAGGCAGACGCAACTACAGGAAGAACAAGTACGGGCGGAGTTGGCCGACATGCGCACGAAGTTCTTCAACGATCTGACTTCGACCGACGAAACCAAAAAGACTTTTGCGGCGATCAGTTTAGCAGGTCACGGCCTGAAAGCCTGGCCGGTCATTCACCTTGCTCTGGGGGTCGAACAAGGGGACATTCGCCGCAGTGCTGTGAGCGTCGTCTACCGGATGTTTCAAGCGGAAATAAACAGCAAAGATCGCACACAGGTCCTCGATCAATTGAAGTTGGAATTCGAATGTCCGAATGAAACGCTGCATCTGGGAGTTATTGAGAGTCTGGTCGAACTCGATCCGCTAATGAATCCTGACGAACGTGAGCAGATGCGGGTGTTTGTGCAGGCGAAAGTCCCGCCGGAAACCGCTTGCAAGAACCCAACGGGCCAGGGAATTGTTCACGAAGCAGCCAAATTCCTTAACGCAACCGAGTCCGCCGCGCTACCCTTTTTCTTGTCAGTGGCCAGCGTCCCGGAATGCGGAGATGGTTGGCAACAAGCGATGGTCAAGCTGGAAAATGCGGCGCCGGATCTTTCCCCGCCGCAACGACGAGAGTTGCTCGCAAAGATTCAAAGAATCCGCACTAATGTCCTCAACAATCTGGGAACGAACGGCGAATCGAATACGCCGCGAGAGTTGGGATCACTTGGCACAAAAAATGGGAGCAGTAATTTGGGAGGATCTAAGCAAACAATTGAACAGGAGTTCAATCGACTGGAAAGGGCATTAAGCGACAAGTAGAGGTGTCCCATGAAGTCAGTGCGATTTATCTTTAAGTTTTGTTATTGGCTTATAGTCCTTTCACTGGCAACCCTCGCCATGGAAGCGACGGCCCTCTCGCAAAAGTCCGCCTCCATTAGAGGAACAGCCAAGGTCGACGGCAGCCTGGTGGTTGAAGGGGTCATGGTGGTCGCGATTCCATCGACGCAGAAAGGGCGGCCCACCGGAAAGCCGATTCCGTCCCGGGTTAATAAGGCCGGCGAATACCGGATCGAGGATATAAGTTCCGGCAGTTACACCATTAAAGCAGTTGGTAAGCTGATCAGAACCAAGGTCAAAACTGGTGTGGTCATCGATCCGGGCAACAGCAACATACTCGATCTCAAGCTTGAAAGAGCTCCAGACCGAACCCGCATGCTCGGCAAGATTTTGGACGGATCGGGTGCGCCACTGAGCAAAGTAAAGATAACAATTTACTCGCCAGATTTGGCCCATGACGCCTGCCAGGAGTGTTCCTTGGCTGAAATGGATTCTGATGAAACTGGAACCATTTCATGTGATGACCTTAGTGCGCTGGAAACTTATGACCTGGTAGTTCAAGTTAACCCCAAAGGTGAAGCAAACGCATCCATAGTGGCTACCACGGTCACCCTAACCGCCGCAAACAGCAATCAGCTTGAATTGCGATTGAACACGGGATCAGAGTTGGGCTTGACGGCCAGAATTGTCGATCAATCGCCGTCGCCTCAGCAGCTGCGAAGTCCGGAACAAAGAAAGAGGCTAGTTGAAACGGCCTCGCAGACATACACCAGAAGCGTCCAAAACGGCGCGCAAATGACCATTAAGGGAGTAGTCACGCGGCGCGACAGCGAGACCTTCGTCGTCCGCGATTTAACTGGCACGGACACTGTTGTCCGACTCTCAGAAAATACGACAACCCAATCAAAAGACAGCGGCATGAAGTACGCCCAAACCCAAATTCTTAGAGGGCTGAATCTTGAAGTTAAGGGTATAGGAAATGCCGACAGCGAGCTGGTTGCCGACAAGATTAAGTTTAGTGAAAGTGATCTCAGGTTTGCTCGGGCGGTTGACGCGCGCATTGAGCCGCTTGAAGAGCGATCGGCGAACGCGCAGGAACGCATGCGCGAAGTTGAGCAAAATGCTCAGAAGCTTTCAGGACAGCTGGACGAACTGGCAGCCGTGTCGAACGCCGCGAAGGGCGGGGCTAAAGCGGCTCAACAGACTGCGGACGCTGCGGTGGCCGGCGTAACTGCCGCTAATGAGCGGATCTCAGCTCTCGACGACTATGAGGCAACGCTGATGACTGCAGTACTTTTCCGACCGGGGAGCTCAGAGCTCTCGTCTGAGGGGAAGTTAAAACTTGACGAATTAAGCGCCAAAGCTGGCCAGCTTAAAGCTTATGTACTTGAGGTAACTGGATACGCAGATTCAACCGGCAACACCAAAAAAAACCGGATGCTGAGTCAGCGGCGCGCAGACTCAGTGATTAGATACCTAACTGAATCCCAACGGGTCCCATTGCGAAGGATTGTGGCGCCTTATGGTTACGGCTCGTCCGAACCCGTTGCCGACAACCGCACTCGCGCGGGGCGGGCACTGAACCGGCGGGTTGAAGTGAGAATCTTAATCAATCGAGGAATTAACCAGAAACCGGGCGGCGCGCCTCGGTAATGGCGTGGTTCCACTCCTTCCGCTTAGGATCTACGCATCGTCCTATTCGCTAACTGGCAAAGCCGGCTAATAAGAGTCGCCGCGTGAGTCAATCAATGATCCGGCCTTTTGACAGGACACGGCGTGTGTGTGGCAGCCACGTCACGCCAATCGGCAGCCCCACCGT
>JADMIO010796615.1_pt1 | contig 18231 bp, 11 predicted proteins | sample 8958161 | NCBI WGS metagenome assembly JADMIO01 (sample SAMN16585339, study PRJNA669376) | soil metagenome | isolation source: Crop rotation soil | place: USA: Cullars Rotation, Alabama | collected 2011 | reverse complement strand
CTTTCCCGTAAACTTCACATCCCGACCACATACAGGCAAAGTAATGGCATTACCGCGAGCCATTACTCCTACGCGCGCAATTAACGAATCCACCATCGGGGCAGCTGGTGTCGATAACGAAGTATCTTCAACCGGTTGAGTATTGAGCGTATGTTTTGGAATAACAGGCGCACGCTTCATTATCTAATCTCCCAGCGTGGTTTAATCAGACGATCGAAAATTTCATTGCAGACAGGTTCCCAAATAGAAAGAGCATTTCTCCAGGCACCAGTTGAAGAGCGTTGATCAATGGCCTGTTCAAAAACAGTTCTCATCCGGATCTGACCTTTACCAACTTCATCCGTTTCACGTACAACATTTTTTAGAACCATGCTTCCCCAGGCATCCCGAATTTGCTCCTCCATCCACGGGGACTGAGAGCCATTACTATTGCTGTATTTGGTAAGCAAAATACGTACATCAGGCTCGAACCCTTTAAGATCAACGTTCTTGAGCAGATCACGAAGCATATCGAAAAACTGCAGTGCGGAGGTGTAGTCAAACAACTCAGCAGGCGTGGGAACAATCAGCACATCAGCAGCACATACGACATTAATCGTGCCGATACCCAGGTTAGGCGCGCTGTCAATAACTATGACATCATAGTCATGAGCAACAGTTTCAATGGCCAGTCGGAGCATCAGGTGTGGATCGGTGGGCAGTTTACCTTCATCAAATTTGCCCATTAACTCAGTTTCAATACGGTGCAGAGCCAGACAGGAAGGAATAATGTCAAGCCCCGGCCAGCAAGTGGGCTTTATTGCATAAGTGACATCGTCCTTTTCCCCAAGATAGAAAGGCAGGAGAGTGTCTTCTGCATGAATATGAAGATCTGGTACCCATCCGTGATACATTGAGGCTGTTCCCTGGGGGTCGTTACCTTCCACGAGCAAAACACGTAGCCCCTTCAGAGCCAGATCCTGAGCAAGATGAACAGAAACTGAGGTTTTGTAAACGCCTCCTTTATGGGCAGCAACCCCGATCACCGGTGGAAATACGTCTTCAGCACGTCGCAATCGCGTACCAAACACATCACGCATATGATTAATTTGTTCAATTGTATAACCAACACGTTGCTCAACCCGTCCTCGAATTTCCATATCCGGGTGCGGTAGTCGCCCTGCTTTCTCGGCATCTCTGATAGCCTGAGAAGAAACCCCAACTAAATCCGCTGCTTCACCTATTCTCCAGCGCCGGGTTATTTTCCTCGCTTCCGGGCTGTCATCATTAAACTGTGCAATGGCGATAGCCTTCGTCATTTCATGACCAGCGTTTATGCACTGGTTAAGTGTTTCCATGAGTTTCATTCTGAACATCCTTTAATCATTGCTTTGCGTTTTTTTATTAAATCTTGCAATTTACTGCAAAGCAACAACAAAATCGCAAAGTCATCAAAAAACCGCAAAGTTGTTTAAAATAAGAGCAACACTACAAAAGGAGATAAGAAGAGCACATACCTCAGTCACTTATTATCACTAGCGCTCGCCGCAGCCGTGTAACCGAGCATAGCGAGCGAACTGGCGAGGAAGCAAAGAAGAACTGTTCTGTCAGATAGCTCTTACGCTCAGCGCAAGAAGAAATATCCACCGTGGGAAAAACTCCAGGTAGAGGTACACACGCGGATAGCCAATTCAGAGTAATAAACTGTGATAATCAACCCTCATCAATGATGACGAACTAACCCCCGATATCAAGTCACATGACGAAGGGAAAGAGAAGGAAATCAACTGTGACAAACTGCCCTCAAATTTGGCTTCCTTAAAAATTACAGTTCAAAAAGTATGAGAAAATCCATGCAGGCTGAAGGAAACAGCAAAACTGTGACAAATTACCCTCAGTAGGTCAGAACAAATGTGACGAACCACCCTCAAATCTGTGACAGATAACCCTCAGACTATCCTGTCGTCATGGAAGTGATATCGCGGAAGGAAAATACGATATGAGTCGTCTGGCGGCCTTTCTTTTTCTCAATGTATGAGAGGCGCATTGGAGTTCTGCTGTTGATCTCATTAACACAGACCTGCAGGAAGCGGCGGCGGAAGTCAGGCATACGCTGGTAACTTTGAGGCAGCTGGTAACGCTCTATGATCCAGTCGATTTTCAGAGAGACGATGCCTGAGCCATCCGGCTTACGATACTGACACAGGGATTCGTATAAACGCATGGCATACGGATTGGTGATTTCTTTTGTTTCACTAAGCCGAAACTGCGTAAACCGGTTCTGTAACCCGATAAAGAAGGGAATGAGATATGGGTTGATATGTACACTGTAAAGCCCTCTGGATGGACTGTGCGCACGTTTGATAAACCAAGGAAAAGATTCATAGCCTTTTTCATCGCCGGCATCCTCTTCAGGGCGATAAAAAACCACTTCCTTCCCCGCGAAACTCTTCAATGCCTGCCGTATATCCTTACTGGCTTCCGCAGAGGTCAATCCGAATATTTCAGCATATTTAGCAACATGGATCTCGCAGATACCGTCATGTTCCTGTAGGGTGCCATCAGATTTTCTGATCTGGTCAACGAACAGATACAGCATACGTTTTTGATCCCGGGAGAGACTATATGCCGCCTCAGTGAGGTCGTTTGACTGGACGATTCGCGGGCTATTTTTACGTTTCTTGTGATTGATAACCGCTGTTTCCGCCATGACAGATCCATGTGAAGTGTGACAAGTTTTTAGATTGTCACACTAAATAAAAAAGAGTCAATAAGCAGGGATAACTTTGTGAAAAAACAGCTTCTTCTGAGGGCAATTTGTCACAGGGTTAAGGGCAATTTGTCACAGACAGGACTGTCATTTGAGGGTGATTTGTCACACTGAAAGGGCAATTTGTCACAACACCTTCTCTAGAACCAGCATGGATAAAGGCCTACAAGGCGCTCTAAAAAAGAAGATCTAAAAACTATAAAAAAAATAATTATAAAAATATCCCCGTGGATAAGTGGATAACCCCAAGGGAAGTTTTTTCAGGCATCGTGTGTAAGCAGAATATATAAGTGCTGTTCCCTGGTGCTTCCTCGCTCACTCGACCGGGAGGGTTCGAGAAGGGGGGGCACCCCCCTTCGGCGTGCGCGGTCACGCGCACAGGGCGCAGCCCTGGTTAAAAACAAGGTTTATAAATATTGGTTTAAAAGCAGGTTAAAAGACAGGTTAGCGGTGGCCGAAAAACGGGCGGAAACCCTTGCAAATGCTGGATTTTCTGCCTGTGGACAGCCCCTCAAATGTCAATAGGTGCGCCCCTCATCTGTCAGCACTCTGCCCCTCAAGTGTCAAGGATCGCGCCCCTCATCTGTCAGTAGTCGCGCCCCTCAAGTGTCAATACCGCAGGGCACTTATCCCCAGGCTTGTCCACATCATCTGTGGGAAACTCGCGTAAAATCAGGCGTTTTCGCCGATTTGCGAGGCTGGCCAGCTCCACGTCGCCGGCCGAAATCGAGCCTGCCCCTCATCTGTCAACGCCGCGCCGGGTGAGTCGGCCCCTCAAGTGTCAACGTCCGCCCCTCATCTGTCAGTGAGGGCCAAGTTTTCCGCGAGGTATCCACAACGCCGGCGGCCGGCCGCGGTGTCTCGCACACGGCTTCGACGGCGTTTCTGGCGCGTTTGCAGGGCCATAGACGGCCGCCAGCCCAGCGGCGAGGGCAACCAGCCGAGGGCTTCGCCCTGTCGCTCGACTGCGGCGAGCACTACTGGCTGTAAAAGGACAGACCACATCATGGTTCTGTGTTCATTAGGTTGTTCTGTCCATTGCTGACATAATCCGCTCCACTTCAACGTAACACCGCACGAAGATTTCTATTGTTCCTGAAGGCATATTCAAATCGTTTTCGTTACCGCTTGCAGGCATCATGACAGAACACTACTTCCTATAAACGCTACACAGGCTCCTGAGATTAATAATGCGGATCTCTACGATAATGGGAGATTTTCCCGACTGTTTCGTTCGCTTCTCAGTGGATAACAGCCAGCTTCTCTGTTTAACAGACAAAAACAGCATATCCACTCAGTTCCACATTTCCATATAAAGGCCAAGGCATTTATTCTCAGGATAATTGTTTCAGCATCGCAACCGCATCAGACTCCGGCATCGCAAACTGCACCCGGTGCCGGGCAGCCACATCCAGCGCAAAAACCTTCGTGTAGACTTCCGTTGAACTGATGGACTTATGTCCCATCAGGCTTTGCAGAACTTTCAGCGGTATACCGGCATACAGCATGTGCATCGCATAGGAATGGCGGAACGTATGTGGTGTGACCGGAACAGAGAACGTCACACCGTCAGCAGCAGCGGCGGCAACCGCCTCCCCAATCCAGGTCCTGACCGTTCTGTCCGTCACTTCCCAGATCCGCGCTTTCTCTGTCCTTCCTGTGCGACGGTTACGCCGCTCCATGAGCTTATCGGGTCCACTCGCGAACGCAGAAAGGCCCACCCGAAGGTGAGCCAGTGTGATTACATTTGCGGCCTAACTGTGGCCAGTCCAGTTACGCTGGAGTCACTAGTATTTAGGTGACACTATAGAAGCGGCCGCGACAACTTGTCCACGTGGAATTCTAAGCTTAGGATCCCAATGTGCTGGAAAGCCCGTGGCGCTGATCGCGGTGCTCGCGGTCATGGCGCGCTTCCTCGCCTGGGTCGAGCTCCGGCCTGGCGTGCTGCTGCCCGATCCGGTGCTCGCGGCCGTCCCGGCGCGGGACGTGACCTGGATCACCTTCGGCCTGGTCTACGTGGGAATCATCACCACGGTCATCGTGCTCCTCCCTTACCCCCGGCGCCTCGTGGCCGGGGCCCAGGCCTACGCGGTGATGGTGCTCTTCCGCATGGCGGTGATGTCGGTGACCCCGCTGGAGGCGCCACCGGGGATGATCGCGCTGCGGGACCCGCTGGTGGAGATCATCGGGACCGGCGAGGTCCTCACCAGGGACCTCTTCTTCTCCGGCCACACCGCGACACTCGCATTGCTCACGCTGCTGGCACCGGGGCGTGCACTGCGCCGCTTCTTCGTCGTCGGCACGGCGCTGGTCGCCGTCTGCGTCCTCTGGCAGCACGTGCACTACACGGTCGACGTGCTGGTGGCCCCGTTCTTCGCCTTCGCCGCGCGCGAGCTGGTGTTCGCGTTCCATCCAGGACTCCGGCGCTCCCGGCCGGGCTGACGGACGCCGCGGCCGATCCCCTCGAGCGCCGTGCAGTCCGCCTCGACCCGGCCCTGCGCCGTCCGTCATGCAGACGCTCCTTGACGATTTCTCCGCCCGGAAACGCACTCCCCCTCCGGGTCCGGGCTCCGCGGGTGGAACGTCTGCCGCTGGCCGTGGTGGCGGGAAGGCGGACGTCGCCCGGTCGAGATGACAGGCGCGCGTCGGACGAGCGGCGCGCGGGGGTGGAGACCATGGACATCGGACGCTGGCTGGGAGCCGTGTGCCTCGCCTCGCTGTGCGCCTGCAGCGGCAATGGCGGCAACGGGCCGCGAAATGAACCGGACGGCGGAGGTGGTCCCCCCGCCATCGCGCGCATCGAGGTGAGCCCCGCGGGCGTGATGCTCACCGGCGCTGGCCAGACGCACGCGCTCACCGCCCGGGCGCTCGACGCATCGGGACACGAGGTCCCGGCCGCGTTCGTCTGGACCTCCTCGAAGCCCGAACAGGTCACGGTGAGCTCGACCGGCGTCGTCCAGGCGGTCACGGCGCTCGGCTCGGCCACCATCGTCGCCGAGACGGCGAACCTCCACTCCCGTCCGGTGCTGGTCGGCACCGTCCAGCCGAAGCCGGGAACGCTGCTCGTCACCGATGCGCAGGTGGTGAGCATGGGCACCCCGGTCGCGCCGGATGGAGGGCAGGACACGCTCGAGGGAGAGATCGAGCTGGTGCTGCGCAACGTGACCTCCCCCACGCCGGGGACCGTGCTGCTCGGGACCGAGAGCACCGCAGTCGGCGGGGTCGTGGTCACGGCACAGCCGCAGGGGAGCGACGTCGCCGTCCGCCTCCGGCTCGCCGGGCTTCCCGAGCTCCTGGACCGCTACGACCTGGACTTCTCCATCCCCCTCGACAACCAGGACATCGTCATGGAGGTCGAGGGGGACCAGGTGCTCGGACCGCCGCCCCTCCGCCGCACCCCCGCCTACGAGACGAAGATCGAGAAGACGTTCCCGCCCAAGGGAAACTCCCCGTTCAAGTGCACGATCACGGGAAGCGCCACGATCAGCGGCAACCTCGTCTCCCTCAAGCTCAACGGCGACGCGAAGCTGGTCTACGTCAACAGCAAGGACGACCCCGCCCAGCCGCCCGGATATCTGAAGATCGCGCTCGAGGGCCCGTTGACCCTGAAGGGGACGATCGGTCTGAAGGTCGAGGCCGGCCTCTCGGGCGAGGTGAAGTGCGAGCTCCGGGGGCGCATCCCGGTCGCCGCGGGCCCGTTCGCTCTCGTCATCGCGCCGGCCATCCCCATCGGCGTCGGCGTCTCGCTCTCTGGGGAAGTAAAGCTCGCAACCTTCGACATCGGCCTCGAAGGCGAGAACGGGTTCGACTTCCAGGTGGGTGTCGAGTGCGGCCCGAGCCCCGCCGGCTGCCACATGCTCGACAAGGCCGAACCCATCGACAAGCTGACGCCGAAGATGACCGTGCCCGACCAGGACAAGAACTTCCGGGTCGAGCTCGCCGCGAAGGCCTACTTCCTCTCGGGTCTGGACCTCCTGATGGCGGCCGGCCTGTACGACATCAAGCTGATCGAGGCCACCGTTGGCCCCGTGCAGGAGGCCAAGCTCGCCTTTCCCGACGCGCAGGCGGCCGATCGGGGCTATGCCTCGAACTACGAGCTGAAGATCGAGGGAAAGGTCAGCCCCGGCGAGAGCGTGAACAAGCTGATCAAGAAGATGATGGGCGAGGATCCCGGCAAGCTGGGCGCGGAGCTCACCATCGGGTATCCCCTCGCCAAGTCTCCCGAGGGGACCGTCGCCGTCGACAAGACGTCGACCACGCCCGGCAAGAAGGTGCACTTCACCTTCAACTTCACCGGGGACACGCTCAACTACCCGGTGCTCGGCTACAACCTCGAGCGGGTGGACGTGTACCGGAAGCGGGAGGACACGCCGGTCTACGAGTTCATGCAGAGCGTCTCCATCACCTCGGGGAACCAGGCCACCTGGGACTGGACGCCGACGATGGACGACACCGGGACCAACGAGTTCTTCGCCTTCTCCAAGACGAAGATGCCGGTGGTCATCCTCGAGATGGCCGCCGACACGGGGAAGAAGGTCGAGGTGGTCGGCATCTGCACTGCCGAGGCGCTCGCCGGGAGGGGAATGCCGCTGCTGGTGGCCGCGGCCTCGAGCGGCTGCAGTATCCAGGGGAACATGCACCACGTGGTGGACGTCCAAGTGCCGGGCACGAGCTCGCATGAGGACGACACCGCCACGGTGACCATGGAGGTGGATCCGACCGTCAGCACGCCGGGGCTGGTGCAGTTCAAGGCGTCCGGAACCTGGGGGATCACGCGGACCGGGAGCTCCGCCGGCTGCACGCTGGATTTCCCGCCCCAGAACGGGAGCTTCACCGGTGCGCCCGAGGAGGGACGGATCAGCGTCATCACGGCGGACGACGTCGCTTACCCAGCCGGCAGCTACAGCGGTGGGATCACCACGCCGATCGTGACGGTGACCCAGCACCTGATCTGTCCGACCGGGACTTACGACATGACCGGTCCCGTGTCGGACCTGGTGTTCCTCCTCACGCCCGAGCAGAACTTCGTCCTGGATCTCGACGGAGGGGTCGCCCAGGGAACGTACACGCAGGGCTACGAGACATACGACTGGAACCTCACCTTCACCAACCCGGGTCCGCGCTGAGGCGGGTTACAGCGTCCGGGTCATGAACACGCTGAAGGGGTCCTCGCGGTAGTCGCCGAAGGGGCCGCAGCGCTCGAACCCGGCGCTCTCGTACAGCCGGAGCGCGGGGACGAACGCCGGCGACGAGCCCGTCTCGATCCACAGCGTCCGGAGCCCGCGCGCCCGGGCCTCCGCGGTGAGGTGCTCGAGCATGGCACGCCCGATGCCTCGACCCAGGAAGCCGTCGGCGACGCGCATCGACTTGAGCTCGCCTCGCTCGGCGTCCAGCACCTCGAGGGCCCCGCATCCGGCGAGCTCGCTCCCGACCCAGACCGACCAGAAGGTGACCCCGGGCTGGCGGAGCCGGTCCACGTCGAAGGCGTGAACGCTCTCCGGCGGTGAGCTGGCGTGCATGCCATCGAGGTGCCGGGCGATGAGCGCGCGGGTCGGCGCGCCGGACAGGTCGTCGACGACGAAGCGTAGGGGCGGGGTCACTCGAGCGGCAAACGCTATCACCGGCGACCTTGCGGGCGGCTGTGCCGGACCCCGTGTCACATCGCTGTGATGCAGCGGCGTTCACCGGTTCGCCCTGGACCGGCGGTAAGGTGCCCGCCGTGGGCATGGAGCCGATCCTGCACATCCGCCTCCTCGGCGGGGTGAGCCTCGTTCACGGCGAGCACGCAGTGACGGCCGTGCACTCTCCCCGGCTGCACTCGCTGCTGGGTTACCTCCTGCTGCATCGCGACGCGCCGCAGCTGCGACAGCACCTGGCCTTCACCTTCTGGCCGGACTCGAGCGAGGCGCAGGCACGCAACAACCTCCGGCAGATCCTCCACGAGCTCCGCCATGCGCTCCCCGAGTCGGAGCGCTACCTCTTCGCGGATACCCGGACCGCCGGCTGGCGTCCCGACGCGTCCTTCGAGCTCGACGTCGCCGCCTTCGAGTCCGCGGTGGCCGAGGCCGGCGCGGCCCGCGGTGAGGCGCAGGAGCGAGCGGCGCTGGAGCGGGCGGTCGAGCTCTACCGCGGCGAGCTGCTCCCCGGTTGCTACGACCCGTGGATCGAGGGCGACCGCGAGCGGCTGAGGCGACTCCACCGGCAGACGCTCGCGCGGCTCGCCGAGCTGCTCGAGGCCGCCCGCGAGTACCCCGCCGCCGTCGGCCATCTGCGCACGCTGCTCCGGGAGGAGCCCACCGACGAGGAGGCATGTCGCCAGCTGATACGGGTGCTGGCCCTGGCGGGAGACCGGCCGGGAGCGGTGCGGGCGTACCGGGAGCACACCGCCGTCCTCCGTCGCGAGCTGGGAGTCGAGCCGGGTGCGGAGCTGCAGCGGGCGCACGCGGCGCTCCTCACCGACGCAGAGCCCGCCGCCGCCCCACCGACCACGGTGAACGATGCCGCAGCGCCGCTGATCGGCCGTCACCGCGAATGGCAGGGCCTCGTCGATGCGTTCCGCGCCGCCGCGGCCGGGCGGCCTGGGTTCGCGCTGATCACCGGCGTACCGGGCATCGGGAAATCGCGGCTCGCGGAGGAGCTGCTGACCTGGGCGAGACGCCAGGGCGTGACCGTCGCCTCGACCCGCTCCTACGCCACCGAGGGCGAGCTGTCGCTGGCGCCGGTCACCGAGTGGCTGCGTACCTCGTCTCTGCGCCAGGGGCTGCTCACGCTCGATGCGACCTGGCTGTCCGAGCTCTCGCGGGTCCTTCCCGAGCTGCGCGCCGAGCGCCCGGATCTGCCCGTGCCCGAGCCCATGACCGAGTACGGCCAGCGCCAGCGGTTCTTCGAGGCCCTGGCCCGCTCGGTCCTCGCCGCTCCCCGGCCGCTGGTACTGCTGGTGGATGACCTGCAGTGGTGCGACCGCGAGACGATCGAGTGGGTGCACTATCTGCTCCGCTTCGACGCCCACGCCCGGATGCTGGTGGTGGGGACCGCCCGCGACGAGGAGATCCCCGGACAGCATCCCCTCCGGGGACTGCTCCTCCATCTCCGGGCAGGCAGGATCCCGGTCACCGAGATCGCCCTCGAGGCGCTCGACGCCGCGGAGACGGCCACCCTCGCGGGACACGTCGCGCGCCGTGAGCTCGACGAGTTTGCCGCCCTGCGGCTCTTCAGCCAGACCGAGGGCAATCCGCTCTTCGTGGTGGAGATGGCCCGGGCAGGTCTCGGCGCGCCACCGCCGGGGGCTCGGGAACGACCGGACCCGGAGCGGGTGGCACTTCCCTCGAAGGTGCAGGCCGTCATCGAATCGCGCCTGGCGCAGCTCTCCCGGCCGGCGCGGGAGCTGGCTCAGCTCGCCGCCGCCATCGGCCGCGGCTTCGGCCTCGACCTCCTGCTCGCGGCCGGTCAGCTGTCCGAGGACGCGCTGGCCCGCGCGCTCGACGAGCTGTGGCAGCGGCGCATCGTCCGGGAGATCGGCGCCAACCGCTACGACTTCACCCATGACAAGCTGCGCGAGGTGACCTACGCCGAGATCGGCCCGGCGCAGCGACGCTTCCTTCACCACCGCATTGCCCAGGCGCTGGAGCGGCTCCATGCCGATGCGCTCGATCCGGTCAGCGGGAGCATCGCCGCGCACCACGAACGCGCGGGGCTGGAGCCCAAGGCCATCGAGCTCTACCAGCGCGCGGCGGCGGTGGCGCTGCACACCTACGCCAACGAGGACGCGATCGACCTCTTCCGCCGGGCCCTCGGGCTCCTGGAGCGCCAGCCGGCGAACCTGGCTCGCGACGCGGTCGAGCTGCGCATCCAGCTCGCGCTCGCCCGGCTCTACCGGATGACGCTGGGCTGGACCTCACCGGAGGTGGAGCGGACACTGGACCGCGCCGTCGCGCTCTGCGACACGGTCGGCGACGATGCCGCGCGGGCCCGGGCGCTCTACGGCCTCCAGTCGCTGTTCGTGGTCCAGGCCCGGCTGTCGGAGGTCGAGCTGGTCCACGAGGAGCTGCACCGCCTCTACGAGCGGATGAGCGGCTCGTCCCCACCGCTGGAGAGCGAGACGATGCTCACCGGGGCGAGGCTGCACCTCGGACGGATCGCCCAGGCCGGCGATGCCTTTGCACGCGCGCTGGCGACGACCGACCCGCAGCAGGTCGAGCGCATCGCGGACGAGCAGGGCTGGAACTTCGCGGTGCACGGCCGGGCCTGGTACGCACACGTGCTCTGGTTGCAGGGCCGGGTGGACACCGCGCTCTCGCACGGGCTGGAGGCGATGCGGATCGCCGACGGATTGAGGCAGCCGTTCAACCAGGCCCTGGCGGCGACCTACCTCGCGCTCCTGCAGCAGGTCCGCTCGGATCGCGATACGGCCAGGATCTGCGCGGAGCGAGCGCTGGCGATCTGCACCGAGGCGCGCGCGCCGTACTACCGGGCATGGTCGGAGATCCTGGTCCGACACGCGGAGGCCTCGCGCCGCCTCGACGAGGAGAGCATCACCGCGCTCCGGCGCTCGATCGACGTCTTCAGCGCCACCGGCGCACGGCTCCGGCTGCCCTACTACCTCGGGCTCCTCGCCGGAGTGCTCTGCCGCGCCGGCCGCGCCGCGGAAGGACTGGCGTGCGTCGACGAGGCGCTGGCCGAGGTGCGCAGCAGCAACGAGCGCTGGTGGGATGCCGAGCTGCACCGGCTTCGAGGAGACCTGCGCCTCGTCGGAGGCGGCGACGAGGACGAGGCACGCGCGGCCTACGGCCGCTCGCTCGAGATCGCCCGGGCCATGGGTGCGCTCTCGCTCGCCCTTCGGGCCGCGACCAGCCTGGCGCGCGTCAACCGGGTTCCGGGCGCGCTTCCCGAGCTGATCCGCACTCTCGGTGAAGGGGAGGGGACGCCGGATCACGCGGCGGCCCGCGATCTCCTGGCCGAGCTAACGGCACGCTAACGCTCCCGGGGCTCTCCTCTCGTCCCGCCGGACCGGCCCGAACGCTTCGCTCACGGAGCCCGGGTGACCCTCGCGGTCACAACGCTGGACCGACGAGGAGCGAGCGACATGGCCAAGCTGGACGAGAAGGCGATGCAGGACTTCCGGTCGCAGGTGCGTGGAGACCTGATCCGACCCGGAGACGGAACCATCTACGAGGAGGCGCGCAAGGTCTACAACGGGATGATCGATCGGCGGCCAGCGGTCATCGTCCGCTGCATCGACGTCGCGGACGTCATCGCCTCGGTGAACTTCGCGCGCAACCAGAAGCTGGGCGTGGCGGTGCGCGGCGGCGGGCACAGCGGGCCCGGACTCTGCACCGTGGAGGACGGCCTGGTGATCGACCTCTCGAGGATGCGCGGGATCCGCGTCGATCCCGAGAACCGCACCGTGCGGGTCGAGGGCGGTGCGAAGTGGGGCGACGTCGACCACGCGACCCATCCGTTCGGGATGGCAACGCCGAGCGGGTTCATCTCCACCACGGGCGTCGGGGGTCTCACCCTGGGCGGCGGCATCGGATACCTCGCACGCACGCACGGGTTGACGCTCGACAACCTCCTGAGCGTGGACATGGTGCTTGCCGATGGACGCTTCGTCACCGCCACCGCCAAGAAGAACGACGACCTCTTCTGGGCGGTGCGAGGCGGCGGCGGCAACTTCGGCGTGGTGACCTCGTTCGAGTTCCGGCTGCACCCCGTGAGCCAGGTCCATGGCGGCCCGATGATCTACCCGCTGGAGAAGAGCGGCGAGGTGCTGAAGTGGTGGCGCGACTTCATCCTCAAGGCGCCGGAGGACATCAACGGGTGGTTCGGGTTCCTCACCGTGCCGCCGGTCGCGCCGTTTCCGGAGCAGTACCAGAACAAGAAGATGGTCGGCATCGTGTGGTGCTACTCCGGCCCGATGGAGAAGGCCGAGGAGCGCTTCAAGTCCATTCGCGCCTTCGGGCCGCCGGTCATCGACTTCGTGGGACCGATTCCCTGGCCGGCGCTCCAGAGCATGTTCGACGCGCTCTACCCCTCCGGTCTGCAGTGGTACTGGAAGGCCGACTTCTTCAAGGAGCTCTCGGACAAGGCCATCGACCTGCACGTGAAGTACGGCGCGCAGCTGCCGACGTTCCACTCCACGATGCACATCTACCCGATCAACGGCGCGGCGCACCGCCCAGCGTCGGGCGACACCGCGTTCAGCTTCCGCGACGCGAACTTCGCCCAGGTGATCGTCGGGGTGGATCCGGATCCGGCGAACAACCCGAAGATGATCGAGTGGGCGAAGAATTACTGGCTCGCGCTCCACCCGCACTCCGCCGGCGGCGCCTACGTCAACATGATCATGGACGAGGGCGAGGACTACGTGAAGTCCGCGTACCGCGACAACTATCCGCGGCTCGCGCAGATCAAGGCGAAGTACGACCCGGGCAACCTCTTCCGGAACAACCAGAACATCAAGCCGTCGCGCTGAGCCGCCCGTGTCGTGCTGACCGCGATGGATTCGATTCGCAGTTCGCTTTCCGGCGCAACGCCGGAGGGCCGTGGTTCGCAGCGGGTCTCCTCGCCAATGGCGACGACTAGCGGATTCACGCTCCTCAACGGACCAGGCCGTACTCCGGCCCGCCGTGGAAGAAGGGCCCGGGAGTCATGACGCCCTTCTGCTTGAAGACGACGCCGTCCTTCATGACGAACTGCACGTCGCGAAGCGCGTCGATCTTCTCCAGCGGGTTGCCGGGAACGGCGATCAGATCTGCGGACAGACCCGCCTTGATCGGCCCCCGCGTGCTCTCGGTCTGGGCGCACCTGTACCCGGTCGTGGTCATGGCCTTCAGGATGTCGCGCGGGGGGATGCCCGCTGCCTTCCAGGTCTCGATGAACTCGATCGCCACCTCGCCCCGCGTCTTCCCCGGGACCCAGTAGTCGGCGTCGGTGGAGTAGGTGATGTTGACCTTGTTCTCGTAGGCGTTCTTCAGGCTGGCCACGTCGCGCCTGAAGCCCTTCTCGGTCTGGTGATCGGTGAGCGAGAGGGGCGTCTCGGTCCCTGCGCGGAAGGTGCCTCGCTTCACCATCAGCTTGTGGTTCGCATCATCCAGCCCGAGATCGTGGGCGATGGACCAGACGCCGCCCTCGATCGCCCGGCGAGCGCCCTCCACCGTCTGGCAGTGGGCCTCGACCTTCAGGCCCGCCTTCGCCGCCTCGGCGACAACCAGCTTGATGTCCTCCACCGAGTAGCCCCACGGCTTGCAGTCGGCGCAGATCTTGATGACCTTCGCGCCGTACAGCATGTTCTGCCGCACCGCCTTGACCAGCTCGTCGGGCGTGTCGGCATCGAGGTACTCGGGGAAGACGACCTTCTTCTCCAGGCCCATCTCCGGCGTCGGCCAGAACTGGCCCCCGGTGCTCCCGATGATGATGCCCGCGTTGATGACCTGTGGCCCGGGGATCCAGCCCTCCTCGATGGCCTGCCGGAGCGCGGTGTCCGCGTAGAGGCCGTTGTTCCCCATGTCGCGCACGATGGTGAAGCCCGCGGCGAGCATCTGGATCCCGTTGGACGCGGCCTGGATCGCGCGCAGCGGCGTGCTGTCCTTGATGACCGTGACGTAGTAGTCGTTCCGCTCGGGCATGACCTTGTAGGTGATGGCCAGGTGGTTGTGGGTGTCGACCAGGCCCGGGAGCACGGTGAGCCCGGAGAGGTCCACGACCTCGGCTCCCGCGGGGATCGCGACCTTCGGACCGATCGCCTCGAACTTCCGATCCTTGACGAGGATGATCTGGTCGGTGGTGACGGTGCCGGTCGCCGGATCGATCAACTTGCCCGCACGCACCGCGATGTAATGCGGCGGAGCCGACGACGGCGCAGGAGCGGGCTGGGCGAGCGCGACGCCGGCGAGCAGCGAGAAGAGGAGCGCCAGGCGGGCGGCGGGAACGGCACGGGTGGTCATCGGGTCGGTCTCCCCTGAAACGGGCGCGTGCATCGGGCGCGCGCGGCGGGGCCAAAGCATGCACGAAGCGCCCTGGCGGACGACGGCCTATTTTGGATGCGGGGCTCTCATCGCGTCGATCCGTGCGGTCGCATCGATCCCCCCGGCTCGATTCGCTCTTCCAACGACCCCGGAGAAGCGGAGCGGCCGGGGCACCCGGCGCCCACCAGCCAGGCGTTCAGTCGCGGGAGACGTCGCCCGGGGATGCCCCTGACCCGCCGGGCTCCTCCCGCTGAGCCCGCCTCGAGAGGCGGAGGATGCACCGGAACAGCTCGTCGACTCCCTCGCCGTCCAGCTGCAGCGACCCGGCCCAGGCGCGGCGAGCCGCCAGCAGGCTGGCCTCGCGCGACGGATCGAGGATGGGGTGGCCGAGCTGTGCCTTCGCCTTTCCCGCCCGCCGTGCGAGCGTCACCCGGCGCGCGAGCAGCAGGAGCAGCTCGTGGTCCACCGCGTCGATCAGCTCTCGCGCTTCTTGAAGCTCCGGAGAGCGAGCGCCCAGGTCGGGGATCGAGAAGCGGGAGGCCTCGGGCCCCGCGGCCGCCGGTGCCGCATCGAGCGCGCGGTCGACCTCCCCGAGCGCTGCCAGCAGCTGGTGCCGGGCCTCGGCCGCGAACGGGTTCTCGCGCTGGATGGCGGCGAACAGGTGGCCGGCGTCGGACCGCACCGTCTCGATGGTGCGGGAGATCGCCTGGAACGAGGGCGGCGCGAACGGGACCTCCATGCCCGCGCCGGCGTCCAGCATCCCCTTCGCCACGAAGAAGGTGAGCGCGTGCGTGTGGGCCATCACCCGGTCGTGGCTCTCCGGCGTCTGCTCGATGATCTCGCAGCCGATGCGGCGGTAGAGCTCCCCCGCGCGAGCCGCTGCCTCCGGATGGCGAGGGGACGGACAGACGACGACCCTGAGCGGCCGCTCGGCGAGCGCGAGGCTCAGCGGACCGAAGAGAGGATGCGTCGCGGCCCAGGGGATCTCCCCGCCGAGAACCGCCTCGAGGTCGGCGAACGGGTGAACCTTCACGCTCCCGACGTCGATCACCACCTGGTCCGGGGCGAGGTGGGGGCGAAGGGACTCGAGCGCCTCACGCGTCCGGGGCACCGGGACCGCGACCACCACCACGCTCGCCCCGTCGACCAGCTGGGGCAACGCCGTGGCACGGGCCGCCCCGGGCACCTGCGCCACGGGATCGAGCGCGCGGTACGGGATGCGCGCCTCGGAGAGCAGCGACCCCAGCGCTCTCCCGAAACGTCCGAAGCCCAGGAGCGCGACTGCCATGCCGCGGAACGTACCAGGGCTCAGCGCTGCGCGTGCGGCGCCGCCTCCAGGCTGGCGAGCTCCTTCTCCACCTTCTGCTGCGTCGCCGGATTGACCTGGCTGGCTGGCAGGCTCTTCATCAGCGCTAGCTGCTCGCGCAGGACGGGCGTCCTGTCCTTGCCCTGAGCCTGGAGGATCTTCGCCTTCAGACCGAGGATACCCACCTTGCGCGGCCCCTGCGTCATCAGCGCCAGCGCACGATTCACCGCCGCCTCGGCCTCCGGCGCACGCTTCTGCTCGAGCAGGACCCGGGCGAGGCGTGCCGGCGGATTGTAGTCGCCGGGCAGCTCCTTCTCCCGCCCCGACAGGAGCGCCTCCGCCTTGGCCGCCTCACCCAGATAGAGGTAGCTCTCGGTGCGGTGTGCATCGAAGGTGGCCGCGGTGGTCACGTCGGGCGCCCTCGCGGCCGCTGCCTCCAGGATCGCGGCGCGCTTGCGCATCGCCGCCACCGCGTCGTCGTGCCGCTTCAGGTCGTCCAGGTGGTCCGCGAGGCTCGCGTAGATCGAGCTCCGGTCATCGACCGAGAGCGCCGCCTTCGGATCCGCCGCGAGCGACTCGAGCCTCTTCAGCGACGCGGTCAGGAGCGACCGCGCCTCGGGGCTGTCGCCTGCCTTCACCGCGCAGCCGGCTGCCGTGTCCGCGACGTCCGCTCCGGTCGGCGAGGCCGGCATCCGGGCCAGCTCCGCGCGCGAGAGGGTCACGCACTCCTTCACCGCCTCGGGCGTCCCCTGCCGCATCAGCGCGGAGAGGAGCATGTCCACGCGCGCCGCGCGCATCGAATCGTTCTTCGCGGAGAGCGACACCGCCCGCCGGTAGGCCGCGACGGCCGCGGTGTAGTCCTTCTTCTGCTGGGCCGCGTTCCCCTCCTGTTCGGCCTGCAGCGCCTCGGAGATCTTCCCGCCCTGCCGCGCCGCCCTCCAGGACGCGGTGTTGTCCAGGACGAACTGGCGCATCTCGTTCACCGACGAGGTTCCCAGCCAACGGCCGATGATCTTCTCCGTGTCGGGGTCGATGAGCAGGAACGTCGGCAACCCATCCGCCGGGAACTTCTCCACCGCCTCCCGGTTCTTCGGCGCCTCGGTCTCCACCGACAGCCAGACCACCGCGTCCTTCGCCGGCCGAAGTCCCGCGTCCGGAAAGACGAAGGACCGCATCGAGAGGCAGGAGTGACACCAGGTCGCCCAGCTGTCGAGGAACAGTGGCTTCTTCTCCGCCCGGGCCTTCGCCAGCGCGCCCCGGTAGTCGTCCTCGAGGAAGACGATCCCGGAAGGAGCAGTTGCGGCCGAGGGGTGGGACGGGACGGCGGCCGGGGAGGCCAGGAGGGTGAGGCTCAGCAGGGTGGAGAGCATGCAGGCCCGGAAGCTAACTCCGCCCGGACACTGGCGCTTCCTGGATGAAGCCAACCGGCGGAATTCCGGACGAAGCGGCAGGGAGGCCGGGCGGCCGGCTGCGCCCATGTGGGGCTCCAGGACAGGGAGCCCGTGAATCGCCGACCTGGTCGAGGCGTCGAATGCAGTTGAGGACGCAACGATGAAACGACTTCTCTCGACACTGCTGTTGATCGCTCCGCTCGTGGCGAGCGCGCAGGTGGTCTCCACCACCCCGCCGGTGGATCAGCCTCCCACCCCCCAGCCGCAGGCGGTTCCCCCGCCTCCGCCGTACGCGCCGCCGCCGCCGGCCGCCACCGCACCGGTCCAGCCGCTCCCGCAGGACGACACCTACGCCCAGCCGTCGGTTCCCCCCTCGTCCGAGTACGGCTCGCCTCCCGTGCAGGAGCCGCTCCCGCCCCCGGCAGTCGCCGCTCCGAGCACGTCCGGACAGTGGGTCTACACGTCGCAGTACGGCTGGGTCTGGATGCCCTACGGCGCGGCCTACACGTACCTGCCGGCCAGCGCGTACCCGGACATGTACGTCTATGCCCCGGCCTTCGGCTGGCGCTGGGTCGTCGCACCCTGGGTCTGGGGCATCGGCCCTCGTCCCTACTTCGGCGTCTACGGCTGGAACCGCTACGTCTGGTACGGCCGTGGCTTCGGCAGGTGGTACGGCTACCGTGGCGGTCCGGTCTGGGCCGGCCGCGGCTGGTCCGGGTCGCCCGTGCACCGGGTCTATCCGGGCGCCGTGGTCCGCCCCGCGCCGGTCGCCCCGCGTCCCGGCGTCGTCGTGACCCGTCCCGGTGGCTTCGCCCGGGAAAG
>JADMIO011081495.1_pt1 | contig 18232 bp, 16 predicted proteins | sample 8958161 | NCBI WGS metagenome assembly JADMIO01 (sample SAMN16585339, study PRJNA669376) | soil metagenome | isolation source: Crop rotation soil | place: USA: Cullars Rotation, Alabama | collected 2011 | reverse complement strand
GTTGAAGGGCCACCGTTACGTCGCCGGCGACCGCTACAGCGTGGCCGACATCACCGGGATGATTTCAGTCGATTTTCTGAAGCCGGCCAAGCTCTCGGTGCCGGACAATATGACTAATCTCAAACGCTGGCACGAGGAAGTGTCGGCGCGCCCCAGCGCGAAAGCTTGAAGCGGACGGCTGAGATTGGTCGCGCTGCTGGCCGAAGCGCCAAATAAAAAGCCGCGCCGGCGAATTTCCGGCGCGGCCTGCTTTTCCCGAAACTCCGTTCAGCGCTTGGACGGGTGCTTCTCGACCGGTGAGCCGCTGGGCAGTTCGTACTGCCCGTCCGGCAACCCATCGAAGAACTCCAGCACCTCCGAGGTCTTCACCACGTCGGCGTACTTGGCGTTCATGTCGCACAGATTGATGGCGTGGCTGGCCTGTGACCGGTCGAAGCAGCCTTCTTCCGCAAGCGAAATGCGATAGTTCAAGCTGAAAGCATCCAGCACCGTCGCGCGAACACAGCCGGACGTGGTGGTGCCGGTGACGATCACGCTGTCGCAGCCGAGCAGCGTCAGATAGCTCGTCATGTTGGTGCCGAAGAAACCGGACGGCTTCTGCTTGTAGATGACGATATCCTTCGGGCCCGGCCCGATTTCGGCGACAATCTCGTTGCCGTCGATATTGGTTGCGGGCTTGCTGCCGACATCCTCATCGGAGCGGTTGTTCTTCCAACTCCAACCGCCGCTATCCCAGTTGTCCTCGCGCCGCACACCGGTGGTGTAGATCACCGGAATGCCCTTCTCGTGCGCCTTATCGCGAAGCTGCTTGAGATAGGGGATCGCGACCCAGGCGTCCTCGCCGCAAGAGTTGCGCCAACGCTTGATCGACTCCAGGATCGGCATCGGCCGCTCGTCACAGAACGCATAGTTGACGTCGATGATGAGCAGCGCCGGCCGCTTGCCGAAGCCCTGGCGCGCGCCGTAGCCCGACGTGCCGAACACGGCCTTGTCGCGTTCCGTGAGAAATTGATTCCAGACAGGTTCGGACATTTGCTTCTCCGTGTCGCCGTGGATGACTGACCTTATCAGATCTTGGCGCTTTCGACGAAGCTCATGTCGATGATTTCTTCATACTTGACGTCTGTTTTGAGAATACCTGCCTGCATGACGACAGCTTTGCCGGTTTCCCAAGCCTGCTTGCTGACGGTGCCGTCCTTGGTCCACATCTCGTCGGCGAACGAGCGGTCGAGCGTCGCCTTGAGATCGTCGAGCGGCATGGTTGGGAACTGCTTCTTGGCAACTTCGGCGGCCTCCGCCTGGTTGGCGTACAGGAATTTCAAGCCCTTCATCATGCCGCGCACGAAACCCTTGACCACCTCCGGCTCCTTCTTGATGGAATCGAGCCGGATGTTGATGGTGGAATAGGCGTACGGGCCAAGTTCCTTCGGTACGTTGAAGAACGGCTCGCTCCAGATGCCTTGTTTCACGCCCTGGGTGATGAACGGCTCGGTCGAGCAGCCGAGTTGGGCTCGCTTGCCCCGGACCGCGGCGAGGATCGCCGAGTTCGCGGTTTCGACCACCGTGACGTCAGTCTTGGCATCGAGATTCCATTTCTTGATCAGGTAACGGGTGATCGAGTTCGGGGTGCCGCCGAAACCGCCGGTCGCGAGCGCCTTGCCTTTGACGAAGCTGGTGAAATCGCGGCCTTTCGGCTCCAGGCCCTTTTCGGCGCAGAAATAGACGTTGCCGCGGTCGACGCAGCCAACAACACAACGCAGTTCCGCGCCCTTGGCCTTGGCAAAGGCGCAGTGCTCTGGACCACCGATGAAGGCGAACGCCTGTCCCGACAGCACCGCATTGGTGTGGCCCGCGCCGGTTTCAATCGTGACGACCTTCACGCTGATGTCGGCTTCGGCGAAATAGTCCTTCGCCATCGCGATATACATCGGCAGGTAACCGGTCGAATGCACCGGCTCGGCGACCAGGAGTTCATGCTTGGCAGCGTGGGCGACGTAGGGCTTGGCGACGAGGGCTGCGCCCGCCGCTGCGGTGGTGCCGAGGAATTGGCGTCTGTCCATTCGAGCCTCCTGTTTGACCTATTGTCTGGTGCCTTTGCGCAAAATGCTTTCGAGCCACGACACCGCCGCGTACATGATGACCGCAAGGGTCGAGAGCACGAAAACCGCAACCCAAACCAGCGAAATCTCGTAAGTGGAGCCGGCGTAGAAAATCGTGCGGCCGAGGCCGTGCTGCGACGAGATGAATTCGCCGACGATCGCTCCGGTCAGCGCCAGGCCGATGTTCACCCGGAGCACCGAGATGGTCCAGGGCAGGCAGGCTGGCACCACCAGCTTGCGGAACACCTGCCAGCGCGAAGCGCCAAGCGAGTAGAACAGTTTCTCGCCGTCCGGATCGAGCGCCTTGACGCCTGCGTAGGTGGTGAGCGTCGAGACCACGACGGTCAGCGCCACCGCGATGACGACCTTTGAGGTCAGGCCTAGCCCGAACACCAGGATGATCAGAGGGGCAAGCGCAAGCTTCGGCATCGATTCGAAGCAGATGATGTAAGGCTGTGCGATCGCCGCGTAGTTGCGCGACCACCAGAACGACAGCCCGAACAGCGAACCCGCGGTGGTGCCGATGATGAAGCCCAGAATGGTCGAGCGGAACGTGAAGCTGATGTCGGTCCAGGCGTCGCCTTCGGTGAAGAAAATGATGAACGTCTTCCAGATGGCGCTCGGCTGCGACCAGAAAAACCCATCGACATAGCCGGCCCGTGCGCCGATCTCCCACAGTGCAATGATGCCGACCAGGATGCCGATCTGGCAGGCGATGATCGCCCAGGCTGGCCAGTCCTTTTGTACCGGCAGGCGGCGTGCGGGCTTGCCTGCGACAGCAGTGGTTCCCGTCGCAGTGTCGCGACGGGCCATGCCCGCAACGCGCGGCGTGTCCTGGACGGCCATCACGCGGCCTCCAGCGCAGGCGCATCCACCGCGAGGAGCTTGAGACAGCGCTCCTTGATGGCGATGAACTCCGGCGTCAGCGCGGTGGTGCGCAGACGCGGACGCGGCAGCGTAATCGGAATGCTTTGCAGAATACGGCCGGGCCGCGTGCCCATGACGTGGATTTCATCGGACAAATAGATGGCCTCCTCGACGTCGTGGGTGACGAACACCACGGTTTTCTTGAAGTCGCTCCAGAGCTGCATCAGCCATTCCTGCATTTGCAGCTTGGTCTGCGCGTCGAGCGCGCCGAACGGCTCGTCGAGCAAGATCACATCGGTGTCAAACAGCAGTGTGCGCAACAGCGCCGCCCGCTGCCGCATGCCGCCCGACAGCGAATTGGGATAGAGATACTCAAACCCGGCAAGACCGTATTTCTGCAGCAGCGGCAGCGCGCGCTCACGCGCTGCGCTCAACGGCTTGCCCTGGATTTCCATGCCGAGGATGACGTTGTCGAGCACCGTGCGCCACGGCAGCAGCAAATCCTTTTGCAGCATGTAGCCGACGCGGCCGATCGTGCCGGTAGCGTCCTCACCATCGATCAGCACGCGGCCCTCGGTCGGTGCGAGCAAGCCCGCGATGATGTTGAACAGCGTGCTCTTTCCGCAGCCGGACGGTCCGACCAGGCTGACGAAGCGGCCGGTCTCGATCGACAGGTCCAGTGGGGCGACGGCCCGAAACGTCCCGCCCGACGTCGTGAACGCCATGCCAACCTGCTCGAGATGCACTTTAACGGGCATCGCCTGGCCTCCGCGCATTGTCAGGCAGGCTAAAGCATCGGCCATGCCAAGTCGATTGCCACGCAAGATCAGGCGGATATGCGCGACGCCAAGTCGCGCATGAGGTCCTATGATGCAAAAAGCAGCAATCCGTCAGCGGTCGAGCCGCGCCAGCAGCGCTGAAGTATCCCAGCGTGCGCCGCCCATCTTCTGCACCTCGGCGTAGAACTGATCGACCAGCGCCGCGACCGGTAGGTTCGCGCCGTTGCGCCGCGCCTCGTTGATGCAGATCGATAGATCCTTGCGCATCCAGTCCACGGCGAAGCCGAAGTCGTACTTGCCGTCGCGCATTGTCTTGTAGCGGTTCTCCATTTGCCACGACTGCGCCGCGCCCTTGGAGATGGTGGCGATTAGCGCCTCGATGTCGAGACCTGCCTTCTTGGCGAAGTGAATACCTTCGGCCAGGCCTTGGACGAGACCCGCGATGCAGATTTGATTGACCATCTTGGAAAGCTGGCCTGAACCCGAAGGCCCCAACAGTTTGCACATGCGTGCGTAGGCGGCGATGACTTTCTCAGCGCGATCGTACGGACCAGCGTCGCCACCGCACATCACAGTGAGAACCCCGTTTTCGGCGCCAGCCTGTCCGCCGGAGACCGGCGCATCGACAAAGTCAAAGCCGCGTTTTTTTGCCTCGGCGTGAAGCTGTCGCGCGACTTCGGCCGAAGCGGTGGTGTGGTCGACGAACACCGCGCCTTTGCCCACTCCATCAAACGCGCCATTGCCGCCGAGCGTCACCTCGCGCACGTCGTTGTCGTTGCCGACGCACATCATCACGAAGTCCTGGCCGCTTGCGGCTTCCTTGGGTGTCGATGCTTTCTTGCCGCCGTATTGCTTGACCCAGGCGTCGGCCTTGGCCGCGTTGCGATTGTAAACGGTGACCTCGTGACCGCCCTTGTTCTTGAGATGCCCGGCCATCGGAAAGCCCATCACGCCAAGGCCGAGAAATGCCACTTTCGCCATCGTTTCCTCCAAAATTTTCGCCGGGAGTGCGTTACCTGAATCAATATCTTGCGGCCGCGGCGTTGACCATAGCGCCAGCGCCACTATGGTCGCGGCCAAACATCATTGGGACGAGCCATGCCGGTTACCAAGAACGATATCTTCGTGGCGCTGACCAAGGTTGCCTCGCCGGACGGCACGCCGCTGACGGAAACCGGCACGCTGTCCGACATCGTCGCCTCCGACGGCAAGGTGTTCTTCTCGATCACGGTGGACGCGGCCGTGGTGCAGCGGTGGGAGTCGGTGCGAAAGCTCGCCGAGGAAGCGGTCAAGGCGGTTCCGGGCGTGCAGTCGGCGATGGTGGCGCTGACCGCCGAGCGCAGGCCCGGCGCGGCGCAGGCAGCGCCTCCAGCTCAAGCGGCGCGAGCGCCAGCCGGCGGTCCGGCTGCGGCGCATGGTCACCGCCAAGGGCAGGGGCCGGTCGGCGTGCCGGGCGTCACCTCGATCGTCGCCGTTGCCTCCGGTAAAGGCGGGGTCGGCAAGTCCACCACCGCGGTCAATCTGGCGCTCGGTCTGCGCGATCTTGGCATGAAGGTTGGCATCCTCGACGCCGATATCTACGGGCCGTCGTTGCCGAAGCTCTTGGCCATCCGGGAAAAACCGCAGACCATCGGCGGCACGCGGTTGAAGCCAATCGAGCGCTTCGGTCTCACCGTGATGTCGATCGGCTTTCTGATCGAGGAAGAGACCCCGATGATCTGGCGCGGGCCGATGGTGATGTCGGCTCTCACCCAGATGTTGCGAGAGGTGGAGTGGGGCATGCTCGACGTCATGGTTGTCGACATGCCGCCCGGCACCGGTGATGCCCAGCTCACCATGGCGCAACAGGTGCCGCTGAAGGGTGCGGTGATCGTGTCGACGCCGCAGGACCTCGCATTGATCGACGCTCGGCGCGGCATCGCCATGTTCAATCGCGTCAACGTGCCCGTGCTCGGCATCGTCGAGAACATGAGCATGTTCATCTGCCCGAAGTGCGGGACGCGCTCCGACATCTTCAGTCACGGCGGCGCACGCCACGAGGCGCAGCGGATGGGCGTGCCGTTCCTCGGCGAAGTCCCGCTCGAAATGTCGATCCGCGAAACCTCGGACGCCGGCTTGCCGGTCGTTGCGACCCAGCCCGACAGCCCTAACGCGGCAGCGTATCGGACGATTGCCGCCAACGTCCGCGAGCAGCTTGGCCCGGGCGGGCCGGCCAAGGCGGCGCCCGCGATCGTGATCGAAAGCTAGCTGCCGGCCTGGGCCACAGCGCCACAGCGGGCTTTTTGAATTGTCCCGCTGCCATATTGCTTTAGAATGTGCCCCATTGATCGCTTATCGCGGCGTGGCGCGGGACCGCCGTGAAATGGGTGATTTTGTCATAGCCAACCCGGAGAGGAACGTCCATGAAACGTCGTGAGTTTCTGAAATCGGCTGGCGTCGGCCTTGCCGCGTCGGCGGCGGTGGCTGCGCCTGCTATCGCGCAGTCGATGCCCGAGGTGAAATGGCGTTTGACGGCGAGTTGGCCGAAGTCGCTCGATACGCTGTGGGGAGCGTGCGAGACCTTCACCAAATACGTCTCCGAGGCGACCGACGGCAAATTCCAGATTCAAGCGTTTGCTGCGGGCGAAATCGTGCCAGGGCTGCAGACGCTCGATGCGGTGCAGAACGGCACCGTCGAGATGGGCCACACCGCCTATTATTACTACATCGGTAAGGACCCGACCTGGGCGCTGTTCTGCTCCGTGCCGTTCGGTATGAACGCGCGCATGCAGAACGCCTGGTTCTACGAAGGCGGCGGGCAGAAGCTGATCGACGACTTCGGCGCCAAGTTCAACACCTACAATCTGTTGATGGGCAACACCGGCTGCCAGATGGGCGGATGGTTCAGAAAAGAGATCAACACGGTCGACGATTTCAAGGGATTGAAGATGCGGATCGGCGGCTGGGCCGGCAAAACGCTGGGCAAGCTCGGTTTGATCGCGCAGCAGATCGCCGGCGGCGATATCTATCCGGCGCTGGAGAAGGGCACGATCGATGCCACCGAGTGGGTCGGTCCTTATGACGACGAGAAGCTCGGCTTCTACAAGGTTGCCAAGTACTACTACTACCCGGGTTGGTGGGAGGGCGGTACGACCAACCACTTGCAGATCAACCTGGAAAAGTGGAACGCGCTGCCGAAGAGCTATCAAGCAATCGTGCGGGCCGCCGCCGCGGCGGCGAATGTTGATGAGCTCGCGCGCTACGACGCCCGCAACCCAGGCGCACTGAAGCGGCTGGTCGCCAATGGCGTTCAGCTCAAGCCGTTCTCGCAAGCGGTGATGGAAGCATGCCTCAAGGCCTCGCAGGAGGTGGACGCCGAGACCTCAGCCACCAACGCCGACTACAAGAAGGTGCTGGAGTCCCAGAAGGCGTTCCGCGGCGATGCCTATCTGTGGTGGCAGGTCGCGGAGTACGGCTTCGACACGTTCATGATCCGAAACCGCGCGAAACTGTAACCACGCAGAGGCTTGTCGGGGAGATCGGGGCCGGCCTTCTGCCGGCCCCTTTTTGTCGCGGCTGCGGCCGTGTGGGGCTACTTTCAACTTTAGTCGAAGCCGGGCAGACTGGATTCAAGCGGCAGGCTCCGTCACGCTCAGGCCGCTAGGTAGCAGTCCGGTGGGGCGGGCGAATAAACAAAGGGAGGGTACCGAATGAAACGTCGTGAATTTCTGAAGGCGGCCGGCATGGGAGCGGCCGCGTCAGCCGCAGTCGCGGCCCCCGCCATCGCGCAATCGATGCCGGCGATCAAATGGCGCATGCCAGTCAGCTGGCCGAAGTCGCTCGACACGATCTATGGCGGCGCCGATGCGATGTGCAAGGCCGTCAAGGAGGCGACTGACGGTAAGTTCGAGATTCAAATCTTCGCCGCCGGCGAGATCGTTCCCGGCTTGCAGATCGTCGACGCGGTACAAGCCGGTACGGTCGAGATCGGCCACACCGCCTCGTATTACTATTTCGGCAAGGATCCGACATTCGGCTTCGGCACCTCGGTGCCGTTCGGGCCCAACGCGCGCATCAATCAGGCGTGGTGGACGCATGGCGGTGGCGACGAGGTATTGAACGAGTTCTTCAAAAACTACAACGCCCGTGCGCTGCTCGCCGGCAACACCGGCTGCCAGATGGGTGGCTGGTTCCGCAAGGAGATCAACAGCGTCGCCGATCTCAAGGGCCTCAAGATGCGGATCGGTGGCTGGGCCGGAAAAATCCTGGCAAAGCTCGGCGGTGTTCCGCAGCAGATCGCCGGCGGTGACATCTATCCGGCGCTGGAGAAGGGCACCCTCGACGCCTGCGAATGGGTCGGCCCTTACGACGACGAGAAGCTCGGCTTCTACAAGATCGCGCCGCACTACTATGCGCCCGGCTGGTGGGAGGGCGGCTCGATGCTGCTCGCCTTCGTCAACCTGGAGAAGTGGAATCAACTGCCCAAGCATTATCAGGCGGTGCTCGAGCAGGCTGGCCACTACGCCAACACCTGGATGATGGCGAAGTATGACCAGCTCAATCCGCAGGCGCTGCGCAAATTGCTCGCCGGTGGTACCAAGCTGCACGTGTTCTCGCCGCAAATCATGGACGCGTCCTACAAGGCGACCATGGAACTGCACGCGGAGGTCGCCAAGGACAACGCGCACTTCAAGAAGGTCAACGACTCGATGATGACCTTCACGAAGAATGCGTATCAGTGGTTCCAGGTGGCGGAGAACACCTACGACCAGTTCATGATCCGCGCGATGCGCGGCTAAGCCGGTCCTTTCAAAAAGAAGCCGCCCCGGAGCGCAGGCTCCGGGGCGGTTTGTTGTTTGCAAACAGGCCTATTTGAATTCGATCGGCGGCAGATCGATTTGCGGGATTTCGATCTTGATCTTGTCCGGATCGAGCTTCGGACCCTTGTCGAGCCAGTACGTCACTGACCCGGGCCACAGAATCACGATCACCACCAGAATGACCTGCAACACCACCCATGGGATGGCGCCCCAGTAGATTTCTGATGTTTTCACCGAGGGCGGGGCTATGCCTCGTAAGTAAAACAGCGCAAAGCCGAACGGCGGGTGCATGAAGCTCGTCTGGATGTTGGCGCAGACCAGGACGCCAAACCAGATCAGATCGATGCCGAGCTTCTCCGCCGCGGGCGCCAGCATCGGGATGATGATGAAGGCGATCTCGAAGAAGTCGAGGAAGAACGCGATCACGAAGATGAACGCGTTGACGAAGATCAGGAAGCCGAGCTGTCCGCCGGGCAGCGAGGTCAGCATGTCCTCGATCCAGACCTTGCCGCCGACGCCCTGGAACACCAGGCTGAACACGCGCGCGCCGATCAGGATGTACACCACCATCGCGGTGATGCGCATGGTCGATGCCATGCCCTGATAAAGCAGCGGCCAGGTCAACGTGCCGTAGAAGCCCGCAAGCGCGATGGCGCCGACCACACCCATGGCGCCGGCCTCGGTCGGCGTCGCCAGTCCGGTGAAGATGGTGCCGAGCACGAGGAAGATGAGGCCGAGCGATGGAATGATGCCGCGCAGACACTTTTTCCAGAGCTGCCAGCCATTGAGCGTGCGAGCCTCGGGCGGCAGGGCGGGCACATCCTCCGGCTTCAGGATTGAAAGGATCGCCACCCAGACACAGAACAACGCAACCTGAATGATGCTTGGTCCGATTGCGCCGGCATACATGTCGCCGACCGAGCGGCCCAACTGGTCGGCCAGCACGACAAGCACGAGCGACGGCGGGATCAATTGCGTAATGGTGCCCGAGGCGGCGATGACGCCCATGGTGTGACGGGTCGAATAGCCGTACTTCAACATCGGCGTCATCGCGATCACGCCCATGGCGATCACCGAGGCGGCCACCGTGCCGGTGATCGCGCCGAGGATTGCGCCGACAAAAATGACGGCATACGACATGCCGCCGCGCACCGGACCGAACAGCTGTCCGATCGAGTCGAGCAGGTCCTCGGCCAGACCGCACCGTTCCAGGATGGCGCCCATGAAGGTGAAGAACGGGATCGCCAGCAGCAGGTCGTTCGAGATGATGCCGTAGAGCTGGTAGGTGAGGTTGCCGAGAAAGTCCGGGCTGATAAGACCGAACTCAATGCCGATAAAGCCGAAGAACAAGCCCGTCGCAGCGAGGCAAAACGCGGCGGGATAACCGACCAGCATGAAGAAGATCATGCCCGCGAACATCAGCGGTGCGAGATTGTGGCTGATCCAGTTCATTGCAGCGGCTTTTCGTATTTGAACTCTTCGTCGATGACGTGCTCAAGCGCGGCGACGCGCTTGATGAGTTCGGAGATGCCTTGCAATGCCATCAGAAAGAAGCCGACCGGAAGCAGAAGCTTCACCGGCCAGCGCACCAGCCCGCCGGCGTTGGAGGACGCCTCGTTGATCTTCCAGGAGTCGACGAACCAGGGCCAGGTGAAATAGGTGAGGATGACACAGATCGGCAGCAGGAACAGAAGGCCGCCGACGATGTCGATCCAGATGCGGGTGCGTGGGGACGCCAGCCCGTACATCAGATCGACCCGGACGTGCTCGTTCATCTTGAGGGTGTACGGCCCGCCAAGGAGGACCATGGCGGCAAACATGTACCACTGGATTTCAAGCCAGGCGTTTGAGCTTTCGCTGAAGAGATAGCGGCTGGCGGCATTGCCGGCGCTGATCAGGGCGGCAAACAGCACCAGATAATTGGCGATCACGCCGATGCGCGCGTTGATTTCGTCGATCGCGGCGCTGATCTTCAGCAGGAATTTCAAAGCGCAATTCCCCCCGCCCAGTTTTGTCTGGCATCACGGTCCACGGCCGCGTGCCGTTTGCAGCGGGAAAGAGCAGGACCGGCGCCGACGCCGTCGCAAGCTCCCGCATTGTCCCCACGGGGCGGCATTCCGGCCGCACCTTACGTCCCGATGCCCCGACGCCCCCCGCGTCGCACGAGAACCCTGCTAGCTAATCCGAACGCCGCGCCGTGCGTCAATTGAAAGTTGGTCTAAATCCGCCACCGCCCAGCATTTTTGCGAAAGGCTGCGGCGTTCAAGCCGCGGGGTTGGCGGTGCCGGTCAGCGAACGGCGGCGGACCGCCTCGCGGTGGAGCGTGTAGATGCCGCTGCCCACGATCAGAATGGCGCCCACAACGGTCCAAGCGTCAGGAACCTCCCGGAACACCAGGAAGCCGCCGACCGCCGAGGTCAGCAGGTAGGTGTAGCGGAACGGGGCTACCACCGAGAGATCGACGTCGCGGAAGGCGAGCGCCAGCAGGTAAATGGCGTTGCCGACAAAGGCGGCCGCGATGAACAACTGGAACAACTCGCCGGGCCGGTACATCCGCCAATCCTCGACCACCGCGAAAACGGCGCCGCACAGCGTAATAGCGATGGCTCCCCAGAATGCGACGACGAGCACGGGGACGGCCCGCCCGATCTGGCGGGTCTGGAGTTCGCGCACCGCGGCAGCGATTGCCGAGGCTGCGGCGACGACGGCCCAGATGTCGAACTCCGAAGGGATCGGCTTGATAACGAGCAGGGCGCCGGCAAAGCCTATCGAAATGGCCGTCCAGCGCCGCCAGCCGACCCGCTCGCGATAAAGAAACACCGACACCGCGGTGATGATGAGGGGCGCGATCTGCAAAACCGCAGAGACGTTGGCGAGCTTCATGTGGGCAAGAGCGGCGATGAACCCAACGGTGGACAGACCATCGCACAAGGAGCGGGACGCCAGCAGCTTGCTCACCGGAGCCAGCAAATCCCGGCCGTGGCCGAATGCGATCGCCACCGCGCCGATCAGCACCGCGCACATCATGCCGCGGACGAAGATCGTTTCACCGACCGGATAGGTCAGCAGGATTTGTTTCACCAGCACGTCGTTGATGGTGTAGGACACCATGCAGCCGCAGACGGCTGCAATGCCGCGCTGATTGTTGCTCAGGGATGTCGGCAGAATGCACCTCGGCTTGCCGCGACTGGCGGTTAGCCGCCGGTGACGCTCATGTGGCGGGACAGCGCAGGGCGCTGGTTGCGCCGGTCGATGACGAAGTCGTGGCCCTTGGGCTTGCGGGTAATCGCCTCGTCGATGGCGGTGTACAGCAGTTCGTTGCCTTCCGAAGCGCGCAACGGCGCGCGCAGGTCCGCGGCATCCTCCTGACCGAGGCACATGTACAGTGTGCCGGTGCAGGTGATGCGCACGCGGTTGCAGGATTCACAGAAGTTGTGCGTCATCGGCGTGATGAAGCCGAGCCGGCCGCTGGTTTCCTTGACATGTACGTAGCGCGCCGGCCCGCCTGTGCGGTCGTCGATATCTTCCATCGTGAATCGTTCGGCGAGGCGCGAGCGCACCATCGACAGCGGCAGATATTGCACCAGACGATCCTCGCCGATGTCGCCGAGCGGCATCACTTCGATGATGGTGATGTCCATGCCGCGGCCGTGCGCCCAGGCGATGAGATCGGCGAGTTCGTCCTCGTTGACGCCCTTCAGCGCAACCGCGTTGATCTTGACCCTGAGGCCTGCTGCCTGAGCGGCGTCGATGCCGGTGAGCACTTGGGCCAGATCGCCCCAGCGGGTGATGGCGCGAAACTTGTCGGGATCGAGCGTGTCCAGCGAAACGTTGACGCGCTCGACACCGCAGGCCTTCAACTCGGCTGCGTATTTGGCGAGTTGCGAGCCGTTGGTGGTCACGGTCAGTTCGTCCAGCGCCCCACTCTTCAGATGGCGCGACAGCGACGAGAACAAGGTCATGATGCCGCGCCGTACCAGCGGTTCGCCACCGGTCAGCCGCAGCTTGCGCACGCCTCTCGCCACGAACGCCGAGCACAGCCGGTCGAGTTCCTCGAGCGAGAGCAGGTCGGCCTTGGGCAGGAACGACATATGCTCGGACATGCAATAGACGCAGCGGAAGTCGCAGCGGTCGGTCACCGAAACCCGCAAATACGTGATCGCGCGCGCGAACGGGTCGATCAGCGGCGCTGGATGCGACGCGGCGCGGTCAAGATCGAGCAGGGGCGCGGCGGTATTCATGTCGGTCCTTGGGAGAATAGCCCGGTTTCGGCGGATCGGCGACCCGGCATACGGGCTGTTCGGTGCTATATATAGGACGTATCAAGGCTTTTTGGGAGATCGGAATGGCTGCAAATCCTGCGTCAAATCCGCAAACGCAGCCGTGGCCGACCGAACTGCGCCTTGCCAAGGATCGCAAGCGGCTCACCGTCAGCTTCGATACCGGCGAGAGCTTTCCCCTCGACGCCGAGTATCTGAGGGTGATGAGCCCAAGCGCGGAGGTTCAGGGTCATTCGCCCGAAGAACGCAAGGTCCAGCCCGGCAAGCGCCACGTCGCGATCCTGGAGGTCGTACCGATCGGCAATTACGCGGTGCGACTGGTGTTCGACGACATGCATTCCACCGGCATCTACAGTTGGGACTATCTGCGCGAGCTCGGGCGCGACCGTGAGCGCCGGTGGCAGGACTATGTGGATGAGCTCGCCAGCAAGGGGTTGAGCCGCGATCCGGTGGCCAGGAAGTAGCCGGCTATCGCACGATCACGGTCGTGCCGACGGCGACCCGCTCGTAAAGATCCTTGACGTCGTCGTTGGTCATGCGGAAGCAGCCCGACGATTCCGCCTGGCCAATCGAGTCCGGATCGTTCGATCCGTGGATGCGATAGAGCGTGCTGCCGAGATACATTGCGCGTGCGCCGAGCGGATTGTCCTCGCCGCCGGCCATTTGCGCCGGCAGACCGCGCTGGCGCGCCCGCATCTGCGGCGGCGGGGTCCAGGTCGGCCATTCCTTCTTGGCGGTGATCCTGTGGGTGCCCTTCCATTGAAAGCCGGGGCGGCCCACCCCGATCGAATATCGCAATGCGTCGCCGCCGCCCTGCACCAGGTAGAGCTTGCGGTCGGCGGTGCTGATGACGATCGTGCCCGGCCGCTCGCTGCCGTTGTAGCTGACGCGGGTTCGGGTGGCGTCGCTGCCGCCGAAGCCGAGAAAGTTGTAGTTCTTGGCGCGTGGCGCGCCGCCGTACAGCATCTGCTGACGTTCGTTGTCGAACTGGGCCTGAGCGGTCCCGGCCATACCAAACAGCATAGCGGCGGCCAGCAGGGCCGCGACATTCCGCAGTTGCATTCCCTAACGCCTTTTCTTTTGAGGTTCAGTTTTCTTATTCATGTCGGCCAGGATTTGCTTGGCCTGTTCGTTGCCGGCCCGCTCTGCCGAGGCCAGCCAATCCTTCGCCTTGGCCGGGTCTTTTGGGCCGCCGACCCCTCTCGCATAGAGCCGCGCGAGATTGATCATGGCAATGTCGTCGCCCATCAAGGCGCTTTTTTCGTACAGCTCACGCGCCAGCTTCTCATTCTTGTCGATCAGGATTCCCTTTTCGTTAAAAAGACCGACGTTGTAGATCGCGCGTGCGTTGCCGAGGTCGGCGGCACGTTTGTAATAGGTGTACGCCTTGGCGACATCGACGTTGACGCCCGCGCCCCGCTCGTACTGCATGCCAAGGCTGAGGATAGAGGGTGCGTAATTCTTCGCTGCGCCGAACTCGTAATAAAAGCGAGCGCGTTCGGGGTTTCTGGGAACGCCCATGCCTTCGTCGTACATCGTGGCAAGCGCCTGAAGCGCGAGATTGTTGCCGAGTTCGAAGGCCTTGGTGTAGTTGGCCGCCGCCTCGGCATAGTCTCTCCGCGCCATCGCAATCCGCCCGAGTTGGTATGGAAATCGGCTGACGCCCGGAAACATTTTGGCGGCGTCTTGGCAGGCTGAGTACGCCTCGCGCGTGTCGATATTCTCGATCCGAACGCCTTTGACCAGCTTGACTCGTTCGGTGTCTTCGGGCGCCGTCGCCTTCTCATCACACGGCAGCACAGCGTTGGGATCGCGGCCCAGCGCGCGTTGCGGCACGAGGGCGGCCTGCTGCGCGGGCGCACCGCGCAGGTAGAACCGCTGCCGGCCCAACTGGCCGTACATGTACGGCGTCTGGCGGTTCTGGGTCGACTTGCGGACATCGTCGCGGACGGCGCGGAACAGAAAATTGATCTCAAGATTCGGGTCGCTGGCGTATTTCAGTAACGCTGCCGTCATTGGACTGTTACGCCCTTCGATCTCGGCCGCGGTCTTGCCGGCTTCGGCGGCGAAGAACGAGATCACGTTGGGAAAGCTGTCGGACGTCTCGTTCCCGAGATCGGCCTGGCGCTTGAATTCATCATGTTCAATGTCGGTGAGAATTTTGTTCGGACGCAGCGCGTCAAAAACGATCAAACCGAGCACCTTTGCCTTGGCGACGGTGCGTGTAGCAAAGCGCAGCGGAACCGTCTGCGTTTCGATATTTGACTCTTTGGTGACTGCCGCGTCGACCGGGACCATGTAATGCTCGCCGGCGAAAGCAAAGCTGTGACCGGCATAGAAGATCACGGCGAGGTTTGATTTTTCCGCGGCCGCCGTGAATGTCTTGATAGCCTCCCGCATTTCTTCGCGGGTCGCGTCCTTCAGCAGGGTGACGTCAAAACCGAGCGCGGTGACGCCTGCGGCGATGTCCTCGGCGTCATTCACCGGCGTGCGCAACTCGGGCGCGTTCTTGTAGTGCGCGTTTCCGATCACCAGCGCGACGTGATTTTCGGCGGCCGGTGCTACGGATCCGAACTGGCAAAGCAACAGGATGCCGGCGAGCAGCGGCAGCACGCGAAGCACCAAGCCCGCGGCGGGCCGCATCGCCCCGAATGCGCGGCCCCCGCCATCGCTACAAGACGCCTGCATTCCCTCCCAATCCCCTAACCATTCCCATCAGTGCCCGTGTTCTGTGCTCAACGAGAAGGAATATTGACCTTCGGAACCGCGACGTTCGGAGCGTGGACCCTGACGTTCGGCACCTTGACGTTCGGCACTCTCACATTGGGCGTGGCGACATTGACCCTCGGCGCTCCCGGCGCCCGCACGTGCGGGCCTTTAATGTTGACGTTGACGTTGGGTACCTTCGCGCCACCAGGCGTTTGAACCGCGACATTTGGACCCCGGTGGCCGGGCACGCGGACGTTGGGCGCTGTCACGCCCTTAACGCCGGCCGGCGCGCTGATCGCACGGGCGCCGCTCGGTGCGCCGCCCTGCAGGCTGCCCTTCAGTGAGGCGAGATGGCCGTTCCAGCGGCCCGTGCCGGGAAGCCGGATGGTTCCCGCTGGCGCCGCCAGGGCCCCAGGCCCGCGCGGAGCGATGCTCGGAATGGAGGGGATGCTGACGTGGACCGACCCCGCGGCGCTTGCAGCGGCGCTCGCGGCGGCGCTGGCTGCGTTGCTGGCGGCCCGGCCGGCGGCCTCTTCGATCCGGGTGCGGATCGCCTGATACTGCTTGTTACGGACCTTCTCCTTCTCCGACCGCGTATAGGCCGACGTCAGGTAGCCCTGTTCGCGGGCATCTTCGACGGCATCCCGCATGCAGTTATCCGGATGACCGGCGGTCTTGCAGAGCTGGAAGCGCAACTGCACGAAATCTGGATAGCGCTCGATGGCCTGAAGGCAGGCCTGCGAATCCTGTCGCCGGCCGCGGAAGCACTCGTTCACCTGCGCATCGTTGGCGGTGTCGAGCATCCATTGCGTCGGATTCACGAACGGCCGCACGCTATCACCGCGGTCGGATCGGCGGAACCGCTCGGCCACGTCCTTGCGGCGTTGCGCGCTCGGAAAACTCTCCGCAAAGCTCATGACGATGTTCTGGTCGCGCGACGACTGAAGAATTTCCCAAGCCTTTTCCACCGAAGCGCTGTTGCCTTTGATCGACTTGCCCACATCGGGCGCTTCCAAACCGAGTGTGCCCTCCGGCGCGGGAGGCTTTGGCAGGTCGACCGCTGTCGCATCCGAATGGCTCCCCGCGTCGAGCGAGGCCATTCTGGTCTTCGCGTCCTCGACGTGGGCGCTGCTGGGGTACATCTCGGTGAACGCGCGGTACGCCGCGTGCGTGTTCTGCCGCTCGACGATGGTCCAGGCAAAGCGCTCGGCGCCCTCGAGCTGCGTGATCCGGGCGCGGACATCGTCGAGATGGCTGCTCGACGGGAACTGCTCCACGAACTTGCGCAAGGTGCCGACGTCGTTGGTTGCGCGGATGTACGGCCACGCCAGCCGTTCCGCCTCCGCATCGTCAGCCACCGCACCGTCCTGGCCGGGCCGGAAATAGATTTCGTCCTTGGAGAGGGTGCCGTAGAGCGCCGGTTGCTGTTCCTTGGTCTCCTCGACCACGTCGTCATGCACGTTGCGAAACAGATAGTTGATTTCCAGCCCTGGCGTTTCAACGTGGCGCAGCAGCGCGCCCGAATACGGGCTGTTGCGGCCGGCGCCGTCGTTGGCGGTTGTTCCGGCGGCTGCCGAGAAGGCCACCAGCACGTTGTCGGCGGGTTCCACCGGAGCCAGCCCGGCCGCTGGCGGCTCGTTGGGATCGAGCGGCAGGATGGCAGGTTCCGGCTTGGCCGCGGCATCCTTCGATGTCGCTTTGACGTTGGCGATCGATGCTCCGCCGTCCTTGTCGTTTCGCTTGGCCGCAAGCGAACGGCCCTCGGCTTTCGCGGTGATGAACGGATTGTTGCGGCAGGCGTCGAGCACGATCAGGCCGACGACCTTCGGCATCACCGAAATGTCGATCAGCATTTCGAGATTGACGGCTTCCGCATAGACGTCGACCTCGGACTTGATCGCGGCATCGACGGGAATGAGCCAGTTCTTGCCGTCGATCTCGGCGCCGTGGCCCGCGTAGAAGATGACCGCCATGTCGGCGGTCTTCGCCGCGTTGCCAAATTCGATGATGGCTTTGCGGAAGCCGTCGAAATCTAGATCCTTCTTGAGATTGACGTCGAAGCCGAGCCGCGTCAGTGACGCCGCCACATCACTCGAATCGTTGGCCGGATTGGTCAGCTTGGTGACCTTCTGGTACTGGCTGTTCCCGATGACGAGCGCAATCTTTCCTTCCGCGAGAGCTCGCGCAGGCGTCATCACTGTCGTTGCGAGCAATGCCAAACCGAACGCTGAAGCCAGCGCGGCTTTTCGCTTTGCTGATACCCGCGTTGTGCCGATCTGCATGGTGTCCCGTTGCTTTCTGCGATGCGCGGTCGCGCCTTCATCTGCCCGAAGGGGAATCTCCGCGATGCCGCCAAAGCATTCCACGCCGTGTGGATTCTGCAATGATCGCGCAGTGCCTGCGTTCAGGCGCGGCCACTTGAATTCCCAATAATAGCGGGACAAACCCGATTGATCCAGCAGTCCCGGTGGGACGGGACGCCGCAAGCGTCCAAAATCTTTGGCGAAAAGCTCTGTCTTTTTTAATAGCGACCAGCAGGTGGAAACGGCTGCGAAACTCGGCCAGCGCCGCTTGTGATTTCCTCAAACGGATCGTGCTTTCGCAAAATTGCCATAATCCGCCGCCGCCCGTCGGCCGCGAACCTTGCCTGCAGCGGCGCGTTGAATCGGTGGACTATCGGCGCCGGCGGTCTGCTTTCG
>JADMIO011403903.1_pt1 | contig 18234 bp, 15 predicted proteins | sample 8958161 | NCBI WGS metagenome assembly JADMIO01 (sample SAMN16585339, study PRJNA669376) | soil metagenome | isolation source: Crop rotation soil | place: USA: Cullars Rotation, Alabama | collected 2011 | reverse complement strand
CGACAACTTGTCCACGTGGAATTCTAAGCTTAGGATCCCAATGTGCTGGAAAGCAGGGTGGTCGCCTGCGCCGCGGCGACGCTTGCCGCGAGGCAGCCGCACATGAATACGCGATAGCCGAATGCTCGATACATAGCGTTCTCCGCCGTGGTGCGAGCCCCATTCTTTCGACAGATCCGCGCAAAGTCAATCCGCGCCACGCTAGTCTTCCCGCATGACAACTGAAGGGATCGACGAAAGTCCACCAATCGTGTCGGGGTTCGCCGCCCTGGGCCTCAGCGACGCGATCGTCGCGACGCTCACCGAGCTCGGATACGAGGAACCGACCCCCATCCAGCGCGAGGGCATCCCTGCCCTGATCGACGGCAAGGATCTCCTCGGCCAGGCCGCCACCGGCACGGGCAAGACCGCCGCGTTCGCGCTGCCCATCCTGCACTTCGTGGCGTCGCTCGACCGCAAAGCCCGCACGGTGCCGAGCGCGCTGATCCTCGTCCCGACACGCGAGCTCGCGATGCAGGTGGCCGAGGCGGTGCACCGCTACGGCCGTTCCATCGGGGTCAGTGTTTTGCCGGTCTACGGTGGACAGGCGATGCAACTGCAGCTGCGCGCGTTCCGGCGTGGTGTCGACGTCATCGTCGCTACACCCGGACGCATGGTCGATCACATCACGCGGAACAGCGTGGATCTGACGCTCGTGCGCACGGTGGTGCTCGATGAAGCCGACGAGATGCTCGACATGGGATTCGCCGAGGACCTCGAGGCGATTCTCGCGGCGCTGCCCAAAGATCGTCAGACGGCGCTCTTCTCGGCCACGATCTCGCCGCGCATTGCGCAGATCGCCAAGAAGCATCTGAACCTGCCGATCCGCATCACGATCACGCGCGACGTCCCCGCGACCGGCGAGAAAGCGAAGGTGCGCGAGGTCGCGTACGTCGTCCCCCGACAGCACAAGATCGAGGCGCTCGGCCGGCTGCTCGACGTCGAGTCGCCGACGTCAGCGCTGGTGTTCTGCCGCATGCGCACCGAGGTCGATCAGCTCACCGAGGCGCTCGGCGCGCGCGGCTACGTGGTCGACGCGCTCCACGGCGGACACTCGCAGGAGCAGCGCGAGCGCGTGATGCGGAAGTTCCGCGACGGTACGACGCAGCTGTTGATCGCCACCGACGTCGCCGCGCGCGGACTCGACATCGGACATCTCTCGCACGTCATCAACTACGACATTCCGTGGACGGCCGAGGCGTACGTGCATCGCGTCGGGCGTACGGGACGCGCGGGACGCGAGGGCGTGGCGATGACGCTGCTCGAGCCGCGCGAGACGCGGCTCCTGCGCAACATCGAGCAGGTGAGCAAGCGGAAAATTGCATTCGAGCACGTGCCGACCGTGCACGACGTACACATGCGCCGCATGGAGCTCACGAGCGCGGCGATCCGCGAAGTGCTCGATGATACCGACCTGGCGCCGTACCGCGTGATCGTCGAAGCGCTGGCTGGCGGCGGGCACTACGAGGCGCTGGACATCGCAGCGGCCGCGGTGAAGCTGATCCACGAGACGCGAGACTCGTCAGCACCGGGGACGGACGCCGATCTCAATGCACCGGTACCGCGCGAGGCCACCGCGAAGCCAAAGCACGACGCCGCGTCAGGGGCCGCGTACAAGAAAGGCGCGCCTGCGTCGGCATCGAAGGGGCGTGCCGCTCCCAAGGGACGAAAGGGCGGCGGTGACTATGTGCGCCTCTACATCCCGTTTGGCAAGAAGTCTGGCGTGAGGCCGGCGGACTTCGTCGGCGCGATCGCGAACGAGGCGGAGATCGACGCGTCGCTCATCGGCGCGATCGAGATGACCGACAACTTCACGCTCGTCGAGGTGCCCGACAGCGACGCCGACCGTATCGTCGCCGTGCTGCGCGAGACGACCATCCGTGGCAAACGGGTGAAAGCGCGCCGAGAGCGATTCTAATGCAGAAAGCACCCGTCACCGCTCTGCTCCTTGCGGTCGCGTGCTCCGGCGGCCCGCAGGATCTACGGCCCGCTCCTGGACAAGTGAATGCCGTAGCGACGGTGGAGATCACGTCGTCAGCGTCGAGCCTGGCCGTGGGCGCGACGCAGCAACTCGTTGCCACGACGAAGGACGTCGCCGGCATCGCGGTGACGGGTCGGATCGTGAGCTGGTCGAGCAGCGCGCCATCCGTCGTGAACGTGTCGCAAACCGGGCTCGCCGGTGCGCTCGCCGCCGGTTCGGCGACGATCTCGGCGACGAGCGAAGGGAAGTCGGGCACGTTCGCGCTCACCGTGACCGGTGGATCGGGCGGAACGGATCCGTTCACGCCGCTGGGAACGATCCTGCGACCCAGTGATTTTGGAGTGACGAGCGGGCCGGTGGCTGACGTCACCGCCATCCAGCTCGCCGACGGACGGGTGCGACTCTACCTGTTCGCGCAGGGACAGGGCACGCGGAGCGCGATCTCGACGAACGCTGAGGGGACAACCTTCACGGCCGAGACGGGAATGCGCAGCACCACCGCCACGTGGGGTCAGCCGCGCGTGTTACGGCTGAGTGACGGCCGCATTCGACTCTACTACACGTCGGGTGATGGCGTCCGGTCCGGCATCTCGACCGACGGCCTCACATTCACCGAAGAGTCCGGAACGCGTATCGCCAATTCGACGGTTGGCTACGCGATTGGAGCGATGTCGATCGTCCCCGCCGCGGGCGTCGGATATCGCGCCTACTTCAGCGACCTCGAGACGCCGGGTGCTCCGCCAGGCGGACATCGTATTCGCTCAGCCGTGTCGACAGACCTGCTGACGTGGACGCTGGAGCCGGGTATCGTGCTCGGGGTCGGTGCGACGAGCGGTATCACGGAGACCGCGACGCATCCGTTCGCACTGGCGAACGCCGACGGATCGGTGACGCTGTACTACCAGGGTGAGCGCGCCGATCTCACGATACAAGGCGGCAGCTACCGCGGGCTCTACCGGGCGACGTCGACGGACGGACGCACGTTCACCACGGAGCAGAAGACGGGCATCCGCAACGGCGGTGATCCCGACGTCATCGTCCTGGCCAATGGCACGACGATGATGTACTACGGCGACGTGGATCCAACGATCGGCGGAATCATTCTCGCCGCGAAGCTGAACCGCTGACCCGTGGCGACGGAGCTCGATGCTCCGGCGCCCGGGTTGGTGAGTCTGTTAGAAGCGATTCCCGCTATCGGTCGCGTCGGGACCTGGCTTTGACGCCGGATTGCCGTCAACGCGATCCTTGAGATCGTCGGCCGCGTTCGCCACCCGGTTCCCCGCCGACTTGAGCGTGCTCGTGCCGCGCGTGTAGCCCTCGCGCGCGTACCCGCGTACCGAATCCCACGACCCGTACGCGTTTTCGTGCGCCCAGCCGCGACGCAGATCGGGCTCGATGTCGGCGAACGAGCGGTTGCTGTAGTCCGGATTGAGCGCCGCGATGTGACCGATCTGATACGCGGGGCGCACGCTGTCGTAGTTGCGATCGGCGATCGGCGCGGCCTCGTAATGACTGCGATAATAGGTATCGTCTTCGCCCGAAAGCGTGGTCGCCGCTTCGGCCACGGCGCGGCCGGCCCACCATCCGCCGATGGCTCCGGCGATTCCGCCGATCACGGTGCCGATCGGACCCGCGACCGACCCGATCGCCGCGCCCGCTGTTACACCCGAGATACCGCCCGCCGCTTCGCCGACATGATCGGCGACGCCCGGATTGTCATCGTGCTTGCCGAGTGCGTTGTCCTTCGCGCGCTCGATCCGTCCGTCGGTCGAGTCTGCCTTGTAGTCTTTTCCCATGCTGCGCATCCTGTGTGGTGAGAGCGCGCAGGCGGGCAAGATTGGGACCGAGGCGGGGACGCGATTGGGCGGTGAGGCGAAAACAGGTTTCCCTCACCGCCTCACCGCCTCACCGCCTCACCGCCTATCTCTCAATCCGAAACACTTTCAATACCGTCGATCCCCCTTCGACTTCCCGCATCACCACGCGGTCCGCGCCGAAGGACATCGGGGTTGCGGTGCCATTCCAGCTGAGTCGTCCGATGATTGCGCCGTCCTGACGGAACGCGGTTGCACTGCCGCGCGCCGCGCCCGGTACGACGGGATCGACGATCCACAACGTGCGATCGGCCCCGACGAACCAGTTGCCATAAGGCGGCATCGCATCGGCGAAGGGCGTCGCCTCGGCGACTCGACGCGACTCGACGGCATCGGCGCCGGTCGATCCCTCGAGGGACCGCAGCACGTTGGAGAGCATGAGGTCGCGCGTCGCTTTCGCGATGGGCTTGCGAGGCACGGCCACGCGGATCGACGAGATCATGTCGCCATTCACGTTCCGCAGATCGATGCGGTAGCCGTCGCCCGACCCGGTGGCGATGACGGTATCCCATGCGGCGGCCATCGCCCACCGGCTCATCCGTAAGACCACCGTTTCCGAGCCCGCCGTCCCACCGTAGCGCGTTGGAATCCGGATGACTTCGAGGTCTGGGAGCTCCGCGACCGCGCGCGCGGCGTCGGCGCGCTGAGACAACAGAAGGATCGAAGCCATCGGACGCGTGACGCGGTCGGCGACGCCGGGCTGAACGATGCCCGCCGTGGAGAGCACGAGTTGTCCGTTGCTCAACACGCCGGCCGGCCGGACGAATGGACCCTTGTTGTTCTTCGGCAGCGGCTTGGTTGCGACGACGCCCTTGCCCGCGACGACCCAATACACGCGGTTGTTACCGGGATCCGGAACGACGAGCGTGTCGCCCGCCGCGCGCGCGACGCCACCGGGCTCCTTGAGCTCACCGGCGCCACTTCCTTCACGCGCGAGCGTCCGTTCCCCTCGACCGTTCGCGCCGTAAAGGACGAGCCGGTTTCCGATCGGCGCGAATGCCACGATCCGCCCGTCGGACAGCAACTCGGCGTTCCGCACGTTGGTCAGATCGAATTCCGCACCCGCGCTGCGTCCTCCAGCGACGGCGAGCGGCGTTGGCGCAATGGACCACTGCGGGGCGCGATCGAAGGCGCTGGCGTTGTGTCGAAGGACGGCGACGCCGGCCTCCATCTCTCGGGCGGGCATCACCGGCGCGGCCTGCGCGTGCGATTGATTGCTGAGGCCGGTAGCCGCGATGAGGAGGGCCGCAGCGAGCGGGGACATGGGGCGCATGGAGGAGTCCGTTGCTTGGACCCGTTCCTAACGCATGGGGAGTGCCGGACCGAACAGCTACACTAGGCCGCGTCCTGCAATTGGGGAGTCATAGCGCGAGCGTGAGGGTCGAACCAGGCGGCAGCGCGGCGAATTGGGTTTTGAGCGCCTCCGTCCGGGCGCGGATGTCCGACATCTGCGCGTCAGTGATCGCGTCAATTGCGCCCCCCAGAGCCTGGGCGAGATGCGCATTGACCTCGGCGGCGGTCAAGAGCGCTGCTCCGCCCATGCCATCCCGATCGAGCAGCCCCACGATGTGTTCCGCGACGCCTGCTTCGAGCGGTATCGGCCCGCGCGCGCTCTTCCCTTCCGTGTCGTCGATGTCCCACCCGTCGGCGATCAGGCCGAAGAACGCGCGGCGGAGGCCGAGCACGGTCTCGACGGCGTAGTGCGTGAGATCATGGAACGCGAAGAAGGCGGCCGTGCGTCCGGCACGGCGCTGCCACGTGGAGGTGCCGTCGGGACGTACGCAACGAAGGACGATCGATTCGTCCCGTTTCCGTTCCAGCTCGATTCGGAGACGCGACGGCGCGGTGGACACACCGAATGCTATCGACGCGGTTCGACGATGATGCGCCCCTGGCCCGCGTCGAATCGCAATGCAACCACGGTCCCGATCGGAAGCCGCTTGAACGCGTCGCTCTCGACGTAGAAATGGCGATGATCGTCGCGGCAATCGCAATCGAATCGATCGACGCGCGCGGGTGCGACGATGCCCTTCAGCTCAACGGCAAGGCCGTTAACCGATCCGAGCATCGCGCCGGAGCGGTCGCCGATCTCGAGCCTGCCATCGCGCGCCGTCTTATCGGTCACGGTGCGCGTGGCAATCACCGCGTGGGCGGTCACATCCGGGTTATCGGACACGATCAGCGCGTCGGACAGCGAAGGGGCATATCCTCGTAATGTGGCGCGATCCCGATGATGCTGGGCCACGTGCGCCCACCTTCGCGCGGGAGGATCCAGCCGCGTTGCTTCTGCCCGTTCTCGATTTCGACCCACCATTCGGTGATCGACGGACGCACGACCACGACACCGGTATCCACGCGCTGCGAGACGATGTCGTTTGGGAAGAACCAGAATCCCCCGCCATACTTGCCACGGAAGTACCAGGCGCCGTAGCCCTCGGCGTGATGCTCGAGCGGGTAGAGCGTGTCGGCCGGCGTGAAGCGAAGGTTCATCCCCGATTCGGTGTCCGTGGCGTGGACCGAATCCTTGAACACCACCATGCCGGACTGCTTGACATGGCCCTCGCCGGCGAGCGCCTGGAAGAATTCGCCGCGACTGAGGGTGAACGTCGTCGCCGCGTCCATGCGTGGCGCGGCACGGACCACCGTCGTCGAGCATGCGAGCCATCGTCCGATGACGCATCCCTCGCTTGGACAGTAGTCGCGCACGAGCCGAGGGATCTCCGGCGCTGGATTCCCTTCCACCACAAAACTGGCGGGCAACCGCGAGACCGAGTCCGCGAGTCGTCGGAGCGTGGCCCAACTGTTCACCGGCGCGCCCGCCGGCTTCCAGGCAATGTCCTTGAGTCGTTCGGTCTCGCTCGCCGCGGGAGGAACGAGCGTCCACCGCGCGAGCCCGGTGTCGCCCGGGAAGGCACCGAGTGGAGTGCCGCAGACGCGCCACTGATTGGTGCGGATACCCGCCTCGGGCACGTGCATGCGCACGATGATCGTGTCGCGCGACACCCGCACGAGCGCCCAACGTCGCGTCGTGTCGGCTGAATCCGGCCTGATCAGCGCGAGGCGCGTGATCTCGACGTTCGCGTCGGCAACGATGCCGGCCGCGTCGCTCGTTTGATATTGCAGCTTGATGATCCGAGGCCTGACGAACGCGAGGTGCCCACCGACCCGGTGGCGCGTTTCCGGATAATGCGGGCACTCCGCCTCACGGGCGACACGCGGGTTGGAGACCTCCACGAACTGCTCTGCCACCAGATACTCCGACAGCACCATCGATGCGGCACGCCGCGCGAGCGAGTCGTCGGGCGTCCACTCGTCGTTCGGCGTCGAATCCGTATTCGCGAACGTCGAGAGCTGGCCCACGACAGAGTCCGGACGTACGAAGACAGCCGAGTCGATCGGCGTGACGGCAGCGCTCTTGTCCTCGCTTGCGCACGCGCCGATCAAGCCCAGGAGCGCGACGCCTATCGCTCGCAATGGCAGAGCGTCAGCGTGCCGCGACTGTGAATGCATGGAACACCGCTCCCGCCTGGCTCACGTATTCCACAACCACCTCTTTCGCCGTCACATTCACCCGGGCGTGCCCGGAATCTGCCCAGAATCGATCGTACCCCGTGACGCCCGGTTGGAAATGCCACGGCGCGCCGAAGCTGCCGGGGAGCGCATAGTGAATGCCATCGACGACGTCGTCGACGAACACGTGGTCATGTCCGTAGAAAAAGATCTGTACGCCGTGATCGTGCATGAGCTGATGCACGATCTTCTGCTCGCCGACATTCACCGCGCGCGCCCCACCGCGACCGTACAGCGTGTCCGACGGATTGCCCGCGTTTCCACCCACCGTGTGATGGATGCCAAGAAACTTGAACGGCGCTGACGAGGCTTTGAGCGTGCGTTCGAGCCAGGCCAGCTGCTCGCGGCCGAGCGTCCAGTCGGTGACGAGTGAGACGTCGCCCGCCGTCGGCAGCGTGAGCGGCGTCGATGCGACCGAATAGCTCTGCACGTTGAGCACCACCCAGAGTGCCGGACCCCAGGTGAACGCATAGTAGTCCTGCGCCGCGCTTCCCCCTTCGGCGTAGGTCGAGTGGTCGGGATTGGGCAGCAACCGGTGGCGCACGGATCGCACGAGCGTGACCGACTCCGCCGGGAACTTGCCCGTCTCGCCGTCCCAGTTTCCGAGCGCGCTGAAGTGCGGCGCGTACGCGGTGAGTCGGCCCATGTGGCGCCGGTACTGCTCGTAGGCGGCCAGTGCGCCCGTCTCCGACGTCTGCGCGAAGTTGCGCGAGCTCGTCCAGGCGACGTTGTCGCCGAGCGTGAGGATGAAGTCGGGGTTGTCGCGCTCGACGTTCCGTATCACGTCGTCCATCACGCCGACGTTCGCTGAACCGTCAGCCCACGATCCCGTGTGCGGATCGGTCATGAGCGCCATGGTGTACTGCTCGCTCGGGCGTCTGGCCGTGATGAATCCTCCGCGAGCAAGGAGACCATCAGCGCCCGTGGACCCGTCTGCGCGAACGCGGTACCGGTACCGCGTCGCCGGCGAGAGTCCGGTCACGTTCCACTCCATCATCTCACCGGCGGCGCGCCGGATCACCGGCAGCGTGCGCAGGACGTCAGTGCCGTCGGAGCCGAGGAGCTCCACCACCGCCGACACATCCTCCGCGCCGTTGCGCGCATTGATGAGAATGGACGACGCGGTCGGACGCGCGAGCAGTGGCGGAAGGCCCAGTTGCGGCGCGGGACCGCGCGGGGCGCTCGGTCCCGCGGTCAGAACGGTCGGGGCGCCCAGCACCAGCGCGGCGGCGGCACCGAGAAACTCGCGACGCGACGCATTGCGATCGGCGGGATCGTCAGCCATTCTCAGGCACGAATCGACATCGTGTCACCAGTGTTGCGCGGGAGACGCATGAACGCACGGATGGTTTTCCTGGTCACGACAATGGCGCTTCGCGCCGCCGCCGCGCAACAGGCGACTGGAACGTGGCAGGCCACGGCCGGCGTCGCCTATCCGCCCTGGACGATCGACCTCAAACAGAATGGTACGGCGGTCACGGGCAACGTCAGACAGAATGGCGGCGTACGCGGGCCGGTCGACATCGTCGATGGCCGCGTTCAGGGCAATACGATCACGTTCAAGGTCCCGGGCCCCAGCGGCACGATCACGCTCACGTTCGTCGGCACATTCGGCGGTGACTCGATCGCGTTCAGGCGGTCGGTCGAAGGACGCGGCGGTGGTAACGGACTGTTCGGCGCCGGCGGGGCTTCGGCATTCACTGTTCGCCGCGCGGATGCGGCAGCCGCGGCGGCCGCTCTTGCCGCTCCTGTGCCCGTGGCCAGAGGAGCCCTCGCGGCAGCCCCGGCGGTCCGAAACCCACCGACCGCGCCGACCGCCGACCCCACGTGGCTCCAGTTCCGCGGGTTCAGCGTCGATCTCGCGGCGATCACCAATCTTCCGAATCGCGTCGCCATCATCGACGGTGTTCGGACGCAGCTCACGCTCGTGGACACGACGCGGCTGACCACGGCGGTCAAGGCGTTCTTCAAGACGATCCCGATGACGATGAACGCGTCGCCGACCGGTAGTCCCGCCTACGGCAATGACCGCGTGGTGCTGCCGGCTCAGTTGTACGAACCCGAGAAGCCGGTGCTCCTGCACGAGCTGATGCACGCCTACCACGAGCATCGCGTCAACGATGGGTTTCGCAACACGGAGATCCAACGGATGTTCGAGGCCGCGCGCACGGGTGGGCTGTTCCCCGCCGGGTCGTACATGCTGACGAACCCCGCCGAGTATTTCGCGATGATGGCGTCGGTCTACGTGTTTGGCTCGGCCGCGCGCGATCCCTTCACGCGCGACGGCATCGGGACCAAACAGCCCGAGATGTATCGCTGGCTCGTGAAGGAATTCGGCTCCATGCGCTAGCCGCGCGCGAGAACAGGCCCCGGCGCCGGACGCGGTCGCGTCATCGATCGCCGACTAACCTCAGGCGCCAGACGTCGACGAAGGGGATTCCATTTTCGGCCTCACGATACGACGCGAAATACCTGTCGCCGAGGCTGAACAGCATCAGACCGGCAAATCGGGTCGTGGCAACCAGTCGTTGGGTCTTGGGATCGATGACTTCGATCATCGAGTCGTGCATCCGTCCGTCGTCCAGTTGCGGATACGTCGTCGTTGTTGTTCCTGATACGAGACCGGTGCGCGTCACCGGTGGGCCAAGATGATCGTGCCAGTCCGCGCTCGCGACCGTGATGACGACCCACAGCAAACCGCGAGGGTCCTCATAGAGGTCACGTGTCTGAGGCGTTGGCCTTTCCCCACGCCGGATCACCGCCCGGTTGACGACGGGCGGAAACCATTCGACGGTGCGCACAATATCGGCCACCCTCTTTCCGGCGGTGTCCCACTGCTCGATGTGATACGTGTCGTCACGAATCGACCAGATCGTTGCTCCAGCGCCGGGCGCCTCTTTTCTATTTCCACGCCACGCCTGCGCATCGATTGGCGGCTCAGTTGGCGCACCGAACGTTTTCACGGCCCGGCCCAGGGTATCGAAAAGCGTGAGGGGACCGAAATTGCCGGTCGTACGACTGTCTGGTAGGAAGACTACCGGTGCGACCACCTGTGTGTAGCTCCGGATGAATCGGTACGACGAATCGAGCACACTCATTTTCCCGACGCCGCCAAAGTCGAAGACGAGGAACCGGCGGTCAGGTAGCGCGCGGATCTGAATCGGCGCTTGGTATTCTCCCGGACCCTGTCCTTTCCGTCCGATACGAAAGAGCGGCCTGCCGGTCGAATCGAAGACCGGGATCATCTGCGGCGGGCTGAAAAACGTCAGGTAGTACCGGCCGCGCCAATCGCGCGTCATGGCGATCGGCTCTTTGTCGACGTAACCGGTCGAGTCACCGCCGAGCGACACGATTCTCGTCAGGTCGATTCTGCAATTCGTGCAGGAAGATCCGGTCTCCACTGGAGGGGCGTCGCGCCCACCACACGCGAGCACGCTCCACATCAGTCCACTCCACTGGCTCGCCAGACGGCCGCGGCGAGAAAGATCTGACATCGGCGCTCCGGAGACGTTGGTCGTCCCCGAAGCTACCGTGTCTCAGGGCTTTCAGCAGTTCTCTTCAGCGGCAGTTTCAGCGCCGTTTCAGCGGCCGTTTCAGCGTCCGCCCCTGCCCTTCGACTTCGACTTCGATTTGACGTCGCGATCGTCGTCATCGTCCCCGCCTCGGCAGATCGTCCGATCGTCAGCGGATACGGGTACCGGAATGCCGAGCACCGTGACACTGCGATTGGCTGCCAAGCAGACGCCGTTCTCCGCGCCCGACTTTCCCTGGCCCGGTTTCGGCGTGTCGTCGCCGAAGATCACGCGCGCGTTCGCCGGGCGTCGCGCAACCGCGGTCGCGCAATCGGTCGGCGCCGGCTGCTTACCTGGGGGCACGCCGTCGATCCAGATCCGACACATGCCGGGCACGGGTCGTTGGCCAGGCGGCACGCCGTCGTTGCCCTTCCCTTTACCCTGCGCCATCAGCGGCGCGGCACCGAGCACTGCCGCGAGCGCGCCGATCAGTTGGATTCGCATCTGACTCTCCCTCGTTGGTGAACACGCGTCACCGTTAAGGCAGATGCGGGGCCTAGCGGGGCCCTCGCCCGTCAAACCCGTAAAGCATTGGGTTCCAACAGTCTCCACTCACGGGCCCGCTCGGACAAAAGCTCGGCTCGTCTAACGCCATCGCCGCCCGATGTCCACTCAGCCAGACACCGGACGGAAGCGTCGCCAAGCGAGGTAGACCGGCACACCCACCAGGAGGATGGCGACGCCACGGAGTGTATGCCCCGGCTCACGCGCCACCGTCGATATGGCGAGCGCCCAGAAAGCCAGAACGAACAAGCCGGTCGTGAACGGGTGCCCTGGCACGCGCACACCCGACGCGCCGCCGCTTCCGTCGCGCGCGCGAAAGACAAAGATCGCCAACCCGGTCAGGCCGAAGAACACGGCATCGATCGACACGACATAGTCGAGCAACTTCTCGAAGCTCCCCATCACCGCCAGCGCCGACGCCCACACGCCCTGGAGCGCGATCGCGGCCACCGGCGCGAGCGTGCGCGGATGCACGCGCCCGATCGCTCGAAAGAACAGACCGTCCTCGGCCATCGCGTGATACACGCGCGGCGCCGTGAGCATCGACTGGCTCAGGAAGCCGAGCGTCGACACCGTAATTCCGATCGCGATGAACCGCGCGCCATTGTCCCCCAGCGCAAGACGCATCACGTCCGACGCCGGCGTCTGCGTCGCCGCCAATCCCGCCACGCCGAGCACGCGGAGGCAGACGACGTTCACGAGCAAGTACAGCGCGGCGACGCCGACCACGCCGATGATCATCCCGCGCGCCAGGTTGCGCGTCGGATCCTTGATCTCGGCACTGACGAAACTCGCCGTCTGCCAACCGCCGTACGCGAAGATGATCGGCACGAGCGCCGGCACCAGTGACCCGATCCCGCGCGACGCCAGGCGTTCGGGTTGAGCGATCACTTTCGGAAAGGGGCCGGCCATGAACAGGCCGGCGACGATCAGCATGACGATCGCCCCGATCTTGAGCAGCATGAAGCCGCTCTGCACGTTGCTCCCGGCGCGCACTCCGAAACAGTTGATGATCGTGAGCACGAACAGCGTCGCCACCGCGACGAACTGCTCCGGGACGGCGACGCCGAACAGCTCGGTCGCGTAACGCCCGAACACGAGCGCCGACGCCGCCATGCCCCCGGTCTGAATGACGAGGAGCAGCACCCATCCATAGAGAAACGCGACCATCGGCGAGAATGCGTCGCGGAGATATGCGTATTGTCCGCCCGCCTCGGGCCGGAGCCCCGCCAGCTCGGCATACACGAAAGCGCCCGCCAGCGCGATCACGCCGCCAATCGTCCACCCGAGGAGCGACAGCGTCGCGGACCCGGTGAGCCCGGCGACCACCGACGGATTGCGGAAGATCCCCGATCCGATGATGCCGCCCATCACGATCATCGTCGCGTCGAACGCGTTGAGGCGGCGGGCAAGCATCGTCGCGGCTATTGCCCGGCGCTCGCGATCGTCCAGGCCAGACGGGCCACGATCGGTGTCCAGAGAATCGTCAATATGAGCAACATCACGAGTACGCGATACAGGAGCTCGCCGTATTGCCACGCGCCTCCGAAACGCTGCCCCTGTCGCACGCGCTCGAACGTGGCGTACCAGGGCACGACCAGTTGGGCAGTCAGCGCATCGACGATCGGCCGTGACGATCCCGCGCGCCGCTTCAAGAGCGTACGCTGGCGCTCATACAGTCTCGCGCCTCCATCCAACAACGACAACAGGAACGAGGGCACGAGCACGATCGCGGCGTACGTCATCACGCTCACCGACGCAGTCGGCAATGCGGGTAGCATCGCGGCCAGGGGCCAGAGGGCCGCCGCCGCAAGCAGGCCCAATCGCGCTACCCGCAACGCGCGCAGACGCCCGCGCATCGCCGGCGTCAGGCCGGTATATCGCCCGCGACCGAGAATGAGGTCTCCGCCGTCGCGCCGGCGATCGCCGAAGACCTCCAGAAGCGTCACGAATCGATAGCCCACCGGAATTGCTCGCCGTCCGCGGCGGCGCAGTCGCACGATCTGAATGAGGCCGACGACGGCAACGATCATCCCGAAAACAGACGTGGCAATGGCAGTCAACGTGATGGGTGAGGCGATCGATGGGCGAGCGGCTTCGAACGCCATGAGCGCGGCCGGGGCGCCCGCGAGCGCAATCGCGCCAATGTGCAGGCGGCGCAGCGCCGCGTCGAGCATCCCATGCGTCCGTTCGAGCCCCGGCGGTGGCCATTCGATCGGCTCGGCGTTCGTCGCCGACAACTGTTGCGCGATCGCCGCCGCGGTCGGCCGCCGATCCGCTGCTTTGATCACACACTGCTCCAACAGGAGTGCGAGGTCGGCAGGCACATCGGGTCGCAGCGTGTGCAGCGGAGCCGGCGCGTCGCGGAGATGCGCGGCGAGAATCTCGCGTGGCGACGAGATGTTGTACGGCCCGCGCGCCGTCAGCAGCTCATAGCCGAGCAGACCGAGCGCGTACACGTCGGTGGCGGCGGTGACCTGTTCCGCCAGCACCTGCTCGGGGCTCATGTACGCGGGCGTACCGACAGTCGCGCCAGCCTCGGTGATGCGCGCGCTGGAGTCGCGCGGATCTGGCGCATAGTGGGCGGCGATGCCGAAATCCGAGACGAGCGCGCGTCCGGTCTCCGTGTCCTGGAGGATGTTCGCGGGCTTGATGTCGCGGTGGATGATGCCGCGCCGATGCGCGACGGCGAGCGCGGCAGCCACTTCCCCGAGCACGCGCCGGGCTTCGTCCACCGGCAGCAGACCCGTTTCGCTCAGCCGCTCGCTGATGCTGCGCCCGGCGATGTACTCCATCACGAAGTAGGGCGTGCCATCGGCCAGTTCGCCCACACCATAGATGCTCACGACGTTCGGATGGGAGATCGCCGCCACGGCCTGCGCTTCGCGCGCGAATCGTTCGCGGCTCTCGGCGTCGCGGCTGAACTCCAACGCCAGCACCTTCACGGCGACGAATCGCTTGAGCTGCGGATCGCGCGCGAGGTACACGCGCCCCATCCCCCCGCGCCCCAGCTGCCGGACGAGCAAGTATGTCGGTTCGAGCGCGACACGCAGCGCCTGCACGAGCGTCAGATCGTCCTGCGAATCCCTCAGAGCGGCGGGGAGTGCGTACGCGCCGACGGCCTTCGGGTTGAGCCCATGCGCCGCTTCAGCGGCGAACGTCGTCCGGCACGTCGTGCATTCGCTGCCCGCGTGGTCGAGCGGCGCGCCGCAGGCGGGACAGCGAGGGAGGGGTGTCGTCGTCGGCACGCGCGGAGAACCGAAGATGGTCAGGGCTTGCGGTAGTTCACATCCAAGATGTCGAGGCGGCGGAGGTGCGTCGAGAGACGTGTGGTGAAATTCGCGTAGTCCTTGCGGGCCTTCGGCGTCCAGAGCGCTTCAGCCAGCGCGGCCATGCGCGGGTTCGCCATGTATTCGACGTGTTTGGCGTCGAGCATGTATTCGGTCCAGAGTTGCGCCTGCGCGCCGAGGATGTGCTTCGCCAACTCGGGTTCGAGCTCCCTCGGCACGGGCTCGTAGGCGTAGACGGTGTCAATCGGCAGGAACCCGCCGATCGCGAGCGGCTCGTTCGCGGTCGGGCGCGCCTGGTATTTGTCGAAATAAGTCTGTGCATTGGGCGTCATCACGACGTCATGCCGTTCCCGCGCAGCGGCGATTCCCCCCGCCGTGCCACGCCACGACATCACGACCGCGTTCGGCGCGAGCCCGCCCTCGAGGATCTCGTCCCAGCCTACCAGGCGACGTCCCTTGGCGGTGAGGAACGCGTCCATCTGCTTGATGAACCAGCTCTGGAGCTCGTTGGCGTCCTTGAGGCCGAGCGCCTTGATGCGCGCCTGTGCCACCGGGCTCGCGTTCCATTGCGTCTTCGGCGCTTCGTCGCCGCCAATGTGGATGTACGGACTCGGAAACAGCGCGAGCACCTCCGTGAGCACGTCCTGCATGAACGCAATCGTGCTATCCGACGCGTTGAGGATGTACGGTGTGACCCCCCACATCGTCCACGGCGCGATCGAATCGGTGGTGTTGCCGAGATGTGGATACGCGGCGATGGCGGCCTGCGAGTGCCCCGGCATCTCGATCTCGGGCACCACCGTGATGAAACGTTCGGCCGCGTATGCAACAATTTCGCGCACGTCGTCCTGCGTGTAGAAGCCGCCGTGCGGTTTCTTGTCGAACACGCGCGTCGCCGGATTGTTAGTCGGTCTGCCGACGAGCGTCTCGCTGCGCCACGCGCCGACGGTGGTGAGACGCGGGTACTTCTTGATCTCGATTCGCCAGCCCTGGTCATCGGTCAGATGCCAGTGGAACGTGTTCATCTTCTGCAGCGCGAGCAGATCGATGTACTTCTTGACGAACGCCTTGGGCATGAAGTGGCGCGACACGTCCAGGTGCGAACCGCGCCAGGCGAAGCGCGGCGAGTCTTCGATGGTGACCGCCGGGATCGTCCAGCGTACACCGGTGACAGTCGCTTCGCGGAAGATCTCGGGCGGCAGCAGCTGGAGGAGCGTGCGCGTTCCATAGAAGGCACCGGCCGCATCACCCGCCTCGATCACGATGCCCGTCGAATCGCAGGACAACCGATAGCCCTCGCGGCCGAGCGTGTGAAGGAGAGCGGGATCACGGGCGAGCATGATCGATGGTCCGCCGCCGCCTGGCGCCCTGAGATTCATTCCCGACGCGGGTTCGAGTTCCCGGGCGAATCGGTAAGCCACGGCGCTGAACTCGGCGTCCAAGCCGGTGATTCGGGTTTTTGGACCGATTACGAACTCGCCTTTCGATCGCGCGACCGTGGCCGGGCGTGGAATGACGTTGATGCCGATCTCATCGGCGGTCAAAGCCTTGGTAGACGACGTCGATCGCGACGGGGTCGACGCGCAACCGACAACGGCGAACGTCGCGAAGAAGATCGCGGGAATTTTCATGGAAACTCGGTGGGTAGCCGGGGTAACATCGGCGCTGCACGTGCGTCGACCTGAAAGGTCCAGCCTCCCTGCGTGATGTCCACCCCCTTGTGCGCTTCCGTTCGCTTGTTCGCCCTTGCCGTTCTGTCAGCAGCGCTCGCGGCGTGCGCGGATGCGCGCCCGAAACCCACGGAAGCTCCCGTGGACTCGACAGCGGGGACACCGACGGGATCGTCGGTTGATGCCCTGCGGCCGAGGGCGGCCGCCGATTACGTGACGACGCCGTGGGCCAACGACGTGTGGTTCGCGGTGCTCGACAACGATACCGACCCGTTGGAGCAGATCCTGACCCTGGACTACGTCCGGACGCCACGCCACGGAGTGGCGGAGGCGACTTCAGCCAACCGGATCGCCTATCGCGCTCACGAGCCGGGGTTTGCCGGAGTGGACTCATTCTACTACGTCGTCAAGAACGAGGCGGGCAAGCAGGACAGCGCGAGGATTTACATCACCGTTCTCGCGCCGTCCCCCGCTCCGCTGCCGGTGCAACTCAAGCCGGACAGCGGGGGGGCTTGGGGCGGCACCAGCGGCCGCGTCAATGTGGTGAAGAACATCGGTCAGCCAGGATGGTTTGCGGAAAGCGTCCTGTCCGTCAATCACGGCACCGTTCGTCTCGTCGGGGACTCGCTCGAGTACATGGCATCGCGCACGTTCACAGGCCTCGACACGGTCGTCTATCGAATCGCGAATGAGTGGCGAGCGACAACGACACGCATCGCGGTGTTTCATTCGAAGAATCCCGACCCCGCGTTCGCACCGACACCGCTTACGGTGGTACCGATCGTCGCCCCGAGTGGCAGCGCGCTCACCCCGACGGCGCTCAACAGGGTGCGCGGCGTGACGGGCTACGCAACGCTTGGCAGCGGAGAGACGCATGCCTTCCGCTGGACGAACGGGCAGTACGAGGATCTCGGATTGGCGCAAGGGCAGAGCAGCCGGGGCTACGCGATTAACGACAACGGCGTCGTGGGCGGCCAGATGGGAGACGTGTTCTCCGGCTTCCCCGTGCTCTGGCTCGGATCCTCGTTGGTCCCCTCGGTTGGATCCACTGCGCGCGGTGTCGTCCGTGGTCTCGCCAGCGACGGCACGGTCCTCGTCGCCGAGGCGTCGTACGTGTACTCCCTCTGGCGCGACGGTGTCGAGGTGCGGCGCGGGCCGAGTTGGATCGAAGCCTTCGCCATCAATCAACGCGGCGATGTGCTCTGCCGGTACGTCACGCTCTACTCGGTGGCATGTGTACAGGACGCGGAGCACATTGCCGGGTTCAGGGGCGCGGGACGTTGGAGCGATCCGGTCGCGATCAACAATGCCGGTGACGTGTTGTATTACGCGGAGACGCAGACCAATGGCGGTGCGTATGCGAGCTACTGGATCCGGACACCGTCGGACGCACGCATTCGTATGGAGGATCGGTACCCCAATACGTTGGGCGTCTCCGCCGCGAGGTCGCTTGCCGATGACGGGGCGTTCCTCTGCGCGTCGCAGGACGTCGCCGAGTACGCGTGGGCGGTGTGCTCGCTGGGTGGGCGGTTCCCGATCGACGAGCTGTTGACCGACCGTTCTTGGCACGTCACCAATGCGGTACAGATGGCCGCGAACGGCGACATCGTCGCCATCGCCACCAACTCCGCCACGGGGTATTCGGGTCCGGTGTTGCTCACACGCTAGCCGCAGGCCTCCTTTCCAGCACAGTGGGATCCGAAGCTTGGAATTCACGTGACTTGAAGTCGCGGC
>JADMIO011426244.1_pt1 | contig 18236 bp, 10 predicted proteins | sample 8958161 | NCBI WGS metagenome assembly JADMIO01 (sample SAMN16585339, study PRJNA669376) | soil metagenome | isolation source: Crop rotation soil | place: USA: Cullars Rotation, Alabama | collected 2011 | reverse complement strand
GAGATGGGGCCGCCATTCCGAGGCCGGCGTGGAGGCGGACACGGAGAAGGAGAGCTGGCGGATCATGCCGATGATCTCGTGGGTCTGGTTGATACGTGTGTTCGTCCTTTCCAGTTTGTTCTTGCTGGCATAAATCAGCCAGCTTGCGATGGCAAGTGAAAAGACGGAAAACAACAGCAGCCAGGTTATCTTGCGGTGTATAACGGTCATTCCAAGGATAATAAGGGTATACGCTTATCAACGTAAAATGGGCCGGGGGTATTGTATCAAATCGGGAATATCTCCATGTCTTTTGCTGTAATTTAACTTGTTCACATTGCCCTTTTTTTGGGCAAATGCGCCGGTTGGAATAACTTCATCCGATGCATTTCAGAATGCCTTTACTTATCCTGTTAACCGTGTTGTCGCTGAGCTTACGGGGACAGACACGTGGGACACATTACATCCGTGGGAGTGTCCGGGATAGTGTTTCGGGGGCCGTCATGGAGGAAGCTACCATCTCCTGCTGGCCTTTTAAGGGCGATCATCCTGTTCATACGTTGCGCAGCAATAAGAATGGCTTTTTTTTTCGTGTCTCGCAGGTGGGCAGGTATCACATCATTGCCACTTATCTGGGGTATGTGCCTGACACGGTATCTGTGGTCATCAGCGAAAAAGATACATCGGTGATCATGGTGAATTTACGGATGCAATTGTCCTCCAAACCACTGATGGAGGTAATTGTAAAAGCGAATATCCCTCCTGTTATCGTAAAATCCGACACCATTGGCTTTAACGCGGGCGCTTTTCCTACCCGGCCTTATGCCAGTGTGGAGGACCTGCTGAAGAAACTGCCGGGGATCGCTGTGGACAAGGATGGCAATGTCACTATGCAGGGAAAGAAGATCGACAAGATACTTATCGACGGCAAGGAATTCTTTTTAGGCGACATCAAGACGGCCACCCAAAATTTACCGGCGGAGATCGTGGCGCAGGTGGAGGCCTTCGACACGCAGACGGAGCAGGCGAAGCTCACGGGTATCCGGGACAATACGGGGGGTAAAACCCTTAATATCAAACTAAAAAAAGACCGTAAGAACGGCTATTTCGGTAAATTCTACGCGGGTGCGGGTAATGCGGACAGTTATTCTGCGGGAGGGACTGCGGCCAACCTGGGGTCATCCCGGAATTTTTTTATAAATGGGGAAACGAACAATATCAACAACCAGTTCAACGGCACGGAAAACAATATCGGTCCTACAGGTAGCGGCATTCAAACCGTCTCCAACCTGAATGCAAATTACAGGGACAAGCTGGGTAAGAAAATAACGGCTATTGTCAATGGGGGGATATATCGCAGCCGCAGTTCGCAGGTGCAGACGTCGAGCCGTCAGACATTTCTCGGCGACTCTTCGCTCATCGAGGACCGGCTCAGTAATGCGTCGGGTAAGAGTACTTCGGGTAATGTAAATATGCGGCTCGAATACCAGATCGACAGCATGCGTATGCTGAATGTGCAATCCAGCTGGAACCCTCAATCCGGTGATAATTTCTCCACTGATACGGTGGGTATCGTCACGCAGAAGGGGCAGGGTGATCTTGCTAAAAGCTGGCCGAGCAGCCTGGGACAGACAAGAAATACCAGTCATACCAACGGCTATTCATACTCGAACAACCTGGATTTCCGGATGCGTTTCCGGAAGAAGGGGCGTACCTTTTATATTGGGTTGAACCAGTCCAGTCAGCGGCAGGATCAGACTGCGGGTCTTTATTCCCTCGTCAATGCTTTTGACAGTCTGGGGGGGCTTTCCCAGCATACATTGAGGGATATGCGATCCACCCAGGTCTCCAATGGGGACAATTTCAGCACTCGCCTGTCATATACGGAACCTTTGAGTCCGGGTCATATCCTGGACTTTGGCTATAATTTCAATACCAATACGAGTCATAACGATAAGAAGAGTTTTGACTATGATAGCGTTACGGGTAAGTATGATATTCCGGATACCCTTACTTCCAACAGATTTTTCAACCGTACCTCCATGCAGAATTTTCATGCGAGCTTCAATGCAGATGGCACCAAATTCAGGTATCAACTGGGACTGGCGGTGCAAATGACAAGTCTTAACAACCAGAACTATTCGTTGCATGCGTATATCGTACAGCATTTTACCAACTGGTTTCCCCGGGCGAACCTGATCTGGACGCTGACCCAGGGACGGACATTGAGTGTCGGGTATTCGGGCTCCAGCTCATCACCTTCTATCGAACAGCTGCAGCCACTGCCTGATCTGACGAATCCTTTCCTGGTGAAGGTGGGCAACCCGGACCTGCATCAGTCCTTTCAGCATAGTATAAATATGGACTTCAACAGCTTCAACATGAAAAGTCTTCGCAACTGGCAGGTGAACATCCAGGGCGGGTTTGTGCAGGACGCCATCACGGCCTCCACGACACTGCTTGCAGGCGGGGTCCAGCAACTGAAGTATGTCAACATCAATGGGAATTTCAATCTGTCATCGAATCTTGCATATGGATTTCCGCTGTGGGCGCGTAAAGGTAATGGCAGCATCGGGCTGCATGGTCAATTCAGTCATCAGAACGGCTTCCTGAATGGTCAGCAGAACAACACTGACAACACATCTGCCGGCGGTATTTTCAAGTTGAACTATCATCCCTCTGAAAGGCTGTATGTCGATGTCACCGGAACGTTGGACTACAGTATCAATGCCTATTCGCTCAACGCGGGTCAAAATACGCGGACCGTGGTGCAGAATTATATTATGAGCCTGTCGTATCAGTTACCACTGGAGATCACTGTGTCCTCTTTTTATAACTGGCAGCAGACGGGGGCCCAGGGATCGCTGCCCGCCCGCGCCATCAGCTATTGGAATGCGGCGGCGTATAAGAGCGTGTTCCGCAACCACAGCGGGCAGATCCGTCTTTCTATCTTCAATATTCTCGATGGGTCGGGCAATGTCTCGCAGGGTGTCGGTCCTAATTATATCGAGACCAGCCGCAGCAATCTCATCGGCCGTCTGTGGCTGCTGAGCATGGTGTGGAATTTCAGAAAATTTCCCAGCAGTAATCCTTCGGGGCAATGAGCAGGTAAAGCATGACGGTACAGGATGAAGAATCTCACAGAGTGGTCTATATTAGACCTATATCTTTCTGTTATGGATCTGATGATAGCCAAACGATGCCTGCCTTTTTTTATCTTTTTGTGTGTTGCCGTATTGTCTTCGTCCGGGCAAGGGAACGGGGACCACTGGGTGCGTATGACGACCCGTTTTCAATCTCCGCCGGACAGTATACAAACCAGCGTCTATTGGTACTGGATCTCGGGTAATATTTCCAAAGAGGGTGTGATAAAGGACCTGGAGTCTATGAAAAGGGCAGGTATCAACCGGGCGTTCATTGGTCATGTGGGTATCGATGAAACGCCGGCCGGAAAGGTACGGTTGTTATCTCCGGAATGGTGGGAGATCCTGCATGCGGCGTTGAAGAGGGCTTCACAACTGCATATCGATATCGGGATGTTCGATAGTCCGGGATGGAGCGGGATGGGCGGACCCTGGGTGCGTCCGGGACAGTCCATGCGCCGGCTAACGGCCAGCGAAACGTTTGTGACGGGGCCGGGGAAGGTCAGTCTTGTATTGAAGGCGCCTGCCGACTCTTTCCAGGATGTACGGGTATTGGCTTATCCAAGGCCGGGGGGATATAACCATTATATTTCGTACCCTGCTGATGGAAAGGAGATGTTGTTGCCTGATACCAGTGTCTTTGCCGTCACACTGCGGGCGGATACTTCGCTGGTTGCCCGGAGCCTTGTGATCGTTCCGGGATTGCGGGAAATGAAGATAGAGGGTGAAGTACAGGTGGAAGAGAATGGTGTGTTCCGTAAGGCCGGGGATTTTGTGATGGACAGAAGCAATGCTGCCCTGAATACGGGGTTCGACCCTTATGGTCCGCTGGCGGTGTCTTTACCTGCGACGACGGGACGTGTCTTCCGTATCGTTTTCCGGGCCTGGACGAAGGGGGCTGGCATACAACAAATGAAGCTATCCGCCACTCCGGTGGTCGGTAACTATATCGAAAAAACGCTGGCGAAGATGTATCCGACCCCTTTGCCTTACTGGAAGGAATATCAATGGCCGGTGCAGCCGGAGGTGACGGATACGGGCCTTCTTATCAATGCGGGGAGAGTGATGGATATTTCTTCTCATATGGACGGGAATGGGCTGCTGCAGTGGGATGTGCCGTCCGGCGACTGGGTGATCCTGCGAACTGGTATGGTCCCGACACGGGTGGTCAATGGTCCTGCACAGCCCGAGGGTAGGGGATTGCAGGGAGATAAATTGAGTAAGGCGCATGTGTCGGAGAGTTTCGACGCTTTTATAGGAGAGATATTGAGGCGTATACCGGCGGCCGACAGAACGAGTTTTAAAGTGGTGATCGAAGACAGTTATGAAGTAGGCGGTCAGAACTGGACGGATGGGATGATCGCTGCCTTTAAGGCGCGGTATGGATATGATCCTTTGCCGTATATACCTGTGATGTTGGGAAAGGTAGTGGGAAGTGAAGACAAGAGCGACCGGTATCTCTGGGACCTGCGGCGTTTTATCGCTGACAGGGTGGCTTATGAATATGTAGGGGGATTGCGGGAGGTGAGTCACCGGCATGGGCTTACGACCTGGCTGGAGAATTATGGGCATTGGGGATTCCCTGGTGAGTTCCTTCAGTATGGAGGACAGTCGGATGAGATAGGAGGTGAATTCTGGAGTGAAGGTGAGCTGGGCAATATCGAGAACAGAGCGGCTTCTTCCAGCGCTCATATTTATGGAAAGAAGAAGGTGTCTGCGGAATCGTTTACTGCTGCAGGCCGGCCTTTCGTACGATATCCTGCCTTGCTGAAACCGAGAGGGGACCGGTTTTTTACGGAAGGGATCAACAGTACATTGCTTCATGTATATATATCACAACAGGACGAGCGGATGCCGGGAGCCAATGCCTGGTTTGGGACAGAGTTCAATCGTCATAATACCTGGTTCAGCCAGCTGGATGTATTTACGACCTATCTGAAGCGATGCAATTTTATGCTGCAGGAGGGACGATATGTGGCGGATGTCGCCTATTTTATCGGCGAGGATGCGCCGAAGATGACAGGTGTGCGGGATCCGGAGTTACCCAGGGGGTATGCGTATGACTATATCAATGCGGAGGTGATCGAGAACAGGCTGTCCATCAAGGATGGAAGGTGGACCTTACCGGATGGATTGTCCTACCGGGTACTGGTGTTGCCGAAGCTTGCTACGATGCGACCGCGTCTGCTGCGTCGTTTGTCCGACCTGGTTAGGCAGGGCGGTGTGTTGCTGGGGCCTGCTCCTGAGCGATCTCCCAGCCTGGAGGATTATGGTCGTGCGGACGGGGAAGTGCGGAGGATGGCGAAGGAGCTATGGGGCAATATCGATGGCAGGACAGTGAAGACACATGTGGCGGGGAAGGGGATGGTAATGGATGGTTTTACCATGGAGGAGGTGTTTGGTTTGCTGAAGTTATCGCCGGATTTTCTTGCAGGGGGGAGTGATCCTTTACTGTTTTTACATCGTGTTGTATCCGATGAAGATGTTTATTTTGTCAGCAATCAGTCGGCCAGCCGTGTGTCGGTGGAGCCGCTGTTCCGTGTGCAGGGAAAGGCGCCTTTTCTTTTCGATCCGTTGGTGGGCCGGGTACGGGAACTGCCGGTATATGTGAAGGAGGGAGAAATGACGAAGGTTCCGCTGGCGATGGAAGGGCATCAGAGTTTTTTTGTGGTGTTCCGTAAGGTGGCCGGTGGTGTGAAGGCTTCGGGTCCGGGTTCAAATTTCCCTGCGCCGGAGAAGACCATAGAGATTGCCGGGCCGTGGAAAGTGTCATTCGATACGGCTATGCGAGGGCCTTCGGCTCCGGTGGTTTTTGAAACGCTGGTGGATTGGAGCAAGTATAGCGATACGGCTGTCAGGTATTATTCGGGCAGCGCTGTGTATGAGAGCAGGTTCAGCTGGGATGCGGGCCGGTTCAGCCGGGATGTGAGCAGTGGCCGGCGGGTGTGTCTTGACCTGGGATCTGTGGGGGTGATGGCGAAAGTAAAGGTCAATGGAATTTATGCAGGTGGGGCATGGACGCCGCCTTACCGGGTGGATATTACAAGTGCGGTAAAACCGGGGGTCAATTCGGTGGTGATAGAAGTGGTGAATACGTGGGTGAACCGGCTCATCGGGGATAGCCGGCTGTCTGTGGGTGAGAGGAAGACCTGGGCGAATGTGAATCCTTACAATCCGGAGAGTGGGTTGGTCCCTGCGGGGTTGGTGGGGCCGGTGAGGGTTCTTGTATTCAGATGATGCTTTTTAGTATCTCAATGGCTTTTTCCTGTTCTTTAAAATTCAGGGATGCAAAGCCCAGTCCGACTGAGTTGTATTTTATTTTTTCTGTGTCATAGTCGGCGCCGTCGCTCATGATGAGTCCTTTTGTCAGGGCCTTTTTGGTAATGAGCGGTAGGGGATGGTTTTTGAAGTTTGTCCAGACGGACATGCCGCCGTCAGGGATCCTGAAGGATATCCGATCACCGAGATCATTGGTTAAAAGCCGGCAGAAGTGGTCTCTGCGTTCTTTGTAGAGCTTTACGGATCTTTTTATATGTCTGAGGATGGCGCCGTCTTTGTATAGCTGAGCGATGGCGTTTTCGATCAGGCTGTCTCCCTGTGTGTCTATGGATCGGCGCAGCCAGGTGGCGGCGCGGATAAACTGTTGCGGCGCCACGACAAACCCCACGCGAATGGCGGGCGCCAGGGATTTTGTCAGCGCTCCTATGTATATGACATTTCCATTCCGGTCGAGACTTGCCATCGGCATCATTGGATTGCCGGCGTAGCGGAAGTCATAATCATAGTCGTCCTCAATGATGGCGAATTTGTATTTCGCGGCCAGCTCCAGCAGGCGGAGGCGTCTGCCTGGGGAGAGTGTTACGGTAGTGGGGTGGTGGTGATGCGGGATGACGTATACGATCCTGATCTTTTTTCTTTTGCATTGTTGTTCCACCCAGTCGACGTCCAGTCCATCGTCGTCCATGGGGGCATAGTTTATCCTGGCGCCCAGCTGCCTGAAGGTACGGCGGGCGCCGGCATATCCTGGTGTTCCGGTGATGACCTCCTCTCCGGGTTGCAATAGTATGTCAGCCGTGATATAGATGCCCATCTGCGCTCCCCTGGTAATTAAAATGTTGTCCGGCGTGATCGAGAGGCCTCTTGTGTCTGCGAGGAATGCGGTCAGGGCTTCTCTCAGAAATAGTGTTCCCTGCGATCCTCCATACGTAAGATATTTTTTATTGAGGGGCAGGCGTGAGAGGCTTCTTATGCTGCTGATGAGGTCATCGACGGGAGCGAGCCGGACATCGGGGAAGCCGTCGTTCAGAACAAGTTTTCCTGCTGGCGGGAAATCGGGAGCGTAAAAGGGGAGGATCTTTTTTTCGTCATAGTCGAAGCCGGGTTTTTCGGGCAGCTGGAATATGTGCGAGGTATCGCTGATCTTTTTTGGAGAGGATGAAAGCGGGTCTACTTTTACGAATACTCCTTTTTGCGGCAATGTTTCCACCCATCCTTGTGCGTCCAGTTCCTGGTAGGCTGCGATGACAGTTTCCCTGTGGATCTTCAGTTGGCCGGCAAGCTGTCTGGAACCGGGCAACCGTAAGCCTTTTCTGTATCTGCCCTGGCGGATATGGTGAATGACGGCGTTGGTTATCTGGAGGTAGATAGGTGTGGGAGAGGCGCTGTCTATGGAGATGGACTGGTCTATCATTGTATGCTGAACTGGATGGGTTGGAAATTAAAAACTGGACTAGTTGATCCGTCCAGTAAAGGTATAGATTTGAGAAATATGAAGATCAAACAAATAGATGGAGCAGAAAGCAGCCTGGTGGTGGACCTGTTCGACAAATACAGGATGTTCTACCAGCAGCCGTCCGACCGGGACCTGGCGCAGCGATTTCTCCAGGCGCGGCTGGACAATCATGAGTCTATGATCTTTGCGGCGCTGGTGCAGCATGGCGGAGATATCATTCCGGTGGGGTTTACGCAACTGTATCCGGGATATTCGTCTGTGGGGGCGTTCAAGTACTGGGTATTGAATGACCTGTATGTGGAGCCTGCGTACAGGAATCAAAAGATCGGGGAAGCCCTGGTGCGGATGGCGTTGGATTTTGCCGGTGGACGCGGGGCGAGGTTCGTGGAGCTGTCGACGGGTGTGGACAATCTTATTGCGCAGGGGCTTTATGAGCGGATTGGGTTCAGGAGAATGGAGGAAGATCCCAGATTTTTTACTTACCGGATGGAAATAAACTAGAATCTATGAAATACATGCTGACTTTATCGCTACTGGCGACTTTTTATGCCGGGTATTCCCAGGCGTATACACCGGGTGGGGAAAAAACGGTGCTTCCGAAGCTGGTCTTTGATGACAAGGGTGAGCTGGTCATTACTGCATCGGCGTCTTCTTCGCAACATGATTTCGACTACCTGGTCGGCAAATGGAAGCTGGCGCATCACAAGCTCAGATCGAGGTTCACCGGCTGTAAGGATTGGGATGAGTTCGAGACGATCGTGCTGGATTCGAATGGTCTGGCGGGCACCGCGAGCTTTGATATCGGCTGGGCAACATTCGACGGAAAGCCCTGGGAGGGGAGGACCATACGGTTGTACAATCCGCAGACGAGGCTTTGGAGTTTGTATTGGACGGCCAGCAACATGGGGGGACGGATGGACCCGCCCGTGGTGGGGTCGTTTGAAAATAATATCGGTCTTTTTTTCTGCAAGGATGTATATAAGGGCAAGCCTATTATCATGGTGTTCAAATGGGATAAACGGGACCCGGAGGCGCCGGTGTGGAGTCAGGCCTTTTCCGACGACAATGGGAAGACGTGGGAATGGAACTGGTATAACACTTCGACGAGGGTGAAATGAGGGGGTTTTGGGAGTGGTTCATGTCTGGGGTTCAGACTTGGGGATCAGGCTTGGCGGTCCAGCTTTTTTCGATCTCCTCCAGGGTGCGTTGTCTTGTTTCCGGGATCTTTTTCCAGGTGAAGACGAGCAGGATGATGGCATTGATCATAAATATCCAGAAGGTAAAGGCTCCGCCCAGATTTTCCAGCAGGACGGGGGTCAGCTGGGTGATGAGCAGCACGCCTACCCACAGTATGACGGTGGCGAAGGACATGGCGACGCCTCTTGTGCGGGTGGGGAAGATCTCAGAGATAAGTACCCAGGGTATTGGTCCGAGAGCGGAGGCGAAGGATGCGATGTAGCCGAGGATGGCGATCAGCAGCCAGGGTCCGCCGGAGATATGGTAATAATAACAGGCGCCGACGGCCAGCAGGCACACGATCATGCCTGAGACACCCCATAGGAGAAGTGTCTTGCGTCCTGCCTTGTCGATGAGCCAGATGGCGACGAAGGTGAACAGGGTATTGATCAGACCGATGATGACTGTTTGTGTCAAGGCGGATTCGGCGCCAAAGCCGGCGCTCTTGAATATTTCGGGGGCGTAGTAGATGATGGCGTTGATACCGGTGATCTGGGAGAAGAGGGCCAGGAAGACGCCGATGATGATGGCCATGCGCAGACCGGGTTTGAATAGTTCTTTTATGGTGCCGGTTTCCTGTGTCAGTGTGTCGTTGATCTCGTTCAATATGATCCGGGCGTTGTCTTTTCCGGATGCTTTTTCAAGAATATCAAGGGCTTCTTTGCTGCGGCCTTTGCTGGTAAGCCAGCGAGGGCTTTCGGGTACGAAGAAGAGAAGCAGGAAGAAGAGGCCGGCGGGCAGCATACCGGAGGCAAGCATGTAGCGCCAGCCTCTTTCGATGTTCCAGGCCTGGTCGCCCATGGCGGCGATCTTCAGGTTGACGAAATAAATCAGATTGATGCCGATGACGATGGCCAGCTGATACAGGCTCACCAGTGTTCCCCTGTTCTTTGCGGGAGCGATCTCGGATATGTATAACGGGGAGAGCATCGAGGCGGCGCCGATGCCCAGGCCACCGATGAGGCGGGCGAGGATAAATTGGGTGAGGTTGTCTGCGAAGGCTGCGGCCAGGGAGGAGATAAAGAATAGAATGGCTGTGATGATCAATACTTTTTTCCGGCCGATGCGGTCGCTGAGGTATCCGGCAAACATGGCGCCGGCCACGCAGCCCCAGATAGCGCTGCTGGCTGCCCAACCTACCATGACGGAAGAAAGATGGAATTTGGTCTGCAGGTAACCGATGACGCCTGCGATCACGGCGGTGTCATAGCCGAAGAGTAGTCCTCCGAGGGCTGCTACTACAGAGACTTTTACGATGAAGGTGGTGTTTATTTTATCTGACATAGGCTTTGATGGTGGCGCATTGTTTTCCGGCTGATTCGCCGTGAGGGGTTATTGTGTAGTCGCCCACTGCGGCAGGGACGATGAAGGTCTCGGCATAATGGACGATGAAGGGTTCAAATGCGTGAGTGGGGCTTTCCACGACGGCTTCCCGTCCTTCCACCAGGCAGAGTACGTTGACCCCGCCACCTGTGTGGTGATGTACTTTTTTGTCGAACCAGTGACGCCGGGTCTCGATAAACTCTGTCTCGTGCAGGCCTGTCCTTTCTTCACATATGCCGGGTTCCTGGCTGAGGAGGGTGGTGAGATGCAGTATGTTCTTATCGATCCAGGATTCCGTCCTGTTCCATTGTATCACTTTTTCGCCGTGGTCTATATTGATGGGCCGCGGTTTGCCGTCCAGTCCGAGCCTGTTCCAGTCCCATAGTTTGAAGGTGAAGATATAGGGTGTGGCGCTGATCTCCAGCACTACGCTGTTGGCGCCGCTGCAATGTATGGTGCCTGCGGGGATGGAGAAATGGTCGTGTTTTTTTACGGGCCATTTCGCTACATATTTTTCCGCGTCGAAGTCGTCGCCTGTCTCCTGTGACTGTTTTAGTTCCCCGATCATGGCTTGTGGATCGACCTTTTCTTTCAGGCCGAGGTAAACGAAGGATTCTTCGGCGGCGTCCAGGATATAGTAGCTTTCGTCCTGGGTATAGTGCATGCCGAATTTCTCCTGGATGTAACCGGTGAGGGGGTGGACCTGCAGGCTCAGGTTGCCGCCGTCCATGGTATCCAGGAAGTCAAAGCGGATGGGGAATTCGTCGCCAAAGCGGGCAAAGACCCTTTCACCCAGCAGGGCGGCGGGCTGATAGAAAACGAGGTTGATGGAAGGTATTTCAACGGTGGCGTTGCCGAATTTCAGCAAGAGGCTATTCTCTTCGGGTACGCAATCGAAGCCCCAGGCGTAGTTGATCTCGTTCTTGTCCAGGTCGCAAACCTCTTTCAGCCATTGGCCGCCCCAGGGACCGGGGTCAAAGAAGGGCACGACGCGGAAGGGGCGTTGGACTGCCAGTTCCAGGGCTTTTAAAATGGCTTTGCCTATTATGAGTTTGGGCTGGCCGGGTGTATTGGTGTCCAGGACATAGTCCCAGCGGTGCATCAGCTGTCTTTTCAACCTGTCGCAGACGCGCCAGTCGACAAAGAAGGCGTGTTTGTATTGTTCGGAAAAAGAAGCCTGTTTATTGGATATGCCGAGGTTGTCTATTTCATTCCTGCGCATGCGTAGCTGGATCTCCCAACGGGCGAGATCGGCATAGACCAGCAGGGCGTCTTCGGGTGCGAGACAGCTGGCGCCTGTGCCATAGATCAGGATGGTGCCTTCTTTTATAGCGGCGATCTCCTGTTCTTTGCTCCTGGTCTTTTCTCTGTTCAGGTAGTTAGTGATATTGAGCCTGGTGAGGTAGCCGAAGACCCGGTCGTCTGTCACGTCGGGGTAGACCATTTCACGGATACCGGCCTCGTCTTTAAAGATGGACCGGGTGTGAATAAAGAGATCGGGGGATAGTTGTTGTAAGTGTTGCAGCAGTTCTGTATCGTTCACGCCGGGATAGCATTCCACCACGAGGATCTTTTTCTTTTTCCCGGATCTTTCGAGCGCAGCTTTCAGGGTTGGGATGATATGGGACCAGCCGGTGGTGCAGGACTTGTTTTCCTTTTCGGCTTCGATAAAAGGGAATTTATCATAATTGGGTACTGTTGTTCCTGTTCTCAAAGTGATGTCTTATTTAATGAATGTGTCAGATATTCCATGCCAAGCAGTCCTGCATAATCCATTTGCCGGGCAGCTGCGATGCGCGTGGTTCCGGGGGGCAGCCAGGCATATTGGTCGACGGTCTTTCTTATATAGGGGAGGATCCGGTCTTGTTGCCGCATGATGCCGCCGCCGATGATGATCAGGTCGGGGTCATACGCGTGTACGAGGTTTACTACGGCGGTGGCCCAGGCTTTCAGGCTTTTTTCCAGCAGGGCTGTGGCCAGGGTGTCGCCTTTTTCGGCGGCTTCAAAGAGATGGATGTATTCTGGTTTTTCAATTTTTGAGAGGGCGCTTTCCGCGAAATGGGCATGGCTTTTTATCATGCCGGGCAGGGACCAGGTGGAAGCTTCTTTTTCGAGGCAGCCGTAGAAACCGCAATTGCAGGGGCCTCCGTGTATGTTAACGGATATATGTCCTGTCAGGGAGCCGGCCAGCAGATGTTTTCCCCTGAATAATTTTCCGTCTACGAGGACGGCGCTGCCCACGCCTGTGCCGAGGGTAAGCAGGACGATGTCATTGCAGCCTTTGCCGGCGCCGTATTGCCATTCGCCGACGAGGGCGGCCCTCGCGTCGTTCTCGAGGGCCAGCGGCAGGTCCCATGTCCTTTTGGCCCAGGTGTTGAAGTCGAATTCGGCGGCGCCTGTGTATTTTACGTAACGGGATACTACGCGGTTGGTGGTTGTGTCGATGATGCTTGGTAGGGCGATGCCGATGCCGGTGAGTGGATGGGTTTGTAAATGGTTGCCAAAGGAGGTTTCGGCCTGGCGTTGGATGTTCTCCAGGTTTTTTTCTATAGCGCCGTCAGGATCGGCGGCTACGTAGTCGACGGCGATGATCTCTCCGCCTTTTTCGATGAGACCGAACTTGATCCTAGTGCCTCCATAATCTATGGACAATACTGCCATGCTGCGGTTCTGGTTTGTGTAATCTAATGGAGATCAAATGTATAATAATATGTTCAAACATTCCTATAAATTATTTTTTTGGGGTAGGGGGATGGGGGCCAATCTGAGGTGTTTCAGGTGCAAAAAAGGGTAACAGCCAGCAATTTAGCAACTGGCTGGGATTTGCGGGTCAGATGGTGGTGGGATTATTTGGGGAAGTTGGCCACTTGCTGTGCTAATGTTGTGCGGTTACGGGGACTATACTGCCATCGTCATTATATTTCAGTTCGGTGACCTTTATATTGCGCAGATGTGTCTTTCCACTTAGCTGTACGTCATGATAGAACAAATACCATTTTCCGTTCAGCTCAATGATGGAGTGATGGTTTGTCCATCCGTCGACGGGGTTGAGGACTACTCCCTGGTAAGTGAAGGGGCCGTAGGGGGAATCGCCTGTTGCGTAGTTGATAAAGTGTGTATCGCCAGTGGAATAGGAGAAGTAATATTTCCCTTTGTATTTATGCATCCAGGAGGCTTCGAAGAAGCGCTTGTCGTTGTCTTTTTCAGTAAACAGCTTGCCATTCTTATCTACGATCTTTATTTCTCTCACGGCCTCTCCGTAGTGTCGCATGTCTTTGCTCAATTTTGCCACCCTGGGGAGGATCGCGGTTTCTTCGGGTTTGCGCAGCTGTGCGGATGAATCGTATTTGTTGTTGTTCCATCGTTGCAATTGTCCGCCCCATATCCCTCCGAAATACATGTAATAGGAGCCGTCGTCATCCTTAAACACGCAGGGGTCGATGCTATAGCTGCCGGGGATCGGTGTTTTTTCGGGCTTGAACGGGCCTTCGGGTTTGTCACTCGTCGCGACGCCGATGTGAAATACGTCTTTTTTGTCTTTTACAGGAAAATAGAGATAGTAAGTGTTGTTGGCGAATGCGGCGTCCGGCGCCCATAGTTGACGACCGGCCCAGGGTATGGTTTTTATGTCCAGTGCGACGCCGTGATCGGTGACCTTACCGCCTATGGAGTCCATGGACAAAATGTGGTAGTCTCTCATATCGAAATGAGAGCCGAGATCATCTTCGGGTATCCCTGTGGCGGTGTCATGTGACGGATAAATATAGATACGGCCATTAAATACGTGGGCGGAAGGGTCGGCGGTATAGATGTCAGAGACGAGTGGTTGCGAGAGATATTGTTTTTTTACCGTGGTTGTGGTGTCTGTTTGTTTTGTCTCTTTGTCATTTTGATCGGCGGTTCCGTTGTTGCAACCGGCCAGGGACAGCAGTAGTGCGGCGGGCAGGCAGGTTCGATGCAGGAAGGAGTTCATAATGGTTTTGTTTATTTTATTGTTTCAGGAGGACCGAGATACGATGGTTTCAGACCTCCGGGATCGATGATCAGTTTTTGGAGAATAATACCTGGTGATAAGGCGCGGTACGTCAATACGTGCTTACCAGGTTTTAAAAGGGTATGTGTGGTTGTTTTTATAATTATATTATCAGCCACCCATTTTTCCCAGGTGGGTTTGTTGCTGTCATCTTTGTTGATAGAGACAATCTGTGGTCGTTCGTTGTCAATGGAAACTGCGTATTGCAGGCCGTTCTGGTCTTTGTAAAAATTGAGACTTGGGGAGAAGAAGGCATTTACGCTGACGGCGGCGGCGTCATTTGTCTGGAATTCATATTCGAGCCTGGGGGCTGCGTCCAGGCCGGCGGGTGTAGATGTGACGGGGAAATATGTCATTCCATCTCCTTCGCGACCTATGCCTGGGATCTTTTTCCATTGGATATTGGTGGGGGAGGTCGCTTTTGAGTAGTGGGCGGCGAGGATAGAGGTGTAAAGCACTTGAGTTGCTTGTTGAGATTCTGGTGTGTGAGCTTTAGGGTCTACATACGTTACTATGGGCATCGAGTTGTTGGGTGGCTGCTGCCAGTAGGTATAGCCGATATGTGTCTGGTCCATCATATGGCTCCATTTTCCATTGGAAAGCTCTTTGTTGTATTTGAGGGACAGCAGGGAGTCTTTTATATAAAATTCTTTTGCTTTGCCCGCCCATTGGTTGGCCTGTGGATCGTTGTTGGATGCATATTGACGGTTTTTTGCAACTGCATAATACAGCTGGTGGAGATTGGTGAATGCCTGCACGGGGTGGAGCACCAGTTGAAAATAGGCGTCCTTGTATCCGGCGGGAATGGCGGAGGCTATTTTTTCGGCCTGTTCCTTTAATTGCAACCATTGGTTCAGGATGCGGTCTGCCTCATTGTAGTTGGTGAGGCTGTAAGTATCTGCATCGAGCAGTTCAGGTTTTCTTCTGGCTGCATATTGGGCGTATTTCCGGAGAATGTCACCGATCTGTTTTGCCTGTGCGGGTCCGAATTGTTCATTTGCCCACTTTGTGTAATAGCCGGGGAGATTGTTCTCGTTCCAGGCGCGGGTGTTCCAGGCATAATCAAGGAAGAACGAAATGGGGAGCTCCATGGGTTTCAGGTCGCCTACGTTGACGATCCATACCCTGTCGACGCCGTGTTCGTAGGCGAGGTGCATTTGTTCCCATACTCTTGCAAGGTTGTTGGTGTTTATCCATTTATAGTTCCGTGGGTCGCCGACGTAGTCGAAGTGATAGTATATGCCATAGCCACCGGTGCGTGGCTTCTCGCCGGGGTGAGGGAGTTTTCGAATATTACCCCAGTTGTCGTCGCATAGAAGGAGGGTGATGTCGTCGGGTACGCGCATCCCTTTATCATAATAGTCCTGGACTTCCTTATAGAGGGCCCACATCTGTGGTGTTTGGGAAGCAGGTTTACCGGTGACGTTCTCAATGATAGCGCGTTGATCTTTTACGATCCTTTCAAGGAGCTGTATGGCGGTGCCTTCGGTCATGGGCATATCGCCGTCGCCGCGCATCCCTACTGTGACGATGCTTTCATGTGTCCCCATGTTCTGGATCCCTTTCTCCCAGAATTTCCTCAGTACGGTATCGTTCTTTGTATAGTCCCAGTCCCCTTTTCCATAGCGTTTCCATTCCTGTTGCGCTCTGAGCATGGGTTCGTGGTGGGAGGTGCCCATTACGATACCCCATTTGTCTGCGAGCACGGGATTTAGGGTGTCATCGTCGTTAAAGGCGTTGCCCCACATGGCGGGCCACAGGTAATTTCCTTTCAAACGCAGCAGCAGTTCGAAGACCTTTTCGTAAACGAGGTGGTTCACGCCGCCGAATTTTTCTTTTGTCCAACCGGAGAAGGCGGGCGCTTCGTCGTTGATGAAGATACCGCGGTATTTTACGGAAGGGGATGGAAATGTAAAGACGCCGGTCTTTATGGAAATGGACGTTTTCTTTTTTACGGGAACATCTGCCCACCAGTACCAGGGGGATACGCCCATCTGCCGGGAGAGCTCGAATACGCCGTATGCGGCGCCACGTTTGTCACTGCCGGTGATGACTAAAGCGTTCCGGAGTTCCGGTAGCGGGTTATTTATTGTCTGTATCCGGTAGGCTTCCCATTTTCCTTCGAGGGACGATATATCCAGTTTCCCTGTAGCGGCCAGTTTTTTTATCAGGGAGGAGCCCGTTGTTGTGCCGATGATGATGCAGGATCTGACGGAGGGTGTTAGTTCGTGAACTATGTTTGGTTTTTTTCCGGTGACCATTTCAATATCGCCTTGTAAGAGGGTGGCTGCTTTTACAGCGAGCCAGTCGTCATTTTCGTCTACGTAAATGGATGCCGGCTTTTCCGCGGTGATGGAAAAGCTGTTGGGCGCCTTTGTTGTTGTAATAAGGCTTTGTGAAGAAAGGTTTTGGACGGCCAGCAGCAGGATCGTCAGGCAAGCAATAGGCTTCATTGCATCTTGTTTTCCGTTGTATAATACAATCGCTTACATATATATTACTAAGCTAAAATAGCAAGAAAATTTAAAAAAATAATTCAATCGGTTGCATTTATTTATATTTTCGATATTATCTTCAGTTAAAATGTATTGCCTGAGCCGGAAATGTTTGTCTTTTTTGACCGTGTTGCTGTTGTCGGGGCTGGTGTCCCGGGGACAGAGCGTCAGGAGCCTGCCGCTGCCAGTGTCGCTGTCGAGGGAGCGTATCCTGATCAATGAAGGGTGGAGGTTTTTCAGGTATGAAGGGGCTTCGGATACCCTTATCTATGATGTGCGTCCGGAGATCAGGGAGAAGAAGGATGATGGGCCGGCTGATGCGAGGCCGACGGATGCGGTCAATGTTACTTCTGCGAGGGTTGTGCTTAAGCCCTGGATATTGCCCAGCGGCAATGAGTTTGTGAAGGGTCCGGCTAATTGGCATGTCCGGCCGGCCGGCGACCCGGGTGGGGACTTTCCATTTGTTCAGGCGGGGTTTGATGATCATGGCTGGGAGAGGGTGGATCTGCCGCATGACTGGGCGATCAAGGGGCCGTTCTATAAGGGAGAGGATGTGCCGGTAGGAGGGGGAATGGGCCGGTTGCCGGTGCAGGGGGTAGCGTGGTATCGAAAGGTTTTAGATATCCCGGCATCGGATGCGGGCAGGAATATTTTTCTTGATGTGGATGGCGCAATGTCTTATGCGATGGTTTGGCTAAACGGGAGGCTGGTTGGCGGTTGGCCATACGGTTATACTTCCTGGCGGCTGGATCTGACTCCTTATATCATTCCGGGGGCGAGGAATCAACTGGCTATCCGGCTGGACAACCCGCCGAACTCTTCACGCTGGTATCCAGGTGGCGGCATTTATCGCAATGTCTGGTTGACGAAAACCAACCCGGTGCATGTGGGCCAATGGGGGACCTTTGTAACGACGAGTGAGGTGTCCAAGGTTTCTGCTCGCGTCGGTCTTAGGGTTGTAATCGATAATAGCTCTGCCGCCAGCGGAAGTTTTGATGTTTCTACCAGGATCTTTTTGTTGGATGGTAAGGGTTTGCGGACAGGCGCGGCTGTTGCGAAGTTGGGTATGGCGAGAGAGATAGGGGCGCATGCGAGTGATACACTTCGTGGTTCAGTGACTATCTCGCGTCCTGCGTTGTGGGGTCCTTTTCCGGAGCAGGTCCCTCATCTCTATGTGGCGGTGACGGAGGTGTTATTGAATGGGCGGCTGCTCGATACGTATGAGACGCCTTTCGGCATCAGGGATATACGTTTTGATCCGGACAAGGGGATATTTGTCAATGGCCGGCGTGTTG
>JADMIO010897398.1_pt1 | contig 18236 bp, 20 predicted proteins | sample 8958161 | NCBI WGS metagenome assembly JADMIO01 (sample SAMN16585339, study PRJNA669376) | soil metagenome | isolation source: Crop rotation soil | place: USA: Cullars Rotation, Alabama | collected 2011 | reverse complement strand
GGGTCCCGCCTCGAACAGGCGCTCGAAGCGCCGGCGGTCGAGGACGCGGGCGTGCGTGGCGAGGAAGCGGCGGGCGGCGTCGAGCATGGGTCGATTCGACCACGTCGCGCCAGGTCCGTCTTGGACGGATCGGTCATCATCGGCGCCGTGGCGTACCGCGAGTGGCGACCCGCGTGGCTGCCGGACGGGGTCCGCTGCCTGTGGGTGCACGAGGCGGAGGCGGACGGCGAGGCGCGCATCCTCCCGGACGCCTGCGCCGACCTCGTCTGGCGCGCCGGTTCCGGCCTCCACGTCGCGGGCCCGGACACCACCGCGTCCGTCTTCCCCGTGCGACAGGGCGACGTCATCGTCGGCGCCCGCTTCGCGCCGGGCGCCGGCGGGCCGGCCCTCGGCGTCCCGCTCGACGCCGTCCGCGACGTCCGCGTCCCGGCCCTCGCGCTCCCCACCGCCGAGGCCAAGGCGGCTGAGTGCGGCTGGGACCGCATCGAGCCGCCTTTGCCTCGCCGGGGTGGCGCATCGGCGCTCGACGTCCCCGGCGATCTCGTGCCGGACGACGCGCTGCGGCGCGTCGCGGCGGCCGCCGTGCACGCCGTCGGGACGGCACCGCCGGACCGCGCGGTCCTCGAGGCGGCGCGGCGGCTGCGCGACCCGCGCCAGCGCGTCGACGCCCTCGCCGCCGACCTCGGCCTGTCCGACCGCCAGCTGCGCCGCCGGTCGCTCGCCGCCGCCGGCCACACGCCGAAGGTGCTCCAGCGCATCCTGCGCTTCCGGTCCTTCGTCGCCGCCGCCGACGCGCAACCGGACGCCGACCTCGCCCGCCTCGCCGCAGAGCACGGCTACGCCGACCAGGCGCACCTCACCGGCGAGTGCACCGCGCTGGCCGGCCTCCCACCCGCCGCGCTGCGACGCGTCCGTGGCCGCTGACTCGGTGTCAGCCGTGCCATCCTTCCCCCCGACGTCCACGGAGGAGAGGCTTTGAGCGAGTTCACCGAGGTCCACCGCGAGGTCCTGACGGCCTTGTGCGACACCGTCGTCCCGGCCATCGAGCGCCGCGACGACCCTGACGGCTTCTACGCCCGGCGCGCGAGCGACGTCGGCGTGCCGCAGGTGCTCGAGCAGTTCCTCACCGCCATGCCCGACGACCAGCGCGGCGGCCTGCTGCAGCTCCTCGACGCGCTCGCCGGCCAGCGGTTCGTCGCCGCCTCGCAGCGCTCCCGCGAGCAGGTGCTGCGCAACGTCGGCCTCCTCGGCCCGGACGCCGCCGCCGGCGTGCAGGCGCTGCAGACGCTCACCCTCTTCTTCCACTACGGGCTGCCGGACCCGCAGACGGGCCAGAACCCGAACTGGGCCACGTTCGGGTACCCGGGACCGCTCAGCCTGCCGCCGCAGACGCCCAAGCCGATCACGCCGATCACCCCGGAGCAGGACACGACGCTCGAGGCGGACGTGTGCATCGTCGGCTCGGGCGCCGGCGGCGGGGTGATGGCCGGCGAGCTCGCCGCCAAGGGGCTGAAGGTCATCGTGCTCGAGACGGGCGGCTACTACGACGACGCGGACTTCCAGCAGCTCGAGATCCCCGCCTACCAGCACACGTACTGGCGCGGCGGCCCGTCCCCCACCGCGGACCTCAACCTCTCCATCCAGGCCGGCTCCTGCCTCGGCGGCGGCACGGTCATCAACTGGACGAACAGCCTGCGCACGAAGCCGTGGGTGCGGGAGGAGTGGGAGCGCGAGCACGGCCTCGAGGGCCTCGCCGGCGCCGACTTCGACCGCCACCTCGACGCGGTGTGGCAGCGCCTGTCCGTCACCGACCAGGCGTCCGACCTCAACCGCTCCCAGCAGAAGATGCAGCAGGCGGCGGACAAGCTGGGCTGGAGCTTCAAGACCGTCACGCGCAACACCGACCTCGAGCGCTACACGCCGGAGACCGCCGGCTACATGGGCTTCGGCGACCAGACGGGCGCGAAGCGCTCGACGGTGAAGACCTACCTGCAGGACGCCGTCGACCACGGCGCCGAGGTCGTCGTGCGCTGCTGGGCCGAGCGGGTCACCACCGAGGGCGGCCGCGCCACCGGCGTCGAGGCCGTCTACAGCGACCCACGCACCGGCCGCTCCGCCCGCGTGACCGTCCGGGCGCCGCAGGTCGTGGTCGCCGCCGGGGCGCTCGAGTCCCCGGCGCTGCTGCTGCGCTCGCAGATCGGCGGCCCGGCCGTCGGCGAGCACCTGCGCCTGCACCCCTGCACCGCGACGTTCGGGATGCACCCCGAGGACCTGCAGTCCTGGTGGGGCGCGCCGCACGCGGGCCTCGTCGACGAGCACACGAACCTCGACGGGGACGGCTACGGGTTCCTCATCGAAGGCGCGCAGTACACGACCGCGGTCGCCGCGTCGGCGATCCCGTTCACCACCGCCCGCGAGCACAAGGACCTCATGGCGCGCTTCAAGCACGGCGGGACGTTCATCGCCCTGCTGCGCGACAAGGGCGCGGGCCGCGTGACGATCGACCACAACGGCATGGCCGTCCCGTGGTACTCGCTCGTGCACCCCGACGACGTCCGCCACGCCCTCGCGGGCCTCGAGGCGCAGGTCCGCCTGCACGTCGCCGCGGGCGCGCAGCAGGTCGTCGGCCTCGCCGGCGGCGTGCCGACCTGGCGCTGGGGCGACGACGTGGACGCCTACGTCGAGCGCCTCAAGCGGATCCCGCTCCAGGCCGGCGGCTGGCGGCTGTTCTCCGCGCACCAGATGGGCTCGTGCCGCATGGGGACGGACCCGCAGACGAGCGTCGCCGGGCCCTACGGCGAGCTGCACGACACGAAGGGCGTCTGGATCGGGGACGGCAGCGCGTTCCCGACCCCCTCCGGCACGAACCCGATGATCACGATCATGGCGCTGGCCCGCCGCAACGCCGAGGCGGTCGCCGCCGCGGCGCCGGCCGGCGTCGGCGCGGGGGCGAAGGCATGAAGCGCGACCACGTCTACGTGGGCGGCGAGTGGGTCGAGTCGACCGGCACCGGCGCGCTCGAGGTCGTCAACTCGGCGACCGAGGAGGTCATGGGCACGATCCCCGAGGGGACGGCCGAGGACGTCGACCGCGCCGTGCGAGCAGCCCGCGAGGCGTTCGAGACCTGGTCGCAGACGTCGGTGGACGAGCGCGCCGCGTGGATGCAGCGCATCGCGGCCGCCCTGGGCGAGCGCATGGAGGAGGTCGCCGCCCTGATCGCCCAGGAGGTCGGCATGCCGATCAAGCTCGCCCACATGGTGCAGGCGGGGCTCCCGACGATGGACTTCGGCTCCATGCCGCAGGCCATGGCGGACACCGTGTGGGAGGAGGAGGTCGGCAACTCGCTGATCGTCCGCGAGCCGATCGGCGTCGTCGGCGCCATCACGCCGTGGAACTACCCCCTGCACCAGATCGCCGCGAAGGTGGCACCCGCGCTCGCGGCGGGGTGCACGGTCGTCCTGAAGCCGTCCGAAGTCGCGCCGCTGAACGCGTTCCTGCTCGCCGACCTCCTGCACGACCTCGGACTGCCGGCGGGCGTCTTCAACCTCGTCACGGGGACCGGACCGGTGGTCGGCGAGGCGATCGCCGGCCACCCGGGGATCGACATGGTCTCGTTCACCGGGTCCACCGCCGCCGGCCGGCGCGTGAGCGAGGTCGCCGCGCGGACGGTCAAGAAGGTCGCGCTCGAGCTCGGCGGCAAGTCCCCGAACGTCATCCTCGACGACGCCGACCTGCAGGACGCCATCACCGACGGCGTGGCCAAGTGCTACCTGAACTCCGGACAGACGTGCTCGGCGCTCACCCGCATGCTCGTCCCGCGGGACCGGTTGCCCGAGGCGGAGGCGATCGCCGCGGCGGTCGCGCAGCACTTCGCGCCCGCCGACCCGTTCGACCCGGACGCGGTCCTCGGGCCGTTGGTGAGCGCGGCGCAGCGCGAGCGCGTCCGCGGCTACATCCGCACGGGCGTCGAGGAGGGCGCGAAGCTCGTCACGGGCGGCGAGGAGCCGCCGGAGGGCCTCGAGCGCGGCTTCTACGTCCGGCCGACCGTCTTCTCCGAGGTGACGCCGGACATGACGATCGCCCGGGAGGAGATCTTCGAGCCGGTGCTCGCGATCATGCCCTACGACGACGAGGACGACGCGGTCCGCATCGCCAACGACTCCGACTACGGCCTCGCCGGCGGCGTCTGGTCGGGCGACGAGGAGCGCGCCAAGCGCGTCGCCCGCCGGATCCGCACCGGCCAGGTCGAGGTCAACGGCGGCGCGTTCAACCCGCTCGCCCCGTTCGGCGGCTACAAGCAGTCCGGCCACGGGCGCGAGCTCGGGCGCTTCGGCCTCGAGGAGTTCCTGGCGGTGAAGAGCCTTCAGCTCTGAGAGATGACGAGCCGCATGCCCGCGTCGTAGCGGTCGAGCTCGCGGAGGTGGCCGTACCGCTCGTCCCAGGCGCCGGACTCCAGGTCGCGCGCCACGGCCTCCACCACGCGCGCGACCACCTCCGGCGCCATCCGGGCGAAGCCGGAGGTCGCGCTGCGCGCGGCCTCGTCGAGCACGCGCTCGGGGTGCGCCCAGAACGAGCCGAGCGTCCAGTCCGGCGTGTCGCGCGGGACCTCGACGACCTCGACCCGCGCGTTCCCGCCGAGCCACTGCGCCACCCGCTCTGGCGGTGGGAAGATCCGGAGGTCGAGCTGGGCGACCTCGGGCAGGTAGTCCGCCATGAGCCACATGCGGGCCGACACCTCGGCGTCGTAGGTCACCACGACCACGGGGCCGCGCGAGACGCGGCGCAGCTCGCGCACCCCGCGCTCCTGTCCCTCCTCCCAGTGGTGCAGCGACAACACGCTCATCGCGGCGTCCACCGCCCCGTCGATGAGCGGGAGCGCGTCCGCGGTGACGAGGACCGCCGGGGCGAGCTCGCGCGGCCGCTGCGCCGCCATGACGGCCGACGGCTCGATCGCGACGACGTGGCGGTCGCGCGGCTCGTAGTTGCCGGCGCCCGCACCGACGTTGACGACGGTCCGGGCGTCCCCGAGTGCCGCGTGGATGCGCTCGCGCAGCTCGGGGTCCTCGCGCCGCAGGCCCGCGTAGCCCACGCCGATGGTGTCGTAGCGGGCCATCAGGAGTCGTTCGCGTGCCGCACGAGCGGCCGGGCGAACCACAGGCCGACGAAGACGAGCGCGACCAGTGTGGGCCAGACGAAGACCGCCGGCGTGCCGAAGATGAAGTCCGTCACCACCACGACGGCGCCCACCATGGCGAGCGCGAGGAACACGAGACCGGCGATGGCCAGCCGGCTCGCGGTCTCGATGATCCAGCGCCGGTCGCCCTGGTGGAAGCGGATGCGGTGCGCGGCGGACGGGGCGATGAAGCACGCGGTGGAGAAGGCCGCGAGCAGCAGCGTGACCATGTAGGCGTCCTTCTGGAAGCTCGTCGCCTTCTGGAAGCCCTGGGAGAACGGGACGGTGAGCAGGAAGCCGAAGAGGATCTGCACGCCCGGCAGTGCGACGCGCAGCTCCTGCAGCAGCTCGCCCATCTGGCGCTTCTGCTTGTCGTCGTCGTCCTCGTCGTCGCTCATCCGAGCATCGCCCGCCACACGTAGTACCCCGCCACCAGCGCGAAGAAGGCCGCGTCCAGGCGGTCCAGCGCCCCGCCGTGCACGCCGAAGAGCCGGCCCGCGTCCTTGGTCCCCGCGTCGCGCTTGACCTGGGACTCGAAGAGGTCGCCGAGCGGCGCCATCACCGCGACGGCGAGGCCGAGCAGCAGCGCCTGGCCGTGGTTGAGCCAGTCCTGGTACAGGCCGGCCGCCCACACGGAGAAGACCGCGGTCGCCATGCCGATGAGCAGGCCCTCGACCGTCTTGTTCGGAGAGATGGACGGCGCGAGCTTGCGCCGGCCGAACGACCGGCCGCCGAGGTAGGCGCCGCTGTCGCCGATGAACGTCCCGATCAGGACGTCGATGATGATGTCCTCGCCGTGGGGGAGCTCGCGCAGGAGGATCGCGTGGGCGACCGCCATGCCCATCCACACCGTCCCGAACACCGTCAGCGACCAGCGCGCGGTCTGCGACGGGCGACCGGGCTGCGCGAGGCTCAGCAGGAACATGACCGGGAACAGCGCCACGACCACGAGCAGGACCTGGCGTGGACCACCGAAGTGCGCCGCCGCCGCGAAGCCCGCGATGGCCAGGAACCCGGCGAGCCGCACGGGGTGCACGCGCCGGTAGATCCCCCACAGCTCGCCGAGCGCGGCGCCGCCGAGCAGCAGCGCCAGCACCGCGAACGCGATCGGGTCGATGTAGATCAGGAAGACGGCGACCACCGCCGCCGGCACCCCGACGATCACCCGCTGCGCGAACTCCGACCGACCCTTCATCGCGCCGGGACCCTACCGGCGCGTCCGGATCACTGGATGTGGCGCGCGAGCACCGACAGGTCCGCCGGGCTCAGCCGGTCCGACGCCGCCGCGGCCTGGTGCCAGAGCGGGTAGGGCAGCGGCGGCCGCGAGACCTCCTCGATGCGGGCCACCTCGTCGTCGCTGAGCTGCAGCTGCGCCGCCGCGAGGTTGTCGCTCAACTGCTCCTCCGTGCGCGCGCCGATCACCAGCGTCGTCACGCCCGGCCGCGTGAGCAGCCACGCCAGCGTCACCTGCGCCGCGCTCACCCCGTGCGCCTCGCCGACCTCCACGAGGACGTCGATGAGGTCGTACAGGGCGTCCTCGTCGTAGACCGGCGGCTCGTTCCAGTCGGTCAGGTGGCGCGAGCCCTCCGGCCCCTCCTGGTTGCGGCGGTACTTGCCGCTGAGCAGCCCGCCGGCGATCGGCGACCAGACGAGGACGCCGAGCCCGAGGTCCAGGCAGGCGGGGATGATCTCGAACTCCGCCTCGCGCGCCTGCGGCGTGTAGTGGATCTGGGTGGAGACGAACGGCTGGTAGTGGTGCTCGCCCGCCACCTTGAGCGCCTTGACCATGTGCCAGGCCGAGTAGTTCGAGCAGCCGACGTAGCGGACCTTGCCCGAGCGCACGAGCGTGTCCAGCGCCTCCAGCGTCTCCTCCAGCGGTGTCTGCCCGTCCCACTGGTGCACCTGCAGGAGGTCGACGTGGTCGGACTGCAGTCGCCGCAGCGACGCCTCGACGCCGCTGACGATGTGGTGGCGCGACAGGCCCGCGTCGTTCGGCCCGTCGCCCATGGCGAAGCGCACCTTCGTGGCGATGAGCAGCCGCTCGCGCCGGCCGCCGTCGAGCGCCTCGCCGAGGATCTCCTCCGACTTGCCGGTCGAGTAGACGTCGGCGGTGTCGATGAGGTTCATGCCCGCGTCGAGGCAGAGGTCGAGCTGGCGCCGGAGGTCGTCCACCCCGTTCTCACCGACGCTCGCGAACTTCCCGCCGCCGCCGAAGCCCATGGTGCCGAGGGTCAACGTCGAGACGCGGAGGCCGGAACGGCCGAGCTGGCGGTAGTCCATGCCGCCGTCGTGCCCAGCGTCAGCGCCCGCCGAAACGCCGCCCGCGCGCCTCGTAGGCCTCGAGCGCCGCCTCGAAGTCCGCACGCGAGAAGTCCGGCCACAGCACCGGTGTGAAGTGGAGCTCGCTGTAGGCGCACTGCCACAGGAGGTAGTTGGAGATGCGCTGCTCGCCGGAGGTGCGGATGAGCAGGTCCGGGTCGTGCATGTCCGGCGCGTACAAGCGGGCGCGGAACTCCTCCTCCGTCGTACCGGTGAAGCCGCGTGCGGCGTCGAGGATCTCCGCCCGGCCGCCGTAGTTGAAGGCCACGAACAGCGTGATGCGGTCGTTCGCGGCCGTGTGGGACTCCGCCCACTCCATGAGCTCCACCAACCGCGGGTCCACGCCGTCGCGCCGGCCGAGGAAGCGCATGCGCACGCCCTCCTCGTGGAGCTCGGGCGTCTCCCCCACGATGCGCTCGGCGAACATGCCCATCAGGGCCGACACCTCGTCGTCCGGCCGCTGCCAGTTCTCCGTGGAGAACGAGTAGACCGTCAGCTCCCGGACCCCGAGGTCCACGGCGTCGCGCAGCCGCGCCTTGACCGCGTCCGCTCCGGCCTGGTGCCCCTCGGCGACGTCGAGCCCGCGCTGCTGCGCCCACCGACCGTTGCCGTCGGTGATGATGGCGACGTAGCGCGCGCCGTTCACACTTCGAGGATCTCGGCCTCTTTGGCCTTCAGCGCGGCGTCGACCTCGCCGATCTGCTCGTCCGTCAGCTTCTGCAGCGACTGCTCGCCCCGGTGCTCGTCGTCGGAGCCGATCTCGCCGGCGTCCTTGAGCTCCCGCAGGTCGTGCATGACGTCGCGGCGGACGTTGCGGATGGCGACCCGGCCCTCCTCCGCGAGGTGCCGGGCGACCTTGACCATCTCGCGCCGGCGCTCCTCGGTCATGTCCGGGATCTGCAGGCGGATGATCGACCCGTCGTTGTTCGGCGTCAGGCCGAGGTCGGACTCCTGGATCGCCCGCTCGATCGCCTTCAGCGACGACTTGTCGTACGGCTGGATGGTCAGCAGGCGCGCCTCGGGCGCGTTGACCGTGGCCATCTGCTTGAGCGGGGTCTGGGTCCCGTAGTACTCGACGACGATGCGGTCGAGCAGGCCCGGGCTCGCCCGGCCGGTGCGCACGCTGCCGAAGGAGTGGCGCGTGGCCTCCACGGACTTGTGCATCCGCTCGCGGGCGTCTGAGAGGTAGTCGTCGATCATGCGGGGGTGTGGACCAGGGTGCCGACTCGCTCGCCGGACACTATCCGGTCGATGTTCGAGTCGTCGTCCATGTTGAAGACGTGGATCGGGGTGCCGTTGTCCATGCAGAGGGACAGCGCGGTGGAGTCCATGACCTTCAACCCGCGCTGCAGCGCCTCCATGTGGGTGAGCTCCGGGATGAACTCCGCGTGCGCGTCCGTGCGCGGATCCGCGGTGTAGACGCCCTCCACGCCGTTCTTGCCCATCAGGATGGCGTCCGCGTGGATCTCCTGCGCGCGCAGGGCCGCCGCGGTGTCCGTGGTGAAGAACGGGTTGCCCGTGCCGGCCGCGAAGATGACCACGCGCTTCTTCTCGAGGTGGCGCATCGCCCGGCGGCGGATGTAGGGCTCGGCGACCTCGGCGATGGTGATCGCCGACTGCACCCGCGTGTGCACGCCGAGCTTCTCCAGCGCGTCCTGCAACGTGAGGCAGTTCAGGACGGTGGCGAGCATGCCCATGTAGTCCGCCGTCGAGCGGTCCATCCCCGCCGCGGCGCCGGCCATCCCGCGGTAGATGTTGCCGGCGCCGATGACGATGGCGAGCTCGACGCCGCGGTCGTGGACCCGCTTGACCTGGCGGGCGATGGCGCTCACCTTCTCGCCGTCCACGCCGTAGTCCAGCGAGCCCATCAGGGCCTCGCCGGACAGCTTCAGCAGGATCCGGTCGAACGCGGCGTCGGCCACGGCGTCGGCTTCGGGCCTACGCGCCGACGGCGAAGCGCGCGAAGCGCTTGACGACGACGTTCTCGCCGAGCTTGCCGGACAGCTCGGCCCGGATCTGCTCGATGGTCTTGCCCTCGTACTTGTCGCCGTTGATGTGGGCCTGGTTCATGAGGGTGACCTCCTCAAGCCACTTGCGCAGCTTGCCCTCGGCGACCTTCGCGCGGACGTTCTCCGGGCGGTCCGCCGCCTGCTGCTCGAACACGCGCAGCTCGGCCTGCCGGGCGTCCTCGGGGATGTCCTCCTCCGTGACGCCCTGGATGGTCGGCACGGCGGCGACGTGCATCGCGATGGCCTTGGCGAAGTCGATGAACTCCGGGTTGCGGGCCACGAAGTCCGTGTTGCAGTCGACCTCGACGAGGACGCCGACCTTCGCGTTGGAGTGGATGTAGGCCTGGACGGTGCCCTCGGAGGTCTCGCGACCGCCGAGCTTGAGGGCCTTGTCGCCGAGGCGGACGCGCAGGAGCTCGACGGCCTTCTCGATGTCGCCGTCGGTCTCGCCGAGCGCCTTCTTGCAGTCCATCATGCCCGCGCCGGTGCGGTCGCGGAGCTCCTTCACCATGGAGGCGGTGATCGTGGCCATGTCTGTCGGTTACTCCTGAGTCTGAGTCGTGTCGGCTTCGCGGACCGACGGCCTCGCCTTCGGCTCGTCGGCGGCGGTCGCTTCGCGGACCGCCTGCGCGGCGGCCTGCGCGTCGGCGCCCGGGGCGGTCGAGGAGCCGGGGTCGGCCTCGACGGCGCCCGCGGTCGGCGCGGGATCGGGGGCGGTGTCGGCGGCCTTGGCCGGGGAGGCGCTGCTGCGGGCCTTGGCCGGCTCGAGCGGGCCGGGGGACGGCGGGGCGCCGGGGCCGGTGCCCTGCGGGTTCTTCGTGCCGCCGCCCTGGGGCCGGCGCCCGCGCGGGCCGCCGCCGCGCGGCAGGTCCTCGCTGATCGTCGGCGCGGGGTGCGGCGGGGCGTCGGGGCTCGTGCGGTCCGTGCTCGTGCGGGCCTTGCGGGTCGCGGCGGCCTCGCCCTGGCGCTCCTCGATGCGCTCGGCGGCCTCGGCGCGCGCGGCCTCCTCGGCCTGCTGGCGCGCGTACTCCTCCGCCTCGCGGCGGGCCTGCTCCTCGGCGGCGCGCGCGGCGGCCGCCTCGGCCTCCTTGCGCACGCGCTCCTCCTCGACCTGCTGCCAGGCGGCGCGGCCGGAGCGGATGACCCCACCGATCGCCTCGGCGATCACGCGGCAGGACTTCATCGCGTCGTCGTTGCCCGGGATGACGTACTGGATGCCGTCCGGGTCGACGTTCGTGTCCACGAGCCCGATGATCGGGATGCGCAGGCGCTGCGCCTCCTTGACGGCGATCGCCTCCGTCTTGAGGTCGATGACGAACATCGCGTCCGGCGGGCGCTGCATGTTCTTGACGCCGCCGAGGTTCGCGCGCAGCTTCTCGAGGTCGGCCTGCGCCTTCATGCGCTCCTGCGTCGGGAGCAGCGCGAGCTGGCCCTCCGAGTCGTAGCGCTCGAGGTCGTGCAGGCGCCGGATGCGCTGCGAGATCGTCTGGAAGTTCGTGAGCACGCCACCCAGCCAGCGCTGGTTGACGTACGGCATCCCGCACGCCTCGGCGGTCTCCTTGACCGCGTCGCGCGCCTGCTTCTTGGTGCCGACGAACAGGATCGTGCCGCCACGGTTGGCGACGCCCTCCGCGAAGCGCTGCGCCTGCTCGAGCAGGTCGGCGGTCTTCAGGAGGTCGATGATGTAGATCCCCTCGCGCTCGCCGTGGATGAAGCGGCGCATCTTGGGGTTCCAGCGGCGCGTCTGGTGGCCGAAGTGGACGCCGGCTTCCAGCAGCTCGCGGATGCCGACCTGGGCGGTGGCCATCTGGGTGGTGCTCCCTTGGGTGTGGTTGGACTGGTGCTGCGCCCGGGCGGAGGACGTGCGAGACCCGGCGCTCACGCCGGGCAGGGCTCGCAGTCCGCTATGGCCACCCGGGGTCGGGGTGGACTACGTACGGCCGGGAAGTCTAGCTGGCGGCTCGCACCGGACGGGGGTGACCTGCATCGGGCACACCAGGTGTGCCGGATGCAGGTCACCCCCCGCGCGGAGGGCGTCGAGCGCCGCCTGGAGGTCCGGCGGCAGCGGGGACTCGAGGTCGAGCGGCTCGCCCGTGACCGGGTGGGTGAACGCGAGCCGGCCCGCGTGCAGGAACTGGCGGGACAGGCCGGCGAGGGGCTTGCCGTACTCCGGGTCGCCGAGGACCGGGTGGCCGATCGCGAGCAGGTGCGCGCGGATCTGGTGGGTGCGCCCCGTCTCGAGGCGCACGCGGAGCAGCGAGGCGCCCTCGAACGCCTCGACGACCTCGAAGTGCGTGACGGCGTCGCGCGGGTCGTCCGTGTCGCTCGACATCCGCGTCCGCACGCGCCGGTCGCGCCCGAGCGGGGCGTCGATCGTGCCCGTCCGCGCCGGCGGGTGCCCGTCGACGAGCGCCGCGTACTCGCGGACGACGTCGCGGCGGCGGATCTGCTCGCTGAGCGCGAACCACGCCTGCTCGTCGCGTGCGAGGACGAGCAGCCCCGAGGTGTCGCGGTCGAGGCGGTGCACGACGCCCGGGCGCAGCGGATCGGTCCCGCCGGCCACCCGGCCCGCGAGCGCCTGCACGAGCGTCCCGTCGTCGCGCCCGACGCCCGGGTGCACGACCACGCCCGCCGGCTTGTCGACGACGACCAGGTGGTCGTCCTCGAAGGCGACCTCGAAGCGGGCGGGCTCCACGGCCGGACGCTCGACCTCCGGCGCGGCGGCCACCTGCACGTCCTCCCCGCCCCGCAGCACGTGGCGCTTGGGCCGCACGACGCCGTCGACCGTCACGAGTCCCGCCTCGATGCGCTTCTGCGCCGCCGCGCGCGAGATCCCGAGCCGCGCGGCGACGGCGACGTCGAGCCGCTCCTCAGGCACGCGCCTTGGGCTTCTCGAGGACGAACACGAGGGCGACCACCCCGACGGTGATGCACACGTCGGCGACGTTGAACGCCGGCCAGGCGGGGAGCTTGACGAAGTCGGTGACGCCCTCCCCGCCCGTGCGGTCGATGAGGTTGCCGAGCGCCCCGCCGAGCAGCAGCCCGGTCGGCAGCCACGCGAGCGGGCGGTCGAGGTTGCGCCAGAAGAACACCAGCAGGGCGACCAGCGCGATCACGGTGATGACGGTGACCGCCGTGCCGCCGCCGCCGAAGAGCCCGAACGCGACGCCGGTGTTGCGCGTGTTGACGAGGTCGACGAAGAGGAAGACGGACTCCCGGTCCCCGCGCGCGACCGCGCCGCGCGCGAGCGCCTTCGTCACCTGGTCGACCACGATGATCGCCGCCGCCAGGACGGCGGCGCGCACGACGGGCTTCACGCCGGGTCGATGAGCCCGACGATGACGCCGCCGACCAACCGCAGCACGATGAGGGCGACGATCGGGCTCAGGTCGAGCGGGCCGAACTGCAGGCCGAGGCGCCGGAAGATGCGCAGGAACGGCTCCGCAGTGTCGTGCAGGAAGTCCAGCACGCCGCGGACGGCGCGGTTGTACGGCGGCCGCAGCCCGAGCGAGAGCACGAGCGACACGACGATCCACCCGACGAGGATCAGCGAGTAGACGAAGAACAGCGCGGCGACGAAGTCCGCGACCTCGGTGCGCGCGTCAGCGGCGAAGACCACGCCCCGGAGCCTACGACGCGCGGATCAGGACTGGTTGAAGAAGCCCTTCTCCAGGATCCGCGCGCGTTCCTCGGCGGAGACCTCGACGTTGCGCGGGGTGAGGAGGAGCGTCTTGTCGGCGATGCGCTGCATCCCGCCGTCGAGCGCGTAGGTGAGGCCCGAGGCGAAGTCGGTCAGCCGGATCCGCAGGTTGTTGTCGGAGTCCTGCATGTTGAGGATGACCGGGATGCCGTCCTTGAACTTGTCCGCGACGTCCTGGACGTCGTTGAAGGTCCTGGGGCTCACGAAGTGCACGCGGACGTCGCTCCTGCCGTTGGTCTGCCGGGCGTTCCCGGACGATCCCACGGAGCGCAGGACGTTCGTCCGCGAGGACCCGGCGTCGTCGGCGAAGATGTCGTCGATGTCGTCGCGCCGGCGGCGCGAGGGCAGCCGCCGGACGGTCGGCCGCTCGCGGTAGCGCTCCTCGATCTCCGCCTCGGCGTTGACGGAGCTGGCCGCCCGGGCGGCCGGAGCCGGCGTCGGGTGGTCGTAGTCGTCCTCGTCGTCGTAGCGGTCCTCAGCGAGGCCGAAGTAGACGAGCGTGCGGTGCCAGGTGTCGCGGAGTGCCATGGGACAGCAGCGGTCTTCGCCGGTGCAGGGGCTTTCCCTGCTCGATGTTAGCCCTCGCGCGAGTAGAGGCGGGAACCCACCCGGACGATGGTCGCGCCCTCCTCGACGGCGACGGGGAAGTCCTGGGAGGTCCCCATGGAGAGGTGGCGCAGGCCGTGCTCGCGCGCGAGCTCTGCCAGGCGGCGGAAGTGCGGGCGGCTGTCCTCGGGCGTGCCGGCGGCCGGCGGCATCGTCATGAGGCCGACGACCTGCACCGGGCAGCGCGCGATGAACGCGCCGAGCTCGTCCGGGTCCACGCCCGCCTTGCCCTCCTCGCGGGCGACGTTGACCTGCACGAGCACCCGCGTGTCCGGCGTCCCGTGGCGGCCCAGCTGCTCCAGCGCCGAGTCGCTGGCGACGGAGTGCACGAGCTCGACGAGCGGAAGCACCACCTTGACCTTGCGGCTCTGGAGCTGGCCGATGAAGTGCCAGCGCAGGTCCGGCCAGCGGGCCGCCTTCTCCTCCAGCTGCTGCGCGCGGTTCTCGCCGACGAGCGTGACGCCGGCGCCGGCCAGCGCGCCGACCTCCTCGGTGGAGACGTACTTGACGGCGGCCAGGAGTTCCACCTCCGCCGGGTCGCGGCCCGCCCGCGCGCACGCCGCCTCGATCTCCGCGCGCACGGGCGCGGCGTCGACCGTCAGGCCGCCCGCCACGCGAGTCCGCCCTGGCGTCCCGTGACCCCGTGGTCGCGGCGGTGGGAGAAGAAGCGGTCGTCGCACATCGTGCACAGACCGGTGTCGTGGACGTCCTCGACTCCGGCGTCGCGCAGCTGGTCCGTGGCGACGACGTCGAGCGCGAGGTTGCGCTCGCCCACCCGCGCGTCGTGGGCGCCGAAGTGCGCGTGCACCTCCTCGCCGACCTCGTAGCAGCAGCCGCGGGCGCTCGGCCCGAGCGCGGCGGTGAGCGGTCCGCCGACGCCGGCCGCCCGCAACGCCTGCACGCCCTGGGACACGATGCCGCCGGCCAGCCCGCGCCACCCGCCGTGGAGGACCGCGACGCCGCCGTCGCCGACGAGCGCGATGGCGAGGCAGTCGGCGGTGAAGACCAGCCCCGCCTCCTCGGGATCGGTGCTGACCCTGCCGTCGGCCTCGGTGAACGGCGCGCCCGGGCCGGTGACCACCGTGCCGTGCACCTGCTTGTTGAACGCCAGGCGGCGCCCGCCGGCGCGCCCGACCACGATCGCGCGGTTGCGGTCCACGTTCGCGCCGTCGTCGTCGGTGAGGCGCCCGAGGTTCAGGGACGTGAAGGGGCCCTCGGAGACGCCGCCGTGGCGGGAGGTGAAGAGGACCGATCCACCCGGCAGGTCCGCCGCCAGGTGGCCGTCCGCCCAGCGGAAGACGCTCACCGCTCGGGCTTCTCGTCGGGCCAGTGGCCGTGCTCCATCAGGTAGCGGCGGGCCGCTTCCTCGCGGTCACGGTCCTTGTCGCCGGAGAAGCCGATGCGGAACAGGAGGTTCCACACGATGAGGGCGAACGCGGAGCCCCAGCACATCGCGAAGCCGTCGTACCGGGTGCTCTCCGGGGCCGCGAAGAGGAGGACCACCCCCGCGATGAGCAGGAGGATCGGCAGGCCGTAGCGGACGAAGGCGAGCAGCACTCATCCCTCACGCTACCCCTTCGCGAGCGACCCGCAACTGCGCTTCACGGTCCGGTGCGCGCCCGTCGAGCGCCGCGTCCAGCGCGGCCCGCAGCCCCGCCCCGACGGCCGGCCCCGTCAGGCCCTCGGCCAGCAGGTCGTCGCCCGTGATGGCGAGCTCGACGTGGCGGTAGGTGTCCAGCCAGCGACGCACCTCGTCCCGCGCGCCGAGCGCGGCGGCCACGGCCAGCGCCTCGGGCGCCGCACGGCGGGCCGCTGCGGCGACCTCGGAGGGCGTCGTCGCGGCGCACAGCCGTGCGGCGAGCTCGCGACCGCCGGTCGCCGCGACGACCGCGTCGCGCTCGCGCGCGGGGAACCGGAGGTCACGCAGCGCCGCGTGCACCTCGGCCGGCGGGACGTCGAGGAGCGCGCTGCCGAGCGCCGCGAGCGCCGGCGCGGCGTCCCCCGCGCGCCCGTCCGCGGGATCGCGGGGCGGCTGCCACGGCCGCACGATCGCGCCGATGACGCCGCCGTCGGGCGCGTAGCCCGGGTGCACGACCGCCGCCCCGAGCCCGTGCTCGGCCAGGCGCAGGAGCCCCTGCGGCTGCGGCTCCCCCAGCAGGAGCCGGACCTCGGCCCCGAGCCGCTCGCCGCTCACCGTCGCCACGGCGCCGCCGCCCACCGCCGCGACCGCCAGCGCCGCCGTCTCCGGCTCGAAGCGGAACCCGAGCCGCGCCGCGTAGCGCGCACCGCGCAGCAGCCGCGTCGGGTCGTCGGTGAACGAGTCGTCGTGCAGGACCCGCAGCACGCCCGCCGCGAGGTCGTCGAAGGCCGACGGCCACGCCGCCCCGCGCCCGTCGGCGAGGTGGACCGCCATCGCGTTCACGGAGAAGTCGCGCCGCCGCAGGTCCTCGCGGATCGACGCGCCGAGCGCCACGTCCGGCAGCGCGCCCGGCGCGGCGTAGGTCTCCCGTCGCGCGCTCGCGAGGTCCACCCCGCCCTCGAGCGTGGCCGTCCCGAACCGCTCGTGGACCGCGACCGGGTCCCCCAGGCGCCGCGCGAGCGCCACCGCGTCCCCCTCGACCACGAGGTCGAGCTCGCGCGGCGGGCGGCCGAGCAGCGCGTCCCGCACGGCGCCGCCGACGACCCACACGCCGGGCGTGCCGCGCAGCGCGTCGAGCACCGGCGCGTCGAGCGCGTCGAGCACCCGCTGGGTCCAGGCCTCCATGAGGTGGGGAGTATCGTGGGCGCGCATGTCGGCGGACGCTCCCCGTAGACGCCGGCGCTGGCTGCTGGCCGTCCTGGGCCTCGCGCTGCTCGCCGCGGCCGCGGGCGCATGGCTGCTGTTCGGCGCTCCCGGCAACGTCTCCAACCCGGACGTCGAGTTCCGCGCCGACGACACGCCGGACCCGGCGGAGCCGGACGCCACGCCGATCCCGGAGGAGCAGACGACCAAGCGCGAGCTCGTCGACGACTTCACGTGGCCCGTCTACGGCTACACGAAGGACCGGCGGCGCGCCCTCGACGTCCCGCGGCGGCTCGCCCCGCCGTTCAAGCGCGTGTGGGCCTACCACGGCGGCGTCCTGCTCGAGTTCCCGCCGGTCATGGCCGGCAAGTGGCTCTACCTCATGCAGGACGACGGCGTGCTCAAGGCGATCGCCAAGAAGACCGGCAAGGTCCGCTGGACCCGGGACCTCGGCCAGCTCGCCGCGTCCTCGCCGGCCTACCAGGACGGGCGGCTGTACGTGACGATCCTCGAGCGCACGGACGGCGGCGCCGGCCGCGCGGCCGCCGTGCGCGCCCGCGACGGCAAGGTCGTGTGGTCCAAGGACCTCGGCGCGCGGTCGGAGTCCTCGCCCCTGGTGGCGGACGACGCGGTGGTCTTCGGCGACGAGGGCGGCACCGTGCACGCCCTGCGGACCAAGGACGGCTCGACGCGCTGGACCGCACAGGCCCAGGGCGCGGTGAAGGGCGGCCTGGCGCTCGACGAGGGACGCCTCTTCTTCGGCGACTACGCCGGCCGGGCGTACGCGCTGCGGGCCTCCGACGGCCGCCAGGTGTGGTCCACCGGGACGTCCGGCGCGCGCTTCGGCCTCGCGTCCGGGCGCTTCTACGGGACCGCCACCGCCGCCTACGGGCGGGTCTACATCGGCAACGTCGACGGCTACGTCTACTCCTTCGCGGAGGACACGGGTGCGCTCGCGTGGCGGACCAAGACCTCGGGCTACGTCTACTCGGCGCCGACCGCCGGCACGCCTCCGGGCGGCGAGCCGACGGTCTTCATCGGCTCCTACGACGGCACGTTCTACGCGTTCGACGCGCGGTCGGGCGCCGTCCGCTGGCGCTATTCGCTCGGAAGCCGGATCTCCGGCGGCGCCACGCTGCTGGGCAACATCGTCTACGTGCCCGACCTCGGGCGCCGGGCGACGATCGCCTTCAACGCCCGCACGGGCAAGAAGGTCTTCGACTATCCCCGCGGCGGCTACGCGAACGTCATCACGGACGGGCAGACGGTGTTCCTCGTCGGCTACCGGAGCATGTTCGCGCTGCGGCCGCTCACGGCCGAGCAGGAGCGTGCCCAGGCCCGGGCGGCACGCCGGGCGCAGGTGCGCGAGCGCCGGCGGGAGGCGCGGCGGCGGTGCGTGCGCAACGCGCGGGCGAAGGACACGCGCAAGGCGCAGCGCCGGGCGCTCACGGCCTGCCGCGCGTAGGCCTTGGCCGCCGCGCTCGCGCTCCTGACGTCGCTCTGCTACGGCCTGTCGAACTTCGCCGGCCCGCTCATCAGCCGCGACCTGCCGGTCTACGCGGTGCTCATGGCCGGGCAGGCGGTGGCGCTGACGGTGAGCGGTGTCGTGGTCGTCGCCCACGGGGACGCGGTGCCGGACGCGTCGGT
>JADMIO010400440.1_pt1 | contig 18241 bp, 12 predicted proteins | sample 8958161 | NCBI WGS metagenome assembly JADMIO01 (sample SAMN16585339, study PRJNA669376) | soil metagenome | isolation source: Crop rotation soil | place: USA: Cullars Rotation, Alabama | collected 2011 | reverse complement strand
TCGGCGCCACCACCAACCTGGCCTCGCGCCTGGAAGGGATGAACCAACGGCTCGGCACCAGCATCCTGATTTCCGAATCGACCCGCCGGCAATTGAGCGACCTGGTGCGCGTACGGCGGCTGGGCCGCTTTCTGGTGAAAGGGATCACCGAACCGTTTCGCGCCTTCGAAGTGTTGGGAATCGCTTCCAACGACGGCGACTTCGATTGGGTGCGTTCCTTTGAAAATGCCGTGGCGGCCATGGAACGGCGGGAATGGGACGAAAGCGAACGCCTCTTTCTCCAAACAAAGAAACTGCGCGAGGGCCTCGATGGCCCGTCTGATTTTTACCTGGCTCTGTTGGCGCAACAACGTGCGTCCACTCCGGAAGGAAAAGTGGATTGGGACGGGATCGCCATGTTGGAACGATAGGAGCCAATGGCGGAGCGGCCAACGCCTCCACTCGCGCTAGCGTCTTGGACTGCGGCAGCCCTCTACCGCTTTTTCGGTTGCGCCATCCGTCTCAGGCTGAAGTTTCGCTCGTTGCTCTTCCCGCCCGCGCGGTCAAAGCGCCAGAGGGCTGGCGCAGTCCAAGACGCTGGCGCGACACCCTGCGCTACACCGCCACAAAACTCCTTGCTCCGCGTTTGCCCGGCGCTTTATCGTTTCACCGCGTTTTCCTGGACCTTATGCCGGGCTGGGTCATGCTCAATCAACCAGTATGAATATTCCTCGACTGTTCCCAAGCCTGGGACTTCTCTTCCTCCTCGCGTCTTCACCCCTGCGCGCCCAAGTCCCGGAATGGATCTGGCTCGATCACAAGGGTGCTTCTCCTGGGGACGAAGAAAGCGCTTTTTTCCGCTATAAGTTCACCCTGCCCGAACGGCCCAAGAGCGCTTCGTTGACGGTCGCTTGTGACAATTCCGCCCATGTGCTGCTCAACGGCAATCCCGTGGTGGAAAATAGCGAATGGTCCAAGCCGAACAAAATTTCCGCCAACCGGGATCTCCGGGCCGGTGACAACACCATCGCTGTCCGCGCCAAGAACGCCGGCGGTCCGGCCGGCCTGCTGGTGAAACTTGACTTGACCTTCGCCGATGGCACCAAACAGACGATCGTCAGCGACCCCTCGTGGCAGGTTTCAACCAAGGAAGCGGAAGGCTGGACCACCTCGGCTTTTGCGGCCGATGGCTGGAGCAAACCGGCCAGCCTCGGCAAGGTCGGCGTGCAGCCGTGGGGCGATGTCCTGGCCAACGCCACCACACGAGGCGGCGGAGCTGGCGGCGCACCCAAGAAAGCCACGGCCGCCGAGTCGATCAAAGTCCCCGACGGTTTCAAGATCGAACTGCTGCGCAGCGCTGAGCCGGGTGAGGGTTCGTGGGTGGCCATGACCTTGGATCCCAAAGGCCGCCTCATCGTTTCCCCGCAAGGCGGCGAGCCGATGCTCCGCGTGAGCCTGGATGACGACGGAAAAATCGCCAAGATGGAGACCATCGACCTGCCCGTGCGCGGCGCCATGGGGTTGCTCTGCGCTCTCGACAGCCTCTATGTGAACGGCAAAGGCCCCGACGGCTATCACCTCTACCGCCTGCGCGACACCGATGGGGACGACCGCTACGACAAGGTCGAACTGTTGCGCAAATGGAATGGAAATCGCGGCGGCGATGGCGAACACGGAGCGCACGGAATTGTGCTGGGCCCGGATGGCAAGCTTTACATCGTCTGCGGCAATTTCGTTGACGTCCCGGACGACATCCAGCCGACGTCGCCGCACCAACACTACGCGGACGACGTCCTCATCCCGCGCATGGAGGATGGCAACGGGTTTGGGGCGGGCCGCAAACCGCCAGGCGGCTACGTGCTGCGCGTTGATCCGGACGGCAAAAACGCGGAGCTGTTTGCTTCCGGGGAACGCAACACTTACGACATCGCCTTCAATCCGCAGGGGGAACTGCTGGCCTTCGACAGCGACATGGAATGGGATTGGGGCATGCCTTGGTACCGGCCGATTCGCGTGACCCATATTATGAGCGGCGCCGATCACGGTTTCCGCGAAGGGTCGGCCAAGTGGCCGGAATATTATCCAGACAGCCTCCCGGCGGTGGTGAACATCGGGATCGGTTCCCCGACCGGGGTTGCCTTCGGCACCGGTGCGAAGTTCCCGGAAAAATATCAACGCGCCTTTTTCGCGATGGATTGGTCTTACGGCCGCATCGTAGCCACGCACCTGCAGGAAAAGGATTCGAGCTACACCGGCACCTGGGAGGATTTCGTTGTCGGCAAACCGCTCAACGTCACCGACCTGGTCATCGGCAAGGATGGGGCCATGTATTTCACGGTGGGCGGACGCGGCACGCAGGCGGGACTTTACCGGGTGAGTTATACCGGCGACGCCAAAAGCGGCGCGACGGCTCCGCCCCTCAGCACCGCCGCCGCTACGCAGCGCGAAGCCCGGCATCAGCTGGAGAAATTCCATGGCCATGCCAGTGCGGATGAGGAGACCATTCGCAAATCGATCTGGCCCGCCTTGAATTCGCCGGACCGGGCGATGCGTTACGCCGCCCGGATCGCGTTGGAGTCGCAACCGGTCGCGCTTTGGCAGGATCTCGCCCTGGCCGAGAAGGAAAAGAACGCCAGCTTGACCGCCCTGCTCGCCCTCGCGCGCGTCGGCCCTTCCAGCGCGCAAGATCAACTGGTGGAAAGTCTCGGTCGCTACTGGCCCGACGATCTCGATGACGCGCAGAAACTCGAAGTCTTGCGCATCTGCCAGGTCTGCTTCGTTCGCATGGGCCGGCCGGGCGACGACACCGCGCGGGACGTCATTCGGGATCTGGATGCGGTCTACCCGGCCAAGAGCTGGCCGCTTAACCGCGAGCTTTCGACCTTGCTCATTTATCTCGAGGCGCCCTCCGCGGTGAAGAAAACCATCGCTCTCCTTACTGAGGCCGGAACGCAGGAGGAGCAGATCCATTATTTGGTCCAGCTGCGCCAGGCCAAATCCAATTGGACACTCGATGAGCGCAAAACTTATTTGGGCTGGTTTGCCCGGCCGAAAAACGACACCGAGGGCGGCGTGGCTGAAGCGGTCATCCGCACCTCCAAACATCCCGAGGCCACGGTGCAATGGTTCAAGGATGTCGGCCGCGAGTACAGCGATGGCGCGAGTTTCCCGAAATTCATCGCCAATTTGCGCACGGCCGCCTTGGCTTCTCTCTCGGACAATGAACGCGGCGAACTCGGCGCCCTGGCCGCCACCACCACGGCTGCCACGCCGGCCCCCAAAACGCGCACCTACAAGTTCGTGAAGGAATGGACGATGGCCGACTTTGCCTCCTCCCTGGATGACGCGGGTAAAGGACGCAACTTCGAGCGGGGCAAGGAGGCGTTTGCCGCCGCCCAATGCCTGGCCTGCCATCGGTTCGGCAATGAAGGCGGCGCCATCGGGCCCGATATCACCGCGGTCTCGAGCCGTTTCGCCCGCGCAGACGTCCTCTCCTCCATCCTCGAACCGTCCAAGGTAATCTCGGAGCAATACCAAAACACGACTGTGTTCAAAAAAGACGGCGATGATGTCACCGGCCGGCTCCTCGAGGAAACCGGCGCCATGCTGGTGTTGCTGACTGATCCGTTGAAAAATACCAAGGTGGAGGTGAAGTCCAGCGAGGTGAAGGAGCGGCGCCCCAGCAAGCTGTCACCAATGCCGGAAGGTTTGGTCAATGTGCTGACCAAGGAGGATATTCTCGACCTGCTGGCCTACATCGAGAGCGGCGGCCGGAAGGACCACGCGGCGTTTAAGAAGAATTAGCCGACCCTGCGAGCGCCGGCATCCCTGCCGGCGAGATCCAAATCCGAGGCCCGACATCCGAAATCCGAAGGCCGAATTTGGGGTGTGCCGCCCTTCACTCCCTTTTGAATTAAGGAGTCTCGAACGCGCAAACCTTCTCCCTCTCCCCGCGAGGCACGAGCGGGGAGAGGGAGGTGCGCCCTCTTTCGGATTTCGGATTTTGGATTTCGGGCCTTCGGGCTTCCTATTGGGCCTCCGGGCTTCTTGTTGGGCCTCCGGCCTTCGGATTTCCCACTCCTTTCCCCTCACTCTCCAAACAGCAGCACTCCAAACCTCTCCGGCGCATGAAAGCTGTTCTGCAAGGTTGGGCTCCATGCGAGGGAAGCGTTATTCGCCTTGTCACAGCGGTAGAGATTCAACCGCCAGCGCGTGCCGGGAGCAGGCTTGATCTCGCCCAATAGCTCGAGCGGCATCCGCCACTCGACGGTGAACACCTTCCGCTTCGCATCTACTTTCACGGCGGACTGGGCGCGACCATCCCAGGCAAAGTTCTTTTCTGGCAGGTTCAAAAGCACGTCCAGCCGCTCGTTGGTGGGCGCCACTTCAAACTCGGCATAGCGATTGATATTCTTCCAGTCGCTTCCGACGAACACCTCCACCACATCCCGATCCCACAGACCCAATCGCTCCCGCTCCAGGCTCGGGGTATCGAACACCGTGAGCTTTTTGAAGGGACATTCCCATCCGAAATAAAGAAATTGATCCGAGTAGAGCACCCGGACCGACGTCGCCGCCTCCGGTCGGGCGTCGCCTTTGGCTGAACCATATTCCAGCCGCGCCGGGGAGGCCTTGGCCCAGACGGCATCGTCGAGCACGCCATCCAGTTCGAAATCCTTGTCGATATGCGCCGCTTTCACCGCGGGCGGCGGGAGAGAGCGCCGGAGCAACTTGCGGGCATTGTCGAAGTAGATCTTGCGCAGGACGGAGGCGGGCAGGCCGATGCTGCTGATGGTCCAATCGCCCTGAATGGGAGTCATGTGTTCCCAGTTCTTGTCCCAGGTCTCGAGCCAGCGCCATTCCTTCTCGTAAAAAATCCCGGCGTCCTGATCGGTCGGACGCTCCGCGTCACCGCTCGAGCCGAGGATGAGCTTGCTATAGACCTGGAAATCGGTGGCGAAAACGATGCGGTCCTGGTGTTTGACAAAAAGGTTGTGCACCTTTTTGGGATCGTGCCGGCCCAGTTCCGGAATGCGCGCGGCCAAATCGGCCATCATGTTGGGATGCCGAACCAGCGCCTTGTCGACCCAGTCGATGTCCTCCGGATTGTTGGCGAAATGGACGCAGACAAAGGTGGTCTTCGGATGCCGCCCAATCACCCGATCGAGGGCTTCGACCAGTTCCATGCGCGGCGGATAGATATTGGTGTCGCCAAACCACCATGGCCGATGATCCTTAAGTTCCTTCCAGCGTTCGTTGCGGTTGTCAAAGGGAAGCCAGAAGGCCTTGGGATCACCCACATGAATGGAGACCGGCATTCCCAATTCGCCCAACCGTTCCCAGAGCGGGTCCAGCTTTGGATCGTCAATCTTGATCAATTTGCCCGCGCCATCACGGCGATAGAGACCCAGGTTCTTGAACTCCTTCATCCCGGCCGCGCCGAGCCGATGCGCCTCCTCCGCCTGCTTGACCGCGCGTTCCGCAAAGTCCGGCTTGTCCCAGCCTTTGTAATCGAGGTTAAAATAAAGCAGAAATCTCCCCGGACCCACCTTGTCTGCCAGCGCCTTGCTGGCTTCGAAGTCGGAAGGGACGTCGTCGTTGGTGCGGGTCACCGTGCCGCCGCTCAGGTTGACCGCCAGGCCCAGGCCGGCGGCGTCCATGATTTTGAGCGCGCGCTGATAACGCGGCTCCAGCGGCTCGATGTGCATATGCATATCGATGGTGCGATGCTCCGCACGCCATTGTTCCGCCTGCCGCCGGACCGCGGCGACGTCGCCGCCCTGCCCTGATGCGAGTCCGACAAAAGAAAGAAGAGAGTTCGACGCCAGGAGCACGAAACAGATGGTGACTCGCATAATCTTCGACAGGTTATGAAACGCAGCCTATCGCAGCCCTGCCCCGCTGCAACGAAAACTGTGAACAGCAAGAATGGGCAGAGCAGCTGCTCTGCCCTACCGAAGCGGGTAGGGCGGCGCTGCCGCGCCGTTTCTGTTTAGCGTCCCGCCAGGGACACTTCGAAAATAGCCCAGCGATTTATCGCTGGGCGTTCGGTCACGTCAGGGATAAGTCCCGCAGCAGGGACGGTAGAATGGAACAAACAGCTCTTTCGTCCCTTCGGGACTGGAAATCTTCGGCAGCGAGGTCCCAGCGATGAATCGCTGGGCTATTTTCAATGCGTCCCTGGAGGGACGCTAAAACAGATACGCCGCGCCGCCGGGCCGAGATCAATCCAACTCAACCTGGCCGCCTGCCACCCGGGCGTAGTACCCTTGCCGGTCGAGCAGTTCGTCGGGGGAACCTTCCTCGACCAGGCGCCCGTCCTGGAGCACCAGGATGCGGTGGACTTGGCGGATCGTGGTGAGCCGGTGCGCGACCATGAGCGTGGTCCGGTTGGCCATCAGTTGAAAAAGGCTCGAGACAACCATCGCTTCGCTTTCCGCATCGAGGGCGCTGGTCGGTTCGTCGAGCAGAAGAATCGGGGCATCCTTAAGAAACGCGCGGGCCAGGTTGATCCGCTGCCGTTCGCCCGCGCTTAACCGGGTGCCGCCTTCACCGACAATCGTATTGAAGCCATTCGGCATCCGGGCGATGAATTCATGGGCGCTAGCCGCATGGGCGGCCGCCTCGATCTCGGCACGGCTCGCCCGCGGTTTTCCGTAGGCGATGTTCTCCGAAATGCTGGCGGGCAAGATCAAGGTGTCCTGCAAGACCATCGACATTTGGCTGCGCAAATCCTTCACTCGCATTTGGCGCAGGTCCACGCCCTCCAGGCGAATGGCGCCCGCTGTCGGATCGAAAAAGCGCGGCAACAGGTTCAGCAGCGTGGTCTTGCCCACGCCGCTCGGGCCGATAATGGCAATGGTCTGCCCCGGGCTGACCGCAAAGCTGACCTCCTGGAGGATGGGCTGCCCCCGTTGATAGGCGAAGGTGACGCCATCAAACTCGATATTACCAAACACACGCACGGCATTGGCAGCGATGGCCGCCCGTTTCGCGCCACGGCCAGATCGCCCCACCCCCGGCGCAGCCGCTTCCCCGGAAATGCCGTTCACCACCGGCAACGCGTTCGGGGCGTCCTTCACCTCGTCGGGCGTGTCGAGGATTTCGAACACCCGCTCAGTTCCGGCGGTGGCCGTCGAAACGGTGGCGCCCACATGCGAAAGCTGGTTGAGCGGTTCGTAGAACTGCCGGAGATATTCGAGAAAAATCAGAAGCTGTCCCACCGTCAAGCGGCCCGCCATCACCTGCTGGCTGCCGAACCAGAGCAGGCCCGTGGCGCCGATGGCAAACACGATGGCAATAGCCAGCCAATAAAGGATCTCCAACCCATGCTGAGCCAGCCGTTTTTGTTGGGCCGCCAGCGTGCGCGAGGTAAAAGCGCTCTCCTCGTGCTCCTCTCGCGTATAGCTCTGGATGAGCGGCAGGGCCACGATGCTTTGTTGCACGAAGGAAGTTACCTGGCTGTCGGCCGCCTGGGCGGCCAGTCCCCGCTCCGTCATCCGCGCGCTGAATTGTTTGAGCACCAGGAGCAGCAGCGGAACGACAGTCAGCGCCACGAGGGTGAGGACGAAATTCATCCGCCACATCACCAGGATCATCAGGATGAGGGAAAGGGTGGCGTTGACCCCGGTCACCAGACCCTGCTGAAAAAGTGTCTGGAAGGCATAGGTGTCCCAGGAGGCGCGGTGGATGAGGTCGCCGCTGCGCGCGCCCTGGTGAAATCGCATGGAGAGGCGTTGCAGACAGGCGAACACCTCGTCGCGCACACGGCGCAGCCCGGCGAGCCCCACCTGGATGGACAGAAAATTTTGCCCGGCGGAAAAGCCGCCTTGGGCCAACTGCAGAACGAGGGCCGCCAGCACCAGGATAATGAGCAGAACATTCTTGTCGCTGCCCGAAAACGCCTTGAGCCAGACGGGCAAGGGCTTGCCGCCAAAAAGGCAATCGACGAGCAAAGCGAGCGGCCAAGGCTTGATCAGATTGGCGCCGATGCTAAAAAACATCAAGACAAGCACCACCACGAGGCGATCCCCTTCGGAACGAAAAAAATGCAACGCGCGCGCAACGTTCTTCATCAACGGGGAGATCTTAACAGCGGGGACGGCGCCTTGCCATCACTCTTCGCACCTTCCTGACAAGGTCCCGCTGGCCACGCCGATCCCGGTCAGCGTCACCAGGCCCCCTCCGATCTGCAGCCAGCTCAATGGCTCCCGCAACAACCCCCAGGCCAGCACGGCCGCCACCACCGGCTGCCAAAGCAGGCTGACACTCGAGAAGGAGGCCGGCAAATGCCCGAGCGCATAGGCAATCATCGTTTGTCCTCCAACATGGCTCACCACGGCCAGCCCCAGCACCACCAGCCAGCCCTGCATGCTGATCGGCGACATCTGTTCCCCCGACAACCAACTGACCAGCGCCAAGGTTGGACAACTGATCAAGCCCGACCAGGCCATGATGGTCGGCCCGGAAAACCGGCGCCGAAGCCAGCTCACGCTCAAAAGGTAACCGGCATAAAACGTCGTCGTGACGATCGCCAGCACATCACCGAACAGATGGGCGCGACTGAGGTTCAAGCTGGAGCAAACAAGCAACAACGCCCCGGCCAAAGAGAGCGCCAGGCCAAGGAGAAACCGCGCCGTGATCCGTTCCCCGAAAAGAAAGTGGGCGCCGATGACCACCAGCACCGGCGCGAAATTGGTCAGCAAGGTCGAGTTGGCCACGCTGGTGTATCGCAGCGACCAATGCCACATCGCCATGTCGCCCGCAAAGAGCAGGCCGGCCATCGCCAGTTGCAGGTAATCCCGCCGCCCGACCGGCCCGCGCCGGGCCGGCTCCCGGCGTTGCTCCAGTCCGAGCCAGAGCCACAACAAGGGGAGCGCAAACAGCAATCGGAAGAAGGCGGTGGCACTCGGACCGCACTCGCTGAGCTTTACAAAGATGGGCGCGAATCCAATCGCTGTCGCCCCCAGAAAAAGTGCGCCCAGGGCTTTCGGAGATTTGGGTTTCATGCGGCGCGAGCAGGCGCGCGGCGTTCACGCCGCTTCAAGGCATCCCCTTCTTTCGCTCCACCACAATTCCACCTCGCACCATAGCCTGACCCGAAGCGGCCTGAAGGCCGCGCTCCCGGCGCGCGGCGTTTACGCCGCTTCAAGGCATCTCCTTCTTTCGCTCCACCACAATTCCACCTCGCGCCACAGCCTGACCCGAAGCGGCCTGAAGGCCGCGCTCCTGGCGCGCGGCGTTTACGCCGCTTCAAGGCATCCCCTTCTTTCGCTCCACCACAATTCCACCTCGCGCCACAGCCTGACCCGAAGCGGCCTGAAGGCCGCGCTCCTGGCGCGCGGCGTTCACGCCGCTTCAAGGCATCCCCTTCTTTCGCTCCACCACAATTCCACCTCGCCCCATAGCCTGACCCGAAGCGGCCTGAAGGCCGCGCTCCTGGCGCGCGGCGTTCAGGCCGCCGCAAGGCATCCGCCCTCACTTTTTCCCCGCCAATTCCAACACTGCCATGGTCATCGCGGACATTCCGGTTTTGATCGTCGGTTCGGGCAAAGGCCGGAAAAAAGGCGAGTGCAACGAGGGCAGCGGTTGGCCGGTCCGCTCACTCTCCTTGACCCGTTCCGGATCCACCGCGCCGAGCCAGAAGATGCAGATTGGGATCTTGTCCGCGGTCCGTCCATACTCGCTGAAATCCTCGCCGCCCATGACCGGCTTGCGGCTCACCACCGCCTCCTCCCCAAAATAACTCTTGAACACGCCGCCCAGCCGGCGGGAGAGCTCCGGCGTATTGAAACACGTCGGCGTGAATTCGTCCGCGACCTTCACGATGGGCAGGCGATCTTCCGGAATGCCTGCGGAAAGAGCCTGTCCGCGCACGATCCGTTTGATGGACGAAACTGTTTTCTCGCGCATCTCATCGCTGAAGGATCGGACCGTGAGCTGCAGTTTCACCTCGTCCGGAATGACGTTGTGCTTGTTGCCGCCATGGATGGATCCGACGGTCACGACGGCGGAATCGAGCGGGTCGGTTTCGCGGCTGACGATGGTTTGCAACGCCAGGACGATTTGCGCCGCCAAAACAATCGGGTCCTTCGTCTTGTGGGGCCATGCGCCGTGCCCGCCCACGCCGCGGATGGAAATATCCACCGAATCGACATTGGCCAGCACGGGGCCTTCGACGGTCCCGAGGGTGCCGGCGGGCAACTCGGCGTTGACATGGAGGGCCAGGCAGAAATCGGGTTTGGGGAAGCGGGAAAAGAGACCATCGGCCAGCATCGCGCGCGCGCCCGCGCCGCGTTCCTCCGCCGGCTGGCCGATGAACACCACCGTGCCACTCCAGCGATCCTTGAGTTGAGTGAGCAGGCGCGCGGTGCCGATGAACGAACTCATGTGAATGTCGTGCCCGCACGCGTGCATTACGTCCACTTCGGCCCCCAGATCGTTGGTCATGCGCACCTGGCTGGCAAACGGCAGGCCGGTTTGCTCCTTGACCGGCAGCGCATCCAGATCGGTGCGGACCAGGATGGTCGGGCCGGCGCCGTTGCGCAGCACGCCGACGACGCCTTGTCCGCCCACCCGGCTGGTGACTTCGAGGCCGAGCTTTTTCAATTCGGCTGCCACCCGTTCGCCGGTCTGGACTTCCCGAAACGACAATTCCGGATGCGCATGCAGCTCGCGATAGAGTTGTTCGAGGGACGGATATTCCCGCGCCACGATTTCACCGAAGGCGGATTTTGGATCGGCCGCGCCCGAGAGCAGCGGCCACAGAAGCAAGGTGGCGACCAATGAATTAAGGAAGAGAGCACGACCGCCGCGTCGGTGTCTCCCTCTCCTCCATCGGATGGAGGAGAGGGCCGGGGAGAGGAGGTGCCCCTCTCCCCAGCCCTCTCCCCGCTCGTGCCTCGCGGGGAGAGGGAGAAGATTGGCGCGTTCGAGACTTCTTAATTCAATGGCAGTGGGGCTCATGGTTGCGGTTTCAAACCAAGTTTGTCGACGAGCAGTTTCGTCATTTCGTCCTGAGGATAAGTGCCCACGGCCACGGCCGGGCCGAGAATCAACTGCGGCATTGAGCCCTGCCCGCTGCGATAGGCCAACTCGTAAATCGCAACGTCCAGCTTCAACTGCTCGGCCACCCATGGGTCGGCGGCGGCTCGTTCGAACGCCTCCACGCCGACCAGTTGCCGGGCTTTTTCCTGCGCCTCGCCCAGGGGCGGCGGTTTGTTGCCGGTAAACATCCAGTCGTCAAATTCGTGATGCTTGGCGCGGTCCGCGCGCCAGACCGTCAAGCCCAGCCGGGCGTAGGCGCAGGCGTTCGTATGATCGGGGTGGGGCCGCGTCATCGTCTGGTTGCAGGCCGGGTCCAGCGGCATGGGGAGACTGAGAATGACCAGTTGATCGCGGAAGAGGCGCTGGGACTCGACCAAAATCGGATGCATCTGCCGGCAATGATGGCAGGTGTAATCGAACAAGCTGACGACGGCAAACTGGTTCGTCGGCGAACCGATGACCGGCACTTGATTGACGTCGAGAGCGAAACGGCCGTCATAGACCGACAAAACGCCTTTCACCGGGATGGGTGGAGGGAGCCTCGGTGATGACGCCGGCGCGGCCGGAGGAGGCGCCGGCTGGGGTTCCCTGGGCGGTTCAGGAATCGTGGGAGGGTTTGTCGAGGCGACCGATGCCGTGGGGAACGGAGGCGGCGGAGGAACTGCGGGAGGCGGCTCGACTTTGGGAGCCGCATTGGTGACAGGCAACGCGGGGCTGGCCGGCGGGGCTTTCGCCAGGATGTCGGATTGTTTGATCTCGCGCGAGGTGGGCGGAGAATGGACGATCTGTCCGAGGACGAGCACGCCAAGGCCGCCGCAGGCAATGAGGAACATTCGACCGATCAAGCGCGCCGGGACAAAGACCTGTTTCTGGAGCTCCCACGGCTTCTCCGGCGCGTTGCGAAACGGCGCGGCCAAAAGCAGCAGGACGCCGGTGCTGAACCCCGCGGCGTGCGCCGTCATGCAGTAGGGGCAGATCGATTTGATGATGAACAGTTGCAGCGCCACAAACCAGGTTGCCGCGCCCATCACCAGCAATCCCGCCGGCACCAGCACCGTCCAGGCCCGGCGTTGGGCGGCGACGGGAACGCCGCGGCCCAACTGCCAGCTGGCGCCCAGGATGGCCACGTAAGTCACGAGCGCGAACGCGCTCACCGGCACGCCAAACCAATACCCCCATTTGCTGTTCAACACCCGGTCGCAGCCCGAGTCCGGCCCGCAGCCAATCGCCTGCCCGCCCCTCAGCGCGTGCCACGCGAGATAGGCGGATATCCCGAAGGCGATCAAGGCGCAGAGGCGGATGGCCAGCAATAGGCCCGCGTGCACAACTCCGTCACGGGCGGCTGTTTTTAATGAAGCGGACATAGCGGGCGCGTTGAACCACGGAAAATTCGGCCCGCATTAAACAAGCTGCCACGTCGCGGAAGCAATCAGCTTTTTCGGGGGGATCTCATCCCTTCGCGCCGACCCGCTGCGCAGAGGAGCGCGGACGGCCCGTCCGCGCGAATCGTAATTGAGATGTGAGCAAGGGAAAATGCTGACGGCAACCGCGTCCTGTGACGGGCGCCATGGATTTGCGCGGACAGGCTGTCCGCGCTCCTCGTGCGCCTCACCAAACTTCCACCGAATCCGCGGCAAAGATCTCCTGCAATAGGAGGCCATAATCGACGGGCGGCTGGTTGAGATCAATGACCACAATGTCGCCGGCCGCCTGGTCCCGCTGCTGGCGAATGATCTCGGAGGCCAGCGGATCATTCTCTTTCGTCACGATATGAAGGATGCGATTCACAATTTCAAAAACGGAGCACGAACTGGCTCTGCGCGGCCCGGGCGGCCAGTTGGGCGTCGTCGATTTCCTCGCACTTCAGGCTCGGTTCACTGAGGCCGGCCGCGGCCGCGCCGCCGCGTTGCGCCAAAATGGTCCGGCCGCCGGCCGTTAGCAACGGGAGGTAACGCACAAAATTCTCTCCGTCCACCAGTTCATCTGCAAATTCATCCAGCGCGCGCAGAGCGTCACCGCGCAAGTAAAGGGTCACCTCCACCTTCTCCCACGCCCCCACCCCGGCGGCGATGCGGACCGCCTCGGCCGGACGCGGGCTGGTTCGCGGATCGGTGGCAACGATGAAAAGGGCACGCGGTTTCACAGCGAGCGCATCAATTGAAACTCACGAACCGATCTGCGCCTGCCATCAGATCATTAAGCAGAGTCAGGCCGGAAAAGACGGCCAGGTCGTTGGTGGGGATATGGCGCCGTTGCGCGCCGTAAGCGCAGGCAAACAGATGAAGGCCGCGGGATTTGAGCGATTGCAACTCCCCGTCCGCCACCCCGGACACAGCGTCGTCGATGCAGTAAAGATAGACCTGCAGTCCCTGATCCAAAGCGGCCTCCGCCAGGCGAATCCCATGGCGGAAGGAAGGCTGCTCCGGCCGTGTGGAAAGAAGGAGCCCGAGTTTCTTTCCGCGCAGCGACATAATCCATTAATGAAATAATCCCAACCGGAAACGGGCGAAGCACCGGGCTGTCTATGGCGACGCGCCGCCGGGTTCCTCCAACACACGCCGGACCATGTCGACGAGGTTGGGGGGCTGATACGGTTTGCCGAGAAAACGATCCACCCGCACGCTGGCACCCAGCACCACTTCGGCGCCCGCCGTTCCACTGATGATGATGGTTTTGAGATCCGGCTTCAACGCCTTGCATCGTTCGATCAATTCGATCCCGTTGAGCTTGCCCATGGCATAGTCGGTGATGAGCAATTCCGGTTTGACGCGCGCTTTCACGAAGGCATCCAAGGCCACTTCAGGATCCTCAAATTTCCGGATCGTATACCCATCGGGCTGGAGCGATGCTTCCGCCAAATCGAGCAAGGTCGGATGATCGTCCACCAGAAAAATGACCGCGGGTCGCCGGGGTGTTGGTGAAGAGGCGCTTTGTATGGGTGATGGCATGCCGAGCAACCCTTTGATCAGAGAGCAGTTAACATCCCTCCCATTGCAGTGGCAAGCCAAGTTTCGAAAGTGCTCATTTGCATGCGTTTGGACGGACGACAAGAGGGAGTTTGTTCATTCCGAATCGCGTCCCACGTCGAGAATACAATTGTTGGCCCACCCCTTTTCGGATACATCCGGACGGGCTCCCGACACGCCGCCTTCGCCAATGCCAGCGCCACTGACGCATATCACCGCGGACACGCCGATGGGTGCCACGCTTCTGGCCGATGGCAGTGGGGCCACCTTCCGCGTCTGGGCGCCACGCGCCCTTCGCGTTCATCTTCTCAGCGCGGAGAGCCAATGGCAGCCTCAAGACGCGAACCTTCTCACCCGGGAAGCCGAAGGGTATTGGGCCGGGTTCTGGCCCGGGATCCAGAATGGCTCGCGCTACAAATTTTATGTGTTCGGCTTTGGCGGCGACGGCCCGAAGCGCGATCCCTATGCCCGCGAGTTGAGCAATCAACCCGCCTGGCCGGATCCGGATTGCCTCGTCCGCCAGCAGCGGGAATATCCGTGGCACGACGACGCCTACCGCACACCGCAATTTCATAACTTCATCATATATCAACTGCACATCGGCGCATTCTGGTCTCCGCAAGGGGGGCAGCAACGGGGCAAATTCCTCGATGTCATCACGCGCCTCCCTTATCTAAGCGACCTCGGCGTCACCGCCATCCAACTCCTGCCCATCGTCGAATTCCAAACCCAGTTCAGCCTCGGCTATAACGGCACCGATTATTTTTCCCCGGAAAATGACTACGAATGTTCCCCGATGGAAATCGGGGAGCGCCTGCCCGGCATCAACACCTTGCTCGCCGCCCGGGGCCAACCGCCCCTGGCGGCGGCCGATCTGGACGGCGCCTCGAACCAGCTCCGGTGCCTCGTTGACCTGGCCCACCTCCACGGCCTCGCGGTCCTCTTCGACGTGGTCTACAGCCATGCCGGTGGCGACTTTCACGATCAGTGCCTCTACTTCCTCGACCGCCTGCCCCAGGGGAACAACAACGACAGCCTTTACTTCAGCGACATCGGCCATGCCGGCGGATTGTGCTTCGCCCTGTGGCAACAGGAGGTTCGCCAGTTCCTCATCGACAACGCCAAATCATTGTTCGAGGAATATCATGTCGACGGTCTCCGGCATGATCAGGTGAGCGTTTTGCTCGAAGCCAACCAGGGCAGCGGGTGGAGATTTCTCCAGGACCTGACCAATACCTGCCACGCGTTGCGTCCCGGCGGCCTGCAAATCGCCGAGCATTGGAATGTCCAACCGCCCATTGTCCGTCCTTCCTCCGAGGGCGGCGCCGGCTATGACGTTTGTTATCACGACGCTTTGCGTGACGCTGTCCGCCAGGCCCTGAGCCAGGCCGCCAATGGCTCGGCCAGCCCCGTCGACCTGACCGCCATCGCCAGGAGTCTCTGGCCGCCCGGCTTCGATCAATCGTGGAAGGTTTTGCAGAATCTGGAAACTCATGACGAGGTCCTCGAAGGTCGCAAGCCCCGCATCGCCCGGCTCGCTGACCCATCCAACCCGCGCTCCTGGTACGCCCGCAGCCGGGCCCGGGTCGCCGCTGGACTCCTCCTCACCGCGCCCGGCACTCCCTTTCTTTTCATGGGCCAGGAATTTCTCGAGGACAAGCCCTGGTCGGACGACGTCGCAGACCGCTCCGACCTGCGGCTTTACTGGGCCGGACTAAACGGCGGCGACCGGCATATGCACGATTTCCATCGTTGCATCCGCGACCTCATTCATTTGCGACACCGGCTGGCCGCACTGCGCGCCGATGGTTTTCGCGCCACGCACGTTCACGACGCCAATCGAGTGCTGGCCTTTCATCGCTGGGTCCCAGGCTCCGGCCAGGATGCGATCGTCGTGGTGAACCTGAACGAACAAACGTTTCACCAATATCAGATTGGATTCCCCTGGGCGGGCCGCTGGGAGGAATCATTCAACAGCGATGTTTATGACAATTGGGTCAATCCCTGGCGGCAGGGCAATGGAGGTGGGGTCGAGGCGAACGGGGGCTCGTTGCACGATTTCGCGCAATCCGCCACCCTCACGCTCCCGGCCAATTCCATTTGTGTTTTCTTCAGGGCGGGCTAGTGCCCCATTGACAACGCCATTCGGATCATTATTATTCGCGCGCTTGATGAATTTCTACGGCCCATCTCGTATGATGAACGGCGGCGCTGATGCGTTGCCGCTGGCCGTCAAGCGTGGTCTCCTGTCTTCTGTCGCTCACCTGATTCTGTGGGTAAGCCGGGAGCAGCGCGTGCGAGAATAATCGTTCTCACTTTCACCGCCCTGCTCCCGAAAGGAAGCAGGGCTTTTTTTATGCCCAAAACAAATCTCCTCATCCCGTCCGCCGAAACCGTTCCGGCCGCCCTGCCGCACCACGAGGCCCAGGACTCTGCGGTGAGCATTTTGTTCGCGCTCAGCTTTTGCCATCTTCTCAACGACGCCATCCAGGCGCTCATTCCGGCGATCTATCCGCTGTTGAAGGAATCGTTCCAGCTTAACTTCACCCAGATAGGTCTGATCACGCTCACCTTTCAAATGGTGGGATCGGTGCTTCAGCCGGTGGTGGGCTTGTATACCGACAAACATCCCAAACCCTATTCGCTCGTCTTTGGCATGGGCATTACCTGGTCCGGGTTAATCCTGCTGGCGCTGGCGCCGGCCTATGGCGTCGTGTTGTTGGCGGCCGGTTTGGTCGGGCTGGGATCGGCCGTGTTTCATCCGGAATCGTCGCGGATGGCCCGCCTGGCTTCCGGTGGCCGGCACGGTTTTGCGCAATCCCTTTTCCAGGTGGGAGGCAACGCCGGCACCGCGCTCGGCCCGCTCCTCGCCGCGGGAATCATCGTCCCCTACGGCCGCCGTCATATACTCTGGTTCGGCGCCCTCGCCCTCGCCGGGATTATGATCCTGTCCAGAGTCGGCCATTGGTATCGGGAACGGTTGCGGGCTGCCGCCGGCCGTGGTGCTGCGCACCCTTCTCATCACAAACATATCGGCCGCGCCAAAGTCGCGCTTTCCCTGGGCATTCTGCTCCTCCTGATGTTCTCGAAATTCATCTATCTCACGTCGATGACGAACTACTATACGTTTTACCTGATGCACCGTTTCGGTGTGTCGGTCCAGCATTCCCAACTTTATCTGTTTCTCTTTCTGGGTGCCGGCGCCATCGGAACGTTGGCCGGGGGACCGATCGGAGATCGCATCGGCCGCAAGCAAGTCATCTGGCTTTCCATCCTGGGCATTGCGCCTTTCGCGCTGGTGCTGCCTCACGTCAGCTTGTTCTGGACGGCGGCGTTGTCGGTGATCATTGCCACGATAATGGCATCGGCTTTTCCGGCCATCCTGGTTTATGCCACGGAGTTGTTGCCCGGCAAGGTGGGCCTGATCGCGGGGCTGTTTTTCGGATTGGCCTTCGGCCTAGCGGGCATTGGGTCGGCCGTGCTGGGAAAACTCGCGGATGCGACCAGCATCGAATTCGTCATGGCCGCCTGCGCGTATCTGCCGTTGCTCGGATTGCTCACCTGGTTTCTCCCGGAGTTGCGCAAAGCGGCGGCCCGGATTCGGTAGGGCAGAGCTCCCCTCTGCCATATTAATTTGAGCGGCGCAGCAACGCCGCCCTACCGGAAATTGGTGGGCAGCGCTGGCGCTCTGCCTCCCTGCCGCCTCTTGCAACATCGAGCGGATGTGGAACAGTTCCCCACCGTTATGCTTAATCGTATCCTCGGTCGCAAACTGTTGCTGTCGTTCATCTTGTTGTTATTCGGGCAGAGCGCTCGGGAGGCCAACGCCCAGGTATTGACCGTCCACGTCGGTTCGTCCTCCGCTCCCATCACCAATGTGCTCGTGGCTCACGCCCAAAACTGGTCCTGGCGCCGAGGCACGAACGCGCCGGCGTCCGACTGGAAAACGGCCGCGGATGCCGCCCTCGACGCCACTTGGGTCAGCGCGCCCGGCGGCTTCGGCTACGGCGACAATGCCATCGTCGGCGAAGCCACCCGGATCAATCCCGGCATGTCGAATGTTCATACCACCGTCTATATCCGACGCACTTTCACCACCACGCCTGCCCTCGATACCAATGCGAACCTGCTGCTCACTGTGGATTACGACGACGGTTTCGTCGCTTATCTTGATGGGGTGGAGATGGCGCGGCGCAATCTTCCCGGTGCCGCCGGCTCTGCGGTTCTTTACACGGCCACGAGCGGCGGGG
>JADMIO011135862.1_pt1 | contig 18242 bp, 17 predicted proteins | sample 8958161 | NCBI WGS metagenome assembly JADMIO01 (sample SAMN16585339, study PRJNA669376) | soil metagenome | isolation source: Crop rotation soil | place: USA: Cullars Rotation, Alabama | collected 2011 | reverse complement strand
GCGACGGTCTTCACGCCCGCGACGACGTACCCGACCTGGCCGGCGAACAGCTCGGGCAGCGGCTCGAGCTTGATGCGCATGCGCCCGACCTCGGTCACTTCGTACGTGCCGCCGGTCGAGAGAAAACGAATGCGATCGCCGATCTTCACCGAGCCGTCGACGACCCGGACGAGCGCCACGACTCCGCGGTACTGGTCGAACTTCGAATCGAAGATGAGCGCCCGGAACGGCGCATCGGGGTCACCCGTCGGCGCAGGCAGGTCGGTGATCAGCCGCTCGAGCAGCTCGGGCACGCCGTCGCCGGTCTTGGCGCTGATCTTCAGCACGTGCTCGGCCAAGACACCGGTGACGTGCTCGATCTCGAGCGCGACGTCGTCGGGCCGCGCGGCCGGGAGATCGACCTTGTTCACCGCGCCGACGACCGCGAGACCCTGCTCGCGCGCGAGCAAGTAGTTCGACAACGTCTGCGCTTCGATTCCCTGCGAGGCGTCGACGACGAGCACCGCGCCCTCGCACGCCGCCAGGCTGCGGGACACCTCGTACGTGAAGTCCACGTGCCCGGGCGTGTCGATCAGGTTCAGCTGGTACAGCTCGCCGTCCCGCGAGCGATATTCCATCGCGATCGCATGCGACTTGATCGTGATCCCCTTCTCGCGCTCGAGATCCATGTTGTCGAGCACCTGGGCGCGCATCTGCTGCGGCGGCAGCGTGCGCGTGATCTCGAGCAGGCGATCGGCGAGCGTGCTCTTGCCGTGGTCGATGTGCGCCACGATGCAGAAATTGCGAATGCGCGCGAGCCGAGGATCGCTCAAAAGTGCCACCGCAGATTCACTCGCTGGCCCGGCGTGCCCGTCTCGGCCGGCATCGCGGGATCGTTCTGGAACTCGATGTCGAAGCTCGAGAAGTGCGCGTCGATGTACGCGTCGAGCAGCGAATAGACCACCACGCCGCCGAGCAGCCACGCGTTGCGCGTGCTGTCGTTCAGGCGCTGGTTGTACTGCGCGATGAGATCGTTGTGCCGCTCCGCGTCGGTCTCCCGATCCGCGGCCCGCGCAAGCCGGTCGAGGTCGCGCTGGTCGTTGATCACCGCGATGCCGAGCCACGCCTCGCCCGCCGCGACACCGAGCGCCTTCGTCCACGAACCGTTGTGGAGCTGGCCCCAGCCCGGCACGACGAGCGAGCGGAGCATCACCCATCGCGGCTGATCGAACCCGGTCGGCGTCGGCGGCGGCGTCGCGCGCGTCGCCGCGGCCATGCGAGCCCGCGGAAACTCGACGATCTTCGCCGTATCCGCGAACGCCGTACTGTCGGGCGCCGGCAGATTCTGCGCATGCACCGGCGTCACGAGCACGAGTGCCAGCGCCAGCAGAGCCGCGAGCGGCGCGAACGCCCGCGCGATACATGGCGGGAACGCGTGGGAATCGAACCCACCTCGGACGCGGTTAGCGCCCGACCGCAGGATTTGAAGTCCCCGGGGACCACCAGATCCCATTCGTTCCCGCATCAATTGGTTTGCGCCTCACGTACAGGGAACACGATCGTCATCAGAATTCGTCTTGCCAACACCTCGTCCTTCTTGCTGCGACATGCTGCGTATATCGTCAGCGGAGGCTTGACGTCGCTCGCCCCCTTGCTGATCGCGACGATCCAGGGGAACTTCTTGCTGCTAGGTAACTCGGATCGCCCGACTCCAATCATCGCCAAATCACCATCCAGGAAGCATCGCTTCGGATGCCATTTCGGGGAGAGGCTCCGTTCGTGCATTCCTCCATCAAACGAAATCGCGATTCGATCACTCACCCACCCACCATAGTACGCATCGATTGCGAAACCCCACGTTGGTCGAAACTCGCTCGGCATCGAGATCCTGAAATAGCCGTTCACGCGTTCCGTCTTCCACGTTTCAGGTACTGGCGCTTGTCCAAGCGTGGCGCATCCTGTGAGAGTCATGGTTAGGGCGACGGTGAGTCCTCTTCCCGTCATCGCTTTTCCTCCCACACCAGCTCCAGGCTCTTCTCGCCGCGTTTCATCACCTCGCCGATTTCCGTCACCCAGGCGCGCCGGCGCTTGAGTGCCGTGACGAGCGCCTTCGCGCGCCGCGGTGGTACCACGATCAGGAGGCCACCGGAGGTTTGGGGATCATACAGGGCGCGGACCATCGGCTCCGGGGTCGCGCCGGGATCGACGCCGGGCGAGTAGTGCTCGCGGTTCTTGTCGAGTCCGCCCGGGCCGACGCCGTCTTTCGACAAATCGAGCGTTCGCGGCAGGAACCAGTCGCGCGACGGGCGCAAACGCAGCGTCACGCCGCTCGCGTCCGCCATCTGCTTCGCGTGGCCGATGAGCCCGAAGCCGGTGACGTCGGTCGCCGCACGCGCCTCGAACTCGACCGCGGCCTCGGAGGCGCGGCGATTCAGCGTCGCCATCTGCCGCGTCATGCGGCGCAGCGTCGAGTCGTCGAGCTTCTGTTGCTTGAGCGCGGTCGCGAGGATGCCGGTACCGAGCGGCTTCGTGAGCAACAATCGGTCGCCGGGCCTGGCCCCCGCGTTCGTCAGCAGATGACGGATCTGCGCCACGCCCGTCACGCTGTACCCGAACTTCAGCTCGGGATCGCGCACGCTGTGACCGCCGAGCAGGCTCACGCCTGCCTCCGTCATTTTGTCCTGGCCGCCCCGCAGGATCTCCTGCAAGACCTCGGGCGAGAGCTCGGCATCCGGAAAACACAGCAGCGCGAGTGCGGTGATCGGCCGTCCTCCCATCGCGTACACGTCCGAGAGGGAGTTCGCCGCCGCGATCTGTCCGTAGTCGTACGGGTCGTCCACGATCGGAGTGAAGAAGTCCACGGTTTGCACCAAGGCTTCTCCCTTTCCGTATCGGTAGACGCCGGCGTCGTCGAGCGTGGAGTGATCCACGAGAACGCGCCGGTCCCGCTTCGGTACGGGCAGGCCGTCGAGCGCTCCACGCAGGTCCGCCGGACCCAGCTTTGACGCTCAACCGGAGCAGGCGACGTGCGCGGTCAGGCGAACTTCGATGCGTCGCCGTCCGTTCATGACCGTGTCCGCGAGTGGATCGACCGGACCGAGCGCTCGGGGCTCAGAGGTCCCGGCCCACCGCGACCACCTCGATCTCGACCCGCGCTCCGGCCGGCAGCCCGGCGACCGCAACCGTCGAGCGCGCGGGCGGCGAGCTGGTGAAGTGCGTCGCATACACCTCGTTCATGGCCTTGAAGTCGCTCATGTCGGCCAGGAACACGGTCGTCTTCACCACGTCGGCGAGCGAGAGGCCGGCGCCCCCGAGCACGATCGTCAGATTCTCGAGCGCGCGCTTCGTTTGCTCCGTCACGCCTTCGACGAGCTTGCCGCTCTTCGGATCGAGACCGACCTGGCCCGAGGTGTAGACGATGCGATTGCCGCCGTGCAGACGCACGACCTGCGCATGACTGTAAGGGCCGAGCGCTTCGGGAGCGCCGGGCACGTTCATCGCGGTACGCAATGGAGCCTCCCTACTCGACCGTGACGCTCTTCGCCAGGTTGCGCGGCTGATCCACGTCGCAGCCGCGCAACACCGCGATGTGATACGCAAGCAGCTGGAGCGGAATCACCGACAGCAACGGCTGCAGCATCGGCATCGTCTGCGGCACGTAGATCACGTGATCCGCGAGCCCGCGCACCGTTTCGTCGCCCTCGGTCGCGATTGCGAGGATGTTCCCCTTTCGCGCCCGCACTTCCATCATGTTGTTGACGACCTTGTCGTACGCCGCGTCGCGCGTGCAGATGAAGACGACCGGCATCTGGTCGTCGATCAGCGCGATCGGGCCGTGCTTCATCTCGGCGGCCGGATAGCCCTCGGCGTGGACGTACGAGATCTCCTTCAGCTTGAGCGCGCCCTCGAGCGCGACCGGGAAGTTGTAGCCGCGGCCGAGGTAGAGGAAGTTGTTGTGCTTCTTGTAGCGGGTCGCGATCTCGCGCACCGCGTCGCTGCGCTGGAGGATGCTCTCGATCTTGTCGGGAATGGAGTCGAGCGCGTTCGTCAGCGCGAGCCCCATCTCGAGCCCCATCTCGCGCTGGCGCCCGAGCGCGAGCGTGAGCAGCGTCAGCACCGTGACCTGGCTCGTGAACGCCTTCGTCGATGCGACGCCGATCTCGGGTCCGGCGTGGATGTACACGCCGCCGTCCGACTCGCGCGCGATCGTCGAGCCGACGACGTTCACGATGCCGAGAGCGCGCGCGCCCTTGCGCTGCGCCTCGCGCATCGCCGCGAGCGTGTCCGCGGTCTCGCCGGACTGGGAGATCACGATCACCGCCGTGCCTTCGTCGACGATCGGGTTGCGATAACGGAACTCGGACGCGTATTCGACTTCGACCGGCACGCGCGCGTGCTCCTCGAGCATGTACTCGCCGATCAGGCCGGCGTGCCACGAGGTGCCGCAGCCGAGGATGATGATGCGCCGGATGTCGCGCATCTCGTCCGGCGTCATGTTCAGGCCGCCGAGACGCGCGAGCCCGTCGAGCACGTTCAGTCGCCCGCGCATCGAGTTCCGCACGGACACCGGCTGTTCGAAGATCTCCTTCATCATGAAGTGGTCGAACCCGCTCTTCTCGATCTGGCCGAGATCCCACTCCACTTCGTGCAGCGCCTTGTCGACGCGCTCGTGCGCGATCGTCGTCGTGTGGAAGCCGTCGGGCGTCAGCACCGCCATCTCGCCGTCGTCGAGATAGACGACCTGGCGCGTGTGCTCGACGATCGGTGCCACGTCGGAGGCCAAGAAGTACTCGCCGTCCGCCACGCCCACGACGAGCGGACTGCCGCGCCGCGCGCCGACGACGACGCCGGGCTGGTCGGCCGACACGACCGCGATGCCGTACGTGCCCTCGACCTGACGCAGCGCCGCGCCGACCGCCTGCTCGAGCTCGAGGCCGCGCTTCATGTGCTTCTCGATCAGGTGCGCGAGCACTTCGGTATCGGTGTCCGTCTCGAACTTGTGGCCCTCGGCGATCAGCGCGCTCTTGAGGACCATGTAGTTCTCGATGATTCCGTTGTGAACGAGCGCGACGCGGCCGGTGCAGTCGGTGTGGGGATGCGCGTTCACGTCGTTCGGCTCGCCGTGCGTCGCCCACCGTGTGTGCGCGATCCCGGTCGTGCCGTCGGGCAGATCGCCGGGCAAGCGGCTCTCGAGCACGCGAATCTTGCCGGCCGCTTTGCGGATGCCGAGCGAGTCGTGGTTCTGGATCGCGACCCCGGCCGAGTCGTAGCCACGGTACTCGAGCCTCTTCAGGCCTTCGATCAGGATCGGAAGGCAGCTTCGCGTTCCGACGTAGCCGACGATGCCGCACATGATCCGTCTACCTCCCTACCGGGTGCCGAGCAGCGCGTGCCGCGCGGTGTCGATCAGCTCGCGCGTCCGCGCCTCGGTCGAGGACTCCGCGATGAACCGCACGACCGGCTCCGTGCCGGACGGCCGAACGTGCAGCCACTCTTCGTCGCGGGAGAGCCGGAGCCCGTCGGTCGTTTCCACTTGGTGTCCGGGAAACGCCGAGTGCAGCCGTTCTTCCGCCGAGCTCCACGGCCCGTCGGGCCGTCGCCCTTTGTCCTTGATCATGTGGAAGTGCGGCAGCGCGTCCGCGAGCGCTCGCAACGAGCGACCGGACGAAGCCACCGCCTGACTCACCAACGCGAGCGCCACCAATCCGTCGCGCCCGTAGTGCGCCGCGGGATGGATGACGCCACCGTTGCCTTCGCCCCCGATCACCGCACCGCGAGACCGCATGCCCGTGACGACGTGTGCCTCGCCGACCGGGGTGCGGAAGAGGGGAACGCCAAAGTGGGCACAAACCGAATCGATCATACGAGAGGTACTGAGGTTTGTCACCACGGGGCCGGGCTTCCGCGCGAGCGTGACACCCGCCGCGATCGCGAGCGTGTATTCCTCACCGAGCGGCCGGCCTTCGGCGTCGACGAACGCCGCGCGATCCGCGTCGGGATCGAACGCGATGCCGAAGTCCGCGCGGTTCTTCCGCACCGTCTCGCCGAGCACGCCGAGCGCCTCGGGCACCGGCTCGAGCTCGCGCGTGAACGCGCCGTTCGGCGTGCAGTCGAGCTCGATCGTCCGCGCGCCGAGCTCGTCGAGCAGCCGCGGCCCCGCGATCCCGCCGACGCTCGCGCAGCCGTCGACGACGACCGTGAGCGCGCACTTGCGAATCGCCGGCAGGTCGAGCTCGGCGAGCGCCAGCACGCGGCGGATGTGTCGCTCGAGCGCGCCTTCTTCCCCGCGCTCCGAGCCGAGCCGGTCGAACGGCTGCCAGAGGTCTTCCTCCGAATCGAAGCGCCGTTTCACCGCGGCCCCGGCTTCCGCGTCGAGGAACTCGCCGCGCGACGACAGGAACTTGAGCGCGTTCCACTCGGCGGGATTGTGGCTCGCGGTGAGGATCACACCGCCCGCCGCGTGCCACTCCTCGACCGCGACCTGCGTGGTCGGCGTGGTCGCGAGGCCGATGTCGATCACGTCGCGCCCCGCCGCGGTGAGCCCGGCGGCAACCGCACGGAGCACCATCGGTCCCGAGCGTCTCGCATCGCGTCCGACGACGATCGGTCCCGTCCCGAGCTCGCGCGCAAACGCCGCTGCGAACCGCGTGAGGACGGGCGGCGTCAGCGAGTCACCGACGATGCCGCGAATCCCCGCAACCGAGATCATGAGAGGTGAGGTCATGGCGAGGCACGATACGTGAGGCGTGACATGGGCTTCAAACGAGAGGCCCCTATGACTACTTGTGTTCGAAAGGCATTACTTTCTCGACTACTACCTTCTTGCACGCCAATCGGAAGGAGCACCCATAAGAAGTGTCGCCGATGACCTCGAAGGTTTGGCCGCCTTCGAAGCGACCAGGGTCCGTTTCGTTGATCTCAAGTCGGAAGAGCACGTTCTGATGATTGAAGTCAACGATTTCATCCAACTGGATCCGGCAGAAGCGCAGGGTAACCAGCCGATGATTCTTGAGGACGAAGTACCCTTGTTCGTCGACCTCGTCCGTCATCTGGAAGAGATGAATGTCCATCGTGACGCTCGGCGCATCGGACCCGCTTCGCTCCATCGAGATCCTATGGATTTCAGCGTCATGGAACGAAGGCCAACGCCCATAGACGGACGTCAGGAGCTCCGCGTTTTCGATCTTGTCCGTCACGGTCATGGAGAGACCTTCACAAGGAGCAAGGGGCGAACAGAACGCGTAGGCAACAGGAAGCTAGCGATGCCGCAGTTATCGGCACGTCGAGCGCCCCTTTTGCGTACGAGAACGGCGCGTACGGTTGACGCCTCTTCGGCACGCGTGTTAAATCTCTCGCTCGCTTTTCGCGCCCGGACGGGTTCCCGGGCCGCATCTACCGTGCGTGCGACCCTAGCTCAGTTGGTAGAGCACGTGACTGAAAATCACGGTGTCCCCAGTTCGATTCTGGGGGGTCGCACCATTTCGGCGGGCTGATCGCGCCCGAGCCTCTGCGATTCGGAGCTGGTGTAGCTCAGCTGGTAGAGCACGTCACTCGTAATGACGGGGTCACCGGTTCGATTCCGGTCACCAGCTCCATTTTCTCGCTAGGACTTACGAGGTCCCGGCTTCCGCCCACGACCGCAGAACGTGCGGGAATCGTGCGGGTCCTACCCAAGTAGACGCCGAGTCGCTCGACGCTCTGCTCGAGATCGCGGTCCCCCGCGACGTTGTAGCGATCGAACATGGCGCGCGTTCTCCAGCCGCAGAGCGCATGACGTCAGCCTCGGGCACACCCGCTCGAACAAGGTTGCGCGCGGCGCGGTCGGCGAAGCCACGCACCGCTCTGCCCCGTCGGAACTCGGCATTTTGACGCCGCCCTCGCGGACACCCCTGTTGGGACACGCGCGGGCGAGTACCAAGCAACTCTGGGAGACCATCTCAGCACTTCGTCGCACCTGCCCATCAAGATGAGAAGACCCTTCGACCGTAGGTGGGCGACGTACCAGAGCTCGAGTAGCGAGACCACCAGCGAGAATGCGACGGCAGCGACGCCGACTCCACCATAGATCTCAAGAAATCGGGTTGTCAGCGCGTGCTGGACGATCGCCAACGTGGTGGCCACGCAATAGGCCGCATAGAGTGTGACGGCTACTGATCGCAGAGCCAGGAGCGAGACTGCAGCTGCCATCAAGAGCGCGTCCAATCCATACGGCACGATCTTGTCGAGGATCGTCCATGATTCCAAGTAGCGGCGACCCTCGGGTGACACTGGAATGGAACCGGTGAGATTGCCAGTTTGCGTGAAGATCTGCGACGCGGCGCACAACAAGCTGAATAGGGCGACGATCCACAAGAGAGTCGGCCGTCGGCGACTTCGAGGATTCGAGGCAGTAGCTGCCCTTTCCGAGGCGCGAGAATCCATCGCTTGGCATCCTTTCCCCACGTCACGGAGGCGGCGATCACACATACCTACCTCGCCCGTGCCGCGCGAAGACCAGCACAGACCCGTGCCGAGTTCGCCACGAATGCCCCGAGCCAAGCGTGATCGGACTACTTGCCTCGAATCCCCGCCACAATGGCCCACCCAACGGTAATGACCATCATGCCCGCGTAGGTGATCGCATTCGCGTTCCGCGACCAACGCTTCACCGAATCGCGATCGCCCTTGAAGAAGCGTCGCATGACTAGACCCTCGACGAACACAGACATGAAGAAGAAGGGGACGAGGAGAACGGCAGCCGCTGTCGGAATCATCCAGTACAAGTCATGCTCGTAGGGAATCAGCCACGGTGCCTGAGCCGTGACCGCGAAGACTCGGGTATACAGAGTCGAGAGCCCGAATGCGCTTCCGCCACCCGTGACGACCATCTCCAGAGCAGCGAGGATTCCCCAAGTCACGGGGACTCCGGCGAGAGTCGAGACTGCGTTGGCAGCCAGCGACGCCGCAAGTGCGCTCTTCCTGGGCAATCCAAGCTGTCGAGATGCGACGCTGGCCTCGACCAGCACGATGGGGGCAAGCAAGAGCCAGAAGGCTGGCCAGATCAAGACCAGCATTGGTACACCTGCATCTGCCCGGGCTGGGCTGGCCAAGAGCAGCCCGGCGGCAAGGCTCACGGCGAGAGATCTGGCCGGCGGCCCCTTCATGCGGGTCGAACCTCCACGTTCACGTCCGGTTCCAAGCTGACTTGGGAGCGTTACCAACGGGGTTATCGGCACGTCCTCAGGTTCATGCCACATGGGAGATCCAAGCCCCGCGCAGTCAGTCCATCTCCCGTGGCCAAAGGCGATCTGGTTCCAACTCGGCATGGTTGGGGACGCCAGATCGTCTGCGAGGGCGTGCGAAACATCGTGCGGGAAACGTGCGGGAACGGAGCGGTAACGGCCGAGACGGGAGCACAGAAGCGACATCGTCCCCAGAGACACAACGTCGGTCCACTCATCGACTTCATGCTTCTCAGAGTCGGTGGGTGCCGCCGGCTCAGAAGACTCGGAGTTTGCTCGTCATGACGGGGTCACCGGTTCGATTCCGGTCACCAGCTCCATTTTTCCCACCGCGGAGGCGGGCGCCTCAGGCTGCGGGTGGGCGTTTCCGGCGGTCGTTGCTGCGCGCGCGGCGATCGCGGCCGGTGTTGCGGCGGTCCTGGTTGATCGGGACCGGGATCGTGAACGAGAAGATACTGCTCCACTCGCTCTCGCTCCGCACCCGGATCTCGCCGCCGTGCTCGCGTACCACTTGCTGCGCGAGGCCGAGGCCGACTCCGTTGCCGCTCTTGCCGGTCGCGAACGGCACGAACAGCTGCTGGAGCAGATCGCCCGCGGGATGCGCGCCGTCGTGCGCGATCTCGACGACGACGTACTCCTGCACGCGGCGCGACTCCACGCGCACACGGCCGCCCGGCGACACCGAGTCGAGCGCGTGATCGAGGATGTTCGTCACCACGCGGCCGATGCGCGGAGCATCGAGCAGGAGCGGCGGCACGTCGGGCGACAGCTTCTTCAGGAGTCGCACGCGGCGCCGCACGAGCTTCTCGCCGCCCAGGTGCAGCGCCTCCTGCACGACCGCATTGAGGCTCTCGAGCTTGAGCGACGACGGCTTCGGCTGGACGGCGAGCATCTGCTCGCCGACGCGATGCTCGAGCCGCTCCGCTTCGCGAATCACGATCTCGAGGTATTCGCGCTGTGGATCGTCCTCGGCGAGCCCGCGATGCGCGCGCTTCGCGAACGCCGCGATCGACGCAAGCGGGTTGCGAATCTCCTGAACGAGCTGCGCCATCCCTTCCCCGAGTGCAGCGAGGCGCTCGTTGCGACCCACCTCCGCCTGGAGATCGTCGCGCCGCCGCACCACGCGCCGGAGCTCATCCAATCGGCTCGCGTGCTCGAGCATCAACCCGCTCGCATCGCCGAGCGTCGTGAGGAACTCGAGGTCCGCGGGATCGAACGCCGGGCTCTCGGTGGGATGGAACATCGCGCGGTCGTACACCGCGAGGACGCCGCATCCGCGGTGCCCGGAGCGCAGCGGCACGACCGTGAGCGCCGTCAGCTGGGCCGCGCTCTCCGGCAGGAGCCGCGGATCGTCCGTCACGCGCTCGAGCACGATCGGCCGCCCGTCCGCATGACACGCCTCCGCGAGCGGCGCGAGCCCCCGCGCCACGCGCTCGCGCGCCCCCGCGGGACCCGCGGTCGCTTCGAGCTGGAGCGCACCGGTCTTGCCCGGCAGCCACACCGCCCCACCACGCGCCGACGTCGCTTCGGTCGCGAGGCGTCCGAGTAGGCTCAGCAGCTCCGCGAGATTCAGATCGGAGATCCCGGCATGCGCGTACTCCACGAGCGCCGCCATGTGGCGCTGCCGCCGCTTCAGCTCGGTCGCGCGCCGATGCGCATCGAGCGCCGCTTCGGCGAGCCGGCGAAACGCCTCGGCCTCGGCGATCGTGCGGTCTTCGGCGCGCGCGTCCGCCACGCTGCCGATCAGGAGCCCGAACGGTCCGGTCACGGGACGCAGCGCGATCGCGACGAACGCATCGCCTGCGAGCTGCTCGCCACTCGCCGCGAGCGCGTCCTCGCGGCCGATCACGGCCACACCGCGACTCCAGGCGCTCGCGAGCGAATCGCTCAGGTGCTCGAGCCCGAGTGCCGTGGCGCGGAGTGCTCGCGTGCGCTCGGATTCGGCGTTCTCGTTCGCGGCTCGACTCCCGGCCTCGCTCGAACGTCCCCACCACCAGCGGCCTTCGAGCACGTCGCGCTGCGGGTTCCAGCAGAGCAGCACGGCGCTCGTGAGCCCCGGGCCCTCGGACCCAGTCGCGCCCGCGAGCAATTCACGCTCGAGGCGCGCGAGATCGATCCCGCTCGCGAACCACTCGGCGGTATCCATCGGTCGAGATTTCGTGGAGCGTGGGCGTGGCGCCGTCATGAGCCTCTCACGGCCCGGACGGGCCAAAGGTGTGTCCTCGTGATCGGCTCGTTTCCCGCTTCGCCGCAGGCGAAAAAGCGGCTCCCGGAAGTCGTGCCCCGGGCCGCCGATTCGACCGATCACCCGTGCTCGGCCGCCCCGGTAACTCGTGTTTCCGCTTGACGCTAGCGCCCGATCTTCCTAGCGTGCGTGCGGTCGTGGGCGGCCCGACCCCGTTCCTCCCACTCCTTAGTACACGAGCGCCCGGCGCACCCCAGGGGACAGGAGCCCACATGGACAAGAAGCAGCAGGCCCCGATCGAAGTCGAGCTCGGCCCGCACGAGGCGGAAGGCATCTATTCGAATCTCGTATTCATCGCGCACTCGGCGTCCGAAGTGATCCTCGACTTCGCGCGCGCACTGCCCGGGCTGCCGAAGGCGAAGGTCTACGCGCGCGTGATCCTCACGCCGCAACACGCGAAGTCGCTGTCGATGGCGCTCGAGCAGAACCTGAAGAACTACGAGTCGCAGTTCGGCGCGATCAAGCTCGCCGGCGAGCCGAAGAGCACGCTCGGCTTCACTTCGTAGTCGCGTCGTCCTCGGCGGCCCGCGGCGCGCGCGCGAGTAGATCGGCGAGCGCGGCCGGCGGCCGCACCGGCTTGTCGCCTGGGCCCATGAAGCAGTGCCGCGTCGTGCCGAACGCGAGCAGGCGCTCGTCGCGCAGGCGCACGACGCGATAGCCGAACCGCACCGAGGCGCGCGTCAGCTCCCGCACTCCCGTCTCGATCGCGACCTCGTCGTCGTAGCGCGCGGGCTCGAGGTAGCGACACGCCGCCTCGAGCACCGGCAGCGACACGCCGGACTCCTCGACCTCGCGATAGCTCATGCCGAGCGAGCGCAGCATCTCGGCGCGCCCGATCTCGAACCAGCGGAGATAGTTCGCGTAGTAGGCGAAGCCCATCTGATCGGTGTCGCCGTAGCGAACGCGCAGCGGATAACGATGCATCGCTAGAGTCCTCGCGGCGGCGATGTCTTCCACCGCCGATGGAGCCAGAACCACATCTCCGGATGACGCCGCACCCACGACTCGAGCACCGCGGCGTGCTGCGCCGTGAGCGTCCGCACCGGATCGGGATCGTCGGGCGCCGGTCGCTCGAGCGGCGGCAGCATCTCGAGCGTGTGCCGTCCGTCCGGACCGCGGAGATCGAACCCGAGGATCATCGGCGCGCCGGTACGCAGCGCGAGCCTCGCCGGTCCCTCCGCGGTGCTCGTCGGGCGCCCGAAGAATGGCACGAACACGCCGTGTCGTCGCGCATCCTGGTCCGCGAGCATCGCGACGCCGCGGTTCGCGCGCAACGCCTCGAAGATCCGGCGCACGCCGGCGCCGATCGGAATGAGCCCGACCCCCGCTTCGCGCCGGAGTGCCGTGACCCGCGCCTCGACGAGCGGGTTCCGCAACGGCTTCACCACCACGTCGAGCGGAAAGCGCTGGCCGGCGAACGCACCCATCAGCTCGAAGTTGCCGAAGTGCCCCGTCACGAACACGATTCCCTTCCCCAACGCGAGCGCGCGCTCGATGTGCTCGAAACCCTTCAACTCCGCCACGCACTCGCCGAGACGACTCTTCGCCAGCTCGGGCAACCGCGGATACTCGGCGACGACGCGCCCGAGCTCGCGATAGTGCGCGGCGAGAATGCGCTCGCGCTCGGCCCGCGTGCGGTCGGGGAACGCGATCGCGAGATTCGCTTCCGCAACCGGGCGGCGCACCCCGAGCCGATGCGCCCAGAACCCGAGTCGCTCGCCGACTCGCAGCGAGGCTTGCCAGCTCCGGGCACGCGTGGCGCGCGCGAGCACGTCGACGCCGAACGCCTCGAGCGAGTGCCGAACGCTCACGACCGGGGATCGCCGCGCCGTGCCCAGCGCAGGCCGGGCAGCGAGCGGGCGCCGCCCGACCACTCGAGCGCGAGCAGCGCGCCGAGCGTGTCGGTCAGCGGGGCACCGGCGAGCTGGGCGATCGTCTCGGCGGTTTGCGGCGTGCCCGCGAGCACGGCGAGCACGCGCGCCTCCACGGTCGCCTCGGGTGCGGAGCTTCGCGTCCGCGGCGCGCGCTTCGCCGGCGCCGATCGCCGCGAACGACTCGGGGCGCGCACGGCGTCCACGACGTCGGCGGCGCGCGTGCACGGCAGAGCGCCGTCGCGTAGCAGCGCATGACATCCGCGTGCGTTCGGGCGATCGACGTCGCCGGGAACGGCGAGCACCGCACGCCCGAGCCTTCGCGCGGCGCGCGCCGTGTGCAACGCCCCGCTCGTCTCGCTCGCCTCGACGACCACCGTCGCGCACGCGAGTGCCGCAATCAGGCGATTGCGGTCGACGAACGAGCCGGCGAACAGCGTGACCGGCCACACGTGCTCGCTGACGAGCGTGCCGCGCGCCGCGATCGCGGCTTCGAGCGACGGATGACCGGTCGGGGCCGGGCGATCGAGCGAGCCCGGCAGCACCGCGATCGTCGTACCGCCCGACTCGAGCGCGCCGCGATGCGACGCGGCGTCGATCCCGCGCGCGAAGCCGCTCACGATCGCGTACCCGAGGCGCGCGAGATCGCCGGCGAGACGTTCCGCCTGTGCGAGACCGTACGGCGACGCCGCGCGCGAGCCGACGAGCGCCACCGCGCGGCCGAGCGGCGGCAGTGCGGCGCCGCGCACCGCGAGGAGCGCCGGCGCGTCGCGCAGCGCGCGAAGTCCGTCGGGATAGTCGTCGTCGAACTCGGCGACGAGCCGGATGCCGAGGCCCTCGAGCACGGCGACACGACGGCGCGCGGACTCGCGAAGCGACTCGTCGCCTCGTCCCAGGCCTGCCGCATGCGCTCGGCCAGGCTCGCTCCTCGTTCCCTCCGCGACGCACTCGGGGTCGCCGCGTGGAGCGCTCGAATGTCAGGCGGAACCTGCATTGCGCCCGCCATCTCCTTCGGGCGGGGGCTGGGATTTCGCGGGGCCGGTGAGCACTTCCCACACCACGCCTTCTTCGCTCGCGCGCACCACCGCGCTGTCGTCGGTCAACGAGTCGGCGCTCTCGACCGACATCAGCTCGTCGTTCCGCATCATGCGGTCGACGCGCTCGCCGAGCCCGCGGTCCCGATCGGCCAGCTCGTCGAATCGGCGCCGGCGCAGATCCGGCGGCAAGCGATGCAGCGCGCGTGCGACGTGGATCGCGCCGCCCCCGAGCCCGATGTCGACGAGCGCCGCACGCGCCGCGTCGACGACCGTCTCGTTCGCGTCCTCGGTCAAGCGCAGCAGCGGATCGACGGCGCCGCGATGCGCGAACCGGCCGAGGACTCGCGCGGCGCTCGTGCGCGTGAACCATAGGCCTTGCTCGAGCAGCGGGACGAGCACCGGCGCCGCGCGCTCGCCGATGCGACCGAGCGCCTCCTCCGCCAGCTCGCGCAGATACCACGACTCGTCGCACAGACATTCGACGAGCAGCGACATCGCTTCCGCGTCGCTCCGCTGCTCCAGGCTTCGCACGTAGTCGCGCTTGCCCGTGAGTCCGCGCGAGGCGAGCGCGTCGTAGGCCTGTCGCTGCGCGTACTTGTCGTCACTCATGTCGCTTCCTCGTCGTGCGCCGGCTCGAGCGTCGCGAGCGCCCAGAAGCGCTCGACCAGTCGATCGAGTCCCACGCCGCTGTGCGAGCTGACGAGCCAGCCGTCGGGCACGCCGACCTTCGCGGGCGCCGCCGCGTGTTCCTCCGGCGGCAGCAGATCCGCCTTGCTGAGGATCGTCACACGCGGCTTGTCGAGCAAATCCGGGCGATACAGCTCGAGCTCGCGAAGCAGCAGCGCGAGCTCGTCGGCCGGGGCATCGGCGCTGACATCGACGACGAACGCGAGCACCCGCGTGCGCTCGACGTGGCGCAGGAACTCGAGTCCGAGGCCTTTGCCCTGATGCGCGTCCTCCACGAGTCCCGGGAGATCCGCGATCACGAGCCGGCGCTCGACGTCGAGCTCGGCGATCCCGAGGTTCGGCTCGAGCGTCGTGAACGGGTACGCGGCGACGCGCGGGCGTGCGCGCGTCAAGCGCGAAAGCAACGTCGACTTCCCCGCGTTCGGCAGCCCGACGAGCCCGACGTCGGCGATCAGCTTGAGCTCGAGCATCAGATGGCGCTCGACGCCGATCTCACCGGGATCCGCGCGGCGCGGCGCCTGATGGGTCGGGGTCGCGAACCGCGCATTGCCGCGCCCGCCGCGCCCGCCCGGTGCCGCTTCCCACGACTGCCCGGGCGTGACGAGATCCACCAGCGTGTCGCCGCTCTCCGCGTCCTTGACGATCGTTCCCGGTGGAATCCGAATCACGAGGTCCTCGCCGTCCTTGCCCGTCCGGTTGTTGCCCGATCCCGGGGCGCCTCGGCTCGCGCGATACACCGGTTGCTCGCGGCAGTCTAGCAACGTGCGGACCTGAGGGTCCACGGTGAGGAGCACCGTGCCGCCGTGTCCGCCGTCTCCTCCGTCCGGTCCGCCCTTCGGCACGTACTTCTCGCGGCGAAAGCTCACACATCCGTTGCCGCCGGAGCCGCCAATCACGTGAATGCGAGCCAGATCGACGAGCATGGGGTTCGGCCCTCAGGACCCGGCGCGCGGCAACGCCGCGATCACCGCGTCGACCATCGCTTCGGTTCCGACCGCGCGCGTGAGCTCGTCGGCCGGCAGGAGATCGCGCGTCACGTGACGGCCTTCGTGCAAAACGCGAGACAGCGCCGCTTCGAGTCGATCCGCCGCCACGGTCTCGCCGAGCTGGCGGAGCATCAAGACGCCGGACAGGATCATCGCGGTCGGGTTCATGAGTCCCGAGCCCTGGAACGACGGCGCCGAGCCGTGCACCGGCTCGAACAACGCGACGGTCTCGCCGAGATTCGCACCCGGCGCCACGCCGAGCCCGCCGACGAGCCCCGCGCACAGGTCCGAGACGATGTCGCCGTAGAGATTCGGCAGCACGAGCACGTCGTATTGCTGCGGTCGCTGCACGAGCTGCATGCAGAGATTGTCCACGATCACGTCTTCGAACTCGATGTCCGCGTAGCCCGCGGCGACTTCGCGCGCGACCGCGAGGAAGAGTCCGTCCGTGTGCTTCATGATGTTCGCCTTGTGCACCGCGGTCACGCGTCGCCGACCGCGAGTGCGCGCGAGCTCGAACGCGTAGCGGACGATGCGGCGGGTGCCGGCGACCGAGATCGGCTTGAGCGACAGCCCGGCGTCCTCGGGGAACGTCACGCCCGCGTGCTCGAGCGCGAGCGCCCGGAACGCCTTCGTCGCCGCCGAGCCGCGCTCGAACTCGATCCCGGCATAGAGGTCTTCGGTGTTCTCGCGGACCAGCAGCAGATCGACGTCGTGTGCGATCCGCGGGACGCCCGCGTACGTCTTCGCCGGCCGGACGTTCGCGTAGAGATCGAGCTCCTGCCGCAGCGCGACGTTCACTGACCGGAACCCGGTGCCGACCGGGGTCGTGATCGGCCCCTTGAGGCCGACGCGATTCGCGCGCAGCGACTCGAGCACGCGCTGGGGCAACGGCGTGCCTTCGCTCTCGAGGATCGCGGCGCCCGCGTGCTGCACGTCCCAGTCGAACGACACTCCGGTCGCTTCGAGCGCGCGCGTGGTCGCAGCAGCGAGCTCGGGACCGATCCCGTCGCCGGGGATGAGCGTGACGCGATGCGTCATCGTGACTCCTCCTCGAGGCTCGCCGACACACCGAGTCGCGGGTCGCGCGTCTGCGGCGTGCCGGTGCCGAGCAGCCCGCCGGCGCGCACGATCGTGATCTCGCGCGCGTCCAGATCGTGCCGCGCGGCGAGCTGACCGCCGCGCGTGAGATTGCGAATCACGACCGGCCGATTCGGCTCGAGACCTTCGGGCAGCGTCGGCAGCTCGAGCTCGTCTCCCGGGCGAATGCCACGCGCGTCTTCACGATTCGCGAAGCGGAGCGGCAGCAAGCCGTGCTCGATCGCGTCCTGGCGGAACGCGGGCGTCCACGAATCGGCGAGCGCGACACGAACGCCGAGCTCGCGGAGCGCGATCGCCGCGCGTGGCGCCGGACGATCGTCGCCGAACGATTCCCCTGCGACGACGAGCCCGCCCCCGCACCGGAGCGCACGCTCGGCGAAGCTCGGGTCGCGGCGCGCGAATGCACGGCGTGCGAGCGCCGGCAAATCCGACCACAGGCGCTCGGCCTTCGCGGTGTGCGGCAGGATGTCCCTCGCGCCGACGCGATCACCGACGACGAGCAGCACCGGACCGCGAATCGGTCCTTCGAGCGGCTGACACGCGTGCGCGGCGCGCACGTGCTCGATCACGGCACGCGACGCGTCGTTCGCCGCGTTCTTGCGTGGCGTGGCCTCGCCGACCGCGTACGACTCCGGCTCGTCGCGCGACGGTCGCTCGCCTTCGAGATCGCGCGGGTCGGCGAGGTGGCCGATCAGCGCGGAGGCGGCCGCGGTCATGAGACCGACGCGCCAGTGGCGCGGGCCGCGCGTCTCGACTCCTTCGTCGCCGAAGCTCACGGTCGCGCCGTCGCCCGGCGGCGGCCCGATGAGGCGGCGATCGGCGTCGGCGCCCACTTCGAGCACGCGCGCACCCGCAGCCGCGAGCTCCTGGAGAACGCCGTCACGCAGAGCGGTCGCGAGAATGCGCTGGCTGCCCGGCGCCACGACCACGTCGACGCCCGGCGGGAAGCGACGCCCACGCAGGAACGTCGCGAGCTGCGCGAGATGCGGGTACGACGCATAGGGCCCGATCGTCACGCGATCGACGCGCGCGCCGGCGAGCGAGCGCGCCGGGCGCGGGCCCGCGCGCGACGAGGGATCGACGGCGAGCGGCTCGATCGTATCGAGATCGAGCTC
>JADMIO011006426.1_pt1 | contig 18242 bp, 17 predicted proteins | sample 8958161 | NCBI WGS metagenome assembly JADMIO01 (sample SAMN16585339, study PRJNA669376) | soil metagenome | isolation source: Crop rotation soil | place: USA: Cullars Rotation, Alabama | collected 2011 | reverse complement strand
CCCGCCACTTGATCGAAAAGCATCGAATCGATGTCGTTCATCAGCCGACCCCCGTGTCGCCCCGCGAGCCCTCGCTTCTCCGGAAGCTCGACGCGCCGGTCGTTATCGGGCCGATGAAAGGTGGCGTCGACTATCCGCCCGGTTTTTGCGCCGAGGAATCGATCGTCACGCGTGCTGCCCTCCGGATCGCCCGAACTGGGGCCAGATTCTTGCACGCCGTCCTCCCCGGAAAGCGCGACGCGGCCGTGCTGCTGGTCGCCAATCAGCGGTCGCGCGACGCGCTCGTCGGACGACGAAAAGGCCGCGTCCTCGAGCTGCCGGAAAATGGCGTCGACACGCGCATCTGGCGCAATGACGCAAAGCCCGGCGCCGACTCTTCCCATTGTCGTTTCGTCTACGTCGGTCGGCTCGTTCGGTCGAAGGGCCTCGATATCTGGCTCCGGGCTTTCAATGGCGTCGTCCAGCGGGACGGCGCCATCTCGGGACTCATCATCGGGGACGGGCCGGAGCGGTCGGCACTCGTCGAGCAGGCACGATCCACGGGGCTTTTGGGTGCCTCTCCCAACGAACCCGGCAAGGTTTATTTCGCCGGCTGGCAGACCCAGGCCAGGATTGCCGAGCTTCTCGCGACGCAGGATTGCCTGGTGCTGCCGACGCTGCTGGAATCGGGCGGCGCGGTCCTGCTCGAAGCGATGGCGGTCGGTTTGCCCGTGATCGCGACCGACTGGGGCGGACCCGCCGAATATGTAGATGAGGAGTGCGGGATCCTGGTCTCCCTTCAGTCTCGCACACATCTGATCGCGGGCCTTGCCGCAGCGATGGAACGACTGGCGCGCGACCCCGATCTGCGAGCGCGAATGGGAGCCGCTGGGCGGCGCAAGGTTGAACAAAGCTATACGTGGGACGCCAAAATCGATCGGATCCTCGACGTTTACAGGCAAGCGGTGGCGGAACGTTCCGGATTCGGCGAGACCGGATCAGAGCAAAAGCTGGTTCTCGGCGGCGAGCAACTTCCGCTTGCGGTCGAGTCCACCGCCGTAGCCGCCGAGCGTACCGTCGCTGCGGATGACGCGGTGGCACGGAATCAGCACGCAAACGTGGTTGTCGCCGTTGGCGGCCCCGACCGCGCGCACGGCCTTCGGAACGCCGATCGCCGCGGCGATGTCGGCGTAGCTCCGCGTCTCGCCGGTCGGGATCTTCCTTAACTCGCGCCACACCGCCTCCTGAAACGCGGTGCCGGCAACGTCGATCGGAAGATCGGGCGCGGCGAACGGCTTTTCGATGGCGGTCAGCGCACCCTCGACAAGCTCGCGCAGGCTGCCGTCATCCTTCACAATGGTCGCCTCGGGAAAGAGACACTCGAGGGACTCGACGCTGTCGTCGAACGTCAGCCGGCAAATGCCCTTGCTGGTCGCGGCGATGAGCATCTGACCAAGCGGGCTGTCGAAGTGGGTCCAACGGATGGTTTCGCCGCGGCCGCCGTCGCGCCACGCCGACGGGGTCATCCCAAGCCTTTCCTTCGCGTCGCTGTAGAAGCTGCTCGGCCCTGAATAGCCGGCATCGTAAACCGCGTCGGTGACACGGACATTGGCCTTTAGCGCGGCCTCGGTCCTTCGATTGCGCAGGCCTCGCGCATATTCCGCCGGAGAGACGCCGAGGTCCCTTTTGAAGATCCGTTGAAAATGATGCGGCGCGTATCCGACTGCTTCCGCAACGTCGGCCAGCGTGGGCGCTTCCTCGGCTGCTTCGATGAACCTCACCGCCGCCGCCACGGCCTCGCGATCGCGGCCGACCTCGTCGGGCTTGCAGCGCAGACATGATCGATAGCCGGCAGCGCTCGCTTCCTCTGCGGAATTGAAAAACTCCACATGTTCGCGCCTCGGCCGTCGCGCGGGACAACTCGGCTTGCAATAGATGCCGGTCGTCTTGACCGCTCCGATGACTCGCCCGTCCCACGCCCGGTCGCGTCGCATGAAGGCTGACCAGGCCGTGTCGGCGTCGAGACGCGGGACATTGCTCACCGCCTTCGATCTAGGCCGCTCGGCAATCGGTGCAAGGCTCGGCATCGATCAGTCCCTTTCGATCTTGGCGGCAAAGCAGCCTCGGGTGGCATTGTGCGCGTGAATGGCCTCGATCGCCGGATTCGCGAAGAGCTGGCGGATGCCGGCGTCCGCCTCGCCGGGCTGCGTCAGGATCGCCACGACCATCATCCCCTCCGCATCGAAACCGCGGAGGGACATGATTCGCGGCTCGAAGACCGGCGGCGCCTGGTCGACGAATTCGGCCGCGGCCTCGATCCCTTCGGTGACGAAGATCGCGTGGCTCGCCCGGTACGGATTGGCCACGTCGTGACTGACGTGGTTCAGTAGCAGCATGCTTTCGCCGAGGTCACGGTCGGTGAGGCTGACGCGGCAGGGGAAGCTCGGCTTCTCGTTGACGGTCATGCGGACGACGCCTTGGTCGGCCAGTTCCTTCTCCGACATGCCGTAAAGGTGCCGGTAGGGCTCGGGGTCGATGCCCTTCACGATGTAGGTCATGCCAATCTTCCTTTCGAAGACTGCATTATCCGACCCCATTGCGGGTCGCTTCCGCGAGCTTGCGGTCAAACCCAAAGCTAGGCGGTTGCATCCCCGCGCACCCCTTGCTACGGGCCGCGCAACCCATGGGGGCGTGTCGGGGCTAAGCCCGTGGCATCGCCCCGTTTTTCGCATGGGGCAACATTTCCGTTTCTGGAGCTTTTCGCGCGTGGAGACATCCGGCGGCATTCGGGCCAGCTTAGCAGGGCGCTACGCATCCGCCTTGTTCGAGCTTGCGCGCGACCAACGGCAGATCGAATCCGTCGGCAAAAGCGTCGACGCAATCGGCCAGGCGCTGCTCGATTCGAGCGACTTCGCCGAACTCGTCGTCAGCCCGCTCGTCTCGCGCGATGAAGCCGGAAAGGCCTTCGCAGCGCTCGCTCCGCAACTCAATCTTGACCCGATCACGACCAATTTCCTGGGCGTCATCGCGAAGAATGGCAGGAAGGGCGAACTGCGCAACATCCTTCGCGCCTACGGACGGCTTGCCGCCGAGCATCGCGGCGAGACGACGGCGGAAATCGTGACGGCCCGCCCGCTCAATGACGACCAGTTCGCCGCCTTGCGCGCACAGCTTCGCACTCGCGCGGGTCGCGACGTTGCCATTGATGCGAGCGTCGATCCCTCCATCCTCGGCGGAATCGTGGTCAAGCTGGGAAGCCAGCAGATCGACGCCTCGGTCCGCACCAAACTCAACCGTCTCGCATCCGCGATGAAAGGCTAAGACAGACTCATGGATATTCGCGCCGCTGAAATCTCCCGCGTCATCCGCGACCAGATCGCGAATTTCGACGCCGAAGCGCAGGTCTCGGAAGTCGGCACCGTGCTCTCCGTCGGCGACGGCATCGCGCGCATTTACGGCCTCGACAACGTCCAGGCCGGTGAGATGGTCGAATTCGACAACGGCACCAAGGGCATGGCCCTCAACCTCGAGGCCGACAACGTCGGCGTCGTGATCTTCGGCTCGGATGCCGAGATCGAGGAGGGCTCGACCGTCAAGCGCACCGGCGCCATCGTCGACGTTCCGATCGGCAAGGGCCTGCTCGGCCGCGTCGTCGACGCGCTCGGCAACCCCATCGACGGCAAGGGACCGATCGAGGCTACCGAGCGCCGCCGTGTCGAGGTCAAGGCGCCGGGCATCATCCCGCGCAAGTCGGTGCACGAGCCGGTTCAGACCGGCCTCAAGGCGCTGGACGCGCTGGTTCCGATCGGCCGCGGCCAGCGCGAGCTGATCATCGGCGACCGCCAGACCGGTAAGACCGCGGTCGCGCTCGACACCTTCATCAACCAGAAGGAAGTGAACAAGTCGGGCGACGAGAGCCAGAAGCTCTACTGCATCTACGTCGCGGTGGGCCAGAAGCGCTCGACGGTCGCGCAGATCGTCCGCGCGCTCGAAGAGAATGGCGCGATGGAATATTCCATCGTCGTCGCCGCGACCGCCTCCGAGCCCGCTCCGCTGCAGTTCCTTGCGCCCTACACAGGCTGCGCGATGGGCGAATATTTCCGCGACAACGGAATGCACGCGGTCATCGTTTACGACGACCTTTCCAAGCAGGCGGTGGCCTATCGTCAGATGTCGCTTCTGCTGCGTCGCCCCCCGGGGCGCGAAGCCTATCCGGGTGACGTCTTCTATCTCCACAGCCGGCTGCTCGAGCGCGCCGCCAAAATGAACGAAGACAATGGTTCGGGATCGCTGACTGCGCTTCCGGTCATCGAGACCCAGGCCGGCGACGTGTCGGCCTACATTCCGACCAACGTCATCTCGATCACCGACGGCCAGATCTTCCTCGAGACCGACCTTTTTTACCAGGGCATCCGCCCCGCGATTAACGTCGGCCTCTCGGTCAGCCGCGTCGGCTCGGCCGCGCAGACCAAGGCGATGAAGAAGGTCGCCGGGTCGATCAAGCTCGAGCTCGCCCAGTATCGCGAGATGGCCGCCTTCGCCCAGTTCGGGTCGGACCTCGACGCGGCGACGCAGCGCCTGCTCGCCCGCGGCGCGCGCCTCACCGAGCTGCTGAAGCAGCCGCAATACCAGCCAATGCCGGTCGAGGAGCAGGTCGCCTCGATCTTCGCCGGAACGCAGGGCTTCCTCGACACCGTCGATGTGAAGGACGTGGTGCGCTACGAAGCGGCGATGCTGAGCTTCCTCCGCTCCGAAAAGCCGGAGGTCCTCAAGGCGATCCGCGACTCCAAGGAGCTCAAGGACGACACCGCGGCGGCGCTCAAGGACGCGCTCACCGAGTTCGGGAAGACCTTCGCGTAAATGGCGTCGCTGAAGGCCCTCAAGATCCGCATCGGCTCGGTCAAGTCGACGCAGAAGATCACCAAGGCGCTGAACATGGTCGCGGCGTCGAAGCTTCGCCGTGCGCAGCAGAATGCGACCGCCGCGCGGCCCTATTCGACGCGGATGACCGAGGTGGTCGCCTCTCTCGCCTCGCGGATCACGCCGGGGCCGCAGAGCCCGAAGCTGCTCGCGGGGACAGGCAAGGACGAAACGCACCTCATCATCGTCGCGACCGCCGACCGCGGCCTCGCCGGGGCCTTCAGCAGCAATATCGTCCGCGCGGTTCGCCGCCGCGCCGACGAGCTGATCGGCCAGGGCAAGACGGTCCTGTTCTACATCGTCGGACGCAAGGGGCGGCCGGTGATCCAGCGCCTTTACCCGAAGCAGATCATCGCCCAGTTCGATACAAGCGAGATGAAGAACCCGTCCTACGCGGAGGCGCAGGCGATCGCGAAGGACATTATCGAGCGCTACGCGACCGACGGCATCGACGTCGTGCACCTCGCTTATGCCAATTTCCGCTCGACGCTGGTGCAGGAGCCGACGATCGACCAGATCATCCCGGTCGCTCCACCCGCCTCGCAAGAGTCACCAGCGAAGGGCGGCTCAACCGCGGCGGTGGAATATGAGCCGGACGAGGAGGAAATCCTCGCCGACCTGCTGCCGCGCAACATCGCGGTGCAGATCTACCGGGCGCTGCTCGAGAACCAGGCGGGCTTCTACGGCTCGCAGATGACCGCGATGGACAATGCGACCCGCAACGCCGGCGACATGATCAACCGCCTGTCGATCCAGTACAACCGGACCCGCCAGGCCGTGATCACCACCGAATTGATCGAGATTATTTCAGGAGCCGAAGCTCTTTAGTTCCTGTTCCCCGGCGAAGGCCGGGGCCCAGGCGGCGCTCCGCGCCGGTTTTGTTTAGGACTGGACCCCGCCCTTCGCCGGGGAACGAGAGGAAGAACTAAGACATGGCCACCGCCGCCGAAACCAAGCCCCGCAGCCGCAAGACCGCGACCAGCGCGACCGGCTCCGGTCCGTCCAACGTGAAGCCGACGAGCAACCTCGTCGGCCAGATCAGCCAGGTGATCGGCGCGGTCGTCGACGTCGCCTTCGAAGGCGACCTGCCGCCGATCCTGACCGCGCTCGAGACCGACAACCAGGGCCACCGCCTGGTGCTCGAGGTCGCCCAGCACCTCGGCGAGAATGTCGTGCGCACGATCGCCATGGATTCGACCGACGGGCTCACCCGCGGCCAGGAAGTCCGCTCGACCGGCTCCGAAATCCGCGTGCCGGTCGGCCCCAAGACCCTCGGCCGCATCATGAACGTCGTCGGCGAGCCGATCGACGAGCGCGGCCCGATCGGAAGCGACATGAGCGCGCCGATCCACGCCGAGGCTCCAGCCTTCGTCGACCAGTCGACCGAGGCCTCGATCCTTGTCACCGGAATCAAGGTCATCGACCTCCTCGCCCCGTACGCCAAGGGCGGCAAGATCGGCCTGTTCGGCGGCGCCGGCGTCGGCAAGACCGTCCTGATCCAGGAGCTGATCAACAACATCGCGAAGGGCCACGGCGGCGTTTCCGTGTTCGCCGGCGTCGGCGAGCGCACCCGCGAGGGCAACGACCTTTATCACGAGTTCCTCGAGGCCGGCGTCATCGCCAAGGATGCCGACGGCAATCCGACGCCCGAGGGATCGAAGGTCGCGCTGGTCTTCGGCCAGATGAACGAGCCGCCCGGAGCGCGCGCGCGCGTCGCCTTGTCCGGACTCACCCAGGCCGAATATTTCCGCGACCAGGAAGGCCAGGACGTCCTGTTCTTCGTCGACAACATCTTCCGTTTCACCCAGGCGGGCTCGGAAGTGTCGGCGCTCTTGGGTCGCATCCCCTCGGCCGTCGGCTATCAGCCGACGCTCGCCACGGACATGGGTACGCTGCAGGAGCGCATCACCTCGACCAACAAGGGCTCGATCACTTCGGTGCAGGCGATCTACGTCCCCGCGGACGACTTGACAGATCCGGCGCCGGCGACCTCGTTCGCCCACCTCGACGCGACGACGACGCTGAGCCGCGCGATCTCGGAGCTCGGCATCTACCCGGCGGTCGACCCGCTTGATTCGACCAGCCGCGTGCTGACGCCTGCGGTCGTTGGCCAGGAGCATTACGAGACCGCCCGTGCGGTCCAGGAGACCCTGCAGCGCTACAAGAGCCTGCAGGACATCATCGCCATCCTCGGCATGGACGAGCTTTCGGAAGAGGATAAGCTGATCGTCGGCCGCGCCCGCAAGATCCAGCGCTTCCTGAGCCAGCCCTTCCACGTCGCCGAGGTCTTCACCGGAATCCCCGGGAAGTTCGTCCAGGTCGAAGATACCGTCCGTTCGTTCAAGGCGGTGGTGAACGGCGAATACGACCACCTCCCGGAGAGCGCCTTCTACATGGTCGGCGGCATCGAGGAAGCGGTGGCCAAGGCCGAGAAGCTGGCGCAGGAGGCGTAATAGTTTTCCCCTCCCTGGAAGGGAGGGATCAAGCGGTGGGTGACGAATGAACGGGCTCAATGCCCGTGAATGAGTTCCTTCAGCGGCATTGAGCCGCTTCAGTCACACCCACCCCCAGCCCCTCCCTTGCAGGGAGGGGAGAAGAGAGGACCGGATGACACTGAAACTCGAAGACTGCGTCAACCAGGTCTGTCCCTGGTCGGGTGATCCGGTCAGCGCGGACAGCCTCACGCTTTACCGCGCCAAGGTCGTCGGCTTCTGCAACACCGGCTGCCGCGACAAGTTCGAGGCCGCGACGCACTCGTTCGACGCGAAGATTGAAGGCAAAAACTGATGGCCGATCTGCATTTCGAGCTCGTCACGCCCGACCGCCAGGTGATGAGCGACGACGTCTACATGGTCGTCGTCCCCGGAACCGAGGGAAAGTCCGGCATCATGGCCGGTCACGCGCCCTACATGACCACGCTCAAGAACGGCGAGATCGCGGTGTATCGCAGCCAGGGAGGCCAGCCTGAGCGCGTCGCCGTCACCGGAGGCTTCGCCGAGGTCAGCGAAAAGGGCCTTACAGTCCTCGCCGAAAGCGCGGGCTGATCAGCCGACGGGTTTGCTGATCCTCAACAGATGGCGTCGCTGGTCGATCGTCAGCACATAGTCCTTGAGGAAGTCCGAGCCGATATTGATCACGTCCGCTGAAGGTTCGGTGTAGAGCAGCTTCTGATCGGTGGCGGAGATCGCGCCGACGCGCAGCGGCTCCTGCAGACGCATCTCGTAAAGGCTCGCCGTGCTGTTCGTCCGCCGCACCTGACCAACCAGTGTCGGAATGCTCGTCGAAAGGCTGCCGACCAGTCCCTTGGGGACGACAATCGCGCGGCTGGAGCCAGTGTCGATTTTGGCCGGATAGCATCCTCTTGCGAAGCAAACGGGAACGGCGAATCCCGGCCCGTATTGCAACACGTCCCGACTTTTCGGATCCAGGCTGCCATTGCTGAATGCGATGGTCCTTCGGGGATAATCGATGATGACGAGCCGGTCGGCGAAGAAGTCGCGGCCAATGATACCCATGATCGGTTTGACCGTCTCCGGGCGCCCCTTGTTGTAGTCACGCGACGGCACGGAAACGTTGCGCCGTTCGAGAGTGCCGAGCCGCAGCTCGCGCACGCTGACGAGGTCGGCGGTGGGGCTTTTTACGCCGTCGGATGTGGTTGCTTGCCCCGCGGCGGGCAGGGAAAGCAGCCCGGTGAGGCGGCTGTCGACGCGGCCCATGCCGCTCGCGCCGGTGTCGAAGCCGAAGCGATAGGGCCCCTCTCCATCCACAAAGACGCTTACGAAAATGTGCCCCCCGTCCAGCTCGAACGGAATCGACGAGGGAGGGGCTTGGGCGTGGCCCGCCGCCAGGAACGTCGTCAACAGTGCAAGGACAGGCTTGCGCACGACCGAATTCCTCCGCGGTGTATTATTCACATAATGTGCACGGACCAACGCTGGTCAAACGGCGCTGGCTGGCTGAATGGCATTCTCGTCGGAAGGTTAGTCTTTCTTTAGGCATCTGCCGTTAATGCTGCCCGCGCAATCTGCAGTTAAGCGAGTGACAATCGGCATGAGCGCATTCGGCAAGCGTGGTGGCATGAGTGGCGGCGGGCGGCCGAGCTTTGGCGTCGCCAAGCCCATGAAGGGCGGCCCTGCCAGTTCCGCCGCGCCCCTGGCCGGTGGAGATCAATTCCCGCCGATCGACGAGCTGACCCCGCCGGCGGATGCGCCTGCGACCGACGCCGCCCCGGCGAGCGGCAGCATGGGGGCCATGGATCGCCTGACCGCCCGACAGAACGCCAGCGGCGAGCAAGGCAGCAGCAAGGTCGAGGGCTTCGAGGCTTCCGTTCACCGGATCAAGGAACAGGTTCTTCCGCGCCTCCTCGAGCGTGTCGACCCCGAAGCCGCGGCGACGCTCAACAAGGACGAGCTCGCCGAGGAGTTCCGCCCGATCATCAGCGAGGTGCTCGCCGAGCTGAAGATCACGCTCAACCGGCGCGAGCAGTTCGCGCTCGAGAAGGTCCTCGTCGACGAGCTTCTCGGCCTGGGGCCGCTCGAAGAGCTGCTTGCTGACCCGGCGGTCAGCGACATCATGGTCAACGGGCCCGAGCAGACCTACGTCGAACGCAAGGGCAAGCTTGAGATCGCGTCGATCCAGTTCCGCGACGAGGAGCATCTGTTCCAGATCGCGCAGCGCATCGTGAACAAGGTCGGTCGGCGCATCGACCAGACGACCCCGCTTTGCGACGCGCGCCTCCAGGACGGCAGCCGCGTCAACGTCATCATTCCGCCGCTGTCGCTTCGCGGCACCGCCATCTCCATTCGTAAATTCTCCGAAAAGCCGATCACGCTCGACATGATGCGCGGCTTCGGCTCGATGTCGGAGAAGATGGCGACGGTGCTGAAGATCGCCGGCGCTTCGCGCATGAACGTCGTCATCTCGGGCGGTACCGGTTCGGGTAAGACGACGATGCTCAACGCACTGTCGAAGATGATCGACCCGGGCGAGCGCGTGATCACCATCGAAGACGCCGCCGAGCTTCGCCTTCAGCAGCCCCACTGGCTGCCATTGGAAACGCGTCCGGCGAACCTCGAAGGCCAGGGCGCGATTACCATTCGCGACCTCGTCATCAACGCTCTGCGTATGCGCCCCGATCGCATCATCCTCGGCGAGATTCGCGGACCCGAGTGCTTCGACCTGCTCGCGGCCATGAACACGGGTCACGACGGATCGATGGCGACGCTCCACTCCAACTCGCCGCGCGAATGCCTGGCGCGTATGGAAAACATGGTGATGATGTCGGACATCAAGGTGCCGAAGGAAGCGATCTCTCGTCAGATCGCGGACTCGGTCGACCTCATCGTCCAGGTGAAGCGCCTCCGCGACGGTTCGCGCCGCACTACCAACATCACCGAAGTGATCGGGATGGAAGGCGACGTCATCGTCACCCAGGAGCTGTTCAAGTTCGAGTATCTGGACGAGACCGCCGACGGCAAGATCATCGGCGAATATCGCTCGATGGGCCTTCGTCCCTATACGCTCGACAAGGCAAAGCAGTTCGGCTTCGACCAACCCTATCTCGAGGCTTGCCTCTAAGCTGCCGCCGGGGCGCTCGGTCGGCGCCAGGCCATGAACAATTCTTAATGTGCCAATTCATTGGCGCTTCTCGCTCGCGACGAGGACAGACAAGCCTCGTGCAGGCTGAAGGTGGCGCCGTGAATGTGCGGGATTGCCGGCTGGTATAGACGCGGCGGCCGACCGGTCGAACGGGACGTGGTCGAACGCCAATGCAGCCGCCTGGCCCATCGCGGACCGGACGATGCAGGAACGCTGACCGATGGCGACTTCGGCTTCGGCATGCGGCGCCTGAGCATCATCGACGTCGCCGGGGGCCATCAGCCGATTGCCAGCCCTGACGGCCGCTTCGCGATCGTCTGCAACGGGGAGATCGTCAACCATCTCGAGCTTCGCCGCGACATCGGTGACGATTATCCATTCCGCACGCGAAGCGACGTCGAAACCCTGCTCGCCGCATTCGTTCGCTGGGGGGACGAGGGCTGGCTCCGCGCCGAAGGCATGTACGCAGCGGCCATCTGGGACAAGCAGACTCGGACCCTCCGCCTGGCGCGCGATCCGCTGGGCATCAAGCCGCTGTTCGTCAGCGAGCAGCGCGGCGCACTCGCCTTCGCGTCGGAGATCGGCGGCCTCCGCGACGTGCCGGGATTCCAGTTCGACATCGACGAACGCGGTGTCGACGACTTCTTCTGCTTCGGTCACGTGCTCGGCCCGCGCACGATCTTCAGCCAGGTGCGATCCATTCCTCCTGGCCACCTCCTTCACATCGGGCGCTTCGGCCAAGCCCGCCTGAGCCGCTTCTGGGAACCCCGGCTGCGCGTCCGCCGGGATCGAAGCGATGCGGAGTGGATCGATGAGACGCGGGAGCGCGTCCTCGCCACGGTCGAGCGTCACATGATTTCAGACGTCCCGGTCGGTGCCTTCCTGTCCGGCGGCGTCGATTCCAGCGCAGTCGCGGCGGCCATGACGCGGACTGCCGGCCAGGGCGTGGTCGCGTTCACCGCAGGATTTCCGGGTTCGAAGATCGACGAAACCTCGGCCGCAAGCGCGGTCGCCCGGCATCTTCGCTGCAAGCACGTCGTCCTGCCGATCGAGCCCGAAACCGCGGCTGATGTCCTGCCAGCGGTGCAGCGCGCCTTCGACGAGCCTTCTGCTGCCAACTCGGCAATCCCCCTCTGGTATCTCTCCCGGGCGGCGGCGCAGCACGTCAAGGTCGTGCTTTGCGGCGAGGGCGGCGATGAGCTGTTCCTCGGCTACCACCGGCAACGCTGGGCCGAGCGCATGCGCCGCCTGGCTCCGCTCGTGAAAGCGGCTGGCGGGCTCGAATTTCTCCAATCGATCGGCGACCTGCCCGCACGAAAGCTGAATTACCTCCGCGATCACGCCCTGCGTTTCCGCGACGGCGCGCTCCTTCCCAACGGCTTCGAGCGTTTCTTCGCGGCCGTGAGCATAACCAATTCCGCCCTGCGCGCGCGTATCTACACGGCCGACTTTCATCAGCGGCACGCTTCGGCCGCAGCATTGGCCTCCAGGACCCAAGAAGCCTTTGATTCGCAGGAACAAACAGGCCTTTCATCCATCGAGCAGTTCATGCTTGGCGACCTCACGGTTCACCTGCCGGCCTCGCTGCTGCAGCGGCTCGATCGCGCGACCATGGCGCACTCGCTCGAGGCGCGCGTGCCTTTCCTCTCGCATCGCTTCGTCGACTGGGCGCTGACCATGCCAACGGAGCTGAAGCTGCGGCGTGGCACCGGCAAATATGCGCTGAGGCAGGCGGTGAAGCCATGGTTGCCTGCGCGGACGTCCAGAGGAACGAAGCGCGGCTTTCAGATGCCGCTCGCCGATTGGTTCGTCGGAGGGTTCAGCGATTTCGCATTCGATGCCTGGACCTCTTCCGGCGCCGCCAGCGCGGGCTACCTCGACCGGCGCGAAGTGGAGCGCCTGTTCCAGGAACATCGCGACGGCCGCGCCAACCACGGCCGCATGCTCTACGCGCTGGCGATGTTCGCTTGCTGGTGGAGTGACCAGCAGCGGCAGCGAGAGCTGGTCACTGCATCGCCGCCCGAGAGGCAGGCCGTCCATGCTTGAGCTGCCGATCACGCGCGCGAAGGATAATCGGGTAGCCACAAGGCGTCCGCTGGTGTGGCTGCTGATGGGCACGCGCGCCGGCGACAACCACCAGCTGCTGGCGCTGGCCGAAGCGCTCGACTGGCCCTTCGAGGAAAAGCATCTCGACTACCGGCGGCTGCGGCACATCCCGGCGCTTCGTCGAGGGCTTGCGATCGTGACCCGGAAGTCCAGGAAGGCATTGCGTCCCCCCTGGCCCGACCTGGTCATCGGCGTCGGGTACGGCAGCGTTTCCGTCGCGCGCTGGATTCGCGAACGGACGGGCGGCGAGGCCAAGCTGGTTCACATCGGCAATCCCCGCGAGCGGCTCGACGATTTCGACCTCCAGATCACCACGCCGCAATATGCCCGCGGGCCGCAGGCCAACCTGCTCGAGCTGCTCTTTCCCATCGGCAACCCAGCTCACGCGGCCAAGCCGAGCTTCGACGAGCTCGATTGGCTGCGCGCCTTTCCCCGACCGCGGTGCTTGATCGCGGTCGGTGGACCGGCGCGCTTCTGGGAGCTCGATGATCGGCTTCTGGAAGACGCGATCGCGGCAATTCGGCGCAAGGTTCCCGAGGGAAGCCTCATCGTCGCCACCAGCAACCGGACCCGTCCAGCGACCCGCAAGATGCTTCGCCGGGTCATGACCCGGCCTCACGAAGCCGTCGTTGAAGACTTCCCGAACTTCGCGACGTTGCTCGCCGAATGCGACGAGGTTCACGTCACCGCCGACAGCGTCTCGATGCTCTCCGAAGCGATCCTCAGCGGCAAGCCGACAGGCATGATCCCCATCCGCCGCTCGCTGCGCGGACGGTTGAGCGAACGGCTTTGGGAAAAGCCGCGCGGCAAAGCGGCCCATCCCGATTTCAACAATTTCTGGACCCTGCTCGCACGCGAGGGCCTCATCGGCACCGTGGAGCTTCCGATAGCCTCGCAAGTCTGCGACACTGTCGAGCGCGCTGCTGACGCGGTGCGCTTGCTGTTGCTGTCAGGGGACGCGGTTGACGAGGAAAGGACGGAGCGCACCCATGCGCATCTGGGCCCTGCTCGGCGCGCGGACCGGCGACAACAATCAGGTGATCGCGCTCGCAGAAGCGCTCGGACTGCCGTTCGAGGTCAAGCAGCTCGAATATAACGGCCTCCGCCGCCTCGGCCCGCGGCTGCTCGGCGCCTCGCTCGCGAGCCTCACCAGCGCCTCGCGCAGCGCGATCCTGTCCGCGCCGCTGCCCGACCTCACCATCTCGACCGGGCACCGCAGCGTTCCCGTCGTTCGCGCTCTCCGCCGCAGCTCGGACGGCCGGACGCGTTCGATCCATGTCGGCTTCCCGCGCATCTCGCCCGCGCATTTCGACCTGGTGATCGCGACCCCGCAATATCCGATCCCCGACCATCCCAATCTTCTTCGCGTGCCTTATGCCCTCACCCGCGCCGCCACCGCGCATGAGGCGGCGAAGGAGGATCGGGTCAACGCCCTTCCCCGCCCGCGCCGACTGCTGGTCGTCGGCGGACCCAACATCTATTGGCACCTCGATGAGATGCGGCTGCTCGGGACTCTCGCAGCGAGCCTGGAGGACGGAAGTCGCCTCGGCGGCTCGGTGCTCGTGACAACCAGCCCCCGGACGCCCGAACACGTGAAGCGCAGAATCGATGATGCGCTCACGGCCTCCTCCGTCCCGACGCTGCTCGCTGAACCGGGCAAGCCGCCGCGCTACGCCAGCCTCCTCGCCGCGGCGGACTCGATCCACGTCACGGCCGACAGCGTCGCCATGCTCTCGGACGCCATCTGGACGGGCAAGCCGGTCGCGCTGGTACCTGTCGCCGCATCGGTGCTGGGACGCACGGCCATGGCGATCTCCGACCCGCTCCGGCCCGGCAAGCCGCTCTATCCCCAGGATTTGCGCTTTTTCTGGCGCGCTCTCGCCGGCATCGGCATCGGCGAAATCCCGGCGACGCCGCGGACCTCGACCGAAGATGAGATGCAGTCCATCCTCGCCCGAGTGAACGAGGTACTGGAGGAGAGCCGATGAAGCTCGAGCGCCGCTATGTCGAAAAGCCGTGGGGGCGGACCGCACTGCCGGCGATGTTCGATCCGCCAGCCGGGGAATGCATTGGCGAGGTCTGGTTCACCAGCGAGGCGGAGCTGCCGCTCCTCGCCAAATACATCTTCACCAGCGAAAAGCTGTCGGTCCAGGTCCATCCCGACGACCATCAGGCGCGCGCGCGCGGCCTCACGCAGGGAAAGACCGAATGCTGGTACATTCTGGAGGCCGACGCGGGCGCGAGCATCGGGCTGGGCCTCAAGCAGGAGGCGTCTGCGGAGGCGCTGCGCAGTGCCGCTCTCGACGGATCGATCGAGGAACTGATGGACTGGCGGCCGGTCGGTGCCGGCGACTTCTTCTTCGTGCCGGCGGGCACGATCCACGCCATCGGCGGCGGCATTTCATTGCTCGAGTTCCAGCAGAACAGCGACGTCACCTACCGTCTTTACGATTACGGGCGCCCGCGCGAGCTGCACCTCGATGACGGCATCGCCGTCGCCACGCGCGCCCCTTATTCCACCGATCTCGCACAGCATCTCGGCGGAAGCGATGAACGAACGCTCGTCGACGGGCCGCACTTCACGTTGGTTCATACCCGCAGGGATGCCTTGCGAGACCGCCGGCGCTGGGTGCTTCCCCTTGAGGGTGAGGTGCAGAGCGGCGACCACATGGCGGCGTCAGGCGAGTGCCTCCTGGTGGAAGCGGGGCAACCGCTCGCCTCCAACGCGCGCATGCTGATCGGCGCTACGGCCTAGCTTTCATGGCCAGCGCAATGGCGCCGAGCGGCCCGGCGTCGGGGCCGCGGCCCGGAGCGCAGACGTACTCGCCGTCGCCGGGCAGCGCGATGAACCCGCCGAGGCTTTCGACGAGCTTGCCGTTGATGAGGGCCAGGAGATGGCGATTCCGCTCCATGACGCCGCCGCCAAAGACGATCCGCCGCGGCGCCGCGGCGCAGACGATCGCATGGCAGAGCTGGGCCAGCGTCCACGCAACGCTCTCCCACACGGCGTCCTCGGCAGCGAGCTCTTCCAGCCCGGCGCCGAAGCGCGCCCGCAACGCAGAGCCCGAGGCCAGCCCCTCGACGCAATCGCCATGGTAGGGACAGGATCCCGCCCACTCATCGTCCGCCAGCCGCGCCACGCGAATATGTCCAAGCTCGCAATGGCCGAACCCCCGCGTCGGCTCGCCGGCAACGATCAGCCCTACGCCGACACCGGTGCCGACCGTCACATAGGCGAAGTCGTCGAGCCCCTGCCCCGCTCCCCACCGCATTTCCGCCAGGGCGGCGCCGTTGACGTCGGTCTCGACCATGACCGGCACGCCCGCCTTCCGCTCCAACCGCCGCCCGACGTCCGTGCCCGGCCAGCCGGGCTTGGGCGTCGCAAGCACGCGGCCGTAATCGGGCGAAGCAGGGTCGAGGCCGATCGGCCCGAAGCTCGCCACCCCCAGAGCTGAAAAGCCGTGCGTCGCCTTCCACTCGAGCAGAAGCCGCTCCACCCGCCCGAGCGTCTCCTCGGGCATCGTCGTCGGGATCGTCTCGCGCGCGACGACCTTCTCGGGCCCGCTCGCCAGGATCACGACGCACTTGGTGCCGCCAAGCTCGACGCCTGCGTAGTTCATCCGTCCATGGAGAGAAAAATGGTGGGCGTGGCAAGGATTGAACTTGCGACCCCTGCGATGTCAACACAGTGCTCTACCACTGAGCTACACGCCCACTCGAGGCGGGCATTTAGGGGTCCGATGCGCAGCGCGCAACCGGCTTTCGGCGGCTACAGCCGGCCGTGCTGGTCCTCGGTCTGGAACATCCGGTCGACCTCCATCACCAGGTCCTTGAGGTGGAAGGGCTTGGACAAGAGCTTGGCCTCGGGGGCGGTGCGCCCGCCCTGCAGCGCGACGGCGGCGAAGCCGGTGATGAACATGACGCGGATCGCGGGGTCGAGCGCGCTCGCCTTCTGCGCGAGCTCGATTCCGTCCATCTCGGGCATCACGATGTCGGTCAGCAGCAGGTCGAAGCTCTGCGCCTCGAGCAGCGGCATCGCCTCGGTGCCGCAGCCGACCGCCTCGACCTCGTAACCGACCCGCTGCAGCGCGCGCTGCAGATACTCGCGCATCGACGTATCGTCTTCGGCCAGGAGGATTCTTGCCATCGGCACGTTATGCTCTGCCCAAATGCGTTTTGCCAGAAGCGAATGAGTGGCCCATGCGTTGCACGCTCCTTGGGCAAGTCCTAAACTGGTACGGAATTTAACCCTCAGGCCCCGTGAGCAAGCTCCCCTCCCCGATCATCCATCCGCCGCGAGGGGACCTGCCGGTCCTGCTCTCCGTGCCCCACTCCGGCCGCGACTATCCCGATTGGCTGGTCGCGCTTTCGGCCGGCGGCAAGGCGGTCCTGACCCCGCTCGAGGACCCGCTGGTCGACCGGCTCGTGTGGCGAGCGCTGCAGCGGGGCTGCGGCGCGGTGATCGCCCGAACTCCGCGGGCGGCGGTCGACTGCAACCGCGCCGAGGACGACATCGACCCCTCGGTGATCGACGGCGCCCGTCGCGGCCGGGTGAGCGCCAGGGCCCGCGGCGGCCTCGGCATCGTCCCCGCGCGGACGCCCCAGCACGGCTATCTCTGGCGCCGCGCGATCACTCCGAAGCAGCTCGAGGAACGCCTCGCCCAGGCCCACCGGCCCTATCATGACGCGATCGAGGCGCAGCTGACGGCGCTGGTCGAGCGCTTCGGCTGCGCGCTCCTTCTCGACTGCCACTCGATGCCGCCCCCGCAGGGCGGCTGTCCGAGCATCGTCTTAGGCGACGGCCGCGGCCGCACCGCCGACGCCTGGGTCGCGAGCGAAGCGGCGGCGATCGCCCGCCGCTGCGGGTTCGATGCGGCGCTCAACGATCCCTTTGCCGGCGGCCACGTCGTCGAGCGGCACGCCCGCCCGGCGCTCGGCGTGCATGCGCTGCAGGTGGAGATCGACCGCAGCTGCTACCTCGACGACAAGCTCCACCGCCCCGGCCGCGGCTTCGACCGCGTCGCCGCGCTGATCGAGACGCTCGCCGTCGAACTCGGCCAGTCCCTCGCCGGCCGCCAGTTCGCAACGGCGGCGGAATAGGAACGTGCGTCCACCCGCTGGCAGACGAAATTTCGTGTATTTAGTAAACTGTCACCGTAATTTTGTTCCCACACCGGCCCAATCGGAGACGCAGGCCTGTCAATTTGGGCCGCTAAAGGATGCGGATAGGGCTTTGTTAGAAAGGGTGCTTTCCGATCGCCTGATTGCTAGTCGGATAGACTTCGCACGGTGGATCTCCCGCCGGACGAGCCGGCGAGATTTCGGTGACAGTTTACTAAATGCACCAAACCCGGACGCCTTGCATCGATGCGCCGGCTCGCTAGGCTGATCGAGCTCGGGTGGAGGAATGCATGGCTCGCCTCGCACGACTGGTCGTCCCCGGCATCGCCTATCACGTCACGCAGCGCGGCAACCGCCGCCAGCAAACCTTCTTCGAAGACGGCGATTACGCGCTCTACCGCGATCTCCTCGGCGAAGCCGCGCGGCGCGCCGGAAGCTCGGTCTGGAGCTACTGCCTGATGCCCAACCACGTGCACCTCATCCTCGTTCCTACCGACGAGGACGGCCTGCGCCGCACG